>ERZ791837.1728-NODE-1728-length-13368-cov-3.366259_pt1 | contig 13368 bp, 9 predicted proteins | sample MGYA00510292_ERZ791837 | MGnify/ENA primary metagenome ERZ791837 (study PRJEB30046, sample SAMN00715259) | human gut metagenome | study: EMG produced TPA metagenomics assembly of the A metagenome-wide association study of gut microbiota in type 2...
AGATGATCGGTCATTTCGGACTTGGTTTCTATTCTGCATTTATGGTAGCAGGTAAGGTTACTGTAAGATCTCGTGCATTTGGTGCAGATACAGCATATGTATGGGAGTCCGAGGGTACTGAGGGCTATACTATTGATACCTGTGATAAGGAAACTGTAGGTACTGAAATAACTCTGGAAATTCTTCCTGATGAAAAGGACGAAAACGGCAATGAGGAATCCTATGCAGATTATCTGAATCAGTATCGTATTCAGTCACTTGTTAAGCGTTACAGTGATTACATCAGATTCCCCATTGTAATGGATATGAAAAAGAGTCGCAGAAAAGCTGATGCTAAGGAAGATGACCATAGTGCAGAGGCTTATGAAGATTATCTCGAAGAAACAACTCTCAACAGCATGATCCCGATTTGGCGCAAGAATAAGAGTGAACTTACAGATGAGGATTACAATAACTTCTATAAGGATAAGTTCGGTGATTATTCAGAGCCTTTGGCACATTCTCATGTTCATAATGAGGGTATGCCTATGTATGATGCGCTGCTGTATGTTCCATCTCGTGCACCTTTTGATTTCTATTCAAAGGAATATAAGAAGGGTTTGCAGCTTTATGCAAATGGTGTTCTTATCATGGACTGCTGCGAAGATCTTCTGCCTGATTATTTCAGCTTTGTGAAGGGTCTTGTAGATTCCGAAGATGTTTCCCTTAACATTTCAAGAGAAATGCTTCAGCATGATGCACAGCTCAGAATCATTGCAAAGAGCGTTGAGCGTACAGTTAAAAATGAGCTTACCAGAATGATGAAGAATGACCGTACTAAGTATGAGGAATTCTTTAAGGCGTTCGGACTTCAGCTGAAATACGGCGTATATTCCGATTATGGAATGCACAAGGATGTTTTACAGGATCTGTTGCTGTTTACCTCATCCAATGATGGGCATCCTCTGACATCTCTTGCAGAATATATTGACAGAATGCCTGAGGGGCAGGAATATATTTACTATGCAGCAGGTGAGAGTCTTGCAAGAGCAGAATCACTTCCTCAGACAGAAGCAGTAAAGGCAAAGGGTTATGAGCTTTTGTATTTCACTGATAATGTAGATGAATTTGCTATAAGAATGCTTATGGAATATAAGGGAAAGAAGTTTAAGTCCGTAGCTGACAGCGATTTGAACCTTGAAAGTGAAGAAGAAAAGAAGGCTTTGGAAGAAAAGGAACAGAGCAGTAAGGATATGCTTGAAAGTGTAAAGAAAGCACTTGATGGCAAGGTAAGCAATGTAAAGCTTTCAAGCAGACTTAAAACTCATGCAGTATGTCTTTCCAGTGAAGGTGAGATCACTATGGAAATGGCAAAAACTCTGAATTCAATGCCTGGTTCAGACCAGAAAATACAGGCACAGATCGTACTGGAGATAAATCCGGAGCACCCTGTTTATGAAAAGCTTATGTCACTTACAGGAACTGACGAGGAAAAACTCAAAAAGTACAGTGAACTGCTTCATTATCAGGCACTGCTTATTGAGGGAATGCCTATTGAAGACCCATCTAAGTTTGCAGGACTTATCTGTGAGCTTATGTAAATAAAAATTTTTGAGCCGGTATCCCAAGGGTACCGGCTCAAAAAACTTTTATTTATTCTTTTGACTTTTCTTCTAACTTCTCAGGTTTACGGCTCATTACAACGCAAATCGTGATAGCTATGATTCCGACCACTCCATATACAATAGAACGTGCTATAACGCTCCATATACCATTATTTAAAAGCGTGGTGACTGCTGTATATGTTGTAGGGTCTTTGACAGCAAAGCTGCTTACTGCACCTGTACAAAGTAAGTATACACAGGGAATAGCTGTAAGTGCACTTCCACAGAAGAAACCCGTGCCTATCCAGTAAAGACGCCTTGCATTTCTGGTTCGTTCAAGAAATGCAAATACAAATGATATAATGATAATAGCTGCAAATAATAACCATTTTATCGGTGACAGATATTTTGCCACTGTCTGTACTGCATTATTTCTACTGATGGTTTTCATATAAAAAGCATCCATGCGATTGTTTATTGTAGAGGTTGCATTTGTAATAGTTTCGCTGAGCTTTTTATCAAAGGCTTCGTCTGGAGTATAGTTTATAGACTCCGCATATTCATGAAAGAATGATGTGATGCTCTCTTCCAGTTCCTTATAATTAATAGCATAATCAGCTTCAATGCCGTTTATGTCATCTAAATATATGCCTATACGTCGGCACATCTCATCTTCTATCCATTCTGTGCTTATGGCATCCATATAAACTTCTGCCGGTATCGCTGTTGTATTATACTGCTTTTTAAAATCATCTTCAATGGATGTATATACCTTATCTGCAAGTTTTTCTTCACGGATTATATCAGTGTAAATTCCGGAATTGCTTAAAAACGGAGCTACGGACGAGGTCAGAATAAATGCTGCCATAAAGAATGAAAGCAGAATCGTGAGGAGAATTCGTCCTATAGTATAACCCTTGCTCATTATTCTGCCTCCTTCTGATTATAGTATACCATTTCTACAGGCTTGCAAACGACGCCTACACGTTTTTCGGAAGAACCGAACACCTGCATTTCACAAGTATAGAGTGTGAGCTTTTCCTCTTTGGAAGGCAGAACATATTTTTTGTCATCAGCCTTGAATTCAATAAGCTCGGACACTTCATAGGTGAATTTTCCGTATTGTGTGTAAAGAGTGACCTTATCACCAACAGATGCCTTATCAAGTTCGTTGAAGAATGTATTTACATGAGCATCTATAACGACATTTCCTCCTGAACCTGCTGCTGTTGAAGATGTGGTCTGTACTGCGCCAAGTTCCAGAAGTTCAGAGCTGCTTCCCCAATAAACCGGTACTGAAAGGTTTATGGATTCTATTTCAAGAACTGCATACTGTTCGCCGAATGCAGGAATAGTTACCTCTCCTTCTGAGTATGTCTCACCGCTATGTTCAGTATCGATCTGGTTTTCTACGATCTCCAGACCACTGCCGACTGAATTTTTCATATTGTCCATAAATGCGATCTTAGTAAATGTTGAGATCTTTTCATATGGACGTATCAGTACAGGAATTGCAATAGCTATACACAAAATAAGTATGAGCAGAGGCAGAACGATCTGAACCGCTCTGCTCATATATTGGCTGTTATTTTCTGTTTTTTTATTTTTGCTCATAGATGTCTCTTTACTCCCTGTTTTTCTTGGATCGGGTGATAAGTGCGATACCTCCTACTGATAAGAGCAGCATTGCTCCTGAAACTACAACCGGGACAGTATAAGAATAACCTGTCGGGTCAACAGTAACGCTCATAGAGGTAACGTTGACAAGTTTACCGTTTTCATCAACAGCACTGACAACCAGATTATCTCCTGAAAGCTCATCAATATTGAAGTTGATGCCAAACTCCTTGCCTACGTCCATAAAGTTTGCAAGAAGTTCTGCCTTATCCTCAGCGCTGAGAAGCTTTAACACACTGTTGCGCTCGCTTGGTGTCATGGAATTTATAAAATCCTGTTTTTCCTTATCGCTCATAGAGTTGAGATAATTTTTCTTATCTTCAAGAGAACCATTTATAAACTTGTCATCTGATTTGCGGTTTGTTGTAACGGTAGTAGTTGTTGTTGTATCTTTATTGTCAGAAGGTGCGGTAGTTGAAGCAGTAGGAGCTTTTATGCCGTACTGCTCTTCTATTTTCTTTGCAGCCTCTTCATCGTACTGATAGATCATGGAAATTGCCTGATCACACTGTTCAGAGGTATAATTGCCGCCTGAATAGGTATTGATAGCCTGCTGGACCATCCAGTCAGGCCATCCAGCGGCATAAGCAGCAGCTATAACGTCGCCGACTGTAGTAGCGGATGCTGTCATATTGCCGCAAAGCGGAAATGCCGCAGTAATAGCTGCTGCAAGGACAGCGGCTGTCTTTTTAAGTGTTTTAGTATTCTTCATAAAATTTTATCCTTTCTGGTTGGCATTAAGAATTTGTTTTAAACCCTATGTGTATAGCCTTACACTTTCATTATAATGCCTTTGAGCGCAAATTGCAAGTGTTTCCATACATTTACACATACTTTTCATTTACTCTCCAAGTTCAAAGTCTATATTACCGCTGTTTACATCGGTTTTTACGCATCTCACTTTAACAGTGCTGCCAAGGCGGAACTCTCTGTCTCCAAGGACTTCTTTGAAAGAGATGTTGTCGTCATTGTACCATTCTCCGTCTTCCGGAAGAGTTCTCACATGAACCATACCTTCAATAGAGTTAGGCAGCTGTACATAGAAGCCAAAGTCACTTATACCAGAAATAATACCTTCAAAATCCTCGCCTAAATGCTGCTGCATATATTCAGCCTTATAGCAGTCTTCACAGTCACGTTCAAGCATAATAGCTCTTACTTCTGCGTCGCTTGAGGACTTTGCTGCTTCTGTTACAAATGACTTGTATCTTTTGCATACTTTTTCAGCATTTTTACATTCACACCAATAGCTCATTATGCGGTGAATAGCAAGGTCGGGATAACGTCGGATAGGTGATGTGAAGTGAGCGTAATCTTTAAGTGCAAGTCCAAAATGGCCGATAGGCTCTGTGTCATATTGAGCCTTTGCCATAGAACGGAGAACCATTACGTTTATTATTGGGTATGCAGGTGTATCTTTAGCGTTTTTCAGTATCTGAGCCAGATGCACAGGCTTTACATTTGAAAAATCCGGAACATTTATTCCAAGACGAACAAGAACCTGTTCTAAGTTTTCTATTTTTTCCATAGACGGTTTTTCGTGTACTCTGTATACAAATGGCAGCCCCTTGTCAGCTGCAAATTTAGCGGATGCTTCATTTGCAAGGAGCATCATTTCTTCAATGATGCATTCGCTTTTTCCACGGCTGCGGGGCTTTACATCTACGCAGATACCCTGTTCATTCAGAACGAGTTCACTTTCTGTAGTTTCGATCTCAGGTGCGCCTCGTTTTTCTCTTTCACGAATCCTCACATCGCAAAGTTCATTCATGATCGGTATCATGTGAGAGACCTCTGCATATTTTAGATTTAAGAATTCATCCGCTTCCCCCGACAGGATCTTGTTTACTTCTTTATAAACACCCTTTACACGTGAACGGATGATTGTTTTTCTGAAATCATAACTTACCAGCTCGCCGAATTCGTCAAGCTCCATAAGTGCGGAAAATGCAAATCTGTCTTCCTGAGGATTGAGTGAACAAATGCCATTTGAAAGCTCAGACGGCAGCATAGGAATGACTTTATCTGCGTAATAAACACTTGTACCACGGCTTATAGCGTCCATATCAAGAGGTGATTTCGGACGAACATAATGTGAAACATCTGCGATATGAACGCCCAGACGATAGCCCTTTTCAGTTTTTTCAATGGAAACAGCATCATCAAGATCCTTTGAATATGCGCTGTCAATAGTAAAAATAGGCATTGAACGCAGGTCGATACGGCGTGACAGTTCTTTCTCTGTTACCAATATTTCATGCGGAACATTCTGAGCTTCTGTGAGCGCTTCAAAGGAAAATTCCTCTGTAACACCGTGGAGAGCTATCATAGCTTTAGCACAGGCATGAGCTGCTTCTGCACTTCCGAAACTGAAAACCACTTTAGCCATGTGTTCGGAATGTCTTTTTCCTCGAATGCATATCTCGGCTAAAACTTTATCGCCCTCGTTATAATCAACACTTTGTCTGCGGTTTATGCGAATAGGAGTTCTTGACATAGTATCCGGCAGCAGGCAGAGAATACCGTCTTCGCAGACGATCTTACCTGTAATATGGCTGTCGGCTTCTTCGATTATGTCAATGACTTCGCCCTCTGGTTTTCCGCTTCTGGAAGGTATTTCTCTGTAAAGCACTCTGTCGCCGGGCATTGCACCGAGCAGGAATTTTCCCGGGATAAATACATCGTCAGAATCATCAATTTCTGGGCGAACAAAGCCAAATGTTCCGCTGAGCCTTACTACTTCTGCCGGATAGTATCCAAATATTCTTGAAAGTGCGAGACCTTTTTTCCTCAGGCATACATCGCCTATACGTATAAGCTCTTTCAGGGCAGTATTATAAGCTGCCGGATTTCCTTTGTTTATTTTACATTTAGCTTCAAGCTCCTTTTTATCAAGGCACTTAGCACCCGCCTTTTCCAGAGCCTTTAAAATTTTTCTTGTATAGCTTTCAATAAGCTCCTGTGGAATATTATTTCTTTTTTCATTCATTGTTTGTTTTTCTCCTCAGTCAAAAAAATTCCTGTGAAACAGATGAGCTGCATCACAGGAACTGTTTTCTTTATTTGTTGATCAGCGGCATTACAATATCCATGAACAGGATCATGATAAAGAATAAAGCAGTCAGAACAGTAGTAAACTTTTTAAGTCTTGCTTCTTTAGTTCTGCCTCTGTTCTTGTCGTAGAAAGAATCATTTGTTGCACCGGACAGAGCAGATGTAGCGTTCTGTGGCTTCTGTTCCTGCATCAAACAAATAATTGTGATAATCAGACATACCAGAAGGATAGCTGCGCCGATAATGATTTCTAAGGTTGTCATTTATGTCTCCTCCTTAATTATTTAATATTTTATCTGTTACATCATAAAATCGAAGATTTTTTTGACATAACCGTCCAATATACGGACATTTAAGTACATTATAGCATATAAAAACATTGATTGCAAGAGTTTTTAAAAAAAAACTTTTAAGGATTGTTCTTACTTCTGTATTTTCATAGAAATATCAAAACACTTTACAGAATGAGTAAGCGCACCTAATGAAATTATATCCACACCTGTTTCAGCTATTTCACGAATGTTAGTCTCAGTAACATTGCCGGAAGCTTCTAAAAGAGCACGTCCGTTTGTGATCTGTACAGCTTTTTTCATATCCTCACAGCTCATATTGTCAAGCATGATTATTTCTGTATTTACATCAAGTGCTTCTCTCAGTTCATCAAGAGTACGAACTTCTACTTCAATTTTGACCATATGACCTATCTTCTGACGAAGAGCATTTACAGCGCCTGTAATGCCGCCGTATGCGTCAATATGGTTGTCCTTGAGCATTGCACCGTCTGAGAGATTGTATCGGTGATTTCTGCCGCCGCCTACTGTAACAGCATATTTCTGAAGCTGTCTCAGTCCCGGAAGTGTTTTTCTTGTATCGGTTATTTTAGCGTTTGTACCTGCCACCAGATCTACGCAGCGGTGTGTTGCAGTGGCAATGCCGCTCATGTGTTGGAGAATATTAAGAGCTGTGCGTTCACCTTTCAGAAGAGTTTTTGTACTTCCGTTCATTTTTGCTATAATGTCACCCTTCTTGACATGGCTGCCGTCCTCAATGAGTATTTCCATATGGAAATCTCCCCCAACAAGTTCAAACACACGCTTTGCAATGGAAATTCCGCAGAGAATACCGTCGTCCTTAGCAACATAGTAAGCCTCTGACGTATGCTCGACCCCTAAAAGATAATCCGTAGCTACGTCTACATAGTGGATATCCTCTTCAAGTGCGGTTGTAATAATTTTATCAATGTAAAAATTTTGAAGCAGCATGATTTTTTCTCCTTAAATTACTTCTTTCAGAATAAGATAACCCACTTCAGCCAGTGAGCGGGCTTCGATATAGTTGATGTCGATTATGTAATTTTCATTCATAAGATTGCGGCGTATCTCACGAATACGCTCAAAACCGTCAAGAATTTTTGATGTATCAGGAATAACAAAGCAGCTTTCCTGCATAATATGACGTATTTTGGTTCGGAAGCCTGTAGGCAGCGGAATAGCATTTTCTCTTTCCGGAAAATGGAACTCCTCAAATTCATCGGGGCAAGAACTCATTCTTTCTGACACTGTAAGTGCAGCCTGATGTGAAAATACAAGAGCTTCAAGCAGAGAGTTGCTTGCCAGACGATTGTTTCCGTGAACGCCTGTATGAGAACATTCACCGCAGGCAAACAGGTTCCTTACAGAGGTTTCTGAATTCTGATTTACATTTATGCCGCCCATGAGATAGTGCTGACATGGGTATATCGGGATAGGACCTTTTGTCATGTCATATCCCTGTTCAAGAACGCTTTCATAGATCATAGGGAAACGATTTTTGATAAATTCAGCGTCTTTGTGGGAAATATCAAGATAAAAGTCACAGCTGCCTGTGCGTCTGCTTTCAAGTACGATGGAGTGTGATACAACGTCACGAGGTGCAAGTTCCAGACGCTCATCGTAAAGGTGCATGAATCTTTCTTTGTTGCAGTTGAGCAGGTATGCGCCCTCACCACGTACGGCTTCCGATATGAGCAGGCATTCTCTCGTATGATGATTGTTAAAAGCTGTAGGATGAAACTGAATAAGGTGAAGATTGCGTATTTCCGCACCAATTTCACTTGCCATAGCAATTCCGTCGCCTGTAGCGATCTTGCTGTTGGTAGTGAATTCATATATTCTGCCTATTCCTCCTGTTGCAAGTGTCATAAAATGGCAGTGAGCAGCAGAAAGTTTCTCATCTTTTAGTATCTGTACAGAAAAACCTGTAGAGGTTTTTTTCAAATCGACCATCATTGCATTTTCAAGAATGGTTACATTGGGCAGGACTTTCACTGCTTCTATCAATGTGCGAAGTATTTCTGCACCTGTAGAATCCTTGTGGTGGAATATTCTGTGTCTGGAATGTCCGCCTTCAAGTGTACGGTGAAGCTTACCGTCAGGAGTTCTGTCGAAATCTGCGCCAAGTTCCAGTATCTTTTCAATTTCAAATTTAGCATTGTCCACAAGCAGACCGACAGCTTCGGGGTTATTCTTGAATCCGCCTGCGATAAGCGTGTCCTGAACATGAAGATCAGTACTGTCATCAGTAGTATCACCGGGCGGGTGGTATACACCGGCAATTCCGCCTTGAGCCAGAGCAGAATTACAAAGGGTAAGTTCCTGCTTACATAACATAAGTATCTTGCAGGTACGTGGTAAATTTAAAGCATTGTATAGTCCGGCAGCACCGCAGCCGGCAATTATAACATCATAGGTATTCTCCATTTTTGAGAACAGTCCTTTCAAAATACGCATGAGCGTCTATTTTTTTGCATGCCATGATGGTATACTTATTCCATTATACCACATTTTTTTTGTTTTGTCATCCTTTTTTTTAAAAAATATATAACATACATTTTATTTTAGCATGAATTTTAATTTTCACAAAACTAACACCTTAATCACTTTACATTTTTAGATTTTAGTGATATACTATTATTTGTAATAAATGTATAAAGGAGGAAGAACCATGATACGTAAACTCATGGGGTGCATAAGAGAGTACAAAAAGCCGACTCTCCTTGCACCGTTTTTTGTTACGCTTGAAGTTGTAATGGAAGTTGTCATACCGTTTATGATGGCAAAGCTTATTGATGACGGTATTGATGGAGGCGATTTTCATGCACTCATTACTGTGGGATTGACCCTTGTTGTAATGGTTGTTATGTCACTTGCTTTTGGAGTGCTTGCTGGAAAGTATGCAGCAGTAGCATCCGCAGGATTTGCCAAGAATCTGAGACATGATATGTTTCATAATGTTCAGACATATTCATTCGGGAATATTGATAAATTTTCAGCTTCCAGTATAGTGACTCGTATGACTACAGATGTTCAGACGCTTCAAAACGCATATCAGATGTTGGTGCGCATTGCTCTGCGTACGCCTACTATGCTTGTATTTTCACTTGTTATGGCTTTTACGGTTAATAGCAGTTTAGCGCTTGTATTTTTAGGAGCAATGCCTATTTTAGGCGTGGGAGTATATCTTATCATATCAAAAGCTCACCCTATATTCAAACGTGTATTCCGTACATATGATAAACTCAACAATGTAGTACAGGAAAATCTTCATGGTGTGAGAGTTGTAAAGTCTTTTGTAAGAGAAGAACACGAAAAGGAAAAGTTCAGCAGAGTATCCAAAAGCATTTACGATGATTTCGTCAAGGTAGAAAAAAGAATGATGTTCGTAAGTCCGCTTATGCAGTTCTGTATGTACAGCTGTATTATACTTATAAGCTGGCTGGGTGCAAGATTTATAGTAAGTTCTGAAATGACAACAGGTGAGCTTATGAGTATGATGACATATGCCATGCAGATACTTATGAGTCTTATGATGCTCTCAATGGTTTTTGTTATGATAATTATGTCCAGAGCATCTGCGGAGCGTATTACAGAAATATTGAGCGAAGAAAGCAATCTTCACAGTCCGGAGAATGCAGTTACCACAGTTCCGGATGGCTCTGTAGAATTTAATGACGTTAACTTCAGCTATTCCGGCAAAATGGATAAGTGTTGCCTTAAAAATATAGATCTTAAAATACCATCCGGTGCGACTGTGGGTATTTTAGGTGGTACAGGCAGTGCGAAGTCATCTCTTGTGCAGCTTATTCCAAGACTGTACGATGTAACTTCCGGCTCTGTTAAGGTCGGCGGCATTGATGTACGCAAGTATGACCTTGATGCACTTCGTCATCAGGTGGCAATGGTTCTGCAAAAGAATGTTCTTTTTTCAGGTACTATAAAGGAAAATCTTCGTTGGGGCAATGAAAATGCTACAGATGAAGAGCTTGTTCATGTTTGTAAACTTGCTTGTGCAGATGAATTTATAAGATCTTTCCCAAAAGGCTACGATACCTACATCGAGCAGGGCGGCACAAATGTTTCCGGCGGTCAGAAGCAGAGACTTTGTATAGCACGAGCACTCCTCAAAAATCCGAAGATACTCATTCTTGACGACTCCACAAGTGCTGTCGATACACAAACGGATGCTACGATACGCCGTGCGTTTTTAGAGGAGATCCCCGGAACTACAAAGCTTATCATTGCACAGAGAATAAGCTCTATTCAGGATGCGGATTTTATAATAGTACTTGATAACGGCAATATTACTGGAATCGGTACTCATGAAGAGCTGCTGACCAGCAATGAAATATACCGTGAAGTATATGAAGCTCAGCAGAAAGGAAGTGTACCGCAATGAGTATGAATGGCAGAAAAAGTGCACCGATAGTAGGCGGTAAGCCGCCTAAAAATGCAGGAAAGACATTTAAGCGGCTGATGCAGTATCTCGGACGATATCGTTATCTGATGATACCTGTTATTATTTGTATTCTTGTAAGTGCGGTCGCAAGTGTGGCAGGGTCGCTGTTTTTGAAAACACTTATAGATGATTACATTTCTCCTATGCTGCTGACAGGAGACAATGATTTTGCTCCGTTATTGCGTGCAATAATGATGATGGCAGGAGTATTTGCTCTCGGTATCATATCAACTTTGGTTCAGGTACGTATTATGATAGTAGTAGCTCAGGGAATACTGAAAAAGGTCAGAGATGATATGTTCTCCCATATGCAGTCACTGCCTGTAAGATATTTTGACAGAAATGCAGCAGGCGATGTAATGAGCCTTTATACCAACGATACAGACACTCTCAGGCAAATGATAACTCAGAGCATACCGCAGTTTATTTCATCAGGTGTGACTATCATAGTAGTTCTCATTTCTATGATAACTACCAGTTTATGGCTTACAGGATTTGTGCTTGTTTTTGTAACACTTATGGTATTCGTTACAAAATCCATAGGAGGAAAAAGCGGAAGATATTTCGTCAAGCAGCAGCAGTCACTTGGAAATGTAAACGGTTACATTGAGGAAATGATACATGGTCAGAAAGTTGTCAAGGTATTTTCCCATGAGGAAAAAGCATCAGAGGAATTTGACCGCAGAAACGAAGAGCTTTTTGAAAGTACATCAAAAGCAAATATTTTTGCAAATATCTTAGGTCCTGTAAACAACAACCTTGGTCATCTTCAGTATGTGTTTTTAGGAATCGTAGGAGGCTGCCTTGCTTTTGGAGGCGTGGGAGGCATGACACTTGGTACGATAGCTGCGTTTTTGCAGCTTTCAAAAAGCTTTACTATGCCTATCGGTCAGATAGCTCAGCAGGCAAGTTCCATTGTAATGGCTCTTGCAGGTGCAGAGAGAATATTTGCACTTCTTGACGAAGAGCCGGAAACAGACGATGGCTATGTTACACTTGTCAATGCAAAGGAAAATGCAGATGGTTCTCTTACTGAATGCAGCGAAAGAACAGGTATCTGGGCATGGAAGCATCCTCATCAGGCAGACGGTACTGTTACTTATAAAAGACTTGAGGGTGAGGTCTGTCTCAATGAAGTTGACTTCGGATATGTTCCTGAGAAAACAGTTCTTCACGATATAAGCATTTTTGCAAAGCCCGGTCAGAAAATAGCTTTTGTAGGTACGACCGGTGCAGGCAAGACAACTATTACCAATCTGATAAACAGATTTTACGACATAGCAGACGGCAAGGTACGCTATGATGGCATAAATATAAATAAAATAAAGAAAGCAGATCTTCGCCGTTCACTGGGTATAGTTCTTCAGGATGTACACCTTTTCACAGGTACTGTTATGGACAATATCCGCTACGGCAGACTCGATGCAACAGACGAGGAATGTATAGCAGCAGCAAAGCGTGCAGGAGCACATGACTTTATAGAACTTTTATCTGACGGTTACGATACGATTCTTTCCGGAGACGGAGCAGGACTTTCACAAGGTCAGAGACAGCTTTTATCCATAGCAAGAGCAGCAGTAGCCGACCCTCCTGTTATGATCCTTGATGAAGCAACTTCTTCCATTGATACCAGAACAGAGCGAATAGTACAGGCTGGTATGGACGCACTTATGCATGGCAGAACAGTATTTGTAATAGCGCACAGACTTTCAACGATTCAGAATTCTGATGTTATAATGGTACTTGACCACGGCAGAATAATAGAACGTGGCAGCCATGAGGAACTGATGACACAGGAGGGAAGATATTATCAGCTTTATACAGGCGCTGCGAAAGCTGATCAGCAGTAAAAAACATTTTTACTTGATAAATTAAATATAGTAAAATTAAAATATTTTCAAATCCCGGTAGCTATAACTATCGGGATTTTTATTTAGGTTACTTGTGGAGTTTATATCTGTCTGTTTTAGCAATTAAAATTGCAAACTAAAAATTCTTTGAAATTGCTTGACAGTGTAAATAGGATATGATACACTAAAAATAATAGTGGTTTATTTTGCTGCTGTTTCTGAAAGGAGCTATTGCACATGAAAATTAAAAATAATATTGCACTTGTTTGTGCTGCTGTAATTTGCTTTACAGGCATTTCTTTAAGTATGAGCCAGTCTCACGTAAGTGCTGAATATACATTTTATTCTGTCGGAGATATGGATAGTGATGGAGATGTTGATATAGCAGATGCAACCTTGATTTTACAGTTTTATGCAGAACTTATGGCGGG
>ERZ791837.1735-NODE-1735-length-13338-cov-3.660393_pt1 | contig 13338 bp, 11 predicted proteins | sample MGYA00510292_ERZ791837 | MGnify/ENA primary metagenome ERZ791837 (study PRJEB30046, sample SAMN00715259) | human gut metagenome | study: EMG produced TPA metagenomics assembly of the A metagenome-wide association study of gut microbiota in type 2...
TGTGCTCTCCTCCGTGTTCAACGCACCGCTGCCGCAAACGATTGATCAAAAGCGGGAGTTTTTGCGCACTCATTATATCGCGCTTTGGGATGTCGCCGCCGAATGCAGCATACGCGGTTCGGCGGACAGCAGTATTTCGGCCGTCACCGCAAACGATATTGCTCCGCTCCTCCGTTCGACGCAAATCAAAGCCGTTTTTTTAAACGGTCAAACGGCACAAAAGCTTTTTCGCAAATATCTTTCCGAAGAAACCGCAAAATTCGGCTGCACCGTCACGGCGCTGCCTTCAACAAGCCCCGCAAACGCATCATATTCACTCGAAAAACTTGCTGCCGAATGGGGCAGCGCAATCCGCACCGTCCTTATGATTTAAGAATCGGAGTTAACGTTCGGAATTTTGCCTGCATCCTTAAGGTTTATCCGAAATTTTCCCTTTTAGAGAAAATTCCCTGTTGACTTTTGCGCCGCACGGAGTATAATCATACTGTCAACTGAATCATCAGTCTTCGAGGCGGGGCGAAGTTCCCCACCGGCGGTCACAGTCCGCAAGCGGCATTTTTGCCGCACGATCCGGTGAAATTCCGGTACCGACGGTCACAGTCCGGATGAGAGAAGCTGTGCTGCGCACCTTTTTGCGTAATTTCAACGCTCTTTTGTGTCATGCACCCCGGAAGACTTGTTCTTTCAGGGACAAATGATAAAAAGGAGTGTTTTTTTATGTCAACACAAACCCGTGCACGCAAACTCACCGTAACCGCTATGCTTTCAACGATAGCTTTTATTCTCATGTACATTGAGTTTCCGATTCCCGCGCTGATTCCTTCATTCGTCAAGCTTGATATTTCGGATCTGCCCGAGCTTTTGGCTGCATTCTCGTTGGGACCCGTTTACGGCGTTGTTGTTTCGCTGCTCAAGAACGTGCTTTTTTCCCTGCTGCACGGCACTTCGTCGGCATATGTGGGCGAGACGTTCAATTTCATCATGGGAGCGGTATTCTCGTTTTCTGCCGGATTCATCTATAAAAAATACAAATCCCGCAAGGGTGCGCTGACAGGCGCACTTGTCGGCGCGGTGCTGATGTCCGTATTGTCCGTGCCGCTGAATTATTTCGTTGTCTATCCCGCATATGTGAAACTCTATGAGCTGCCGCTTGAAGCTATCATCGGCATGTATCAATCCATTCGCCCTTCAACCGACGGACTTTTGGAATGCCTGCTTGTTTTCAACATGCCGTTCACTTTCTTCAAAGGGCTGCTGGATGTTGCACTGTGCTTCCTCATTTACAAGCCGCTTTCGCCTTTGCTGCATAAATAAGGGCGGCAAAAAGGCAGGGGGAAGGGCAAATCCGTAGTTTGGCATTGCATCCGAATCATCCCTCAGTCAGCAGCCCCGCCGTGAAATAAATGAATATGCCGCATAATCGTGCAGCACCTGAATAAGCTTATGTGAATAAGCGAAAGGGGCTGCACTTTTTATGAATGAACGGAGAATCGTACAAACAGGAATTGATGTTTCACGCTATCAGGGAAAAATCGACTGGGCGCGTGTGAAAGCCGGCGGCACAGGCTTTGCAATTATCAAATGCACACAGGGTGTAAACACCGTTGACCCGGAGTTTCATCGCAACATGCGCAATTGCGCCGCCGTCGGGCTGCCCGTCGGCGCATATGTCTACAGCAGAGCACGCACTGCTTTTGCTGCTGCCGAAGAGGCGGAGCGTGCCGCAGAGGAGTGCGCACCGTATCACCTTGATTATCCGATTGCAATGGATTTCGAGGCGGCTCAGTTCCTTGCAATGCCGAAAAAAACACGCGGCGCGATAATCGATGCATTCTGTATGCGAATCGAAGCACGCGGCTATAAGCCCATGCTTTACAGCAGCAAATACTGGCTTTCGGCTCTTATTCCTTCCGAAACGACCCGCCGCTGGGACGTTTGGCTTGCTCAATACGCACCAAGGCCGACTTATTCCGGAGATTTCACCATGTGGCAGCGCGGCACGGGAAAGGTGGACGGCATTGCGGGCAGAGTGGACATCGATATCTGTTACCGCGATTATGTTGACGAAAGCCCGGATCGCATTGTTTTTGCACTCACAAGCCCCATGATGCAGGGCAAACCCGTGTCCGCACTTCAGGCCATGCTCAACGCTGCGGGCTATACGGCTTCCGACGGGCAGCGGCTCAACGTTGACGGAAAACTCGGAAAGCGCAGCTTTTCGGCATTCGTCGAATTTTTAAATGCGCATAAAAAATATATTGAGTGATGTTTCCGCAGTCTCCGCCTAACCGGCTTTGATTCGGTGCTTTCGGAATTATCAGGCAAAATGCACACGGCGCAACAGTCGGGAGCGGGAAGCGGAAAGCTGCGGCCCGTCCCCGATGTTTTCTTTTTTCCGGACACCCGCGGAAATTGAAATTTTTATCACGATTATTAGAAAAACGGCCGCTTTCCGACTTTTTCGGGTTGACCGAAAGGCGGATATGAGTTATAATTGTGGAATAAATTCGACGGCGAAAAGAGTTGATTTGCCGTTAAATTCGGAGAGAAACACTATGGCATATCGCTATTTTGCAGTTGACGTCGGCGACAAGCGCGTCGGGCTTGCCGTCAGCGATGCGCTCGGAATCACCGCGCAGGGCATCGAAACCTATAACCGTACCGGAGACGATGAAAAGGACGGGGAATACATTCGCAAATGTGCGGAACGCTATGCCCCCTGCCGCATTGTGTTCGGAATGCCGCGCAATATGGACGGGAGTTACGGCTTTGCTTCCGAAAAGGTTCGTGCCTTTGCCGCCGTTGTATTGAACGGCTGGGAAGGTGAGCACGATTTTTTTGACGAAAGGCTTTCCACCGTTGCTGCGGAACGCGCTTTGTTTGAAGCGGAACTAAACTGGAAAAAACGCCGCAAAGTTATCGACAGACTTGCCGCACAGGTCATTCTCGAAGGCTATATGACGCTCCATCCGCTGAGATAACGTCCGTTCTGTAATAATTATTTACACTTTGAAAGGCAATGTTATGATTGAAGAAAACATAAAAATTAACCCGCAGCCCGAGGAATTTGATGATTCCGCCGAGCTTGAACCCGTGACTTTTGTGACCGAAGACGGCGGTGAAGAAAACTTTTGGCATATCATGACCTTCCCCTATGAAGGAGCGAAATATGCTGCACTCGTTCCGGAGGATCAGATCGACGAAGAAGAACCGGAAGTGATTTTTGTGAAAATCGCAAAGGACGAGCAGGGCGATGCTTACATTCCCGTCGAAAACGAAGTTCTGCTTGAAGAACTTTTCGAAGTCTTTGCCGAGCTTCTTGACGACGAACCCGAGGAACCCGAGAATGACGCTTGGGTTTGACCCCGGGCGCATTTCGAACGATTTTTTTGCGGCGGTTTAATCGGGGCTGAGTGCCTTCAGGCTGCTTTACCCCGCAATTCAAACCGTCAAAATCTGTTGTTATGAGTATTTGGGAATTGTTTTTGACGGCCGTTGCACTGAGCATGGATGCAATGGCGGTTGCTGTTTCCGCCGGTCTTTCCAATGCGGGCGGCAAAGGAGTCAAATTTCGCGAAGCGGGCCTGATGGGGCTGTTTTTCGGAGTTTTTCAGGCGGTAATGCCTCTTTTGGGGTATTATATCATACCGCTGCTTGCAATGATATTCGGCAGCGGCGTTACGCGCTTTGTTGAAGGAACCGACCACTGGATCGCATTTGTGCTGCTTGTTTTTCTCGGCGGCAAAATGATAATCGAAGCCGTTCGCGCCGAAGAGGAGGCCGAACCGTCAAACCCGTTCGCACTCGGCACACTGTTTGTAATGGCAATTGCCACCAGCATTGATGCGCTTGCAACAGGCATCGTTTTCCGCAGTTTCAGCTTTTCAACCGGCAAGCTGCTGCTTGCTGTCGGCTTCATCGGCAGCGTCACGTTCATTCTGACACTGCTCGGCGCACTCGGCGGCAAAAAACTCGGAGAAAAGTTCCGCAAACATGCGGAGATAATCGGCGGGATCGTCCTTGTTTGCATCGGCGCAAAAATTCTTATTGAGCACCTGTTCTTTTAATTGTGGGCATATCCGCGTTTTGACTCTTTTAAAACAGCAGGAGCGTCGAAATTTTTTCAGGAGGTATGCATGATCTGCCCTGTCGTTTCAAAGGAACATTTTCGCAGCATGCGTATAACGCTTGCGTTTTCCGTAATTGCGCTTTCGTTTTGCATTGCTTTTGCCGTGCTGACCTTTGCAGGCATACTCGCACAGTATACCGCACTGTGTGCAGCCTTCTTTGCGCTTGTTTCAAGCGGACTTTTCCTGCTCTACCGTTTCAGCCGCGATATTTCCCTGCGCAAGCTCGAACTTACGGAATCTGAAATTCGGGTGTTCGGCAAAACAGGAAAGCTTCTTAAAACCTTCCCGTATTCCGCCGTGCGCGAATTGCGCGTCGTGACGCTGATGGTGGGCAATTTCGGCGGTATGTACGGCAAACTTAAACCCGAAAACTTCATTTGCCTCAGTCTGGACGGTCAAATCCCCGCTCCCGAAACGCGTCTTACCGAACTTTACGGCAGCTTGGATTGCCTTACCTTCGCCTACACTAAAGAGGCAATGACTTTCCTCAACCAAAAAATTCCGCCGGCAGTTTGATTTTTCCGCTCCGGCTGATGTAAAAAAAGCGGCTTCGGCCGTTTTTATTATTAAGCAAAAATCAAAAAGCAAAAATCACACCGCCGCGAACAGAATCGTCCGCGGCGGCATTTTATTCATTCATATTATGTTTTCAGAAATTATCTTCCGGAAACGGGAACATTGCTTTTCAGGATAACGTCATGCGAACCGCCTTCAACTATGCTTGTTGAAGAAACGAGCGTCAGCTTTGCATTTTTGCGCAGGTCTGCAAGGTTCAGCACGCCGCAGTTGCACATTGTTGAACGAACTTTGCCGAGGGTGACTGCAAGATTATCCTTAAGACTGCCCGCATATGGAACATATGCATCAACGCCTTCTTCAAAGCTGAGCTTTGCCGCGCCGCCCATGTCGTAACGCTGCCAGTTGCGCGCGCGGTTCGAGCCTTCGCCCCAGTATTCCTTATAGTAGTTGCCGTTAATGCGGATTTTCGGAGTGGGGCTTTCGTCGAAGCGGGAGAAATACCTTCCGAGCATCACGAAATCCGCACCCATTGCAAGCGCAAGGGTGATGTGGTAATCGTGAACAATGCCGCCGTCGGAGCAGATGGGAACATAAATGCCCGTTTCCTCATAATACTCATCGCGTGCGCGCGCAACATCGAGCATTGCGGTCGCCTGTCCTCTGCCGATGCCCTTCTGTTCGCGGGTAATGCAAATCGAACCGCCGCCGATACCGACCTTTACAAAGTCCGCTCCGCATTCCGCAAGATAGCGGAAACCGTCGCCGTCAACAACGTTGCCCGCACCGACTTTGACGCTGTCTCCGTATTTTTCGCGGATGAAGTCAATGGTCAGCTTCTGCCACTCGGTGTATCCTTCAGAAGAGTCTATGCAAAGTGCATCAACGCCTGCTTCAACAAGCGCGGGAACGCGCTCCGCATAGTCGCGGGTGTTGATGCCCGCGCCGACAAGGTAACGCTTGCTGCTGTCGATCGATTCGAGCGGATTAGCCTTGTGGTTGGAATAGTCTTTGCGGAAAACGAAAAACTTAAGATGCCCCCTGTCGTCCACAATGGGAAGGGAGTTGATTTTGTGATCCCAAATTATATCGTTTGCAATCTTAAGGGTAATATCCTCGGTTGCATAAACAAGGCGGCTGAGCGGAGTCATGAACTCGGAAACCTTCGTGTCAAGAGGCATTCGGCTGACGCGGTAGTCCTTATCGGTAACAATGCCGACGAGCTTGCCCGTGCCCGTTCCGTCCGCCGTGATTGCAACGGTGGAATGCCCGGTGAGTTCGTGAAGCTCAAGAACGTCTTTAAGCGTTGCATCGGGACGAAGGTTGGAATCGCTCTTCACAAAGCCCGCCTTATGTCCCTTTACGTTGCGCACCATCTGAGCCTGATCCTCAATGGATTGGGAGCCGTAGATGAAAGAAATTCCGCCCTCCTGGGCAAGCGCAATCGCCATCGTATCGTTTGATACGGACTGCATAATTGCGGATACCATGGGAGTGTTGATCGAGACGGCAGGTTCTTCGCCTCTGCGGAATTTAACAAGAGGGGTGCGCAGGCTGACGTTTGCGGGGATGCATTCCTTGGAGGAATATCCTGGAACAAGCAGATATTCGCCGAAGGTGCGTGAAGGTTCGCTGTAGATGAATGCCATAACAGTTTTTTCCTTTCTGTTTATAAGTTTCCGGTTTTGTTCGGCAGTCCTTCCGGGCTTTTTGCGGTCCTTCCGGGCTTGGTATTTTCAGCCCTTTCGGGCTTTTGCTTCAGGAATTTGATTATTCGTTCGATTGACTGCAATGCGGTCGGTAATTTCAGCAGTTCGTTAACCTTGCATTTCGTGCATTCAGCTCGTGTTCCGCGCAGTCCACAAGGTTCGTCATGAGCATTGCAACGGTCATCGGACCCACACCGCCGACAGCTTTTGTGATATAGCTTGCTTTTTTTGAAACATTTTCAAAGTCAACATCGCCGTAGAGTTTGCCGTCTATATTTGTCTGTCCGATGTCGATAACAACCGCACCGTCCTTGACCATATCCGCCTTGATGAGCCCCGCCGAACCCGCAGCAACGATAAGAATATCGGCATTTTTGGTTATGTCGCCGAGATTCTGAGTCTTTGTGTGGCAAACCGAAACCGTTGCGTTGCGGTTCAGCAGACAGATTGCAATCGGTCTGCCCACCAATACGGATTTGCCGACGACGACCGTGTGTTTGGACATTATGTCTATGCCCGTTTCATCCAGAATACGGATAACAGCGCGCGGGGTGCAGGCAATGACGGCAGGCTCGCCGTTCAAAAGCTTGCCCGCGTTGCAGAAATGCAGACCGTCAATATCCTTTTCGGGGTCAATGGCATCAAGAACGGTTTTTGTGTCCATGCTGTCCGGCAGAGGCATCTGAACCAGGATGCCGTGAACCGATTCATCCGCATTAAGCTTTTGAACAAGCTCTATCACCCGCTGCTGCGAAACATCTTCCACAAGATGATAGGTCACGCATTCCATGCCGAGTCTTATCGCGGCATTTTCTTTCAGTGTGACATAGCGTTTGGTCATTTCCTCCGTGCCCACATGAATGATGGCAACACGCGGAATAACACCCTTCGCCTTAAGCACCGCCACCCGCGTTGTAAGTTCCGAATAGACCTGCGCTGCAATTGCGCGGCCGTCGATTATCTGTGCGCTCATATTTTCCCCTTTCCGTCTGCATTTTCCAATCCGACCGCATTATTCGCGGTTTTGTGCGGATTGAAATTGACTCATTATACACCAAACGGCCGAATAATTAAAGCCCGATTTTTCGGTCTGGTGCATATATTTCCGCAAACCGCGCCTCATTTATGCGAAACGGCGCGATTTGCCCGGCTTGCCGTGTTTTCGGAATGTCCCGAACATTTCGGGTTCTTTGCGGGAAGAGGCTTGTGTTTGCCGCGCTTTTCCCGCAAAGTCCGTCTTCGGTCGAAGCGTTTTAAGTTACAGTCTGAAGTAATCCACTGCACCGCGGAAGATCGCCGATTCGTCCTTTCCGGGTACGTTTTTGTAAAGATTTTTTCCGTATCTTTCGCTGTGTGCCATCTTTCCGAACACTCTTCCGTCCGCAGAAGTGATGCCCTCAACGGCAAGCACGGAGCCGTTCGGATTTATCTCGGTGCGCATGGAGGCTCTGCCGGATGCATCGCAGTAAACCGTTGCGATCTGTCCGTTTTCAACAAGTCTGTTCAGCAGCTCATCGGGGCAAACGAATCTTCCCTCGCCGTGGGACACGGGAACGAGTGAAACTTCACCCGGTTCACGGTACATAAGCCACGGGGACAGGTTGGAAACCGTGCGGGTATGCACAAGGCGCGAACGATGCAGTCCGATCGTGTTATATGTCAGAGTGGGGCAGTTTTCATCCGTGTGAATGATTTTTCCGAAAGGCACAAGTCCGAGTTTTATCAACGCCTGGAACCCGTTGCAAATGCCGAGAATCAAGCCGTCGCGACGGTTGAGCAGCCGTTCGATCGCCTCCGCCGCACGGGCATTGCGCATGAAGGATTCAATGAGCTTTGCGCTGCCCTCGGGTTCGTCTCCGCCGGAAAAACCGCCGGGAATGAACAAAATTTGTGAATCCTCCAACCTGTTCGCAAATGCGTTGACTGATTCTTCAATGCCCTTTGCGGTGATGTTGTTGATAACAAGCACTTCCGCTTCCGCTCCCGCAAGGCGCATTGCCCGTGCGGAATCCATTTCGCAGTTCGTACCGGGGAAGACCGGAATCAGCACACGCGGGCGTGCATATCTGCCGTTCGGCTTTATCATCGGTGCATTCCTTCGGAAAGAACCGATTTCAACAGGCGTTTCGTCCGTTGTTTTATGTCTGTAAACCGGCTCAAGCTTTTTGTCGTAAATTTCGAACAGCGGAGCAAGTGCAACGTTTTCGTCCCTGTATTCGAACGCAAATTCCGACATTGTTGAGCCGAGTTCGAGCCCGTTCGGGATTTGCTCCGTGCAGCCTTCCGCAATTTCAAGTATAAGTGCGCCGTAATTGCGGCGGAACAGTTCTTCCTGCGGGAATTCGGGATTCAGGCGAACGCCGATTCCGTTGCCGAGAGCGGCTTTGAACAGGCCTTCCGCCGCGCCGCCCTTATCGACTGCCCATGCGGAAAGCACGCTGCCGCCGCGTATCAGGCGCGTTGCAAGCGCAAAATTCGTGCGAAGAGAGTCCGCTGCGGGAAGACCGTTTTCGTCCGGTTTCGCCGGCAGGAAAACAAGCCTTGAGTCGGGCTTTTTAAATTCCGGAGAGATGATATTCCCTGCCTTATCCGCTGCAATTGCAAACGAAACAAGCGTCGGCGGAACCGTTATGTTTTCGAAAGTTCCGCTCATTGAGTCCTTGCCGCCGATTGCCGCAAGCCTAAGCCCGAGCTGTGCGCGCAGCGCTCCCAACAGCGCGGCAAGGGGTTTGCCCCAGCGCACGGGATCACTGCCGAGCTTTTCAAAATATTCCTGGAATGTCAGCCAGCAGTTTTCTGTTGATGCACCCGCCGCAACAAGCTTGGCAACGGAAGTCACGACCGCGCAGTACGCCGCGCCGAACGGATCTTCCGCCGAATAATGCGGGTCAAAGCCGTATGCCATGACGGAGCAGGTATCCGTTTCGCTTCCGCGAACGGGCAGCTTTGCGGCCATTGCCTGAGTCGGCGTCAGCATATTCTTTCCGCCGAAAGGCATAAGCACCGTTGCCGCGCCGATGGTTGAATCAAACCGCTCCGCAAGCCCCTGCCGCGAGCAGATGTTAATATCCGAAACACATTCCGAGAGCCTTTCCGCAAAGGAGGTTTCGGCTTTTTTTCCCGTTTCGGGACAGTTTTTTCGAGCGAAGCAATCCGAAAGGCCGCACTTTTGAACCTTGGCGCGCATTTGCTTCACCGCACCGTTCGTGTTCAGGAATTCGCGGGAAAGATCGACGATTTTTTCCCCGTTCCAATGCATGACCATGCGCCCGGTATCCGTAACGCGGGCAACAACGGTTGCTTCAAGGTTTTCGCCGTTTGCAAGTGCAAGGAATTTTTCGCAGTCCGCCGCCGCAACAACAACCGCCATGCGTTCCTGAGATTCGCTTATCGCAAGCTCCGTGCCGTCAAGCCCGGCATATTTTTTCGGAACCCTGTCAAGCTCGATATCCAGTCCGTCCGCAAGCTCGCCGATTGCAACGGAAACGCCGCCCGCACCGAAATCGTTGCAGCATTTTATCAATGTTGAAGCTTCCGGGTTCAGGAACAGCCTTTGCAGTTTGCGTTCCTCGGGCGCATTGCCCTTTTGAACCTCCGCTCCGCACGTTTCAAGTGATGATATGTTGTGTGACTTGCTTGAGCCCGTTGCACCGCCGCAGCCGTCGCGTCCCGTTCTTCCGCCGAGAAGGATAACGGCATCGCCCGCAGCGGGTTTTTCGCGGCGGACATTCCGTTCGGATGCCGCACCGACAACAGCACCGATTTCCATATGCTTTGCAAGATAGCCGTCATGATAAACTTCATCCACAAGGCCCGTTGCAATGCCGATCTGATTGCCGTAGGAGCTGTAGCCATTTGCAGCACCCTGAGTTATCTTTCTCTGAGGAAGCTTGCCTGAGATGGTATCAGCAATAGGAACAAGCGGATTAGCTGCACCTGTTACACGCATTGCCTGATATACATATGAACGTCCTGACAGCGGATCACGGATAGCACCTCCAAGGCAGGTAGCAGCACCGCCGAAAGGTTCTATTTCAGTAGGATGATTGTGAGTCTCATTCTTGAACATGAGGATCCAGTCCTCTTCTCTGCCGTCAATATCAACCTTTATCTTAACGGAACAAGCGTTTATCTCTTCACTCTCGTCAAGATCATTCAGTTTACCGTCAGCCTTCAGCTTGCGAACAGCAAGTGTAGCCATATCCATAAGAGTGATCGGTTTAGAATCTCTGCCAAGCTCACTGCGGATACTCAGATAATCATCATAAGTTTCCTTGATATATGGAGTTTTAATATCGGCATTTTCAATGTTGGTAAGGAATGTGGTGTGACGGCAATGGTCAGACCAATAGGTATCTATCATGCGTATTTCAGTAATGGTGGGGTCACGCTTTTCTGTATCACGAAAATACTTCTGACAGAACTTAATATCTTCAAGATCCATAGCAAGACCATATTCCTTGATAAAGTCAGCAAGTTCTGCCACAGTAAGGTCAATAAATCCGTTAAGGGTTTTTACGGTAGCAGGGATCTCATAATTTGCATCAAGCGATTCCGGCAGCTCCATAGCAGCCTCACGTCGCTCTACAGGGTTGATGAGGTAAGATTTTACCTTTTCAAATTCATCGTCGGTAATATTTCCGCTGATGATATAGATTTGTGCGGAACGTACACGGCAGCGTTCACCTTGAAGCAGGATCTGTATACACTGCTCGCAGCTGTCAGCCCTCTGATCAAACTGACCGGGAAGATACTCTGTAGCAAACATACGCTGATTGCCTGCAAGCTTTGGCAGTTCGCTGTAAACATTATCAACAGCAGGCTCAGAGAAAACAGTTGGTACAGCTTTTTCAAAAGCTTCTTGTGTGAGACGGTCAGCATCATAGCGATTGAAAACACGAACACCGGTTACATTTGTACGCAGCGCAGTCTGGAGGTCGCCTAAAACAGACTGAGCCTCAACCGCAAATTCTGGTTTCTTTTCTACATAAATTCGATAAACAGACATAGTATTACTCCTTCATGTTGGATTTGCAGAACTGCTGTTACATAAGTGACCATAGCAGCCTGCGGCATCACTCTTTTCTATTGTAACATAAAATAATGATTTACGCAAACTTTTTTTTGTATTTTTTTCGGGAATTTTTACTACAGTTCCATCAGGTGCATGACCTGTATGGAAACCGTCGCCTTTTTCACGTTCAAAAAGTACAGGGACAGTGTGTCCTATAAGACTTTTAAAGTGTTTTTTTTGTAGATTTTCGCCTAAATTCTGTAAAATGCGCATTCTTTCAGTTTTAACGCTTTCCTGAACCTGATTTTTCATTTTTGCCGCAGCAGTGCCGGGTCTTATAGAATAGCGGAATACATGGATCTTGGCAAAACCTATTTTTTCTGAAAATGCAAGCGTTTCTTCAAATTCTTCCTGTGTTTCACCGGGGAATCCTACCATAATATCTGTTGTGATAGCAGCGTTTTGAAAATGTTTTCTTATGAGGTTGCATAAACTTTCATATTCTGCGGTAGTATAGCGGCGGTTCATACGCTTTAAAACAGTATCTGATCCGCTTTGCAAGGATAAGTGAAACTGAGGACAGAAACTTTGCACCTCTTTAAGCTCAGACAGAAGCTTGTCCGTTATCTTTTCCGGTTCAAGTGAACCAAGCCTTATACGTACATCTCCGGTTTCTGAAACACATTTTACAGCGTCAAGCAGAGAACCGTCCCATTCAGCACCGTAGAATGCAAGATTTATACCGCAGAGCACTATCTCACGGTGTCCGGAGTCTGCAAGCTCTTCAGCCGCAGATCTCAGCTCATTGAGCGGCATGGAACGGCATCTTCCTCTGGCATAAGGAATAATGCAGTAGGTGCAAAAGCAGTTGCAGCCATCCTGTATTTTAAGAAATGCTCTTGTATTTTTAGAAAAATGATCGCATTTCAACAGCTCAAATGAATCATCACTGCCGTAGGACGATACTGAGCAGATCTTTTGTTTCGTTGTGATGTACTCATCTATAAGTTCAGGCAGTTTGGATCTGTTTTTAGTGCCTATGATAATATCAGCATCTGTAAGCTCCATTGCCTTTTCCGGAAATGCTTGAGCATAACAGCCGGTGAGAACTATTATCATATCTGGATTCTCTTTTCTGAGTTTATGAAGCGCACTGCATACACGGCTGTCACCGGAAGCTGTAACAGTGCATGAATTTATAACTGCAACGTCAGCCTCCGAAGATATGTTTGTACTTCCATATCCATGTTCTTTCAGAAGTCTTTCCATTCCAGCAGTTTCACAGATGTTTACCTTGCAGCCGAATGTATAAAAATAACAGAGCAAAATATTCTCCTCCTTTCGTCAGGCATACAACAGCCTGAGTGCAAATGTTATGGAAATTCCTACAAATTTATTATAAAAGGTTACGAATTGTAACCGCCGTTATCATCTGCTATACCAAAAATTTACCGGCTTTCGTTGCAATGACTAAAAGCCTGAATCCATGAGACTATTCTATTATACTATAATCACGAAAATAAAGCAATCGTCTTGACAAAAAAAATAAATCGTGGTATGCTATGTACAACAGAAATCAAGCAGGTTTCTGCAGGACCTGCGTAATTTTCTGATAAATACAACCACGATGGGACATTAGAAATTGGTTCTTGGGAGGTAATGAATTATGTTTGAAACAATGGTAGAACTTAAGGCGATCAATGACGTTAAGGATTTCGTAAATACCGTAATGCTGTTTGATTACGATATTGATCTGGTTTCCGGCAGATATGCAGTTGATGCAAAGTCAATTATGGGTATTTTCAGCCTGGATCTGTCTAAGGCAATTAAACTTCAGGCACACACTGAAGATCCGGAAAAACTGATAGCAGCACTTGATAAGTTTATTGTAAAGTAAACTTGGTTTTTCAAAGATTGAGTAGAATAGTAGAGAGGGAAAAGCGGCACGGGGTGCCGCTTTTTCTTTTTG
>ERZ791837.1743-NODE-1743-length-13299-cov-3.527031_pt1 | contig 13299 bp, 11 predicted proteins | sample MGYA00510292_ERZ791837 | MGnify/ENA primary metagenome ERZ791837 (study PRJEB30046, sample SAMN00715259) | human gut metagenome | study: EMG produced TPA metagenomics assembly of the A metagenome-wide association study of gut microbiota in type 2...
GGCGGAGAGGCGGCGCCGCTGGAACCGATTCCCGTGTTGAAAGCTGCCGCCGTTTGTGGTAGAATGGCGCATCCGAAGAAAGGAGTGCTTGCCGTGGACAATATTTTTTCCGCCGTGTTGGACACAAAGCCGTGGATGGCTCGCTTTTCCCGCGGGGAATACGCCGCCGCAGCGGAGGCATACCGGGCGCGGTACGAGGGAGGCATCCGTGCAGCGCTGGCACAGTACGGCCCGGTATCCCTGGCGCAGCAGCTGCTGGACGCAGCGGCAGACGCCTGCCAACGCGCCGGCCTGTTGTCACGCCGCGTCCGGCGCATGGACATCCGGACGGTGATCGCCGTGTATCTGAACCCGCTTTTGCTGGCTGCCGAAGATGAGGGGTGCGCACAGCTGGCGGCAGAGCTGTGCCGTCTGTGGCGACAGAAATGGCCCGGAGAGGGCTATGAGATAGCGGACTTCGAGACGGTCTGCGGCGGATTCCGCCGGAAGGTGCTGGGCTTTGAGCTGAACCGCCCGCTGGGCGGCGGCCGCGGCGGGGGAGCGCATCCGCGGCATCCAACTGAAGGGAGCGGCGGGGGAGGGTATATACCCTCCCTGCTTTTTTCAGGGTCGAAACGTATATGAAGAAAAATAAAGGAAAAGAGAAAGGCGCGATATTACCTGCGGATAGCGCGGAAAATCCGGAAATTACAACGGGAAATTGTAGGAATCGACAAATAATTTTTAAAAATATTTCCGCTATCAACAAAAACCGCCGGATGGTTAAAATATAAACTTGACACAAACAAAAGACAATGATAGTATTATGTTCAAGCAAAAGGATAAAAACGATAGAAAACGAAAGTTACATATCACGCGAACCGGCGAAGGAGATGACCATGGAGGGACTGAAATTTGCGCTTTTGTCCGGGGGGACGGGCTACAACGACATTGCGTGGAACTTTCAGGGCTACGGCCTTGCCACGGCGGATGACCGTCAGGGGAGCAAAGACGTCTGGCAGGCGTTTTCCTATCTGTACACCGTCATCTATCACCCGACCGCCGGCTACGTTCTCTTTGACGTGGGCCTTGGCCCCGGGGAGGAGTGTGACCGCCGCCCGGCGGAGCATCGCCGCATCAACCCCGTGGAGGTTCGCCGCGATCAGTATGTGGACGAGGGCCTGAAGAAGCTGGGTCTGACGGTGGACGACATCTCCGCCATCGTGATCTCCCACTGTCACTGGGATCACATCGGCGGTCTGGAGTTTTTCAAGGGCACCCGCGCCATCCGGAACGTCTACGTGCCTTATGCAGACTTTGCCCACGCGCTGGTGCAGACTCACCGCACACCCGCCGGCTATTCCGACAGCGGCTATTACCGTCGGAATCTGGACGTGGAGGGCGCGGAGTTCCACCTGCTGGAGGAGGAGACGACCCTGTTTCCCGGCGTGGACGTCTTGCTGCTGGAGGGCCACACGCCGGCGGTGGCGGGACTGGTGCTCCATCTGGACAGTGGAAACTACATTCTCCCCAGTGACGCGGTGACGGCGGAGGTGTGCCTGCGGGGCACGGCGGCGCCCGGCGTCATTTACGACTCCCTCGGCTTCCAGCGGACGCGGAAACGTCTGCTCCGGCTGGAGCAGGAGCTGCATGCGTCCTTTGTTTTCCCCCACGATCCGTGGAACTTTCCCGAGTATATTCTGGGTGAGTGGATCAAATGATCGGTATATATCATGTGATCTGTGTTGCACATGAGATATAATAACTTAAGGAAGGTACAGAAAAATGAAAATGAAACGAATCATTGCATTGCTGACTGCGCTTGTCCTCGCGTTAGCGCTCACCGCCTGCGGCGAGACCAAGCCGAATGACGACGTCCAGCAGGGCGGCGCCGCTGTCGAGAAGAAGATCACCATCGGCTGTTGCGTGATGGACCTGTCCAACGAGGTGTTTGTCCAGTACGCAGAGGGCTACAAGCAGTTCCTGAACGACACCAAGGGTACTGTGGAGATCAATCTGGTGGATGGCGGCGGCAACGTGGCCACGCAGGTACAGGCCATTGAGGACTTCATCAGCATGGGCGTGGACGGCATCATGCTGAACGCGCTGGACACCAGCGCGGTGGAGGATGTCATCCAGAAGGCTATGGATGCCGGCATCAAGGTCGGCGTGTACCCCTCCATGGAGAACGTGACCTTCAACTTCGTGTTCGATGAGTATGACTGGGGCTATACCGAGGGCGAGGAAGCTGCCAAGTGGATCGACGAGAAGCTGGGCGGCAGCGCCACCATCATGAGCTTCGCGCAGGCGGAGAACTCCGCCGTTATGGAGCGCTATCAGGGCATCGTTGACGGCGTGAACGAGAACGTGAAGGATCCCAGCAAGGTCGTGTGGCTGGAGTACAGCGGCACCGACAACACCTCTGAGGCCATGACCGCCATGGAGAGCGTGCTGCAGGCGCATCCCGAGGTTCGCATGGTGCTGTGCGCGCAGGACTCTGCCGCTGTCGGCGCTTATCAGGCTGTCATTTCCTCCGGCCTGCCTCAGGAGGAGTTCTTCGTGGCCGGCTGTGACGGCATCAGCGAGGCTCTGGGCTACATCGAGGAGGGCACCCCCTACCGTCTGTCCATTGCCAACGCCAAGCTGACCTCCCAGATGGGCTATGAGCTGGTGCAGAACGTGTCCATGGCTGTTGCCGGTTTGGATTACGAGTCTCCCTACTATGCCGCTGTCGCCGCTGTGAACGCGGACAACGTCAAGGACTATCTGGCACAGACCCCCACCTACACGCTGAATCCCGAGCTGGCCGCATATCTGGGCATCAACTGACCCCCGGCAGCCCGCCGGCATGAAAACCATATGACCGAACAGGATACGGAGCGCATATTATGGCGAGCATGATATGCGCGTCCGTATTCTGTTAGCAGGAGCGCATTATGAACGAGACAGACATCATCAGAACCAGCGGAATCAAAAAAGTATACGGCGGCACCATTGCGCTGGCCGGAGCCGATCTCTCCTTCCGCAGGGGAGAGGTTCATGCGCTGGCCGGAGAAAACGGCGCGGGAAAGTCGACGTTCTGCAAAATCCTGTCGGGCGCTATCGCCCCCACCGAGGGCACCGTCTACATCGACGGTACGGCGTACAGGCACCTTACGCCCTCTGAGTCCCGGGCGGCCGGCATCAGCATGATCTATCAGGAATTCAACATGGTCAACGACGTTCCGGTGTATGAGAACATCTTCATCGGAAGTGAGATCAGAAAACAGGGGATCATCGTCGACAAGAAGGAGATGATCCGCCGCTCCAAGGAGCTGTTTGCCAAGATGGACGTGGACATCGATCCCCGCCAGCTGCCCCGCAACCTGTCGGTGGCGCAGTGCCAGCTGGTGGAGATTGCCAAGGCTCTGAAGGACAACTGCAAGGTGCTTGTGATGGACGAGCCCACGGCGGCTCTGACCAACAAGGAGATCGGTACGCTTCTGGATCTCATCAAGAGACTGAAAGAGGAAGGCATCACCATCATTTACATCTCTCATCGTATGGATGAGATCATGACGCTCTCCGACCGTGTGTCCATCATGCGTGACGGCCATGTCATCACCACCCTGAACACGGCGGAGACTACGCAGAAGGAGATCATCACCCTGATGGTCGGCCGCGAACTGGGCACGGAGTTTCCGCCCCGCACCACGCAGGCCGGCGATGTAGCACTGGAGGTTCGGCATCTTTGCACCGGCAAGGTCAAGGACGTATCCTTCACGCTGCACAAGGGCGAGATCCTGGGCTTTGCGGGTCTGGTGGGCTCCGGCAGAACGGAGATCGTCAGAGCGATATTCGGCGCGGACAAAATCGACTCCGGTGAGATCTATATCAACGGGAAAAAAGTCGACATACATAAACCGGCGCAGGCCATTGCCATGGGCATCGGCATGATCCCGGAGGATCGGAAGCGTCAGGGCGTCCATCTGGATCAGCCCATCAAGTCCAATATGACGCTGCTGCGTCAGAAGGACATCAGCAGCTTCTTCACCGTCTCCCCCAGAAAGGAGCGTCAGCTGGCCAATGAGTATATCCAGTCGCTGTCCATTAAGCTGGGCTCTATCGATCACATGGTCAGCAGTCTGTCCGGCGGCAACCAGCAGAAGATCGTGCTGACCAAGTGGCTGGCGGCACAGCCGGACATCATTTTCTTCGATGAGCCGACCCGCGGTATCGACGTGGGCGCCAAGGCGGAGATCTACGTCCTGATGGACAAGCTCCGCCAGCAGGGCAAGGCTATCATCCTCATCTCCTCTGAAATGGAGGAGGTTCTGGGTATGTCGGACCGCATCATCGTCATGTACGAGGGCGCCGTCACCGGCGAGCTGTCCGGCGCGGAGGCCACCCAGAACCTTCTGATGAGCTACGCATCCAATATCACAACAGGTATTTGAGAGGATTACAGGTGAACCGTATGGATAAAAAAGCAAAGCTCTCGTTTGCCAACTTGTACAGCACGTATGGCGTATTCTTCATCCTTGTCATCGAGTTTCTCATCTTCTCCCTGGCAAGCAAGTCCTTCCTGACGCTGGGCAACATTCTCAGCGTGGGCCGTCAGATGTCCTTCACCGGCATTGCGGCCATCGGCATGACGCTGGTCATGCTCACCGGCGGCATCGACATTTCCGTTGGCTCCATGCTGGCCATGGCCGGCGTGCTGTGCGCCAAGCTGTCCGCCGATGTGGGCCTGCCCCTGTGGATCGCGGTGGTCATCACGCTGCTGATCGGCGCGCTGTTCGGCCTCATCAACGGCGCCGCCGTCACCCGGCTGCATATCCCTGCCCTTATCGCCACGCTGGCGACCCAAACCATCCTCAAGGGCATTGCCTATCTGCTGACCAACGCCGTTCCCGTGAAGAACCTGTCCGCCACCTATAAGTTCCTCGGACAGGGCTACATTTTCGGCGTCATTCCCGTTCCTCTGATTATCACGGTGGCGCTGTACGTGCTGGCGTGGTGGTATCTGGACAAGACGTATCTGGGCCGCCGTGTCTACCTGTCCGGCGGCAACGAGGAGGCGGCCCGCCTCTCCGGCATCAACACCAAGTGGACCATCACCGGCACCTATGTGTTCAGCGGCGTGTTCGCGGCCATTGCCGGTGTGCTGATGGCCGCCCGCCTTGGCTCCGGCCAGCCCTCCGTGGGCAGCGGCTTCGAGATGGACGTCATTACCGCCACCGTTCTGGGCGGCATCAGCGTCAACGGCGGCAAGGGCAAGGTGGTCAATGTGTTTGTGGGCGCCTGTATCATGGGCGTGCTGGCCAACGGCATGACCATGCTGAACATCAACCAGTACCTGCAGTGGATCATCAACGGTCTGGTGCTGCTGTTCGCCGTGACCATGAGCAATCTCCGCAAGTCGTCGTCCTGACCATATCCGCCACACCGTAAAGGAGGAACCGTAAGATGAAAGGCCTGTCCTTCACCATTCTCCCCATGGGCTATCTGGAGCATGACGAGTCCATCAGCTATGCCGGCAAGAATATCGGTACTGTAGCAAATAAGCACCCGCAGGCCGTCTGGGAGCGCGTTCCCGTGATGGCTGTGCTGTTCAGGCACCCCACCGCCGGCTACATCCTCTACGATACCGGCAACTGTCCCGGCGACGAAAAGGATCGCCTGTCCCAGGCCATGCGGAACAACATCTATTTTGACATCAAGCGCGAGGATTTCATCGATTACCGTCTGGGCCAGCTGGGTCTGACCCCGGCCGACATTGATATGCTGATCCTCTCCCATTCCCATCACGATCACAACGGCGGTCTGGGCTTCTTTTCCTTTACCAAGGCGGGCCGGAACGTTATCACCTACGAAAAGGACTATGTCAACGCCCTGAAGGAGACGCACCAGTTCTACGACAAGGAGGACTACGTTTTTATCAAGGAGAATATGCACTTTGACGGCATCAGCTACCAGCTGATCGAGGGCGATCAGGAGCTTGTGGAGGGCATCGAGGCCATTGAGCTGCCCGGTCACACTCCGGCAGTGCTGGGGCTGGTGGTGCATCTGGAAAACGAGACGGTGATCTTCCCCAGCGACGCAGTCTACACCGCCAAGAACTACGGGCCTCCCGCCATCGCTCCCGGCATCGTCTATGACAGTCTGGGCTTCCAGAAAAGCGTGGAAAAGCTCCGCCGCCTCCAGCGCAAGTACAATGCGCGGATCATCTTCCCTCACGATCTGGCGCAGTTCGAGACACTGGAAAAGTGCCCCATATTCTATAAGTGAGCGGTTCGGCCTCCGCCGCTGACATCGACCCTGCGGCGCACCCCCGCGCTGCACACAAGAAACGCACGGCGGATCGTTCCGATTCGCCGTGCGTTTCTTTATGATTGCTCCGATCAGCTGACGGCGTGGCCGCCGTCCCTTATTCCGCCACGATCACTTCCGTGCCCAGCGCCTGCAGCCGCGCCTGAATAGCCGGATCCTGAATGGGCTTTTCGGTGATGACGCAGTCCAGCTCGCTGAAGTCCGCGAACAGGTCGATGCCGCCGGTGGTGAACTTGGCCGAATCCAGCACAGCGTATACCTTGTGGGCGGCCTTGATCATGCAGTGCTTCACCCGGCCCTCCAGTGAATTGGAGGTCACCAGTCCCACGTCCTTCCGGACACCGCTGGAGCAGATGAAGGCCTTGTCTGCCTCGATCTGAGAGAGATACTTCTCCGCCTCCGGCCCCTGGATGGACAGGTTCTGCCCGTGCAGGATGCCGCCCACCATAATGACCAGCAGCTGCGTGTTGTTCAGCGTCAGTGCCGCCGGCACGGAGTTGGTGATCACGGTCAGGTGCTGGAAGTCCCGGAGCAGCTCGGCAATAGCCAATGTAGTGCTGCCGGAGTCCAAAATGATGCTGTCCCCCTCGTGAATGGTCTTCACGGCCTCCTGTGCAATGGCCTTTTTGGCCTCTGTCCGCAGGCTGCTGCGGGACTCGAAGGAGAGAATGCGCTCATTCTGGTTGGCAATGTGTACCTCGCCGTGTGTGCGGAACACCAGACCCGATTGCTCCAGCAGCGTCAGGTCCTTGCGTATGGTGGCGGCGGATACGTCAAACATAGCGATGAGATCGTGTACTTCAACGGACTCCCGTTCTTGGATGATATGGTAAATATCACCCTGTCTCTTATTTAAATTCGGCATTTTTATTTTCACCTATCATAATTTTGGATTTTCCGTCATTTAGTATATCTTACTCAACAATAAAAGTCAATCGCTATATCACGATTTTCCTTGAAAATACGGGGAAAATTCAACGATAAGCGGGGCAAATATCCGTTACGCCTGTAAAAAAGCAAAAGAAGCCGCTCCGCAAACGCAAATCTATCTTGACATAAATGATAGAAAATGATAGCATACACATGACGAATCAAAAGAAATCAAAACCTGAAAAGAGGGGTGTCATGAACAGCATCAACCACGTACTGCAAACTGCCGACCGGGAGGGCTATGCCGTCCCTGCTTTCAACTATTCCGACATCTGGGAGCTGGAGGGCATCGTGGAGGCGGCCGCCGAGGAGCGCGCCACGGTCTATATCGCCAGCAATATGCGGGTGGCGGAGACGGTGGGCCTGCCCTATCTGGGGGCCATGGGCCGCACGGCGTATGAACAGACCGGCGGTCACATCATCAACCATCTGGATCACTCCAGCTCTGTGGAGCTGTGCAAGCAGGCGGTGGACTGCGGCTATATGTCCGTTATGATCGATGCCTCCATGTGCCCGCTGGAGGAGAACATTGCCAAGACCCGTGAGGTAGTGGAATACGCCCACAAATACGGCGTGGTGGTGGAGGCGGAGATCGGCCGCATCCTTGGCCGCAACGTGGAGGGCACCTACGAGGGAGACGAGTATCTGGTGCAGGTGGCCGACGCGGTGCGCATGGCCGAGGAGACCGGCGTGGACTCTCTGGCCGTCGGCATCGGCACGGCCCATGGCTTCTATAAGGAGGCACCCCGCATCAACATCCAGCGCCTCGTCGAGGTCAACGCCGCCGTCGCCATCCCGTTGGTGCTGCACGGCGGTACAGGCGTCCCCGCCGAGACGGTTCGTGCCTGCATCTGCAACGGTATGGCCAAGGTCAACGTTGGCACGCAGCTCCACGCCACCTATCTGGCGGAGCTGCGCCGCCAGCTGGAAAAGACCGCCGCCCCCAACGTTTCAGAGGTTCTGTACCCGGTAAAGGCCGCCATCAAGCCGGTGGTCAAGGACTGGATACGCCTGTGCGGGGCCAACGGCCGCTATTGAGCGGCGCGGCCCGGAAAAAATACGATGGGGATGTGATGAACTGTGGGACGTGACGCATTGCGGTATCTGATCGGCATCGACATGGGAACCACCAATGTCAAGGCCCTTCTGTTTGACGAGCAGGGGAACACGGCGGGCGAGGCCCGCTGCCCGTCTCCCATCACGCTGCTGCCGGACGGCGGCGGTGTCTTTGACCCGGAGGAGCTGTGGCGTCTGTGCTGCCGCCTTCTGACGGAGCTGCTGGACGCCGTGCCCGCCGAAGCCTGGAGCCGTCTGGCCGGTCTGGCCGTCACCGGCATGGGCGAGGCGGGGGTTCCGCTGGACGCCGCCGGCCAGCCCCTGTACCCGGTGATCGCGTGGTTCGACCCTCGGACGGAGCAGTACCCTGCCTGGTGGCGCGACACCTTCGGCGAGGATCGGCTCTACGCCGTGACCGGCCTGAAGAACCAGCATATTTTCACCGCCAATAAGCTCCTGTGGCTAAAGGAGCACGAGCCGCGGGTGTTCGGGGAGATGCGCCGCTGGCACTGCATCCCCGATTATATCGCCTTCCGCCTCACCGGTGCGTCCGCCATGGATCTGTCTCTGGCTACCCGCACCCTGCTGCTGGACGCGGCCTCCGGCTCGCTGGGCGGCGTGTCCGGCACCCTCGCCGCCTACGCTGACGCTGTGGCCGCCGCCCAGCCCACGCTGGCCTCCGGTATCACTCTGGCACAGAGCGTCTCCGGCTATCTGGCCGATATGGAGGAGGATGTCCGCCGCGTAACGGACAGCGCCGCCTTCCGGCGCTTCATCGAGCTGATGGAGAGCGACTCCGACAGCATGGCGGACTACCTTGCCTCCCCGGTGCAGATGAATACGGAGATCATCTACGAGATCAAGGACTACGGCGCCGCCATGTCGCCGTACTATGTGATGCTGGCCCTGTTTGTGGGCAGCCTTCTCACGGCGGTGATGGTCAAGGTGCCCGTCACCCAGCCGGAGTTCCTGAACTGCCGGGGCATAGAGCGGTACTTCGGCCGCTTCCTCACCTTCTTCTGCATGGCCATGGCGCAGGCGCTGGTCACGGCCTTCGGCTGCCTGTGGTTCGTGGGCATGGAGACGGCGGAGCCGGCCCTGTTCGTGCTGGCCTGCTGTCTCTGCTCCCTGAATTTTGCCGCCATGAACTACGCGCTGGTCTACTCGCTGGACAATGTGGGCCTTGCGGCCTCCGTCATCATCATGGTGCTGCAGGTGGCCGGCTCCGGCGGCTCCTACCCCATCGATGTGCTGCCTGCGCTGTTCCGGCGCCTGTACCCCTTCATGCCCTTCCACTACGGCATGGACATGCTCCGCGAGACGATTGGCGGCCTGTACGGCCACACCTATCTCCGCTGCGCCCTGATCCTGCTGGGCATGTGCGTGCTGTTCACGGTGTTCGGCCTGTTGGTCTACTATCCCGCCCGCAGGCTGAATGCGGCCATTGCCGCCAGCAAGGAGAAGTCAGGCATCATGTAAGCCCCGCGAACAAAATAAACCGCCGTCCCGGAAGGGACGGCGGTTTCATGCCTGTGGGATCGTTCGTAATTTACTTCTCGTCCTTGCACCGGTCATACTCCACCTGCATAACGGAGGAGATGGTGTGCCGGCCGTAGTCGTCCAGCTTGGCGTACTGCGTCAGCAGCCGTTCGGTGTCATCTGTCAGATACAGGGCCGCATCGTCGGACATGGCCTTGATGCCCAGGATCTTGCAGATACGCATCACCGTGTCAAAGGAGGAACCGCCCACGCCGTTGTGCAGTGCGCTGTTGATGGTGGACAGGGGGATGTCCACGGCAAAGGCGAACTGCCGCACACTCCGGTACTGCCGCGAGATCTCATCGCGGACTACTTTTGTCAGATTATCCATATCAGAACCTCACTTCTGTAAAGAATTTCCAGTCAAGACACTCACAGTATAGCACGAATTTTCCCGTAAGCCAATAGGCAAATTGAAAAATTTATAAAAAAGTCACAAGAAAATCGGAAAAGTGTGGCACTTATGCCGAAGTTTTCCGCCGGCAAATGCCTCTTTTATTTTACATCCCACTGTGGTACAATGTACCATTAGAGGAGTTTCTGCCTATGAAAACACCAAAACTCTATACACCGAAGACCGGCGTGGGCCGTCTGGCGGGCGACATGCTCCGCCGCTACTATGTGCACGATGTGGCACGGGACAGCGCGGCCCTGACGTATTACCTGCTGTTTGCCCTGTTCCCGCTGCTGATCTTCGTCAGCGCCCTGCTGGGCATTCTGGAGCTGGATATCGACAGCATCACCGCCGTGCTGACGCCGCTGCTGCCGGCGGATGTGGTGGGCGTGGTGCGCTCCTATCTGACGTACGTCGCCGCCAACCAGAGCCGCCAGCTGCTGTGGTTCAGCCTGGTCTTTTCCATCTGGTTCCCCATGCGCTCCACCGGCTGCCTGATGCACTCGCTGCGCAAGGCGTTCGGCCGCAGCGCGCCGGAGAACATGCTGCTGACCCAGCTGCGCAACCTGCTTTTCACGGTCTGGATGATCCTCGTCATCGGCCTGACGCTGATGCTGGTGGTGGTAGGCCGCCGTGCGCTGCACTTCCTGTCCCGCATCGTCCCCCTGTCGGAGACGTTCATCAGCGTCTGGGGCTACCTGCGCTTCATCATTCTGGGCCTTGTCATGGCCATTTCACTGGGGATATTGTACCAGCTGGCGCTGGGCCAGCGCCGCCCCCTGCGGGAGGTGCTGCCCGGCGTAGGCAGCTCGCTGGCGGCGTGGCTGCTGCTGAGCATGGCCTTTTCCTATTATGTGGAAAACGTGGCCCAATATGCGCGGCTCTACGGCTCCATCGCCACTGTCATCGTGGTGCTGCTGTGGCTGTATATGTCGGGTCAGATCCTGATTTTGGGCGCGGAGCTGTCCTCCGCCCTGACACACCGTAAAAAACACGCCGCGTCCCTGCCGGACGGGGAGGAGGAAGCATGAAGATCATCATCGTAGGCAGCGGCAAGGTGGGCTACGCCATCGCCCGCCAGCTGGCGCAGGAGAAGCACGACATCACCATGGTGGACAACGAGATCGCCCACCTGTCCCGTGCGGACAGCACGCTGGATGTCATGTGTGTCCCCGGCAGCGGCGCGTCCATCAGCGTCCTGATGGACGCCGGAGCCCGCACGGCGGCCGGGGCGCGGGAGGCCGATCTGGTCATCGCCGTCACCGGCGCGGACGACACCAATATGGTCTGCTGCCTGCTGGCCAAGAGTCTGGGCGCCCGCCACACCGTGGCCCGCGTCCGCAACACCGAGTACCGCCGCGATGCGGAGATCCTCAAGCGGGAGATCGGGCTGGACATGGTCATCAACCCCGATCTGGCGGCGGCGCAGGAGATCGCCCGCATCCTCAGCTTCCCCGCGGCCATCTCCGTGGAGCCCTTTGCCGGCGGCCGCATCGACATGATCGGTCTGCAGGCGCTGCCGGAGGATTCCATCGTGGGCCGCAGCCTCAGTGAATCCCACAGCGACCGCAAGGCGGACATCCTGATCTGCGCCGCCCAGCGGGGCGACGAGTGCATCATCCCCAACGGCTCCTTCGTGCCGCAGCCCGACGACCGGCTGTACATGGTGGGCACCAAAAGCGAGCTGCAAAAGATGCTCAAGGCTATGGGCCGCCCGCTCCACCGGGTCAAGACCGTGGCGCTGCTGGGCGGCAGCCGCATCAGCATGTACCTCTCGTGGGAGCTGGCCCACACCAGCACCCACGTCCGCATCGTGGAGCAGGATCACGAGAAGTGCCTGCTCCTGTCCCAGCACCTGCCGGAGGCCATGATCATCGAGGGCGACGGCACGGACAACGACCTCATTCAGGCGGAGAACATCTTCGGGGCCGACGGCTTTGTGTCCCTCACCGGCCGTGACGAGGAGAACCTGCTGATGGCCATGTCGGCCCGCCGCGCCGGCGTCCGCAAGGTGCTGGCCAAGATGACCCGCCCCAACTATATGGAGCTGGTGCAGGACACCGGCCTCGGCAGCATCATCAGCCCCAAGGACATCATCGCCAACCAGATCACCCGCTACGTCCGTGCGCTGGCCAATTCTCAGGGCATGGCCGTGGAGTCGCTGTATAAGCTGCTGGGCGGGCAGGTGGAAGCGCTGGAGTTTCTGGCTACCGGACCCTCCGACCGCCTGCTGCATATCCCGCTGAAGGATCTGATCCTGCGCAGCGGTGTGCTGCTGGCGGCCATCGTCCGTGGCGGGACTACCATCATTCCCGGCGGTCTGACCACCATCGAGGAGGGCGACCGCGTGCTGGTCATCGCCCACTCTATGGGCCTGCAGGATCTCTCCGACATTCTCGCCTGACCCGCAGAGGCTTGTCCCCGCGTACACCATGCACCGCACACACCTTACATAACTGCACCATCCCGCACGGCGGGGCCATTGTGCCCCGCCGTTTCCTTTTATATTTGCGACCGTTCCGCGCCCCGGCGTGGGTCGTTTTTTTATGCCTCCGGCGGCCCCATTTCTTCCAACAGCGGAAGAAATGGGGGAAAGAACGCCGCCAAAAACCAATGGTTTTTGGATTTCCTTTCGCTGCTTGCCAGTGCGTGCTGACTCGGCCGAAATGTTGAATCGACATCCTCCTCTGCGCGCTGCCGCTTTTGCTCTGAAATGTGGGAGTGCGCTGTGCTATCGTTTTGATCCCGCACGGCGGGGCCATTGTGCCCCGCCGCACCACCCTGGGGATGGGTTTCCAAAGGGAGGGGACGCGCACGTCCCACTCCCTTCAGCCGTTCTTTGGTCGCTTCCTTTCGGCAAAGAAAGTGACCCGTCGGAGACGCCCCCGTACCCGCAGGCGCAAAAAAATCATCGCGCCGCCGGAGGTAAAAGCAGCACCCCCACATAAGAAAAGACGGCGTGAGCCGTCTTTTCTTATGTAAACTTATTCCAACCCCAACGGCTCCCGCAGCGCCGCGTACAGCGCCTCCGTGTCCGGCTCCACGCCGGTGAAGAGCGCGAACGCCCGTACCGCCTGCCGGATCAGCAG
>ERZ791837.1749-NODE-1749-length-13265-cov-3.279788_pt1 | contig 13265 bp, 22 predicted proteins | sample MGYA00510292_ERZ791837 | MGnify/ENA primary metagenome ERZ791837 (study PRJEB30046, sample SAMN00715259) | human gut metagenome | study: EMG produced TPA metagenomics assembly of the A metagenome-wide association study of gut microbiota in type 2...
TCTTCTTGTTTTTGAGCAAGCTGCTGGCGTTTGTTAATTACGTCCGTGATGACGTCTTCTGCAACGGTAATAAACAGGTTTTCCCCAGTCGGAACCTTGCCGCGCAGGGCAAATTGACCCTTCAGGGGGGCAACGTCCGCTTCCGTAGTGAATTTACCAAAGGGAGGAATTGTGAGCTCTGCGGTGATTGTGTCCGCCGTGATGGTGATTGCCACTTCCGTTCCGCGGGTTGTTGTGGTGGTGATGGTAGCAGATTCTCCGGCAGGTTCTTCCACGGTGGCGGAAGGGGTTACAATGTCTTGGATGGCTTCAACGGCTTCATCTCCAATTGTGAGAGTGCGCTTGCCGCTTTTGTCATTGGTGATGGTTCCATCCGGGAGGATGGTGACAAAATCACGGCCAAAGTAGATTCGGGATTGCGTGTTGCCGTTCCAGACGCGGGCAGATTCGCCATAGTAGAGATAGCCTTTAGAATTGAGTGCCCGGACAATCTGTTCCGCCGTCAAGTTTTTGGTGTTGGTGATTTCCATGATTTTGTTCTTTCAGTTGTTCAGTCTCCGGGTTCCTTACCTCCCGTCAACAAGGTTAATTTACTAAACATTGTTTAGTAATGCAAGGGAAAAATTGCAGCGCATGAAAAAAACTTTGCATGGTTCCGGAAAATATGGGAGAAAGAAGGAGTTCTGATTGTTCTTTCAGAATTCGCCCTCCGTGGCGTGGATTGAAAAGCTACATGTTTAGGGGAATACCCCTCTGGCCGTATCATCCAATTCCTTACAAAAGGGCGGCTGCTCCGGTGGCCGCCCTTTTTATCAAGCCTATGCAACCTATCAAGCATCATACGATCGTTACCGGACATATTCGCAAATTAGTTCCACAAGAATATAATCCCGACATTATCAGGACAACGCGCGAAGCCATTGATTACGCCCTGGGGGAAACAGAACCGGTTGCCTTATTCCGTGGCTTGGACCCGGATGTCAAATTCGCCTTTGAGACGTTTTCCGGAGACGGTCTAAAATGTACGGTATACGGAAAAACAGGGGAACCCTGTATAGTGTTCATCGTGGTTCGACAAGCTAATAGTATTGCCCGGCAGCAATATGCCGATTTGCTGAAAATTGATAATGGACCGAAGCGCGCGAAATCCAAAATGCCGGAGGCGCCGTTTTGTTCCGTCGCCCTGACAAAGCACCTGGAAGACGCACGCAACCAGGAAATATTAAAATGGGTTGGGGACTATGAGGGCTGCGCCGCCATTGCATGGTTGTATGGTGATATGGTATGGGGCGGAGAAGAATTCAAGATCAAGACCAAGGCGAAGGACGATCTTTCCGCGTGGGTCTTTTTTGGCACTGAAAAATTTGCGCCAACGGAAGAAACAGTAAAGCTATTCGGAAAATGCTACCTGGAGGATTTTGTGGAAAACTCTCGAAATGAAGTCCTCAAAAACACTCCCCCAAACATGATGGAGGCAATAGCTCCCTTTCTCATGCGTCTTGACAAGCTCAAAAAGATGCTCCAGGAATAGGTCATAGGTTGTGGTGCGGCACGCCGGAAAGGGCAAGAAGAGTCCGGGAGGCCCATTCTTGGACGGTCATGCCGTGGATGTCCGCCGTCTTCCTGGCTTGGTCATACCGATTGCGTGGAAAGTGCACCTCAATAATATCCATGTCTGGATTCTGATCACTTTTCCGGCGCCGGGCATATTCCTCCCTCATGACACGCTCAATAACGGCTTGTCGTGCCTTTGGTATTGGGAGGTAGGATAGCCATTTGTCGACGTGGCGTTTGCTGACTCCGCACAGAGATGCAAAAACCTCTCTGCTCATTTCCATGTCCTCTAAAAACTCCCGGATTTTGTCGCTAAATTCATCCATGGCGCCATATTTCCAAAAAGGCAGACAGGGGCAAGTTTTTTCTGGTACTTTTACCTTTTGGGAAATGAATGAATAGAAAAATGTGCTTTTATGGCAGATTGGCGCAGAATGGGAAGAAAGTAGAAATTGGTGCTCTAACATCCTTGTGCAAAAAAGTAAAACGTGTTTTTATAGTTATCCATGGAAGAAAAGAAATTTTACATATTTTCAAATGGAGAAGCGCAAGGGCCTTTTTCAGAACGGGGACTTGAGTTGCTGTGTGCTCAAAAACGTATTACTGGCGAAACTCTAATTTGCTCTGAAGGAAATCAAAACTGGATGCCATATTCAGATTTTTTGAAAAACCGTCCCGTGATGATTAATGAGAGCATTCCGGAGGAAGCTGTTTCTCAAACAGTCAGCCAAGGTTTTCAGGAAGTAAAAATCCCATTCACTTCAATGACGGTGCAGGCTTTCGGTGTAATGGGAGGGATTATTATCATTCTTTCCATCCTGGCCGCGGTGGTTGTTTTCATTTTTGGAGTCATGAGTAAAAATGCGGTCGCTTTGCCAATAGCCATATTATGGGCTGTGGGAATATTTTTAGGAAGTCTTCTTTATGGAGGCGTTTTTATCGCTATTGCAAACATCGTGCAGTGCCAGTTAAGGAGTGTTGATTTACTCAAAAAGCTTGTGGAACAGATGAAGAAGTAATTTTTTTTCAAAGCCCTCGACCTTCTACTTGATAAGGTTGAGGGCTTTGAGTTTCTCCACAAGATCAACTTCGGCAACAAGGGTAAGAAGGGTGCAATAAAAAAGCCCGCGGAATGTCCGCGGGCCTGTGAAATGGTGACAGGGTTACTTGGTCAGGTCAATCTTACCAACCATGCAAGCCTTGATTTGGCCGGTGATGGGAATGCGTTTCCGGAAAGCCGGGTTGATAGGGGCAAGAAGGAAGCGCCCGGCGTCCTCAATAAGCCTCTTCAGAGTAATTCCGGACACGTCATTTGTTCCCTGGTAGACGATGATTTCTCCAACGTATTTTTCAAGATCGTCATTTGCCGGAACGGGCCGCACCAGAACAATCTGACCATTCTTGATTTCCGGCTCCATGGATGTTCCCTCAACGTATAGAGCAGTGATGCCTTTGTCAAATACCGGGTAGGGTTCGTCTAGGTCTGACCATGTAATTTCCCCGGCAGCTACATTGCCAACAACCATAATTTCCGGCAAGCCTACCTCACGGAGAATGACGTTGTTGACCTCTTCCGGTTCATCATCGTTATCCAAGGCAGGGTGTAGCTTTTCAACGGCCTCTTGATACACACCGTTTGCTTGTTCCTTTTTTTTCTGCTCCTGGACAGTCATTTCAAGGATTTCGATCACTAGATCATCAATGCTCTTTTTGGCAGCCTCGGCTTTCTCGCGAATGATAGCCTCAAAGTTTTCCGGGAGTTCGAACTTGATTTCCTCTTCGCCGTTCATGAGGCGTTCAATGAGGGCGAGTTTAGCAGATGGAATAGGCTTTCCAGATGATAGCCAATTATTAACAGTTCCTTTGCTGGATAGTGTTTGTTCTGCCAACCATTGACGATTTTTGCCGATCGTTTTGAGCCATTTTTTTATGTCTTCCGCGTTGAGCATAGAAGAATTGTATACACGTTTTGTTTACTTGTCAAGATAAGCTCTGTGTAATATGTAAATGAAATGTTGAAAATGATGTTGACAAAAATAAACGAAAAGTTTATTTTGTAACCATCAACCGCACGCAAGAAGCGAACGCGAAAGGAGAACACGAATGAAAACGAACCTCAAGAAAGCCTCCCAGGATTTGAGAGACTGGCTCAACAAAACAGAAAAAACAACGGGTTTGAAAAAATCCATCATTGTTACAGGAATTCTTATGAGCTACGCGCTGAAAAGCAAGGAAGAAGAGAAATCCTCACCCACAAAAAAGACTGCGGTCAACCCCGTGAAATGTCCTAAAAGGGGAAATATTTAGTTGCTTTTATGTGCTAAAAAGATACATCTGGATTTGTTAGAGCGATAATATCCAAAAAAAGGAAGCAAAATCATGAGGCCATACGCAGACATCAACGGAGATTTCCACTGCCCGGAATGCGGCGCCGTCATCGAATATGACGAGACTGATCCTCTGTGCTGGTGATGCTGTGAAGACTGCGGCTGGGAAGAAACGGAAGAAGAACTCGCTTTCCCGTATGCTGATGAATACGGCGGCCATTTTTGAGCCTAACCACAAACCAACACCAGAAAATGAATACATGCGAAATATTACAACGGCCAATCCACCAAGGCCCCTATATGGGGATGGTGGAGACCATCACCAATGCAAACAGCAAAGCACCGTTCCTTTGCTACTCCTGCGGGCAGGAACCCGGCAGGGGCGCTTACTGGTCCATTATCGGAGACCGCCGCGGGAACGCGTATTGCTGCCGCTGCCTCTGCGCCTCTTGTGCCTGGGAGCAAATCAACGGCATCCCGGACAGGGCAGGGAAGAACCCCTACCAGTCTCTTGACCCCCGGAAGGAGCGCCGCCGCTTGCAAGCCTGCAAGAACAGTACCAGGGGACGCCGGAAGGAAGCTGTATCGCGTCTGCTCTTTGGTCTGGTCATTGTCTTGGTCTGTCTTGCTTCCGCAGCGTTCATTGTCGGATTTTTCTACTTAGCCGTAATGATTTTCGCAGGATTATGAATACCAATGATCAACGTTTGATTGAAGGTCTGTTTACCCGCATTGATCGCCTTGTTTCGATCATGGAAGGGAAATACTGCCCTGAAACAAGCGGTGAAACCTGGTTGCGTGCTGAAGACCTGCTCAAACTCCCACAGTTCCGGCACCGCAAAGGCCGCGTATGGCTCTATAAACTTGCGAAAACTGCCCCGGAAATCATGAAAAAAGACTGCCTACCGCACCAAAAGCGGGGCGCCACTCTTTGGTGTGCGGAGCGTATTTCCAAGGCCATGAAAGAGAACACGGCAACAACCCTTTCCAACTAACCTAAATAACAACAAACCAGTAGAAAAAAACACCATGCAAAGAAACGAATGCAAGCCCGGAACCGAAGTCATCATCCGGGGAACAATCAAGGAAGATGACGGCAAAACGGAAGATGGCTTTTTTGACCCTTCTGCTCTTGAGCCCGCCCAGGCGAAATACGACCTGGCGCGGAAATACCGCAAGGGGGATTTAGTTCGAATCACCGGATTTCACGGGAGGCTTTTCGGAAGTGGAGGTAATCGGGAGTTGTCCGCAAATAACGCAATTGGAGGCCAAGTGGCCCTTTGTGGAGACGAGATTGCGGGGGGGGATGTTAGCCTCCCTGATGGCGTTTTACTAAACCGAAACAATTACCTTTCAGTTGCTTGTATCAAACTTGTCAAGCCGATTGAAGAAATTGAAGCGGAACAGCCTTATAAGGTCGAAGAGATGGCTTTTAATTTCCGGGTCACGAGAGATATCTACTATATGCACACAATATGGTGGAATTCAGACGCTTGTCTCACATCTCCCTACAACAAGGAAGAAGCCTTAAGGAAAGCGCAGGAGCTTTGCGACGAACTGAACCGCAAGCACCGCGAATCCATGAATGCCTAAAAAGGAGATGGCCGGGGTCAGCGCCAACTGGTCCCCGGCCTGTTACACAGAACCATGCAAAGATTATGAGTAACGTACTTACAGATAAACTAGATTTGCCCAAGGCGCCAGTCCCAAAAAAGACACTCCATGAAATTGTGATGTCGGAGGACATGAAGAGACACATTGCCCAGCTTGTAGAGGGCATGATGACGCCGGAACGCTGTATCAGTATCTTCTGGCACTGCTGCCAGAAAACCCCACTCCTTCAGCAATGCGCCCCTGTAACGCTGATTGCATCCCTGAAAAACCTGCTGATGATGCGGTGTGAGCCTGACTGCATCCACGGCTATCTGGTGCCCTTTTGGAGCAATGATAAGGCAAGCGGCCGGTCTGTATTGACCTGCGTTGCCGTCCCCTCTGCCCGCGGCCTGATGCGTATGGCTCGCTCCAATGGCGTCACCAACCTCAATATTGGAATTGTGAGAGAGGGGGAGCCATTTTCCTGGGGCCTGGAAGAAGGAAAATTCGCAATGGGCCACATCCCGGAATGGGATGACAGCACGGCGCCCATCAGGGGTTTTTATTGCACCTGGACAGACAAGGACCTCTACCTACACGGGGAACGCATGAGCCTGCGCGCCGTGGAGGAAATCAAGGCCCGCACCAAGTCCCGCAACAAGAAAGGGGAAATTGTGGGGCCCTGGAAGGATGACTTTAGCCAGATGGGCCTGAAAACAGTGATCAAGCGCGCCTCCAAGCAATGGGATTTGCCCTTGTATATCCAGCAAGCCATGAGCGTTTCCGACGAACAGGAATTTGGAAGCGAAATGCGGAATGTAACCCCGTCCAAGGATGAAAACGAGGAAATAGACCCCTTTAATCCGCCCAAACCGGAGGAAAAACAGCCTCCGGCATCGGAGGCATTACCGCCTCCAAATGATGATACCGATGATTTTTTTGGAAGTCTGAAGGAGCAGGAACGTGAGTATGTGCCAGCCAATAGAGAGGACTACTAAAGTTATGTTAAACCTTGAAAATATAGTTATTTACGAGGACGTTCCACAACGGAGCGACCTATGGTTTAAATTGCGTTCCGGTCATCTGACCGCCAGCAACTTTGACCGACTGATCACTCCCAAAACCGGGAAGCCGTCAGCCCAGCAGGATGATTTAATCATCGAACTGTGCTGCTCCTGTCTGCGTCCGGATGAAATAACCTTTGAAGGCAATTTTCACACGGATCGCGGGAAAGCCCTGGAACCGGAAGCCCGCGAGCTTTTCGCGGCCTTGACCGGCAAAGCGGTAAAAGAAGTTGGATTTATCCGCCGCAAAACGGCCCCTATCGGGTGCAGCCCTGACGGACTTGTTTTTGAAAATCTGGAAGACGGGCTTGATCTTGTAATAGCTGGACTTGAGATCAAGTGCCCTCTCTCCAAGCATCATGCCCGGTATCTGCTGGACGGCGTGCTGCCAGACAAATACAAGCCGCAGGTGCACGGCTCCATTGCTGTGACTGGCTTGCGGGCGTGGTACTTCCTTTCCTACTGCCCCGGACTGCGCCCGTTTTTGGTCAAAGTGGAATGGGACGAGTACACCGACCGCATTAAGGCGGCTCTGGACGAATTCGGCCCAAAATACCTTGACGCTTACACTCGGATCATGCCGGAGATTCGCCCGGCAGCAGAAGGGAGGGCGGCATGAGAACCAGGGCAAGAGCTATCCACCGGCCCGGCGTGATGAATAAAACAGAAGCCGCCTATGGCTTTTACCTGTCTGACCTCCAAAACAAGGGGGAAATAAGGGAATTCAAGTTTGAAGCCGTCAAACTGGTCCTTGGGAACCGCTGCTCATACACGCCGGATTTCATGGTTGTGCGCCCTGACGGCACCCTTGAATTCCACGAGGTGAAAGGCTTCTGGCGTGACGATGCCAGGGTAAAAATCAAGACCGCTGCCGACAAATTCCCCTTTGTTTTTATCGCCGCCAAGCAGACAAAAACGGGTTGGGAAATCGAAACAATCCAGGAAGGAGAAGTGGAATGAGCCCCGAAGAAAGAGAGAAAAAACGGCGCTGGATGATGGAGTACAACCGCAGGCGGAAAGCCTCTTCCGCCAAGACCGCACAGCCCGATCTGGACGCCCTCAACGCCATTTGTGGCACCCGCTTCCGGTACGGACAGCAAATAACGGTTATGGGCGTTAGAGGCACCGTTTCCGGTGCTCTGGAAGGCGGGTATCTCCTGGTTAAGCACAAGGGGAGAACTTACCACATTAACCCACATGACGCCTACCCCGTGATCAATCTGTCCGGCACCGTCACTTTTGACGGCTGGACCATGGGGCCAAGCGGAAAACTTAAAATCAAGAAAGGATAAAATTAAAATGAAAGATATTAAATGCCCGCTGTGCGGGGGGAAGCCAGAATACATTTTGGAAGAAGGAGACGGTCACTGCGAATATGCCGGATGCCCGAAATGTGGACTATACGCCGCTCCGTCCTGGGGCGACTGGAATTGTAATCCAAATGAAGAAAACACATGGCAACGCTGGCGTGATCTTGTCTCCAAGTTCCCGCCCATCATGCGGTTGAATCAAGGTGATAACGTGCTTGTATGGTTAAGTGATGACATACATACGGTGCTTGGCACGGATTTAGCATTGGGGAAAATATATCTCCAAGATGTATATGGGGATGCAGATAGCTACTATCCTACCGGTCTCAAGAAATGGCCCTGGGAGCTTGAACAGAAGGGAGGGGCGGAACAATGAAAAGGAACCCTCATATCATCGTCCAGCAGGTTTGCCCCATGAAGAAAGCCAAAAACGGGGAATACGAGGTCCAGGCCGCGATTGTGCACCACAATGGCATAACGGGCCGTTACCGCATGGGGTACCCCACCAAACGACATGCACGGTGGGCGCAGCACTTTATTTGCACGACTAAGAATGTCTCTCGGCTCCGCTGTCTTGACGAATTAAGAGCCTTGATTGAAGAGAAAGGAGGCCAACAATGAAAACGACTTACGATGTTATTGTTTGGATTGCCACGATAAATAGAGAAACACATCTAATTGAACCGAAAGATATTTTAATTGCCAACGGTTTGAGAACAAAACGTTCCGCCCGGAAATACATTGAATTTTACAAAGAAGAATACGACCAGAAAGAAAATATGTATGAAATCCTCGTGTCAAATGAAAAGGAGGCCAGCAATGACTAACATCCTCTTATCCGTCAGGCGGCCTTTCTCCGGCTTTATCCTGGACGGCAAAAAGCCATGGGAACTGCGTAAAAACGCGCCGCGCATCCCCCGCGGAGAACACGTCACGCTCTGGACCTACGAATCCGGCAAAGACGGGGCGCGGGCGATCATCGGCAAGTGCCGGATGGTCTCCTATGTACGCATGCTTTATATGCCATCCGGGCAAGCCCTGGAACTATTGATCAAAGACGCCTGCGTAACGGAAGAGCACATCCGCGCCTATCTCCCGTTCTACGCCTGGGGCGTCCAAGACCCCGTGAGACTGCCCGCCGCTCTCTGCCATCGGCATGACCCGTCCGCCGCAGTCCTGGCAGTACCTTACCCCCGAGCAGGCGGAGATTTTGGAAAGGGGGCTTGCATGAAGATGACGCCTGAACAGAAAGCGTTCTTCAAGTACGGACGGGCTTTTGAGAGAGCTTGCAGACGTGCCGAATTATTGAGGACGGCCCGAAAACGATGCGCAGAGAACCCAGGACGATATGGACCGGGGATGCCAATAGCAAAGGTGTTGTTTGACCGGACCATAAACAAAGCCCGCCAGAAGCGGGCTGCGTGCATGGCGTGGATGCCGAAGGATAAAAGGCACTGCGCGAACTGCAAATACACAGATTGCCTCGAATGGAATGAACCATGCTGCGAATGCTCTCGTTGTAGTAGTTTTAAAAACGTGGATCAGTGGGAGCCGAGAAAGGAGGGAGAATGAAGAAGTACCTCTTTAATCTTCCGCCCCGTGACCCGGCGCGGAAACCCTACGCTGTGGGGCTGTCTCCGGAGGTGGATGCCTGGGCCAAGGCCAACAAGCACCGCATCGGAACGTATCGGTCTCATTGGTGCAGGCCGCAGTATTCCGCCTTTGTTGGCAACATCGACATGATTGCGGAGTTATGCACCCTGTATGATGACTATGGGCTTATTGCCTACGGCAACACCAAGGGCGCCGCCGTCCAGCAGCTTTATGAAAACCTCCAGGAGCGGAAAGCCACGGTGGAAGACGCCTTACGTTTCCTGCTGGGCTATCTCCATGACGATGATGTCAAAAAATATGCCGCGGCATTTGGCGTGGATATGGCGGACGGAAAGGAGGGGGAATGAACACCTTTAAACCATTGAAAAATTATCTGGTTAGATGGTGGATGCGGAGGCATTGCGCCCATGTGTACCAATACGGCGGGAAATCCAAATGGAAAGGCTGCCCTTATGTCCTGGGATGCTGGACAGGTGGGGCATGTCCTCCCTGTAACCACTACAAACCACGTAGAGGAAAGGAGAAATCATGAAAGCCGTACTGCGATATTTAGGCGGTAAAAACCGCCTTGCCCCGTGGATTATCCGGCATTTCCCGGCTCACACTTGCTATGTGGAACCATACAGCGGAAGCCTGGGTGTCTTGCTCAACAAGGCCCCGGCGCCGGTGGAAATCTGCAATGACAAAGACGGTGAGATTGTCAACCTGTTCCGCGTCCTCCGCAGTGAGGACGCCGGACGGCTGCTTGAGGCCGTCATGCTGACCCCATACAGCCGTGACGAGCTCAACGACTCCGCCCCTGCAGGTGATGCCGTGGAGCGTGCCCGGCTGGAATGCCTGTGGCTCAACTACAACCCCCAACTGACGCTTTTTTGATATGGCACGTAAACCAACATCTTTAATACCGAGGACGCACCGGGAACTGTGCGAAATTGCTGAACGCTGGCTCATGGGCTCTGCCCGTTGCCGGGTGGCGATCGCGGAACCGAACTGCATCGTTACGGACGAGCAGCCCGACGCTATAGGGTTCCGCGGGTGCGGAAGCGTTCTTGTGGAGGCCAAAACCAGCCTGAATGACTTCCGGGCAGACCTCAAAAAGCCGTTCCGCGTTTATCCTCAAAAGGGCATGGGGCTTTACCGCTATTACATCTGCGAACCGGGAGTCATCGCGGAAGATGATCTACCGGAACGGTGGGGATTGCTGCATGTCCTCCCTGGCGGACGGGTGCGGATAATCCGGCACGGCAGATACTTCCGTGAGGTGAACTACGCCGCGGAAAGAAGCCTTTTGACTGCATGCCTGTACATTCAGAAGCCGCTAAAAATCAATACTGTCCAAGGCAGGAAAATACAGCTCTCCCCTGCATTTGGCGCAGAAGCAAAAGAGAAGGAGGGGATATAGATATATGGAATTCATCAACATCCCAACAGCCTTATTTTCCAGCCCCGAATATATCGGGGCGGAACCCGTGCAGCGTGCTACTTGGATTTCCCTTCTTGCGTGGTGTTGTGAGCAGGAGAACGGCGGAGTCATTGAAGGCTGCCGGTCCTGGGGAATGCGTCGCTGGATGCAAACATGTGGTGTGACGGACCAGGAAATCAACGTGGAAAACGAGCTTTACCATTTTGACGGTGATCATTTGATCGTGTTCGGCTATCCGCATGAGATTCAAGAAACCCTCAAAGTCAAAAGGAAAACCGCCCGTGAAAATGGGAAGCTTGGGGGACGCCCGAAGAAAACCAATGTTGAAACCAACATAGGAACCAACACGGAAACCGAAGAAAAACCTACGTCGGTTTTTTTAGAAACCAACATAGGAACCGAAATAGGAACCAACGTAGCCCCCTATATTGAAACCTATCCGAAAACCGTAAGGGAAGGGAAGGGAAGGAAGGAAGGAAATAATGAGGGGGAGAAAACTACTACGGTGGACAATACACCGTGGGGAGAACCGCCCGCCGCTCCTGTTCTGCCTCCCTCTCCTTTCCCGGATAGGGAACGCCTGAACGATGTCCGGGGGATGCACTGCGCCGACAATCACGCGGACCTGGGGGCGTCTCCTGGTGCTACCCGATTTATCGCTGCCACTCTTGAAATCAACCCGTCCTGGGGTCGGACGATACCAACCGCCATTGAGACGGCAGCCGCGCTTGAGGCATACCGTTCCGCACAGGGGCGGGTTACTCCGCGGGACATGGAGATGCTCAAGGCTTACTACGCTTCCGGGCTGACAGAGGACCGGAACAAGAAGGCTTTTTGGAGGCCAGACAGCAGGCGCAAGTTCTGGGAGTGTTTCGGCGACGTTTTGACCCACGCGGACCGCTGGGCCAAAGAGACGCGCTGGAAGTCCGCAGCCGCTCGCAAGAAGCCACAGCCGGAGCAAGCACCACAGCAGCCGGAAGGGCCCGTCGTGGACACCGACACCGCCGCGGCTGAAATCCGGGGTTTGATGAAAGAAATAGGGTTAGGAGGGGAAGCATGAAACAGTCAGAACTGAAATTGATGTCCCTCAAGCACAGGTGCGTGAGGGTTCACAACTCCGGAAGCTTTTCAAGGGCCTGTGTAAACTCCTTAGCTCCAAAGTCGATATACCCTTCATGGACTTCCCGTGAATCGTGCCCCACAATAGCTTGTACGAGGGCAGGGGGAACACCGGCATCATGTAACATGGTTGTTGCTGTATAGCGGAGGCTGTGAAAGGACAGATCATTGACGTGGCGCCGGGTTTCCGTGCCGTTCCCTTCTTGCTTTTTGTATTTCTTCCCCGCGGCTAAAGGGTCTTTGGTGATAAGGCCGCACTGATACAGGATGCGCCCAAAGATATTTGACAGGCGGCCAGAGCCCTTGCTTTCAAAAATGTCCGCGCATTCCGGATGCAGGAATTCCCCTGGGGCTTCTTTCCTCCGCTGCTGCAGGTGCTTTTTCAGTGCCGGGAAAATCGGAATCATGAGGGGCTTTCCCTTTTTCTGCGTGGTCATCCGGATAACGCCGCGCTTTTCGTCAACCTGGGACCAGCGGAGCGTTGCCACGTCTCCCAATCTTTGGCCGCCCGTATAGAGGCACGTTTTCACCATGGAGCGCCATTCGGGGCTGCACGCGGCCATTACCTTTTCAAGCTCTTCCAATTCAAACTTCCGGCGCTTGATGACTCTCCCCTTGTGCGGCTTGGCAATCGCCGTGAAGGGGTTTGTCTCGATGATCTTGTAATCAACTGCCGCCTGGAATGCCGCAGAAACCAGAGTAAGGGCAATATTGGCGGTAGACGGAGAGACGCGGGACAAGAGATGATTCTTGAAATCATCCAGCATTAAGGGAGTGATGCGGTCCAGGGGTAGATTGATACGTTCTCCCATGGAGGCGCGGAACTTGTCAAAGGCTTGTTTGTAGTTAGCTATGGATGCGGGTTTAAGCCCATTGCGTATAATGCGCTTCATGTGATCATCCAGCCAGGATTTAACAGCGGGCATCTCAATAGTCTCCCCGGTGAGCTCCGTGGACAAGGCAGAGATGGAGCGGCGCAGTTGGTAGGCTGGCAGGTTTGCCCGTGCAGTTGATTCAAGGGCGTCTGCCAAGCGTTGCGCCTTGGTCATGGCCTGTTCCCTGGTCAGCACGTTCAAGGGCTTCCCCATTGCTTCCGCGGCCTCTTTTACTTCCCTTGTTACCGTGGCAGGGGTATGTTCGATCTTGGTTGACAGCCTGACCAGCTTCCAGCCTGTGGCGGTTCTCACCCTGTATTGTGCGTACCAGTACGGACTGTTCGGCTTTTTGTAGATGGATGCCATGGATTTAGTGGTATCAATAG
>ERZ791837.1759-NODE-1759-length-13223-cov-3.214991_pt1 | contig 13223 bp, 10 predicted proteins | sample MGYA00510292_ERZ791837 | MGnify/ENA primary metagenome ERZ791837 (study PRJEB30046, sample SAMN00715259) | human gut metagenome | study: EMG produced TPA metagenomics assembly of the A metagenome-wide association study of gut microbiota in type 2...
AATGGTTGAAGGAAAATTGCAAATTTTTTAAAATTTTTTCAAAAAACAGTTGACATTTTTATTTCACTCATATATAATAGCTATTGTTGACGGCGCGAAACGCTGAAAACAAAATAACACAAAGGGCTATCGCCAAACGGTAAGGCAACGGACTCTGACTCCGTCATTTCAAGGTTCGAATCCTTGTAGCCCAGCTTTGAAACCCCAAAGGAAAGACCTTTGGGGTTTTTGCAAACATGGTATAATGAAATCAGGTTTTGGCAGAGAAAGCGAAGACGCAGAAAGATGGGACAGAATTTATGTACAGCTATCAGGCGAGGATCAGATACAGTGAGCTGGATGAGTCCGGACATCTGAAACCGGAAGCGCTTCTGGATTATTTCCAGGACTGTTCCACATTCCAGTCAGAGGATCTGGGAGTTGGGATTGAATATTTAAGAGAGAAAAATATGGTATGGGTGCTCAGCAGCTGGCAGATCATAGTAGACAGATATCCGGTACTGGGAGAAGTGGTAACGGTAGGAACCCAGCCTTACGAATTTAAGGGGTTTATGGGTTTCCGTAACTTTGTGATGGAGGATGCATCAGGAAAGAGGATTGCCTGTGCCAATGCCCTGTTCAGCCTGATCAATATTGAAACGGCAGGTCCCATGCGTCCCACGGAGGAAATGCTGGAGAAGTATGTTCTTGGTGAAAAGATTGATATGGAATATGCGCCAAGGAAGATCAGGATCCCGGATGGGGCGGTAAAGGGCGAAGAGGTTCTGATCAGACCGCATCATCTGGATACGAACCATCATGTGAATAATGGCCAGTATGTGAGGATCGCTATAGACAGCTTACAGAAGGATTGCCATATCAGCCAGCTCCGTGCAGAGTACAAGAAGCAGGTAAGGCTTCATGAGGTGTTAACTCCTTATATTGTAAGGACAGAGAAGGGTGGTTATGTGGTAGATCTGAGAAATCAGGAGAATGAAACCTGTTGTATCGTAGAGATTGAAGAGAACGGAGAAAACGCATGATAGAAGTAGGGAAAAAGCAGTTACTTACGGTAGTAAAGAAAGTGGATTTTGGTGTATATCTTTCTGACAGCCTGGATAAGGAAGTACAGGATCCGGCAGACCGGGTGCTGCTTCCGATCAAACAGGTGCCGGAGGGAACTGAGGTGGCAGACAGCCTGTCAGTTTTTATTTACAGAGATTCTGAGGACCGGCTGATAGCAACTACAAGAGAGCCCATGCTTCAGGTGGGAGGACTGGCAGTCCTTACTGTGAAGCAGGTGGGACGGATCGGTGCGTTTCTTGACTGGGGGCTGGAAAAGGATCTGTTCCTGCCCTTTAAGCAGCAGACTGCGCCTGTGAAGCCTGGAGAACAGTGTCTGGTAACTCTTTACGTAGATAAGAGCGGAAGACTGTGTGCATCCATGAAGGTTTATCATTTCCTGCGGACGGACAGTTCTTACCAGAAGGATGACAAGGTAGAGGGAATTGTTTATGAGATCAGTTCCAACTTTGGTACCTTTGTGGCAGTGGATGACTGTTTCTCTGCCCTGATCCCGAGGAAGGAACCGGCAGAAGGCATCCGCGTAGGTGACAGGATCACTGCCCGTGTGACAGAGGTGAAGGAAGATGGAAAGCTTTCCTTAAGTCTCCGCGAAAAGGCATATGTGCAGATGGGCGAGGATGCTGAAAAGCTCCTGACACTGATCCGGGAGGCAGGAGGCAGCCTTCCCATAGGGGATAAATCGGCACCGGATAAGATCAGGGAGCTGACAGGCATGAGCAAAAATGAATTCAAACGTGCCGCCGGCAATCTTTATAAGCAGAGAGTGGCAGAAATTACAGCAGACAGGATCAGCAGTTATGAACAGTAAAAAAGTAAATCTTGCGTTTCTCGTTTCAGTCATAATTTATGTAGGAGGCGTATTTGCCATCAGTGCTTTCTGCCCCTATATATTGGAAAATGTTGTCCTGAATAATCTGATCTGCGAATCCATGATGGTGCTGCCGGGATTTGTGGTATTCCTGTTTTCCGAGAAGGAGAAAGCAGAGTTTCTTTCCTTTCACAGGATAAAGACCGGTACCCTGCTGGCAGTGATCCCGTTTACCCTTTTCAGCATGCCGTTGATTTCCCTGGCAAATCTGCTGTCCCAGTTTTTTACCACAAATCGGGTGATAGAAGCCATGGAAACAACCGATATGGGACAGATCGCGTTTCTGCCATTACTCTTTTCTGCAGGTATTTTTGCTCCGTTTTGTGAAGAGCTTCTCTGCCGTGGTATTTATTACCGGGGCTATCGGAAATCAGGAAGTGCCTTCCAGGCCATGCTGCTGTCAGCACTGTTGTTTGCCCTGATCCATATGAATGTGAATCAGGCAATTTATGCTTTTCTCATGGGGGTACTGGCGGTACTTTTGGTGGAGGCTTCAGGAAGTCTGTGGGCATCCGTTTTTTACCATGTGCTGATCAATTCCAGCCAGGTATTCCTGATGCGCATTATGATGACAGCAAATCCGGATATCTACAGTGATTCTGCAACGCAGCTTACAAATGAAACACTGGCCATGGCAGCGGGAAGCTTTCTGATCATAGCGGCGATCATGGCACCCTTTGCATGGATGATCCTTGTGTGGATGAGTAAGAATGAAAACCGCAGGGGCGTGCTGATGGAGATTCTTGAGAAGCGGAAGGAAAAGAAGGAGAAAATGATTTCTGTACCGTTAGTGCTGGCAGTTCTGTTCTGCATCATAATGATCATATATACGGAGATCATAGGATAAAAATTCCCCACAGACCATATGATCTGTGGGGATCAGGTTCCCTAAATAAGAACGTCAATATTGCTTCCTACCGAAGGATTCACAGACAGCTCCATGGAACGGTCCATCATCTGAATCATGCCTGCGCCTGCCGATTCTGCATCGTCGAGAGATTTGCTCAGCATGGCAGTTCCAACCTGGTTTAAAAGCCTGCTGCTGGACAAGGCTGTAGATAATTCGGGAATATTCATAACGACACCATCCTTTCTCCGTATCGTGGATTGCATTTCTTTTGCCTCTATAGTATAGCACATATTTCCCATAAATAAAACAGGCAATCATTTTGTTTATCTTGTATAAGGAAAAAACAGGATTTTTTTGAGAAAAAACATGAATAATTCACAAATATCATTGAAAAATAAGTAGATTTATTTGTACATTTGTTTTAAAATAGAAAAGAAGTTTTTTCTTGGGGTTAATTTCTAGGACAGAAGTATTGTGAAAAATGTATAAGTGAAAAAATACGTGCAGCTAAAGGAGTGGGGATATGATATCAAATCAAACATTACAGAGCACGATTGAAGGACTGAAAGCCATTGCACGGGTGGAGTTCTGCATTATGGATACCGAGGGCAAGGAGGTTGCTTCCACAGGAAATATCAGTGTAAACGGAGGTGCCGTAGCTGAGTTTGCCAAGTCACCGGCAGATTCCCAGGAGATCCAGGGGTGTCAGTACTTTAAGATTTATGATGAACAGCAGCTGGAGTATGTCATGGTTACAGCCGGAACCGGTGAGGATGTATATACGATCGGCAAGATGGCGGCATTCCAGGTGCAGAATCTGATGGTTGCCTATAAGGAGCGGTTTGACAAGGATAATTTTATCAAAAACCTGCTGCTTGATAATCTGCTTCTGATTGATATTTACAGCAGGGCAAAGAAGCTTCATATTCAGACAGATGTCAACAGAGTGGTCATGATTGTTGAGACGGAGAATGGAAGGGACAGTAACATCCTGGAGATGATGCGTTCCTATTACAGTAATAACAGTGGAGATTTTGTTACGGCAGTTGATGAGAATAATGTTATTATTGTAAAGGATCTTTCAGAAGGCGAAAGCATGAAGGAGATCGAGAAGACGGCGGCAGGCATTGAGAAGTTCCTGCAGAAGGAGCATATGACGGGTATCCATATTGCGTATGGAACTGTTGTGAAGGAGATCAAGGAGGTAAGCCGTTCCTACAAGGAGGCAAAAATGGCTCTGGATGTCGGTAAGATCTTCTTTGATGAAAAGAATGTAATCGCTTACAGTGAGCTGGGAATCGGGCGACTGATCTATCAGCTTCCCATTCCACTTTGCAAGATGTTTATCCGTGAGATCTTCGGTGATAAGAGTCCGGATGATTTTGATGAGGAAACACTTGTTACGATCAATAAGTTTTTTGAAAACAGCCTGAATGTTTCTGAAACGTCAAGACAGCTGTTTATCCACAGAAATACACTGGTATACCGTCTGGATAAGCTGCAGAAGAGAACAGGGCTTGACCTTCGGGTATTTGAGGATGCGATCACATTCCGTATCGCACTGATGGTCGTGAAATATATGAAGTACATGGAAAGTTTTGAGTATTAAGATACAGGTGGTGAAAAAAGTGGCAAGAGAGCAAAGGGGCAGAAGAAGAAAAGGAACTGCAAGTGATGAGATCATCACAATGAATCATGTCAGCAAGGCTTATGCAACAGGTGCTCCCGCACTGAATGGGGTAGATCTTCATATTAAAAAGGGAGAGTTTGTATTTATTGTAGGAGACAGTGGATCAGGAAAATCAACCATGATCAAGCTCCTTCTCCGGGAGCTTGTGCCTACGGAGGGAGAGATCAATGTTATGGGATATGATCTCGTCAGGATCAGGCACCGAAAAATTCCCATGTTCCGTAGGAATCTGGGGATCGTGTTCCAGGATTTCCGTCTTTTAAAGGACAGGAATGTATATGAGAATGTTGCCTTTGCACAGCGAATTATCCAGAAACCGACCAAGGAGATAAAGAGAAATGTACCAAGCATACTGGCAACGGTAGGACTTGCAGGCAAATATAAGGCGAAGCCGAGGCAGCTTTCCGGTGGTGAGCAGCAGAGAGTGGCGATCGCAAGAGCACTGGTCAACAGGCCGAGCATTCTTCTGGCAGATGAGCCTACCGGAAATCTGGATCCTAAGAACTCATGGGAGATCATGAAGCTGCTGGAGCAGATTAATGAGAACGGTACGACAGTGCTGGTCGTAACCCATAACCGTGAGATCGTTAATGCCATGCAGAAAAGAGTCGTTACAATGAAGAAGGGTGTCATTGTAAGTGATGAAGAGAAGGGTGGTTATATAGACGATGAGGATTAGTACATTTTTTTATACCATCAAACAGGGATTTATTAACATTTTCAGAAATAAATGGTTTTCACTGGCATCTATAGCTACGATCAGTGCCTGCCTGTTTCTGTTTGGTCTTTTTTATTCCATTCTGATGAATGTGCAGAATATTGTGAAGACTGCGCAGGAGGGTGTATCTGTAACGGTTTTCTTTGATGAAGGTATCAGTGATGACCGGATTCAGCAGATCGGGGATGAGATCCAGAAGAGACCTGAGGTTTCCAAGATCAATTTTATCTCAGCAGATGAAGCATGGGACAGCTTTAAGGAGGAATATCTTGGTGAATATGCAGACGGATTTACAGAAAATCCGCTGGAAAATTCTGCAAGCTATGAGATCTATCTGAATGATGTATCCATGCAGCCGGCGCTTGTTTCTTTCCTGGAAGGGCTTGACGGGATTCGTGAGGTAAACCGGTCTGAAATCACGGCAGCATCACTGACCGGCATCAATGCGCTGATCGCCTATGCATCCATCGGTATCATAGCGATCCTGTTTGCGGTATCTATTTTCCTGATCAGTAATACTGTTACGATCGGTATTTCGGTTAGAAAAGAAGAAATTTCCATTATGAAATATATCGGTGCTACAGACTTCTTCGTCAGATCTCCCTTCGTCATTGAGGGTATGCTGATCGGAGCAATCGGAGCACTGATCCCCATGGGAATCATCTACAGTGTTTATAATGAAGTGATCGGTTATATCATAGGTAAGTTTTCCAATCTGTCAAAGCTGCTTGCCTTTCTGCCTGTAAATGAAATCTTTGCGAAGCTCCTGCCGGGATCACTGATCATGGGCATAGGAATCGGTTTCCTTGGAAGTATCATTACGGTTAGAAAGCATTTGAGAGTGTGATCATATTCATGAAAAAATGGAAAAAAGGACTCTGCCTTTTGCTGAGTGTTCTGCTGGTAAGTTCAGCCGGAAGCGCAGGCACACTTTCTGCCAGTGCACAGGAGCTGACGAATGACAGCATCAGGCAGAAGGAAGAAGAGATAAAAAAAGCAAAAGAAGAAAAGAACAGCCTTCAAAGCAGTCTGAGTAATGTAAAAGAGATCAAGAAGCAGCTTGAAACCTCCAAGAATAATCTGGCCAATTATATTACGGAGCTGGATGCTAATCTGTCTACGATACAGGCCAAGATAGAAGAACTTAAGGGTCTGATCACAGAGAAGGAAGAGGAAATTGCTGCCAAGGAAAAAGAGCTGGAGGATGCCCGTAAAAAATTCGACGAGGAGCTGGAGGAGGCTGTGGCGGTACAGGAAGCCCAGTATGAGGCAATGAAGGCCCGGATCAAGTTTATGTATGAAAAGGGAGATACGGTATACCTTGAACTCCTTTTTGCGGCAGACAGCTTTGGCGAGGTGTTGAACAAGGCTGAGTATATTGAGATGCTTTCCTCATATGACAGGAAAAAGCTGGATGAATATGTAGCACAGGCTGAGTATGTTTCCCTGTGCAAGGAAAGCCTGGAGGAGGAAAAAAGCGTTCTGGATGAGGCCAGGAGGGTACAGGAAGAAGAAGAGGCTTCCATGAATGCACTGATCTCGGCCAAAGAACAGGAGATCAGCAATGTAACATCTGATATCAAGAATAAAGAGGCTGCTATTGCGGAATATGAGGCTGATATTGCAGCACAGAATCAGACCATTGCAGCTTTGGAAAAGGCAGTCGCAGAGGAAAGAGCCAGACTGGCAGAGGAGCAGGGCAGAAGATATGATGGTGGAGTATTCACCTGGCCGGCGCCGTCGTATACGAGGATATCGGATGATTATGGAAACCGTATTCATCCCACCCTTGGTATTCAGAAATTTCATAATGGAATTGATATGGCAGCACCGGGAGGCAGTGCGATTCTGGCAGCCTATGACGGTAAAGTAGTTGCTGCTGATTATAACAGCAGTATGGGAAATTATATTATGATCGATCATGGCGACAGCCTGTACACGATTTATATGCATGCATCGGCACTTTATGTTTCCAAGGGAACCGAGGTTTCCAAGGGGCAGAAGATAGCTGCGGTGGGAACTACAGGGCGATCCACTGGCAACCATCTGCATTTCAGTGTGCGGAAGGGTGGAAGCTATGTGAATCCGTGGAGCTACCTGAAGGGCTGATAACAGACGGGAGTGTGTGGATTGGAAGAGCAGGAAACAGAACAGATATTACAGGAAGAACAACAGCCTGGGCTGCGGAAGGAAGAAAAAGACAGGAGACTGCCTCTTTTCTTTGGAGGGATGGCATCCGGGATTGCTGTATGTGTGCTGGTCGGAGCCGGGGTTTTTGCGGGAAAAAGCATTTATGGATTAGTGAAGACCCAGGGGGGTGCGCAGAGTGAATCCAGTGTTGTGAATGCAGAAACCATACAGAAGATGAGGAGCCTGGAGAGCGTAATCGAAAAATATTACTACGATTACAAGGATGAGCCTACGACAGAGGAGAACCTGCAGACAGGTATCTATAAGGGTATGACAGAGGCGTTGAATGATCCTTATTCTGAGTACTATACCGCAGAGGAGCTGAAAGAGGTTGTGGATGGCAACAATGGTGTTTCCTACGGGATCGGAGCTTATATTACGCTCGACAAGGAGCAGGATATGGCGGTGATTGCCGGTGTCATGGAAGGAACCCCTGCCGAGGAGGCTGGTCTTAAGGAAGGCGATGTGATCTATGAGGTAGATGGGGAAGAAACCAGGGGACTCAGCACCAGCAGGGTCGTTTCCATGGTCAAGGGAAAAGAAGGGACTACCGTTCATCTGACCATTTACCGGGAGGGAGAGGCTGACTTCCTTGAAGTAGATATTGTAAGAAGCAAGCTGATCGAAACAACTACAGTGCGCTATGGCATGGTGGAAGGTGAAGAAGGAATCGGCTATCTGCAGATCACAGAGTTTGATACAGTTACGCTGGATCAGTTTAATGAGGCTATGGCAGAGCTTCGTGCTGATGACATGAAGGGACTGATCCTGGATCTTCGGAGTAATCCGGGCGGAGATCTTTCTGTGGTAGTTGAGATTGCAAGACGTCTTCTGCCGGCAGGACTGATCACTTATACAGAAGTGCCTTCCGGACAGCGGACAGAATATACCTGTGATGGTGAATATGAAATTGATATACCCATGGTGGTACTGATCAATGGGTATTCGGCGAGTGCAGCGGAGATCCTGGCCGGAGCGATCCAGGATCACAATAAGGGAACTGTTGTGGGAACAACCAGTTACGGTAAGGGAATCGTACAGAGGCTGATTACACTGGAGGATGGCAGTGCTGTGAAGCTGACTGTCAGCGGCTGGTTCACACCGAATGGTAATAATATTCAGGGAAGTGGAATCGAACCGGATGTCGAAGCAGAATATGACACCAATCTGGCAGAAACAGAAGGTCTGGACAGCCAGGTGGAAAAGGGAATCGAAATTCTGAAAGAAAAGATTGGATAAAAATAATATTGTTTTGGTTTAGAGCCTGCAGGTTATGGATCTGCAGGCTCTTTTTCTGGAGTTTCATCGGTTTGTATGAACAGATCTCCGATTGGTACATCAAGGAGATTACTCAAAACACAAACAAATGTTCTTGTCCTCCTGTACAAATATAATTTACCGTGGTATATTAAAAAGGTAGATTTAAATTAGGAGAAAACATATGGGTCAGTTTAAACTGCATTCAGAATATCAGCCGACCGGAGACCAGCCACAGGCGATCGCAGAGCTTGTGCAGGGATTTCGAGAAGGCAATCAGTTTGAGACGCTGTTAGGTGTTACCGGATCCGGTAAGACTTTTACGATGGCTAATGTGATCGCAGCGCTGAATAAACCTACTTTGATCATTGCACATAATAAGACACTGGCAGGACAGCTCTACGGGGAGTTCAGGGAATTTTTCCCGGAGAATGCAGTAGAATATTTTGTGTCGTATTATGATTATTACCAGCCGGAGGCTTATGTGCCTTCGTCAGATACTTATATTGCCAAGGATTCTTCCATCAATGATGAGATCGATAAGCTGCGTCTGTCCGCAACGGCATCCTTGTCAGAGAGGAAGGACGTGATCGTGATCGCAAGTGTGTCCTGTATTTATGGACTGGGCAGTCCGGAGGATTATCAGGACATGATCGTTTCCCTGCGTCCGGGTATGGTGAAGGACAGGGATGAGGTGATCCGGGAGCTGATCGATATCCAGTATGACAGGAATGATATGGAAGTGAGCAGAGGATGCTTCCGTGTACGTGGAGATGTTCTTGAAATTTTTCCGGCACAGGGTGGAGATTATCTGATCCGGGTGGAATTTTTCGGGGATGAGATCGACAGGATCGTGGAAGCAGATCCGCTGACCGGGCAGGTGCATGCTTCTCTGCAGCATATTGCTATTTTCCCGGCATCCCATTATGTCATTCCACAGGAGCGCATCAATACAGCCTGTAAGAATATTGAAGCTGAGCTGGATGAGAGAGTGCGCTTTTTCAAAAGTGAGGATAAGCTGCTGGAAGCCCAGCGTATTTCGGAACGTACTAATTTTGATATAGAGATGCTGCGGGAAACAGGCTTCTGCTCCGGTATTGAGAACTATTCCAGACATCTGTATGGGGCACAGCCGGGAACACCGCCACATACCCTGCTGGATTATTTTGGAAATGATTTTCTGATGATCATAGATGAGTCCCATATGACAGTGCCGCAGATTGGGGCTATGTATAATGGAGACCGGTCAAGGAAGACGACACTGGTAGATTATGGTTTCCGGCTTCCTTCCGCACTGGACAACAGACCTCTCTGCTTTGAAGAGTTTGAACAGCATATCGATCAGCTCCTTTTCGTGTCGGCAACACCTTCAAAATATGAAGAAGAGCATGAGCTGCTCCGTGCAGAGCAGATCATAAGACCTACCGGACTTCTGGATCCGGAGATCGTAGTGAAGCCGGTAGAGGGACAGATCGATGACCTGATCAGTGAGGTACGTAAGGAGACAGATAAGCATAATAAAGTGTTGGTCACCACACTGACCAAGCGTATGGCAGAGGATCTGACCGGCTATATGAAGGAAGCCGGGATCCGGGTGAAATATCTCCATTCGGATATTGATACGCTGGAAAGAGCGGAGATCATCCGGGATATGCGTCTTGATGTATTTGACGTGCTGGTGGGGATCAACCTGCTGAGGGAAGGCCTAGATATTCCGGAGATTTCACTGGTAGCAATCCTGGATGCGGATAAGGAAGGCTTTCTGCGTTCTGAAACATCCCTGATCCAGACAGTAGGCCGTGCTGCCCGTAATGCGGAAGGCCATGTTATCATGTATGCTGACAATATGACAGATTCCATGAAGGCAGCTATTGAGGAGACTGCCAGAAGACGGAAGCTGCAGCAGAAGTATAATGAAGAGCATGGTATCACACCACAGACCATCAAAAAGGCAGTCCGGGATCTGATCAGTATTTCAAAGACGATTGAGAAGGAAGAACTCCGGTTTGAGAAGGATCCGGAATCTATGGGCAGGGAGGAACTGCAGAAGCTGATCAGCAAGGTGGAGAAGCAGATGAAGAAAGCGGCAGCGGATCTTAACTTTGAAGCGGCAGCAGAGCTTAGGGACAAGATGGCAGAGCTGAAGAAAAAGCTCCATGAGCTTGAAGAAGAATAGAAAAGGTACGGGTAATAAAATGAGTTTAGCAGATAAGCATATAGAAACACCCAGAATACGTCCGAGAGAATATATTAAGATCAGGGGCGCAAATGAACACAATCTGAAGAATATAGATGTGGACATCCCGAGAAACGAGCTGGTAGTTCTGACAGGACTGTCAGGTTCCGGCAAATCTTCCCTTGCATTTGATACAATCTATGCGGAAGGACAGAGAAGATATATGGAATCCCTGTCCTCCTATGCAAGACAGTTTTTGGGACAGATGGAAAAGCCAAATGTGGAGAAGATCGAGGGACTGTCTCCGGCCATTTCTATTGACCAGAAATCCACGAACAGGAATCCCAGATCTACAGTGGGAACTGTTACAGAGATTTATGATTATTTCAGACTGTTGTATGCAAGGGTAGGCATTCCGCATTGCCCCAAATGCGGCAAGGAGATCCGTAAGCAGAGTGTTGATCAGATGGTAGATCAGGTGATGGAGCTTCCGGAGGGGACAAAGATCCAGCTTCTGGCACCTGTAGTCCGAGGAAAAAAGGGAGAACATGCCAAGGTATTTGAACGGGCGAAAAAAAGTGGTTATGTACGTGTCATGGTTGATGGAAACATGTACGAGCTTTCTGAAGAGATCAAGCTGGATAAGAATATCAAGCATAACATAGAGATCGTAGTAGACAGACTGGTAGTGAAGCCGGGGATCGAGCGGAGACTGACAGATTCTATTGAGAATGTACTGGCACTCACGGAAGGACTTTTTCTGCTGGATGTGATCGGCGGTGAGCAGGTGACCTTCAGTCAGAGCTTTGCCTGTCCGGACTGCGGCATCAGCATCAGTGAGATCGAACCGAGAAGCTTTTCTTTTAATAACCCGTTTGGAGCCTGTCCGGTCTGCTTCGGACTTGGCTATAAGATGGAATTTGATCCGGAGCTGATGATCCCGGACAGACATTTAAGCCTGAATCAGGGAGCAATCCAGGTGATGGGCTGGCAGTCCAGTACGGATAAGGGAAGCTTTACCAATGCGCTCCTTCGGGCACTTTCAAAGGCTTACGATTTCAGCCTGGATACTCCCTTTGAAGAGCTTCCGGAAAAGATCCGGCATATGCTCATTTATGGTGGCTTCGGGGAAGTCAAGGTACATTATGTCGGACAGAGGGGAGAAGGAACTTATCCTGTCACCTTTGAAGGACTGATCAAAAATGTGGAGCGCAGGTACCGGGAAACGGGATCTGATACCATGAAGCAGGAATATGAAAGCTTTATGCGGATCACGCCCTGTAAGGAATGTGGTGGCATGCGTCTGAAAAAGGAAGCGCTTGCTGTTACTGTATGCGATAAGAATATTTATGAGATCTCAGCCATGTCCATTGGTAATCTGCAGCAGTTTCTGACGGATCTAAAGCTCACAAAGCAGCAGATGCTGATCGGCGGGCAGGTGCTTAAGGAGATCCGTGCAAGAGTCGGCTTCCTGATCGATGTGGGACTGAACTATCTGTCTCTTGCCAGAGCAACAGGTACTCTTTCCGGCGGAGAGGCACAGAGAATCCGTTTGGCAACCCAGATCGGATCTGGACTTGTGGGTGTATGCTATATCCTGGATGAGCCAAGTATCGGTCTGCATCAGAGAGATAATGATAAGCTTCTTGCGACATTGAAGCATTTGCGGGATCTGGGAAATTCTCTGATCGTGGTAGAACATGACGAGGATACTATGCTGGCAGCAGACTATATTGTAGATATTGGACCGGGAGCCGGAGAACATGGCGGACAGGTTGTTGCCACAGGAAATGCACAGGAAATCATGAAAAATCCGGCTTCTATAACAGGAGCTTATCTCAGCGGTAAGATTAAGATTCCGGTTCCGACGGAAAGAAAAGAGCCAAAAGGATGGTTAAAGGTGATTGGTGCAGAGGAAAATAATCTGAAGAAGATCAATGTCAGTTTTCCGGTCGGTGTACTGACCTGTGTGACGGGAGTATCAGGTTCAGGAAAAAGTTCGCTGGTGAATGAGATCCTTTATAAAAAGCTGGCAAGAGAACTGAATCGTGCCAGAACGATTCCGGGTAAGCATAAAAAGATAGAAGGACTGGAGCAGTTTGACAAGGTGATCAATATAGATCAGTCACCGATCGGACGCACGCCACGTTCCAATCCGGCAACTTACACCGGTGTATTTGACCTGATCCGTGATCTTTTTGCGTCTACACCGGATGCGAAGGCAAGAGGATATAAAAAAGGAAGATTCAGTTTCAATGTAAAAGGCGGACGATGTGAAGCCTGTGCAGGGGATGGAATCCTGAAGATTGAAATGCATTTCCTGCCGGATGTCTATGTGCCTTGTGAAGTGTGCGAAGGAAAGCGGTATAACAGAGAGACGCTTGAAGTAAAATATAAAGGAAAAAGCAT
>ERZ791837.1761-NODE-1761-length-13208-cov-3.991105_pt1 | contig 13208 bp, 8 predicted proteins | sample MGYA00510292_ERZ791837 | MGnify/ENA primary metagenome ERZ791837 (study PRJEB30046, sample SAMN00715259) | human gut metagenome | study: EMG produced TPA metagenomics assembly of the A metagenome-wide association study of gut microbiota in type 2...
GTATTTATATAATTCATATGAATATATTCCCATACTAGGCATTCCCATTCCAGAAGCCATAATAGTTAATTTTTTTCCTTTATATTTTCCTGTATAAGCAAATATTCCTCTTACAGAATTTACTAATTTGTAATTATCTAAAAAATTTTCAGCAATATATTTAGCTCTTAAAGGATCTCCTGGCATAATAACAGTTTTTGCAATATCTCCTAAGTTTGCTTCATTATGTGGTGTAGACATAAAATACCTCCTCTATATAAAATATTTCAAAAAAATTATAACAATAAAAATATAAAATAGCAATAAAACTTGTAACATTTTCCATATAAGTACATATAATTATTATGAAATATTTTATGAAAGGAAAGTGATTTTATGGCAAATAGTGAAGAAAATATAAATAAGGATAAAAATGAAAACAGAAACATTAACATAGAACAAAATTCACCTGAAATTTTAACAAATCCAATATATACACCTGCATTTTTAAGAGAACAAATAGGAAGATTAATGAGAGTAGAGTTTCTAATTGGAACCAATAATATGGTTGATAGAATAGGAATTCTAGAAGATGTAGGAGCAAGTTACATATTATTGAGGTCTTTTGAAAATGATAGTTTGGTGTATTGTGATATTTATTCAATAAAATTTATTACAATTTCAACAACAGGATTTTATGGGAGTATAAATAATATGAATAGTATGAACAATATGGGAACACCAAACAGATTTAATTATTTTTAATTGACATTTATGTAAATAAATAGTATAATTTGAAACGATATAGTTAAATACTATGTCGTTCACTTTTTTCTACTAATTAGTAGGAGGAAAATCCTCTAGCTTCTTAGTTTTACATATATTTTTATACATCAAAAAAAGCAGTAAAGGAGGAAAAATATGTTAAGCATTATTATTGGAATTGTAATTATAGCTGTTTTGATTTTTGTTGGTATTGAAATTAAAATTAATGACACAATATTTTCAGTGATTTTTGTAGGAGTAATTTTGAGTTCATTGGTAATCGGACTGTTTTATCCTGCAAAAGGTTTTACAGATTGGCAACTTGTAAAAGAAACAGAATTAGTAACATTATCAAATTCTGTTGCATCCCAAGGAAGTGGCAGAATGTTTTATGTTTCTATTTCTGCAGATAATGTATATTCTTACAGATATGAAATTGAATCAGAGTTTAAAACAGAAGGTTCAAAATCATATAAAGTTGATACTGTTAGTGGAGATAATATCGAAGAAATTGAAGAACCTAATTCTTCTAAAGCAATACTTCAAGAATATCATCGTAAAGGAAAAATGTCAATTTGGTCTTTTGCATTTTTGAGTGATGAAACTAGATATGTGTTTAGAGTTCCTAAAGGCACGATTTCGAGAGAAGTTGCTTTGAAATAATGCAATAAAGCCAGAGAATTTGTGATTTTTATTAATTATAAATTTCTCTGGCTTTTTATATATGAATTTATTGTAAACAAAAAAACAATATGATATACTAAAAATGTAAGGAGAAAAAAGATATGGAAGAAATAATAATAGCAACATCAAACAAAGGAAAAGTAAGAGAAGCACAAGAAATTTTAAAAAAATTTAAAGTAATTCCAATGAGTGAAATTGGTGTTAATATAGATGTTGAAGAAGATGGAAAAACATTTAAAGAAAATGCTATAAAAAAAGCCCAAATAATAGCACAAGAAATTAATAAAAGATGTTTAGCAGATGATTCTGGTATTGAAATTGAATATTTGAATGGATTTCCAGGAGTAATTACAAAAAGGTGGCATAGTGGAACAGATCGAGAAAGAAATATTGCACTATTGGAAAAATTAATAGGAGTACCAAAAGAAAAAAGAAAAATAAAATTTATAACAGCAATTGCTTTATCAGATGGAAATACAACAATTTGTAAAGAAGGAATAATAGAAGGATATGTAGCAAACGAGCTAAGAGGAAATAATGGATTTGGATTTGACGAGATATTCGAATTAGAAAATGGAAAGACTTTAGCAGAATTGACTCAAGATGAAAAGAATGAAATTAGTGCAAGAAAAATTGCATTAGAGCAAATAAAAAAAGAGATAAATAATTTGTAAAAAAAGTAAACAAGAAAAACACAACAGATTTTTGAAAATTGTTGTGTTTTTTTTGTATCTATGATATATTATGTTTGAAAAAAAGACTCTAGAAAGGAAAAAATAGAAATGTCATTTATAGAAGAAATAAAAAACAGAGCAAAACAACAAATAAAGACAATTATATTACCTGAAGCAACAGATATTCGTATATTAAAAGCAGCACAAATAGTAAACAAAGAAAAATATGCAAAAGTTGCGTTAATAGGTAATAAAGAAGAAATCGAAAGACTAATAAAAGAAAATAATTTAGAATTAGGAGATACACAAATAATAGATCCAGCAAAATCAGATAAGACATCTGAATATGCAAAAGAATTATATGAATTAAGAAAAGCAAAAGGTATGACAGAAGAACAAGCACAAAAATTAATATTAGAACCAATATATTATGGAATGATGATGGTAAAACTAAATCATGCAGATGGACTTGTATCAGGTGCAGCACATTCAACTGCAGATACATTAAGACCAGCATTACAAATATTAAAAACAGCACCAGGAACAAGATTAGTATCAGCATTTTTCGTAATGGTAGTACCAAATTGTGAATATGGAGCTAATGGAACATTTATATTTGCAGATAGTGGTTTAAATGAAGAGCCAGATGCAGACAAACTTTCAGAAATAGCTATATCATCAAGCAAAAGTTTTAAACAATTAGTAGGAGAAGAACCAAAAGTTGCGATGTTATCATATTCAACTTATGGAAGTGCACATTCTGCATCAACAGAAAAGGTAGTTGAAGCAACAAAACTAGCAAAAGAAAAAGCCCCAGAACTATTAATTGATGGAGAATTACAATTAGATGCTGCAATAATACCAGAAGTTGCAGAATTTAAAGCAAAAGGAAGTCCTTTAAAAGGTGAAGCAAATGTATTAGTATTCCCAGATTTAGGAGCTGGAAATATTGGATATAAATTAACACAAAGATTAGCAAAAGCAGAAGCTTATGGACCTCTTTGCCAAGGTATTGCAAGACCTGTAAATGATTTATCAAGAGGATGTAGTAGTGAAGATGTTGCAGGTGTAGTAGCAATAACAGCTGTACAAGCACAATCACAAGGTTAATTAAATATATAATAATGAGTACATACAAAAAGAAAGGTATATAATTTATGAAAATTCTAGTTTTAAATTCAGGAAGTTCATCATTAAAATATCAAGTAATTGATACAGAAACTGGTGAAATGCTTGTAAAAGGTTATTATGAAAGAATTGGGCAAGTTGGAGCATTTTTAACACATAAAGTAAATGGAGAAAAACATCATTTTGAACATCCAGCAAAAAATCATGAAAAAGCAATTCAATTTGTAATGAAAAGACTAACAAGTGACCATTATGGAGTATTTAAAAGTTTAGATGAATTAGATGCAATAGGTCATAGAGTTGTACATGGTGGAGAACAATTTAAAGATGCAGTTCTTATTACAGATGAAGTAATTCAAGAAATAAAAGAAAATGCAATGTTAGCACCATTACATAATCCAGCAGCAATATTAGGAATAGAAGCTTGTCAAAAGGTTGTACCTAATAAGCCAATGGTAGCAGTATTTGATACAGCATTTCATCAAACAATTTCAAAAGAAAAGTATATATATCCAATTCCTTATGAATATTATGAAAAATATCATATAAGAAAATATGGATTTCATGGAACATCACATCAATATGTTGCAAATAGAGTTGCAGAAATATTAGGAAAAGATATAAAAGAATTAAAAATAGTAAATTGCCACTTAGGTCAAGGAGCAAGTATATGTGCAATAAAAAATGGAGAATCAGTTGAAACAAGTATGGGATTAACACCACTTGGAGGAATTCCAATGGGAACACGTTCAGGAGATTTAGATCCATCTGTTGTAACATATTTAATGAAAAAAGAAGAATTAGATGCAGATGATGTTGAAGAAGTATTAAATAGAGAATCTGGAGTATATGGAATATCAATGGTATCTGTAGACTTTAGAGATATAGAAGCAGAAGCACTAGCTGGTGGAAAACATGCAAAACTTGCATTAGATGCATACCATTATTCAATTGCAGGATATATAGCAAAATGTGCAGTTGCAATGGGTGGAATAGATGTTTTAACATTCACGGCAGGTGTTGGAGAAAAATCACCTTATTCTAGAAGTGAAATTTGTAAACAATTAGGAATATTTGGAGTAGAAATATCAGGAAAAGCTAATTTAGTAAAAGGAGAAGAATCGGAAATATCTTCACCAAATTCAAAAGTAAAAGTTTTTGTTATTCCAACAAATGAGGAATTAATGATTGCTCAAGAAACAGCAAAATTAGTGAAATAAGGTTTATAGGCAAAACCATAACAAAAACCTAAATATAAAATATAAAAAGGAAAAATAAAAATGAAAATATTAGTATTAAATTGTGGTAGTTCATCACTAAAATATCAATTAATAAATATGGAAACAGAAGAAGTTTTAGCTTCAGGAAAATATGAAAGAATAGGAGAAGATGAAGCTTTTATAACACATAAAGTAAATGGACAAAAAATAGAAATCAAACATCCAGCAAAAACACATGAAGAGGCTGTTGATTTTACATTAAAACAATTAATAAATCCAGAATATAAAGTAATAGATAGCTTGGATGAAATATCTGCAATAGGACATAGATTAGTACATGGTGGAGAAAAAATTAATAAATCTGTAATTATAACAGATGAAGTTGTAGAAGTATTAAAAGAATGTATAGACTTAGCACCATTACACAATCCAGCAGGAATAATAGGAATTGAAGCATGTAAAAAAGTAATGCCAGGAAAACCAATGGTAGGTGTATTTGATACAGCATTCCATCAAACAATGCCAAAAGAAAGATATATTTATCCAATTCCATATGAATATTACAAAAAATATGGAATAAGAAAATATGGATTCCATGGAACATCACATATGTATGTATCACAAAGATTAGCCGAAATTGTTGGAAAAGATATAAGTGAATTAAAAATAGTTACATGCCATTTAGGTCAAGGATCAAGTATATGTGCAGTAGAAGGTGGAAAATCAGTTGATACAAGTATGGGATTAACACCACTTGCAGGAATTCCAATGGTAACGCGTTCAGGAGATCTAGATCCATCTGTAGTAACATTTTTAATGAAAAAAGAAGGATGGACAGCAGAAGAAGCAGAAAATATGTTAAATAAAAAATCAGGAGTTCAAGGAATATCAGGATTAGCACCAGACTTTAGAGAAATTGAAGCAGCATCTTATGGTGATAATGAAAGAGCTGAAATTGCAATTGAAAAATTCAAATATGAAATTGCATCATATATAGCAAAATATGCAGTAGCTATGAATGGAGTAGATTATATAGTATTTACAGGTGGTGTTGGAGAAAACCAAATAAATATAAGAAGAGGAATTTGCGAAAAACTTGAATTTATGGGAGTAAAAATAGATGTTGAAGCAAATAATGTAAGAGGAGAAGAAAAAGAAATATCTGCTCCAGATTCAAAAGTAAAAGTTTATTTAGTTCCAACAAACGAAGAACTTATGATAGCAAAAGAAACAGCAAGATTAATAAAATAATTTTGAAATAGAAGAGGTACAAATGGAAGAAACACAAAAAATACAAGATAAAAAAACAAATACAAAACTATTTCCAATATATAAAATGTTCTCTTGGGATTTGCTATTTTACTATTCAATAATATACTTATTTTTGACACAAGCAAAAAACTTTTCTGCATCAGAAGTATTATTAGCAGAATCATTTTTTACAGCATCAAGTTTATTGTTACAGATTCCAATAGGTTTATTGGTAGATAAATTTGGTAAAAAAAATAGTTTAGTCTTTGCTAATATATGTATGTGTGTATTTATTACTATTTTATTATTTATAAATAATTATAAAATGTTATTATTAGCTAATTTTATTGATGCAATAGGTTATGTTATAAAGGGTGTTTGTGAAACAAACATTCTTTATGACTCACTTCCAAAAGGTGAAAAAAGAGGAACATTATATTCTAGTATAGATGGTGTTGGAGCAGCAAGATATTATGTAATTGATGCAATAACATCAATTATAGCAGGTATCACATTTGCGATTGATCCATATATACCAGTAGTTTTATGCTTAATAGTTAATATTATTGCATTAATATTATCAACAAGATTCAAACACATTCAAAGTCAAAGAGAAGAATATTCAAAAGAAACTGCAAGACAATATTTCAAAGAATTAAGAGAAGCAATTAAATTTACATTTAATTCAAAAAGGATGTTGTGTTTAATGTTATTTTTTGGACTGATGTCAGGTTTAACATATAATTTATCAACATATAGAAGTAATATTTTAAATAGCATAAATATACCAGCACAATATTTTGGAGTAATCTTTGCAATTATTCAAATAATGGCCGGGATATGTTCTAAAGGACATGGTTGGTTACATAAAAAATTTAAAAATAATACATTATCAGTCTTAGGAATTCCATATGTTGCATCATGTTTTATTATTGGATGTTTAGTGGATAGTTTTGGAGAAAGTGTATCAAATATTGTAGTAATACTATTTATACTTCAAGGAGCTATAAAAGGAGCATATAATGTTTTAATTTATAGATATTTAAATAATTTCACAAATAGAAGAATAAGAGTAAAACTTGCAACAATAAGAAATATGTTTTTTAATATGATATCAATTTTAATAAGTTTATTAGGCTCATTCTTATTAAAAGTAACAACATCTGGAAACACATTTTTAATTGTTGGAGGTATATGTACTGTATGTATGGTACTTTTATTAGATTATATGAGAGGAAAAGTTGGCTTAAAACCAGAGAAATACAATAAAGAAGACTTGAAATATAGTTCATTAAACGAAGGAGGAAATTTAAAATGATAAGAAAAGTTGCTATATTAGCAAATGGTGGAGATGTATCAGGATTTAATGCAGTTATAAGAGCCATTGTAAAAACTGCTGAAAACAATGGTATAGATTGTTATGGATTTATAGATGGATATAATGGTTTATTAAAAAATAATTATGAAAAATTAAGTACAGCAAATGATGAACATGCATCAGGAATATTACAAAAAGGTGGTTCAATAATTGGATCATCAACAAATGCAAATGTATTTCATTACAAAGTTGAAGAAAACGGAGAAACTGTTTATAAAGATTTATCAGATGTATGTGTAGAAAATATCAAAAAAGATGGATTTGATTGTTTATTTACACTTGGAGGAGATGGAACACAAAAATCAGCAAGAGATTTTTCTACAAAAGGAATAAATGTAATTGGAGTTCCAAAAACAATAGATAATGATGTTGCTTGTACAGAAATAACATTTGGATATAATACGGCAGTTTCAGTTGCTGCAGAAGCATTAGATAGACTTCATACAACAGGTGAAACACATCATAGAATAATGGTATTAGAAGTTATGGGAAGATATGCTGGTTGGATAGCATTAGAATCAGCAATTGCTGGTGGTGCAGATGTTGCATTAATACCAGAAATTCCATATGACATAAACAAAGCAGTTGAAAAGATAAATGAAAGAAGAGAAGAAGGAAAGAATTTTAGTATTGTTGTTGTTGCAGAAGGTGCAATACCACAAGGTGGAACAATAACAGTTCAAAACGTAAGAAATAATGGTGCAGGAGTTGATAACAATAAATTAGGTGGTGTTGGACAAGTTGTTGCAAAACAATTAGAAGAATTAACAGGTTTAGAAGCAAGAACAACAACATTAGGATATGTACAAAGAGGTGGTACTCCAACAGCATTTGATAGAGTTCTTTCAACAAAATATGGTGCAAAAGCAATGGAACTTGCTCTTGAAGGAAAATTTGGTGTATTAACAGTTATAAAAAATGGAAAATTGGATTCCGTTTCATTAGAAGATGTAGTTGGAAATAATACAAAAATTGGTGCAGTTTCTGGTAATACTGCAGAAAGTAATATTAGAAAAGTTACTATGGATCATGATTTGGTTAAGACTGCAAGAGATATTGGAATCTGCTTAGGAGATTAAAATTTATGTATTTTCTCCATTTATTATAGAGCTAAAATGGTAAGATTTAAACGTCTTACTATTTTTTTATTCCAAACCACTTCAAAAAAAATAATCAATATGCTAAAATAAAAGAAGTAAAAAGTTGAGAAATCGAAAGAGAAAATGAGAGGAAAACACTATGGAAGAAATGTTTGATATAGAAAAATTTAATGTAATAAGTGATGAAGAAAATTACTACTTTTTTAGGTCATTAGAGCCAGGAGACATAAAAGACCTAGAAGAAGGAAACATAAAAGATGAGAACGGAAAATATGTAAGATTACGTACAGATAGAGAAAGATGGGAAGGAACACATAGTATAGAGCCAAGATGGAATGCAGAAAGTACAGTAACACTAGAAGAAATGTATAATCATATAAAAATGCATTATAGCTTAGAAACAAATTGTATTTCACTATCAAGCAATGCCAATGTAGCAAGAACATATGGAGAAACATTTAGTGATAAATATGTAATGATAAAAGTTCCAAAGAAAGAAATGGGACAAAGAGTATATAATGCAGGTCAATATATGTTAGCAGAAATAGATAAAAAAGTACAAGAAAGAATAGCCCAAGGAAACATTCCAGAAGAAGTATTAGAAGATTTCAGAAGAATAGATGAAGCTACAGAATCAAAAGAATTAAAAGAAATAATAAAAGTAAAATACACAGCACCAGAAGGAATAGACATAAGTAAATCTGGAATGAAAAAAGGAATAATATATAAAGCACCATTAGCTAGAGTAAGTAGTTTTCAAGCATTAGATGATGAGCAAACATTAGAAAAAAATAAAATAGTAGCAAAATTAACAATATTAGAACAAAAAGGATTAATGGGACCAGCAGTTCCAAGAATAAAAACAAATAGTGAATTAATAAAAACACTAGGAAGTGCATTTGCATCAGGAGAACAGATTTATTATGGAGATATAGAAGGAAGTAAAGTAACAGACATATCAAAAGAAGTTTTAGATATGTTTGCATTAATACAACAAGCAGAAACTCAAGATAAAGAAGTAGTAAATGAGTTAAAAGCAGAATTAGTAAAATACATAATAAATGGTGGAAAACTAGAAGTACCAGAAGGAAGTATATTAAGAGATGATGGAACACCAAAAGACGATATATTAATAGAAGAAATGTATCAGATAACAGAAGGAAAAGTAGAATATGGACAAGCAAGTTCTATTGTAAAAAATATGTATTATTTATCAAAAGGACAAGCAAATGCTAGAATATTAGCAGGAATGTTAAGAGAGGTAATAGGAAATAATCCAAAATATGAAGAGATTATAAAGTACATTGAAAATAATGGATTTGAAATAGAACCAAAAATAACAACAAGAAAAAGTAATACAGGATACAGAATAAGTGAATCTGTAAACTTGAATTTAAAGCCAAATGAAATAGGATTAGTAGAATCAATAAAAAGTTTAACAGATGAAGAGCAAATGCAAATAATACAAGACAGAGGACTTTCAAATGTAAAAGAAATAATGATATCAAATTTTGCTAAAATGCAGACAATGGAAGCAATGTCAAAAGAAGAATATTTTGCAAGTGCAATAGCAGATATGTATGATTGGGGAAGCCTTAATATAGAAGAAATATCTGTAACAGAAAGAAATGAATTAATCCAGAAATTAAAACAAAGTAATTGTGTATCAATATATGAAAAATTAAAAGAAGCAGGAATAGAAAATAAAGATATACCAACAGCAGTTATAAATATGGCATCAAAAGGAAGATTAAATGAAATATTACAAACAGAAAATTATGTAGAACAAATACAAGAAAATATAGAAGAGATAACACAAAATCTATCAATAGAACAAATAGAAAGATATTTAGGATATTATGATGTAAAAGGAACAGGAATAGAATTAAGAGATTATCAGCAAGATGCAGTAAACAAAGCAGATGAAATATATAAAGAAAAAAGATATGCAAGTATAATATTACCAACAGGAGGAGGAAAGACATATGTAGCATTAACAGAAATGTTACAATATGGAAAAACAGCAGAAGAAATAGCAATAGAAGAAAATCAAATAGAATTAGGAAAAATAGCATATAAAACAAATAATAAAAAAATGCTATATTTAGCACCATCAAATGAAATATTAGAGCAGACCAAAGATAGAATAATAGAGCATATTCGTGGAAAAGTAGGAACAATAGGAAAAAGTAAAGATGAAATAATAGCAGAAGTATTTCCAAATTTAGAGTTTGCAACATATCAAAGTTTAATAACAAAAGCAGGAAAAGAAACATTAAAAAAACAATATGATTTTATGATATTTGATGAATTACATAGAACAGGTGCAGAAAAATGGGAAAAATCATTAGATAAATTAATAGAAAATCAACCAGAAGAAACCAAAGTATTAGGAATAACAGCAACACCAACAAGAGATGTAGATGATAGAAACATGTCTGATGAAATAGCGAAAAAATTAGGATATACAGATGAAGAAATAAGAGCAGAAAAACATATAGCAGCAAAGATAGAACTAAAAGAAGCAATCCAATTAGGAATGGTAGTAAATCCAAAGGTAGTTTCATGTGAGTATAATTTATTAACAGATGGAAGTATGGAAAATTTAGCAGAACAAATAAATGAAATAGAAGATGAGAATGAAAGAAAGAAGAAATTAGAACAATATGATAGGCTAAGAAAAAATCTGGAGAAAGCAAAAGGAATACCAGAAATATTACAAGAAAACTTAAAAGAAGGTGGAAAATATATTGTATTTATACCAGTTGGAGGGAATGAAGAAGGAAAAGACAGTATAGATAAAGTAAAAGAATGGAAAAAGCAAATAAGTGAATATTTAAAAAATTCAGGAATAGAACCAGAATATTATTCAATGCTAGGAACTTATAGTGATAAGGAAAATGAGAGACAATTAGAAGGATTTGAAAGTGAAAAATCAGATAAAACAAAATTTATGATAGTAATGAATAAATTGAACGAAGGTGTTCATGTAGATGGAGTAAATGGAATATTATGGTTTAGACCATTAGATGAAAATTCAAAAATATTGTACAAACAACAAATAGGAAGAGTAATAACATCAGTAGATCCAGATAATCCACCAAAAGATGAAGATAGACCAGTAGTAATAGATTTAGCAAATAATACAAAAAGAGTTGATATAGATAAAGAAATAAAAAATAATAACAGAAAAAATGATTTAGAATTATTAACAATAGTAGTAGATTGGGTAAAATCACATGGAGATAATTTGCCACAAGTAACAAGTACGAGTAATCAAGAAAGAAGATATGCAGCCACATTATATAGAATACAACAGAAATATATAGAATATAGAAATGGAATTGATATTGATAATGAAGGAATTACAGAAGATGAAAGAAATGATATAGAGAATATTATAGCAAAAGGTGAAGAAATAGAGTTATGGGATAGAGAGCTTGAAAGAATTACCAAAGATGAAAGTGATAAAATTCTAGAAGTTGATAGTTTTGAGGTAAAAGGAAATTTGCATGATTTTGTTGAATTAGAAAATGAAGTAAAAGGACTCCCCAAAGTAAATACAATAGATATATTTATAGAAAAATTAGAAAAATTACAAGAAATAGGAGTAGATGTATCAAAAATTAAGATAAAAGATACGATATTGGATTTAGTAAAAAGAACCAAAACAAAAGAAAATGATGAAAAATTAATAAGAGAAATAGAAGAAATAGGATTAGAAGCAATTGATAATATAGGAAATAAACTTAGTGCAATAAGAGATCTATATACAAAGGCACAAGAAGGAAAAAAGATAAATGCTATATTTCCAACAGATAAACAGCTAGAACGACTAGAAAAACTGGGAATAAGAATAAAACCAATGAATACAATAGATGAATTTATAGAAAAATTAGAAAAATTGCAAATTATAGGAATAGATGTATCGAAAATTCAAAAAGAAGATGCAATATTAGATTTAGTAAAAAAAACGAAGCAAAAAGAAAATGATGATGAACTAATAAAAAAGATAGAAGAAATGGGATTAAATCCAAATGATCCTATATCAAATAAATTAAGAAGTATAAGAAAAATATATAGTCAATTGCAAAAAGGTAAAAAAATTGATGAGATTCCTCCAACAATGGAACAAATAAATAAAATAGAAAAGATGGGAATAAGAATAAAACCAAAAGAAAATATAATAGATGTATTTATAAAAGAATTGGAAAAATTACAAAGCATAGAAATAGATGTATCGAAAATTCAGGTAACAGATACAATATTGGATTTGATAAAAAAAACGAAGCCAAAAGAAAATGATGGTGTACTAATAAAAAAGATAGAAGAAATAGGACTAGATCCTAATGAAAATATTGGAGGGAGATTATGCAGAATAAAAATGGGATATAAAAAAAGACAAAAAGAAGGAAATTCCAGATGGACACCATTAACAGAGGAACAATTAAATAAAATTCAAGGAATGGGAATAAAAATAGAAGGAGAAAAAAGTAATATAGTAGATGAATTTATAGAAAAAATAGAAAAATTGCAAGAAATAGGAGTAGATGTATCAAAAATTGTCAGAAGTGATACAATATTAAAATTGGTAGGAAAAACACTAGAAGAACCCGAAGAAGTATTAATAAAAAAGATAAAAGGGATGGGATTAGAGCCAGATTATAATATTGGAAGTAAACTAAGTGATTTAAAAAAAGTTTATAATAAAAATCAAAGAGTGATATTCAGTTGGAAGTGTGCAAAAGAAAATATTGTAGCAATTGACATATCGGATAACGGTAAGCTTGTTGCAGTATCCGTTGTCGGTGCTGAGAACGGAGAGCTTTATTCGAGAGTACTTATTTTTGATTTTTCATACGAAGAGGCAGTAAGCGAATTTGATTTTGGTTCTGATATAATCTCAGGAGTGAACTTCTTAAAAGGAGATACACTTCTTATAACCGGCGAGAATGTTTTTTCTATTGTAAAAAACAAGACAGACAAGCAAGATGAGGACCTTTCTTTAAATTCTCTTTCGCGTATTTCT
>ERZ791837.1767-NODE-1767-length-13182-cov-2.861812_pt1 | contig 13182 bp, 6 predicted proteins | sample MGYA00510292_ERZ791837 | MGnify/ENA primary metagenome ERZ791837 (study PRJEB30046, sample SAMN00715259) | human gut metagenome | study: EMG produced TPA metagenomics assembly of the A metagenome-wide association study of gut microbiota in type 2...
CTTTTGTAAGTTCTGTTGTCGTTGCTTCTGCCAACATATTTAATGCAAGTTCAAGTGTACTCATATTATCACGGAGATTTTCTTTTTTTAATCCCTTTAGATTTTTATACTGTCTAGTATTCATTCCCGACCAGGCTCTCGTTACCTCATCTGTCAGAATTGCATATTCCTTTCCCTTTTCAACTCCATGAGTCTGCCATTGATCTGTCAATTCTTTTCTAGCTCGGATAGTTTGTAACCTCTGATTAATCCAATCTGCAGGATAACCCTTTTTAGAATATGTATCTAATGCCCGATCAATGGTTAATTCAGGATCAATGGTTTCCTCTATTCTTTCTCGTCCAATCTGTGCCAGCCAGAGTTTAAAGGGTTCCGCTTTTTTAGATGGAATAGATTGAATTATACGCAATAATTGCTCAGTATTTGCCACATCAGTTTTATAACGTTTCCCATCATCTGCTTTTAGTTTCAGTTGACTACAATTTGTAGGCAACTGACTTCCTTCCTTTTTAAGTCGAGTCTTTAAAACACTCCAGTACTTTCCTGCACGCCTTCTGTCCGGTTGATCTGTTAATACACTTACGACATCTACGATCGAAAAATACCATTCTTCATTCTGTTCATCCCACGCTGTTCTAATTGGTTGATTATCATATACTTGAATTTTATCACTTTCTTGCATAACATCTTCCTCTCATATACAATCAAGAAATTTTATCCAAAATACTCCTGCATTAATGAATCAAATAATATCTGTGTTTCATCCAATGCTTTCTGCACTGCAACTTTTGATTTGGTGACTTGGGTGACGAATATCTCAAATTCACTTTGCAGTTCTTCTGGTGGAATCACAAACTCCAATTCTCCCAGTATTTTAAGAGTAAGATACTTCGTCAACCCACCTAAAGATTGTTGTTGTAAATATTCCAGCTTGTCCTCTAACTGATATTGAAATAACCTATATGACCAATTTTCTTTTAAACTGAGTACATATGTACGCTGATAAGCATTGAACTTGCCAGCATAATATTTAACGTCATACTTTCCTGCTGCATTATTTCCTGCCAAAAGTAAAGCCTCCTGATCAAATGCATATGTATCAATTCTCGATAGCTCTTTTGAACAAGTAAAAAATGGATATGCTCCTTTTTCAACTGAAGCATTTGAATCTAATTTTCCTGTAGTAGTAATAAAAACATCATTCCATTTTAGAACAGGATACCCTTTTTCATAAAACATCTCTACAAATCGGGCTTTGATTAAGAGGTCTAATTGCTCAAGTTCTTCCTTCCTTGAAGCAATCACCCCCTGAACCTTCTTAATGATGTTAACAATCTCAATTTGCTCATCTAGACTTCTCTTAGGTATCTGCATTTTTCTCATAGCTGACTGCGTAAGCTTTTGTCGTGTGGCACCATTTATTATCCCATCAACCTTATAAAACATAAGTGAATAACATAAATAATCAATATTTATCATTTCTCTCGCTTTCAAAACATGAGCATGATTATTTACCCAACATTTTCCTGAAACTCTATAAGCAATTGGTCGTGTTTTTGATCCGAAGTTTCCACCATCTTCAGCAAGCAATACAAGTTCATCATCAAAAATAAAATCATCAACATAATCCTGTATTCCATTTGCTCCATAATATGGATAATCTCCAGAGGTTCTATCACTACCAGTTATTGGAACTCGTTGCGAATCAAGTATTTCACAACAATCTTCTAACTTCATCGAATCCATCTATCATCCCCACAAATTACAATTTGCTTTTCCTTTCTTATTTTTATTATCCACCATAAAACCTTAAACTTCCCACACTGTATCAGCCTACTTCATCATAAGTCTTGACAAATGTAATTATTATGATAATACAATTAATAGTCAACTTGTGAAGGAATAAAGCTGGGTTTCCGAATGGGAGTAGGTATATACAATACTTAAAATCCTTTGCTCCTGGAGTTGGCTATTTTTTTGATAATTTATTCTTCCAGTCATTGAGTATCGTACTCGGTGCTTTTTTATTTCATCATAAATAAAATCTATTGCCTGTTGAGAATAACTATATTGAGGCTGTGTTGAAATTAATTCCCTCTACATTTTCAATAACTTTTCAAGTTCATCCATTTCTTTTCCGATTTCATTTTCAAGTTCCCGAATATTCGCCATAATTTCAGAAGTCGGTGGATACTCTACCGGGATGTATTCTACCTCTTTATATTTATTAATACTCATTTTCTACAATATCTTTTTTCGGAACCATGAAAGATTGCTCTGTACGCTTTCTGTCCACTTCTTTTTCACGATTTTTGAATCTTTCTATAATGTCCGGGATATCATTTTCCGCAACAGGAGTCCGCTTATCATCCAAGCTAAATCCATCAGCTTTCATATCATAGAACCATACATGATCTGTTCCACCATGTTCTGTCTTTGTAAAAATCAGAATTGCTGTTGATACCCCTGCATACGGCTTAAAGACACCGGATGGCATGGAAATTACTGCCTCTAAACGCTGATTTTCTACAATTTCTTTTCGAATAGATTTATGTGCTTTGGATGAACCAAATAACACTCCATCCGGTACAATACATGCACAACGTCCACCAATTTTTAATATACGCAAAAATAAAGTTAAGAAAAGAAGTTCCGTCTTCTTTGTCTTACATACTTTCAGCAAATCTCCCGACACTGATTCCGCATCAAGACTTCCCTTAAAAGGTGGATTTGCCAGTACAAGAGAATACTGTTCTTTATCCTGATTCTGATCCGACAAACTGTCTCTGTACTCAATAAAAGGATTGTCAATCCCATGCGTCATCATGTTCATCGCTCCGATACGAAGCATGGTACGATCCATGTCATACCCATGGAACATATGATTCATGTAGTGATCTTTTTTCTTCTTATCATAGAAAATTTCTTCTTTTTTCTTTTCTTTCAAATACTCACCAGCCACTACCAAAAATCCCGATGTTCCACATGCCGGGTCACAGATGATCTCGTCACTGGACGGATCCATCAACTCTACCATCATACGAATAATATGTCTTGGTGTCCTGAACTGTCCATTCCGCCCGGACTGTGCAATCTTGGAAAGAAGATACTCATAGACATCTCCTCGCACATCAGTCGTCTGAATTTCATTCATCACCGCATAAATCTCATCCAGAGAATCTACTACCTTTGATAATACTAATGGTGTAGGCAATTTAAAGATTGCATCATCCATATATTTAGAATAAGCACTGTTCTTATCACTGTGCAGCGTTTTAATAAAAGGAAAGACCCATTCCTGCATCACAGAATACATTCTGTCAGCCGGGAAATCATGAAATACCGACCATTTTAACTGATTCCCACTGATTGTTCTTTCTCCAATCTTCACTTCTTCTGAAAAAATACTCTGATAAGGCAATCCCAGCATGGCACTTTCTTTTGCCCGTGTATTATCAGCCTCATCTAAATCATGAATAAACATCAGATAGGTAATCTGTTCAATTACTTCCAATGGATTCACCAGTCCTCCTGCTGCAAAAATATCCCATAATGCGTCAATTTTATTTTTTAATTCTCCTGTAATCATATCATTTCTCCAATCAATTATTTATTATTCCAGGTATACTTTGTATATCTTCCACCACCAATTTTGGTTATTTCATCGGTTTCCATCAATTCTGCAAGGGTTCTCTGCACTGTTACCTGACTGATATCAGGACATCTTTTTAAAAGTTCTGATTTTGTAATCGTCCCCATGGTAGTCCGTATTATTTCTCTTATTCTTTCAGGTTTGGATAAGTTTTCTGTCGTCAGCCATTTCACTCTCGACGAGAAATCTCTGTACGCCGCCACAATCACCCCCAGCATATACTTTACAAACGGTTCATAATCATTCGCATTTTCATGCCACTTTATGGAACTTTTCTGTAAAGAATCATAATAAACTTCTTTTGTATCTTCTATCAGTTTTTCAATACTGATATATTTACCGACAATATATCCGGCTCTATATAATAATAATAAAGTAAGTAGACGACTCATCCTCCCATTCCCATCACTAAAAGGATGAATACACAAAAAATCAAGAATAAACATCGGGATCAAAATAAGTGGATCTATCTGCTCCATATAAAGTGCTTCTTCAAATGATCTGCACAATTCTTCAACTGCTTCTGGTGTCTCCCATGCCGGAACTGGGTTAAATCGGATTGATTTATTTCCTGTAGAATCCTCTTCCTCTATAATATTGTCAACCACTTTATATTTTCCGCCTGTATCTGCCCCTTCAAATTTATATAAATCTCTATGTAACTGCAAAATGATGGTCGATTTCGGTGGAATATAATCATGATTTTCATGAATTGTATTCAACACATCTCTGTATCCGGCTATTTCACGTTCACTTCTGGTCTTTGGTCTCGTTGTATCTTTAACTAATGCTCTTAGCCTTTCATCTGACGTATAAATTCCTTCGATCTTATTCGATGCTTCGGTACTTTGAATTTTTGCAATCTCAACCAACTGCGTTAACGTGTCTGCTTTGGATTCAATAAATAGTGTCTGTTCTCCTTTAAATTCATGTATCTGTGATAGATAAGATACTATTTCCGGTGTGAGTAATGCTTTCCATTCCTCACGATAATCAAATTTTCTCATGCACGCTCTCCATTATCCTGCTCTTTTTCTTATTATTGGCTCATCACCCACAACAAACTATAATCTGATCTTTCCAAATCGTCCTTAATCTGACACAGGTATAGTATATCTTTTAATTTTATCATTGTCAATTTAATTTTATCATTCTGCTAAAAATGATAAAATTAAAGAAGAGTCATCACACTCTCCGGTGTTCTGACTCTTCTTCATTTTCATCTGACCATCTGTTCTATTAACTTCAGATATCTGTCAGTTTCATTATTTATTTACGATTTCTGCGTCTTCTGGTCTTCTGAGCAACTGTTCCGAAGATCACTCCTGCTGCTGCAAGAATTGTTACGATCATTGCCATAAATGGTGCGGTATCTCCAGTCTTCACTGTACCTTTATTTGTCGTATTGTTCTTACCTGCTACATTTGTATTGTTCGGTGTTCCAGGCTTATTTACATTATCACCCTTATTATTATTGCCCTGGTTATTATTTCCCTGGTTATTGTTTCCACCATTTCCATCATCTGCTTTTACAAGACCTGCATAAGCTGCTTTAAGTGCTGCAACTGCTGCATCTACATCTGCCTGAGATGCATTTTCATCAGCAAGAACTGCCATTGCCTTTTCATAAGCAGCTTTGTAAACTTTCCAACTGTCTGCTGTAAAGTTTTTCTCTTCTAATCCTGCACAATTATTGACAACTTCTGTAAGTTTGTCCTTATCAGCCGGTGTCGGTTCAGGAGTCTCCGCTGCTTCCAGCCCACTGATTGCATCTACCAGATTTGCAAGTGCAAGCTGAACATCATAGTTCGTCGCATCTGCATTATTTACAACTGCCTCTGCTGCTTCAATCTTTGTCTGAAGAACAGCCCAGCTCTCTGCAGTATAATCAGCTTCATTTAATGCTTTTGCTTCAGCAAGTGCATCTGTCAGTCCGCTCTTATCTACTACTTCTGTATCTGTCGTTGCTTCTGCTGCACTGGTGATACGGATTTCTGCTGCCATTGCCCACCAGTTATATACCTTGGCAGATTTAGCAAGCAGTTTCACATTTGTTACATTTTCAATCGGATCAAATTTTGCCATCTTCCAGGAAGAAGTATTCTCCCATGTTCCATCGCTTACCTTTACATAATCCGCTGAATCTGCTGTCTTAACATAAATCTCATAATCAGCAATTGTAACCAAGGCTCCAGCTGTAACCGGTCCTGGCAGATAACGAAGTCCGTCAACTGTATGTGCCTCCGGGAACTGAAGGTCAATCCATCCCTCTCCATTCTTGATTGTTGTAGCATATCCTGAATAAGCTGTCATCCATGCAGTTGTCACATCATTATCAAGAACATATTCTGCTTTTCCAATATTACTTCCGTATGTTCCACCGTCTTCGCTTCCTGCTGTTGCAATCACGCCTTCAACAGAAATATCATTCTTCGTACTGCTTTCTTCATTTGTATCAATCGAAGCAATATAATTAATTGCACCATTCAGTGCATAATATGCACTTTCGATTTCATCTGCTGATGTCTTATCTCTGTTCACTGCAACCTTTGCCTTGGTAAGAGCATCATCCAGCTTCTTCCAGTCAGCAGCAGTATAATCTTCTTTATTGTATCCTTCTGCCGTCGCAATCAGATCTTTCAGTGTATCAATCGTTATATTCTGCTCAACTTTTTCAATCACAAGATTGTCAAGAACCAGTTCTTTGTATCCACCAAAGTTGGCCTGTGCAGAACTTGAATTTACGCCCTGCAGATCTGGTGCTGTGCTTGTTGAGTAAATACCAAACCATGTCTGACCTGTAATATCACCAACGATTTCTCTCTCATAATGAGCAGTTGTTCCCAGTGATTTTTTCAATGTTTCCAGATTGGTTGCTCCTGTATACTCACCTGCACCTACAACAACACCGTAAGTATCGTCACTTCCTGCCTGATAATCAAAGCTTACTTTGTATGTAACACCTGGCTCAAAACGGAAGTTCTGAGGAATCGTCTGGTATGCCAGTTTGCTTCTCTGCGTCAGTCCATTAATCTTCACTGACCAGTCACCGTCCAGGACATCATCCATCAGTTTTACATCCCATCCGGCCTGAGTATATTTATCATGTCTTTCAGATAAATGGATTCTGTTATCTTCAACACCTTCAATTCCGCCAACAACAAATGGATAAATTCCCTGTACATTTGTCTCAAAATCCTGCTCAAATCTTACAACTTCACCTTTATCGTTCGTTGTAATATTATGAGAATCATTTTCTACTACACGTACATCATCAAAATAGGAATCTCCCTTTCCTGCTTCTTTTGAAAGTGTCAGTGTAACCTTACCGCTTTCCGGTGCTGTAAAGAATACATACATATTCTGGAAATAACTGCTTCCATCTACTGTTGCACTGGAATTGCTGTGCGTATAGGCTTTTACATAGTTTTTCGCAATAGAACGTGTCGTGTAATTTGTTGCAAGTACATCGTCACCGTTTTTGACTGTCATTGCCGCTTTCGCATCACTGCGGTTATCAATACCAACTAAAACCGCATACTGCTGACCTGCCTTTAAGTCTGTCAGTTCCTGTGTCATGGATACTTTTCCACTCAGTTTCAGCATTGGATTGCTGTACTGGCTCTTTGCAATAGTTGCTTCACCATCACCGGATTTCTTCCAGTTCTTTTCCAGTGAATCTGATCCGCCGTTAAAGCCTGCATCTACAATATGCATTCCTTCACTCCATGTGATTTTCAGGTTATTTTCTTCACCTTTGCATACTACGTATGGAGTTTCAGATTCTGCTTCCAGTGTAATTCTTCCATTCTTTACTGCAACTGTCTTCTCATCTGTCTTTCCAAGATCTGTCAGCTTATAAACCTTAACATTTTTCAGATTCTCCCATCCGTCCGGAACTTCCCATGTTGTTGTTCCTCCGGCTGTATTCCAGTGATACAGCTTTTCTTTGGATGCTGCAACTTTTTCACCGCTCTCTGAATCCCAGATCCATGGAAGCAGATAACTTTCTGTTCCTTTATTTCTTCCATTCTGAATATCAGAATCGGATCTGTCTCCTCTGGAAGGTGCTCCCTGTGCGATCACTTTTCCGTTCAGGGTCATTGTTCTTTCTCGGTAGGCATCACTGCTGAAATCATTAGATCCTCTGGTCAGTACCAGTGTATCTCCATCATCATCCTTCAGAGTGATCTCCATATCCGGTACCCAGTTTGTTGCAGCTCCTGCTGTAACCGGATCTCCATCTACCCATTTTACAATCTTGTAATGCTGGATAAATTTGGTTGTCAGGTCATGAGTATAAAGATTCGTGATGTAAGTATCGTAATCATTACGTCCCTGCCATCCTTCAAAATCTTTCATATTATAACCGCCAAGCAATGGCATCATTGCTGCACCGCCATAAGACGGATAATCAGCAACCCATGAATCTTTCTGATGGTTACGGAGGAATCTCATAACCTCACTGTTCTCACCTTTCTGGTTATATCCACCATAGGTAAGGTCTGTTGCCCAGTGCTGGAATGTTGCATCATATTCATTTGCAACTCCCCATTCATTTGCCATACGCCATCCGTTATCATTGATCTCTTTGGAAAGCTTACGTGTCTGCCAGGAATCATCATTACTGCTTCCTGTATTATTTCCCCAAATATCTACATATACGAAATCCAGATTAGTTCCGACCAGTTTTTCCAGTGCATCAAATCTTGCCTCACGTTCACCTGTTGCAAGATCATAGATACTGTCCAGGCCAACTGCCTGATCCAGCCAGTTCCAGCCGTATCTGAGACTGCCATCTGCATAGCGGCGTACATTATCATCCTTAAATGCTTTTGCTTCCGGATACATTTCTCCTGCATTGACATGAATACCAAACTTGGCTCCATACTTTGCACCCTCTGTCATCAGTGTATTCATATCATCCGCTCCACCGATTCTCTTACCGATATCAGCATAGTCCGGATGTGCGGAATCATGACCTTCATTTGCATATCCCTTTAACAGAACAGACTGTCCGAGTCCATCTGTATTTAATGCAACTCGCTTGACATTATCAAGTGTTGTCAGGAATGGATTCTGAGCCTGTCCACCAAAGTTCATTGCAATACGGTAAGCAACCAGTTCCGGTACTTCTTCACTCTTATATGGATTGTTCATAATAGAACGGAATGCAACTGCACCATCCTGCCAGTCGATCTGATCGTCATCATTCATATCTCCGGCAATGATTACTTTTGCCTTTGGCATCTCTGTCTCGTCTACTACATAGCTTCTGTTCTGTGAATCAGTCACTACACGATGGTAATACCATGCAGTACTTCCAAGTCCCAGCGATACATAATCTTCTTTCTGTGTCGTAACTGCCTGAACACGTGTATTTCTTGAACCACCTGTAACAGTTGTCGCTACAGAACGTCCGTCATTCTCAGAGTTACTCCACAGACCGGCACTCATCTCATCATTGGAAACAAATCCATACATATAATCCTGATTCAGGGAAGCAGCTTCTGTAACTTCTACATATTCATCTCCACTGACTCTTGTATTGGAAGACATTGCCGCACCTTTGAAATTAGCACCGCTCTGATTACTTCTTACAGAAATCAGGCTCTGATTCGGAATTTCGATCGTCTGGATCGGGTGTCCTGTTGCTGTATCCTCCAGCTTATTTTCAATTTTAGTAATATTAAAAGCCAACGTATTATCTTTTGCAACTAACTCTGCAGTGATTACTGCATCAATATCAGTGCCTTTTACAGTCATAACATAAGTTGCCTTATTATCTGCAAATGTGGCCTTTACATCATCATCTGATAATTCAACTGCAGTTCCATTGATCTTGACTGTATTGATCTTATCAGTCTGTCCGTAAAATGTCTTACCTTTCAGACTCCCTTTTTTCATTTCATACTTAACAACACTTGGGAATGTTGTTGAAGCATAAACATCCATATCAGATGTAGAAAGCTTCTTTGTAGCAACTTCTGCCTCGGCCTCAAGGACAATATCTTCTACAGTAACAGCTTCTGTTCCTACTGTAACAGTCTTCTGAACCGTATTATAACCGCCCTTCATAATAGACATATTATATGTACCACTTGCAAGATTCAGCGTATAATTTCCTCTCGCATCTGTTGTTACCTGCTGATCATCAACCTGTACTTTTACACCTGCGATTGCATTTCCTTCGGCATCTTTAACAACTCCGCTGACTGCATAAGTCTCTGCCTCAGCCTGCCCCGTATAATGAATATTCTTTAAATATACATTCGTTACTGCGGATGCACTTGCATAACTTCCACCTTTGATTGCAATTTTATTTCCAAGATCTGAAATTCCACTGAAATCCTCTTCTGTGAAAACGGTAGCTCCGCCAACTTCTACAGTCAATTTTTTATCAGCCGTCCAGGAAAGTTTTACCTTTACTTCTGTATTCTGTGCCGGAGCTGCTACTCTGGTTCCTGAATACCATGGATCTCCCGATGCTCCATATTTCTGCCAGAACCATCCATTATTGTCATATCCGATCATCATACCTTTTGTATCGCCATCATAACCAAGATAGACACCAAACCGGTCACCTGCTGTACTGGTATTTACATTTGCCGATTTCATGGTAAATTCAAAATATCCTGCTTCATCAAAATTAAATTCATTCGGGTTCACGAACATAGCCGGTTTTGTTCCCGGATTATTTCCATTTCCTGAACCTGACTTAATATGAAGCCATCCATCCTCCACAGCACACACTGCATCACTGCCGACTACACTGCTTGCTTCCTGCGTCCACTGATCATTGATCCCATCCTGCAATACAACTCTTGGTTCTGCCTGTACTGCAAGATCCTCACTTTGATCCTGAGTCTCTGCACTAACTGTGTAGAAATTCACAGGAGCCATTGTAGCAACAACAGTTGATGCAAGTACCAGGCACAACAACTTTGTTACTAATTTTCTTTTCATCTTTTTCCTCCTTGTAACTTTCTAATAAAACTTTTGTTACAATTCAGTATTTTATATGCTTCTTTGCTAATTGTATTTGCACTTTTATACCATTTTTTTGTACTTTTGCAAGGGGCATCTTTGAAGAAACTGTAAATTATTGCACTCTGACCGGCCGCGGACCGGTCACCCTTGACCTTCCCCCTTGTGGAAGGTATATTCTAAGGGCAGAGGGGCGCACTGCCCCGGACAAAGGAGGGCACTTTATGCTCAACATCGAACATCTGACCAAGACCTACGGCGGCAAGGCGGCCGTGCAGGATCTCAGCCTGCACATCCGTCCCGGCGAGATCTGCGCATTCATCGGCCACAACGGCGCGGGCAAGACCACCACACTCAAGTGCTGCTGCGGCATCCAGCAGTTCGACAGCGGCCGCATTACGGTGGACGGCATCTCGGTGCAGGATGACCCGCTGGAATGCAAGCGGCGGCTGGCCTATCTGCCGGACAACCCGGACCTGTACGAATACATGACCGGCATCCAGTACCTGAACTTCATCGCGGATATCTTTGCCGTGGGGGCACGGGAACGTGCCGAGCGCATCCGGTCCTACGGCGACCAGTTCGACCTCACGCAGGACCTGGCCCAGCCCATCAGCGCATACTCCCACGGCATGAAGCAGAAGCTGGCCATCATCTCGGCCCTGCTCCACGAGCCGAAGCTCATCCTCATGGACGAGCCCTTCGTGGGGCTGGACCCGTTGGCGGCACACCAGCTCAAGACCCTGATGCGCCGCTTCTGCGACGGCGGCGGGGCCATCTTCTTCTCGACTCATGTGCTGGAGGTGGCCGAAAAGCTCTGCGACCGGGTGGCCATCATCCGGGCCGGGCGGCTGGTGCGGGCCGGTTCCATGGACGAGGTGCGCGGCGATGACAGTCTGGAAGAGGTCTTTCTGGAACTGGAAGGCACGGAGGCGCAGGCATGATGATCCGTGCATTGCTCCGTAAGCAGCTGCGGGAGCTGGGCGCGGCCTTTCTCCGCAGCAGCAAGACCGGCAAAGCGCGGTCCCGGGCATCGGCCGTGGGGTATGCGCTGCTGTTTGCCGTGCTGGTGGTGGTGCTCATGCTCTGCTTTGCGGGCATGGCCCTGCCGCTGGCTTCGGTGCTGCTCCCGGCCGGGCTGGACTGGCTGTATTTTGCCTCTATGGGGCTCACGGCGCTGCTGGTGAGCGTGCTGGCCAGCGCCTTTACCAGCTATTCCGGCCTGTTCCAGAGCCGGGACAACGAACTGCTGCTCTCGCTGCCCATCCCGCCGGCGGTCATTTTCGGGGTGCGGGTGAGCACCGTTTATCTGGCCTGCCTGATCTACCTGCTCATGGCGTGGGTCCCGGCGGTGGTGTGTTACGGCCTGCTGGCAGCCCATCCGCTGGCCGGGGTGCTGTGCAGTATCCCCATGGCGTTGGTGCTGGCCGGAGCGGCCTGCATTCTGGCGGTATTGCTGGGCTGGGCCGTGGCGCTGGCCAATGACCGCGCCCGGCACAAAAGTCTGGTCACCGTGGTGTGCTCGCTGGTGTTTTTTGCGCTGTATTATGCGGGTTTTCTGCGGGTGCAGGACATTCTGGATGATCTGCTGGCCGATGCCGCACAGTCGAGTGCGGTGCTTGCCCGTGCAGCCTGGCCGCTGCGGCTGCTGGGCGGCGCGGCGGCAGGGGAGCTCCCGGCGCTGGTCGGCCTCGTGCTGGGCACAGTGCTGTGCTTTGCGGCCTTTTGCAAGCTGCTGGAAAAGCCCTACCTGCGCCGCATGACGGCCCGGAAGGGTACGGCCCGCACGGCATACCATGCGCGAAAAACACGGCCCGTCAGCCTGCGGCAGGCTCTGCTGCGCCGGGAACTGCTGCATCTGGGGTCCAGCTCGGCCTATATGCTCAACAGCGCCATGGGCACGCTGGGCCTGCTGGTGCTGGGCGGCGTGTCCCTGTGGAAAGCAGACCTCTTTGCCCGGTTTGCGCAGGCCGTGCCGGAAGGGGTCCCGGTGCTGGTGTGCTGTGCCGTGTGTGCGGTGTCGGCAGCCAACTTCCTGACCACGCCCTCCGTCTCGCTGGAAGGCCGGACGGTCTGGCTCCTGCAAAGCCTGCCCATCCCGTCCTGGCAGGCCCTGTGTGCTAAGCTGGAACTGCATCTACTGCTGACCGGCGTCCCGGCGGCATTGTGCCTTGTGTGCATGCAGGCGGCGGTGCAGATGCCGCCGGTGTATTTCTGCCTGACCCTGCTGGAAGCAGAGCTGTTTGTGCTGCTCAGCGCGGAAATGGGCCTTGCACTGGGGCTTGTGCTGCCCAACCTGCACTGGACGAGCGAAGCGGCGGTGATCAAAATGAGCGGCTGTACCTTGCTGTCCATGGCGGCCAATCTCGTTGCTGTGCTGGTGCTGACCCTTGCGCAGACCAATCTGCTGAAGATCCTTCCGCTTCCGGCGGTCATGGCGGCGGCCCTTGTGCTGCTGGCGGGTGCAGACGGGCTGCTGGGGCACTGGCTGAAAACCAGAGGAGCCAGACGCCTTGCAGAACTTTCCTGAAAAACCATAAAAC
>ERZ791837.1775-NODE-1775-length-13148-cov-3.787902_pt1 | contig 13148 bp, 10 predicted proteins | sample MGYA00510292_ERZ791837 | MGnify/ENA primary metagenome ERZ791837 (study PRJEB30046, sample SAMN00715259) | human gut metagenome | study: EMG produced TPA metagenomics assembly of the A metagenome-wide association study of gut microbiota in type 2...
CCGCCAGCAGCCCTCTGCCCCGCAGCACCCGCCCCAGCAGATACACCAGAACCGCCAGACCCAGCAGCGGAGCCAGGCACCAGGGCCGCTGCCACACGCCGATGACGTAGAACACCAGGCTCCCCAGACACAGCAGGCCCGCCCGCCAGCGGGCGGGGACTAGATAAAACGCCGCCAGAAACAGCGGCAGAAACACAAACACAAACGGAAGTGTATTAAAACCCATGAAAATATCCCTCTTAATTCTGGCGGGGCCGGGCCCCGGATGATCTCGCAAGGCATATTATAAGGCGGCCCCGGCGGAAATGTCCAGTTAAAAAGAGGAAACAAAATGTAACAAATTATGACAAATACCCCGGCGCAGTGCGCCGGGGTATTGGGAGGATATAGGTTTTTCGCTTACCGCTGACCCTTGTCGTAGGGGATGCCCTCGGCCTTGGGGGCCCGGGACTTCTTGGAGGTAAAGGCCAGCACCAGCAGGGTGATCAGGTACGGCAGCATCCGGTACAGGTGGGCGCTGATGCCGATGTCGGCCAGCAGGAACACGCCGTCGCCGTTGATGTCGATGCTGGCATATGCCGCGGCGATGCACTTGAACAGGCCGAACAGCAGGGACGCGCCCGCGATGTTCAGAGGCTTCCAGTTGCCGAAGATCATAACGGCCAGAGCCAGGAAGCCGAAGCCCGCCACGTCGCCGTTGGAGGAGCAGTTGGCCGTGGTCATGGCGTACACAAAGCCGCCCATGCCCGCCAGAGCGCCGGAAATGGTGACGCCGGCATAGCGCATTTTATACACGTTGATGCCCAGAGAGTCCGCCGCCTGGGGATTCTCGCCGCAGGCCCGCAGACGCAGGCCGAACTTGGTCTTGTACAGGATGACGGACAGAATGATGAACAGCAGGATGCAGACGTAGGTGGCCAGGTAGATCTTATTCAGGAAGGTTTCCCCGAAGAAGCCCCAGTCCACGTTCTTATCCACGCCGAAGGTGGACTTTTTCAGCATGAACCAGCTGGCAGAGTCGCCGGTGGCCATCTGCAGGGTGTTCTGGTTGGCGATGATGCGGATCAGGAACAGCACCAGAGCCGGAGCCATCAGGTTCAGGGCCGTGCCGCCGATGGTCTGGTCGGCCCGGAGGTTGATGGACGCAAAGCTCAGCAGCAGGGAGAACACCGCGCCCATGGCCGCCGCCACCAGCATGGTCAGAAGCTCCAGCCCCTGAAGGGCCACCCAGTCACCGGCCTGCTTGGCGGCCAGCACCGCCTGGGACCCCTGCATCAGCCGCACGAACAGCACGCCGATGAAGGCGCCGAAGATCATGATACCTTCCAGGGCCAGGTTGATGATACCGCTTCGCTCGGCGAACACGCCCGCCAGGGCCACGATCATCAGGGGCACCGCGTAAATCAAAGTCTGTTGGATCAGAAACGTCATGCCTGGTCGCCTCCTTCCTCCGTCTGGACCGTTACCGGCTCTGCCGGTTCCGTGGGTTCCTCCGCCGGTTCCTCCGGGGGTGCGGCGTCCGCCGCCGGGGCGGCAGTCTCCTCCACATGGGCGTGGGGCTTTTTCTTCCGGGACAGCATCATGCGGATGGCCAGGGAGAAGGCGGACAGGTACACGATCACGGAGATGATGACGTCAGTGATATACTCGTTATAGGCCGTCAGGTTGGTCAGCTGCAGACCCACGATGTTCAGCATGGCCATGAAGATACCGGTGAAGATCACCGCGATGGGGTTGTTCAGGGCCAGCAGGGCCACGGGGATGCCGTTGAAGCCCACGGCAGGCAGGGCCTGATAGGTGGACCAGTAGAACTCGGTGTTGCCGGACAGCCAGTACAGCGCAGCGCCTGCTCCGGCCAGCGCACCGGCAATGGCCATGGACAGCACGATGTTGCGCTTGTCCCGGATACCGGCATAGCGGGCGGCGTGACGGTTGGCGCCGCAGGCCTTCAGCTCATAGCCCAGGGTGGTCTTGTTCATCAGGATGTACATGGCGATGGCGATGACGATGGCCACCAGGATGCCGCCGTTGACCTGGGAGCCGGGGAAGATGGCGTCCAGCCCCAGCTTGGGGGTGGCCACGCCGTTGAAGGTGGTCTTATAGATATAGCCGGACTTGGTGCTCTCGACCATATTCTTGAAATTGCTGATGTCGAACATCCAGGTCACCAGGTTGGCGGCGATCCAGTTGGTCATGATGCACGCCAGCACCTCGTTGATGTTCAGCAGGGCCTTCACCAGGCCGGGGATCGCGCCCCACAGGGCGCCGGACAGGCACCCGGCCAGGAAGGCCAGCACCCAGATAACGCCCACGGGCACCGCGCTGGAGGGAATGGACAGGGCCACCATCAGGGTGACCATGGTGGAGACCAGATACTGACCGGGGGCGCCGATGTTGAAGAGGCCCGTCTTGAAGGCCACGGCCACGGAAAGGCCCGTCATAATCAGGGGCGTGGCCCGGAACAGCATGTTGCCCAGGTTTACCGCGTTGAAGCCCCAGGTCAGGGTACCGGCGGCGTCGCGGCCGGTGCTGAAGATACCGGCGAAGATGATGCGGATGCCGTCCCATGCGCCGCTCAGGGAGATCTTCTCGTTGAACAGGCCCACGATCAGAACGGCGATGCCGCCCACCAGAAGACCCGCCACAATGGAGATCAGGGATGAGAGCACCTTTTTGGTGCCGTCTTTTTCGTAAAGCGCTGCCAGTGCGTTCTTTTTCATGCCTGGTCACCTCCCATATCGTCCCGCTTGGCGCCGGACATATACAGGCCCAGCTCGGCCACGGTGGTGGTTTTCGGATTCAGCTGGCCCACAAGCTGGCCCTCGTACATCACCAGGATGCGGTCGGACAGGCTCATGACCTCGTCCAGCTCCAGGGACACCAGCAGCACCGCCTTGCCCCGGTCCCGCTCGGCCACCAGCTGGCTGTGGATATACTCGATAGCGCCCACGTCCAGGCCGCGGGTGGGCTGCACCGCCACGATCAGGGACTTATCCCGGTCCACCTCGCGGGCGATGATGGCCTTCTGCTGGTTGCCGCCGGACATGCTGCGGGCGATGGTCACGGGCCCCTGGCCGCTGCGCACGTCGTACTGGTCGATGAGGTGCTGGGCGTATTCCCGGACGGCGGCGTTCTTAATGAAGCCCGCCTTCTGGAACTGCGGCTCCAGATACCGCTGGAGCACCATGTTCTGCTCCAGGGTGAAGTCCAGGATCAGGCCGTGCTTGTGCCGGTCCTCGGGAATGTGGCTCATGTTCTCGCCCCGGCGGCGGATGGAGGTGTGGGTGATGTTCTTGCCGCACAGCTCCACGGTGCCGCCGGTGATTTTGTCCAGGCCCGTCAGGCCCTGGACGAACTCCGTCTGACCGTTGCCGTCGATGCCGGCGATGCAGACGATCTCTCCGGCCCGGACCTCCAGGCTCACGTCGTGAACGGCGTCCCGCTTGTGCTGGTGGGAGACCACGCACATGTGCCGCACCCGCAGAACGGGGTCCTTGGGCTGGGCAGGCTCCTTCACCACCTGCAGCTGCACCGGGCGGCCCACCATCATGTTGGACAGCTCCTGCTTGTTGGTGTCGCAGGTGTTCACGGTGCCCACATACCGGCCCTTGCGCAGAACGGTGACCCGATCCGCCACGGCCATGATCTCGTTGAGCTTGTGGGATATAAACAGGATGGACTTACCCTCCTTGGTAAGGCTGCGCATGATGTCCATCAGCTCGTCGATCTCCTGGGGAGTCAGAACGGCGGTGGGCTCGTCGAAGATGAGGATCTCGTTGTCGCGATACAGCATCTTCAGGATCTCCACCCGCTGCTGCATACCCACGGTGATGTCCTCCACCTTGGCGTCCAGGTCCACCCGCAGGCCGTACCGCTGGGACAGCTCCTGGACCTTCTGCCGGGCCGCCTTTTTTTGCAGGAAGCCCAGCTTGGTATCCTCCGCGCCCAGGATGATGTTGTCCAGGACGGTGAACACGTCGATGAGCTTGAAGTGCTGGTGCACCATGCCGATGCCCAGCGCCGTTGCGTCGTTGGGGTCGTTGATCTTCACCGGCTTGCCGTTTTTGCGGATCTCGCCCTCCTCCGGCTGATACAGGCCGAACAGGACGGACATCAGCGTGGACTTGCCTGCGCCGTTTTCGCCCAGCAGGGCGTGGATCTCACCCTTGCGCAGCTGCAGGGTGATGTCGTCGTTGGCCTTGATGCCGGGAAACTCCTTGGTGATGTGAAGCATTTCGATCACATACTGGGGAGATTGCTCCATGCCGCCACCTACTTTCTCTCATTTTCCTGCCCGCTGCAATCGCTTCCGCCAGCGGACAATGTAACAAGTTTATTATAACGGTTGCGGTCGGGAATTGCAAGAACGAACCGGAAAAATAGATGTTTTTTGCATCCTTTTGCATCCTACACCTTTTGCATCCGGACGAAAACATCGCCGCTTGACAACCTATCGTTCGGTAGCGTAATGTAATAGACGTCATGCATTACTTCAGGTTCTATAATAAATGTTGGGGTCAGGTGATGAACCTGGCCCCAACATTTATTATAGAACCTTTTTCTCTATCACGTCAGTTTGGCTCAGCCGGAGGGGTTTCATTTTTCCTGTTCTTTCAGCAGGGAATTGGGCGATATCTCAAGTGTTACGCCGCCCATACCAAGGGTGGTTTTGATCCCGATGCCGCAGAGAGTGGAAAACACCAGCAGCAGATTCCACACCTCCTGCATAGGCGCGCTGAGGGCGGAGGAGAGTGTCAGGCGTCCCGAAAATCCGGGGATTCTTGCGGATTTCAGCGTATAGCGCCCCGAGCGAAGCTGATAGTCTGTGATGCGGACGCCGCGCTCCAATGCGGCTGCCGCATCCTCATCATCCAACGAATACTCCGGAAACCATGCGTTCCATTTGGCCAGCAGACTCCTCAGCAGCAGCCGCTCCTGGGGAAAGATCACATAGCTGCCGTCCTGCTTGAAGGAGCTGGTGGTGTGAAAGCGTATGATGACCCGCGAGGGCAGCCGCAGCTCCCTGGCGTACAGAACAAGCTCCTGCGCCGATGCAAAGCACCGCTTGTCCAGCAGAGCGGCCTGCAGCGTTGTTTGGCGCAGCGCAATGCAGAAAATGCTCTCCAGCACGGGCTCCAGCAGCTCATACAGCTCCCCTTGAAATACACTGACGACCCATAGGGTCCGGTTTTCCGCCTTATCATAGCGGATATACTGCGAGAGGGGTTTTTCTCCCTGCTCATGCAGCTGCCGGCCGATATCCTCCGGAAGCTGCTCCAGAAGCCAGCCATATAAGCGGTAAGCCATCATAGACGGAATGGGGGCCCCATCGGCAGAGCGCAGAGCGAAGCAATATTGTCCGATCACCGCACAGACACCTCGCAGATTCCGTAGGGATACATTTTCCCGTTCCACTGGGTGTATTTCATCATATGGGGCGACATCCCCCACCCCTCGTCATATTGATGGTAATGTCCCCGGAAGGTGCGGTGCATATATGCAGAGACCTCATGCAGCGCCTGCTCCTCTCCATAGTAGGGATAGGCCAGCGATTTGGAAAAGAAGCCTGCGCCGCCGCCGAGGATCAGGCAGTGATTCATTCTGCCCGGAGCCGCCCCTTCCGGCAGTGCAAAGCCGCAGGCGTAGGTTTCCTCATAGTATCGGTCAAACGCCTCGATGGCGCCCACAATGGACTCGGCCGTCAGCTGTCCATGCAGGACGGATTGATCCAGCGTCAGAGAAAAGCGGATCCTTGTTCCCGGAGCCACTGCCTCGCGGCACAGATTGATGGCATTGACCTCGCCGCCGAATGCCGCGTCTCTCTTTCCGGTCAGCGTCATGGCGTTGTTGGGGATGGGTTCGCTGTCGGAAACAAGCACACCCCGCAGAAGGCCGCTCACGGCGTCCAGGCGCGTTTTTCCTTTGCTGTCGCGGACAAAACGCAGGGTGTTCAGATATTCCCGCTCCGGAATACCGTCCTCCTTGCTGTAGTCCCGCCAATTCCGGGTGCCCAGTATCCCCTGCTCCTGCATGGCCTGATACAGCAGGACCGTGCGCAGGGCGCCCTTGACACTGCTGCCGGGAACATAGGGGCGGAAGGCATTGTCGCGCATAAATGCCTGAATATTCTTCAGGCTGTGTTCCGCGTCCAGCGCATCGCCTGCCGGCAGGTCGTAAACGCAAAGCGCCCGGATTCCTGCCTCGTCCAGTCCGCACTCCTGCCGGAGGAAGCTGTGGAGGTTGGTGCTCCCGCCCAGAATAAACCGCTCATAGCTGTCGGCCAGATCGTTTTCCGCCAGAAAGTGAATAAACCGATTGCGGTGCAGCACAGAGACCCGATTGCTCCTGCGATCATAGATATACTCCGTGCGCTGATAGCTCTGACCGCTGCCGACAAACAGCGGGGACCGCACGGTCAGGATCAGCTCATACTGCTGAAGCTGTTCCAGCTCTCTCATACGAACACCCCCAAAAGAAGCGGCTTGCTGAAGCGATACACCGGATGGTCCTGCCTGGCCGCCAGATAGAGAGCTCCGCCGAAGCGCCGCCGCACTACAGAGCCTGCCGTCAGGAAGAATTGCTCTCTCTTTTTCTGCCCCGATGGCGCAAAGGAGTCAGAGCTGACAAATCCGCCCCGTCTGGTCAGCGTGTAGGACGCATCTTCCATGGTGCGCTCCAGCTCCTCCTCATCAGGAAGCGCCGTGGTAAGCAGCAGATAGGCGGGGGCATCCCGGCAAAGCGCCCGGAACAGCCACGCTGTCTGCTCATCAAAGGGTTCATTCAGATAAATCTCATCATCTACCGTAAACTTTCCGTAGCCGGAGCTGACCTTTCCGCCGATGCCGCTCAATCCCAACGCACGCATCAGTGTGCGCAGCCATGCGGCATCATCGCTTTCAAGCCCTGCCAGCACATACAGGCCGCAGTCCTCCGCAAAGCGAAAGGCGCCCACATGATAGGGGAGCGTGTCCTGCCCCTCAAAAACGGCGGCGCGGGTGCTGTCCATGGGAACACCGAAGCACTGCTTTTTCCGGCCGGCATCGAACAGCCCCTGGCCGCGCATACAGGCGAGATAGTCCGCCATGTCCTCCACGGCAATATACGCCAGGTTTTTCATAGCCTTGCGTTCTGCCCCCGCAGTATGACCGTCCGTCCGGGCAGTCAGAAACGGGCGGGGCAGATAGTACCGCTCGCCGCACCAGGGCATGGCGTCGGAGAGAAACAGCTGATCCTTTTGGGCTTTTTCAATCAGCGCTTCCACGCCGCTGTTGCCATACAGCGTCCGCGCCGTATGGCAGAGGGCTGAAAACAGCGTATCCGCGCAGAAGTGATCCTCCGAGGTGTAGAGCGAAAGCGCACTGTCCGAAGTGCCGAAATGGCAGGGCGTGTGAAAGCTCAGCTTAAACAGGAAGTAATTCATACGCCTCTACCTCCTTGAAAAGGGCGCACAGAGGTTCAAGCTCCACAGAGGTTTCAAAAGGCTCCAGCCGGAAATCACACAGGCTCACCCGGCCGCTTCCGCGGGAGCCGTGGCCGCCCAGATAGTCCATCTGCAGCAGCTTCATCCCCTTGGCCAACAGGGCAAAATCCTCGGCGGTCTGCCCTGCATCCTCTACATCGTACACAATGCTGACGGCAAAACGGGTGCCTGCCACCACGCGCTCGATAAAGCGGGGGTTTGCAACGGAGGTGGCCCGATTGATGGCGTTTTCCGCCTTGACCTCGGTGATATGAACACGCTCCATCTCCTCTGCATTGGCCACAAAGCAGTCGGCGAACTGCAGGCGGGCGCGATGCACCGGATTGGCGCTGCCGAAAAGGCGCTTGATGCGTCCGTCATCCTGATCAAAGTCGGGCATACGCTGGATATCCTTGCTGAGACTTCTGGCCAGAAGGGAACGCAGCTTGCCCTTCAGGCTGCTGCCGGGGATCATAGGCAGTCCGGTCAGCGGATCGCGCACCACCTGGCTGTCTACTGCGCCGATGGCGCTGAAGGCATTGCCTGCGCCGATATGCAGACCGGTGCGCACCACCAGGCAGCAACGGATGATAATTTTTCCGTACATAAGCCTTAACCCTCCTTCATGTGCAGAATGAAGCGATGGTATGCCACCAAGGCTTCCATATAATGGGCGAAGTCCATCAGCTTAGCCCGGGAATCACCCAATCCCTTTATATACTCCAGAAGCTGCGCGCGCTCCAAAAACAGCTTTACCGCATCGTCGCGCCCCGCCTCATAGACCATGCGGATCCGCAGTGCGATCAGCCCCGAGGCGCTTTCCTCGGAAATGGTATCCGCCGTGCGCAGGTTTTCCCGATTATAGATCTCCGACACCAGGCTCAGCAGATTGCGGATCTTGTTGGTGCTGATCTTGTTCCGCTCATCATACAGCGAGCGGATGACCCGCTCCGCCTCGTCCACATAATTTGCAGGCAGCGGCCTGGCAGTGACCTGGCGGGGCGGGCGCGATGCATTGCGGTTTGGCTGCCTGCCCTGGCTGTTTCTGTCATTGTAGCCCATCCTTCTACCCCCTCTTTCTGTTTCGATACACATAGATGCAGATGGCCGTGAGAAGCTCTCCCCGGTCGGCGCTGTTCAAAGCCCAACGGTACATATCCTCCGAAAAGCGCTTATAGCCGGGGTAATTGGGCGCGTTTCTTTTCGGCTCCAGTCTTGCAAGCAAGTAGGCATAGCGCGCCAGAGCGATTCCGCCCCCAGCCTGCGCCTGACGCAGAAGCTCCATCAGGCGATAAAGAAAGGCCGTGCCGTGTTCGCTGTCGCCGGAGGAAAAATATTGCTCCAGAGTGACCAGCTTTTCGCCGCAGATCCGTTCCAGATAGGTATCCCATGGGTAGCAGTGTCCGTCTCCTGCGGCAAAGAGGGCGATGCCGTCCTTATGCGGCAGGCTCTTTGCCTCATCCTCCAGCCCGGCGGTGAGAGAAGCGGCCTGACGGATGGGGAAATGATCCCCATAGATGCCGATCCCGGCGCTGATGGTCAGCGCGCCGCAGGTATAGCGGCGCAGAGCCTCCCGGATCCGCCGCGCCCCCTCCAGCACATCCGTCCATGCGCCCACCAGGAACACATCGTCGCCGCCGGAATAGACCACGGCCACCTGCAAGGCCCGGTAATGCTCAAATTCTCCGCTGAGGATGGGATTGATATAGCCCTTGAAAAACAGCGACATCTGTCGGGAAAACGCCGCCGTGCGGGACAGCGTGACAAAGTGCTGGCGCTTCACCGGATCGCTCTCTGCGGCGCATTCATAGCCGGAGACAAAGGACTGCCCCAGATTATCCACATCCATGCGGCACACGCCCAGGCGGGGCACACCCTCCGAGGCGCCGGCCAGCGCCGCCATGCTGTTGTCGGCGGCGTAATCGCCCACATAGATGCGGGTGCTGTAGCGCAGGCCCGCGCAGAAGCGATTCTTCGTATAGACGCGCGCCACGCCCTCGCCTGCGAGAAGCTGTCTTGCCCGGGCCTCATTGGTAAGGATAAAGGACAGCTCACCCTGGGCGGCGGGCAGTGTGAAGTCTGCACCGGCCGCATCGCGGCTGACCACATACACAGCCTGTCCCTGGATTTTCCGGGACAGGCTCTCGAACAGGGCGCACCAGAGGCAGATGCAGGTATCCTCCTCCCCGTCGCGCAGGGCGTCTGTCCTGCCGCAGATCCGGCATTCCCGCTGGCCGGGGTTTTGGTGGCTCTGATTCATCCGCCGAAGCTGCTGCACCGAATAGCGGTGCAGCTTCTTTTTTGCCACCTGACGGCTCACCCGGCGGAACATCGCCTGATAGGGGGCCTCCTCCGCCGGGGTGTTGGTCAGATCGTTGGCGCTGCAGGGGGTATAGCCGTCTGCCAGATACAGCCGCACGCCAAACTGCTCAATGAGGAAGTCGTTGAAGCGGGTGTTCCACGCCTGGATGGCCCGGACGGTCTTTTCCGTGTTGGACAGCAGCACATAGCAGTGCCCGCCGCCGCTGTAGAGCAGATTGGCCCGGCTGAGGCCGCACAGCTGCAGCAGCTCGTCTATGTAGTGCTCCATGCACAGCTCCAGAAAGAAGGAGCGGCTTCGCAGGGACTTCAGCGCATTCCTGGTGGACACGCTGTAGATGAACTTCTGGATGCCGGAAAAATCGGCGGAATAGAGCAAAAACGCCTGCTGCAGGCGGAAGCTCTGCTCCTGCTGCACCAGGGCGGTGAAATAGTCCGTTTCGCCCCGATCCAGCAGATACTCGCTGATGCACGCCCCCACGGCGGCAGTGACCTTGCTGTGGTCATACAGGGAAATGTCGGGACTTTCCCCGGTGTTGGTGCTGGAGGGCACGGTGCTCATACAGCTCTCCCACACGGACAGCAGGGAGTTGAGCCACTCCTCCTGCGGCGGCAGGGCGGAAAGCTCCCGGCGCAGGGTCAGCAGGATCTGCTCATAGTCGCCGGCGGAGAGGCGGAAGGACCCGTCCAGCGGCAGACGAAGGCGGCCATCCAGGGCGTGGGGCGGCAGGGTATGCCCCGGATGCTCCCCGTTGAGATGGGTGAACACCGGCGACAGGGGCAGATAGCGGTCAAACTGCGTTTCGTCGCCGGTCTGCCGCCGGTCGGCGGCCGCGGCGATGTTGTCGGCAATGCAGGCGATGGCGGCAAGGGGGTCGCAGTCCTTTGCCTGACGAAGCTGGGCGGCGTGGTGATAGCGGATGCAGTCCAGCACGGCCTTGGCCTGTCCGTAGCCGTCGATGTCCCGGACAAAGCGATATCCGGCCTCGCCGTGCCGCCCGTCGGAAATACCGGCGCGGCAGACCGCCTTGCCCACATCATGGAGCAGACAGCCGAAGGTAGCTTGTACGGTTTGCGGGTTCATGAGGATCCCTCCTTTCCAAAGGGTCGTCCCCTTGCGGGGTGTGAGTTGTTTCTCTTTCTCTCCTATGTGTTCCCGGCGATTGCGTTACCGTCCCCTTGCGGGGTGTGATGTGTTTCAACACAATGGCAAGAAAACCCATGATTACGCGCACCATGTTACCGTCCCCTTGCGGGGTGTGAGTTGTTTCTATCGTTGATGCCAAGTTGGCCCGGGTTGATGGAGTTACCGTCCCCTTGCGGGGTGTAAGTTGTTTCCCCGGACATGGTGAACAAGGCCGTGACCAAGCTGTTTCCGTCCCCTTGCGGGGTGTAAGTTGTTTCAACGATTTCATTCAGACAATCCACCGAATTTAGTTTCCGTCCCCTTGCGGGGTGTGAGTTGTTTCAAATCTACTGCGGCACGGGAGACAGCTACAACCAGTTCTCGTCCCCTTGCGGGGTGTAAATTGTTTCGGCAATAGTATACAGCGTTTCCGTGGAATGGTCAACCGCATTTGTTTGATTTCAATAGGCCATCCCATCGGATTTCATTTTTTATCAAGAACCCGTATCAATACTGCCTCTGAATATAGCGGATGATGCGCTCATAGATGTGGAAAACCTCCGGGTCGCAGGCGGGGAACAGCAGGAGAATGCACCGCTCGATCAGCGAAATGATCTGCTCCGGCGTTTTGCCGCACGCCGCCCGGATCTCGTCCGCCGTCACCGCGCACAGGCGGTGGGCCAGACCGTTGCGCACCTCCTTCAGATCGGCATAGCAGCGGAAATAGGTTTTGGTTTCCTCCGGCTGTGTGGACAGGATGTCCAGTATATCGTCGCAGAACGGCGTGCTCAGATCGGACGGGCGGCATTCCCACGTCCCCGTCACATAAAGCCGGTCGTACAGCTCCGGCATCTTTGCCTGCATCAGGCCGGGCTCGATTTTCATGCGTCCTCCGTACCTCGATTGCACATGGGTCAGATCATACCCATAACGCCTGGGCAGAAGCTGATTCAGCAGCGTTTCCTGCAGGCGCAGGGTCAGCGGCTCCATGTGCAGCACAAATTCCGTGTAGCTGTGGGAGCAGAGCAGATTTTTCATCAGCAGCGCATACTCGCAGATGTCCTGATGCGCGGGGGCGGCCTCCGGCAGATACAGCTTCAGGCTCAGCCCGTATCCCCGCACGGCTTTCCGGGCCTCCTCCGGCAGCAGGTCATTGCGATAGGCCATGTGCTTCACCAGGGCCATCAGCTCCTCCGACAGAGGCGCCGGACGCATTTCCGCAACGCCCCGGAAGCACCGCTGATTCAGCAGCGCCTCCACCTGCTGCCATTGATTCTTGCGGCGCACGGAGAACAATTCCGGCTCAACGCAGCGGTTGGGCGCGCCCTCCTGCTCGTCCTCATTGCACTCGATCTCCAGGTCGATGTCGTAGTTTTCGCTGTCGTTGGTGCGAACGGTGGTGCCGGCCTTCTTCTCCGGCGTTTTCACCTGTATGCCCCGGGCGTGATAGCGCAGCTCCAGCACCATCTGCGACAGCAGCATCTGCATCTGGGGCGTGCCGGAGGTGATGTTCACCAGGATCTCCGCATCCGCATATTCGCGGCTCAGCCGGTTCATCATGTCGTGGAGCGGCTGATCCAGCTCGTCCATATCGGAAACATCGCTGACGGAAAGATCCTGCTCCAACACCACCGGAGCGTAGCCGTCCCAATGGGACTTGAGGTGGAAAAACACCTTTTCATAGCGTTCGTCCGCCTCCGCCAGCTTTCGCACCTCGGGCGTAAACAGCAGGCAGACTACCTCGGGGCGGTAGTGGCGCAGAATGTGCAGCATAGCGCCGTCGCGCTCACCGCGAATGGGATCGGTGGTCCCTAAAAAGCTCAACAATACCTGCCTGCGCGTGGTTTTCTTTTTCATGATGCAGCCCCTCCCTGTTGTTATCAATTTCTCCGAACCTGCCGCCTGTATAGTATACCATAATTGTATGTGTATCACAACTGTCGTTGGCATTTATCCGTTAAAAATGCCGGATAGAGATCAAGCCGTATCCGGGTACATTTCGTCTCCGCACGGCCGTCCGCGCCCGGTGCTTTCGCATAATCTGCCTGGGAGTGCAGATACTACCTTTGCCAATATTCAGTTACAAAGGGAGTTATCATATGAAAGCAACCGGAATCGTGCGCCGCATCGACGACCTGGGACGGGTGGTCATTCCCAAGGAGATCCGCCGCACCATGCGCATCCGCGAGGGCGACCCGTTGGAGATCTACACCACCCGGGAGGGGGAGGTCATTTTCAAGAAGT
>ERZ791837.1776-NODE-1776-length-13138-cov-3.463044_pt1 | contig 13138 bp, 9 predicted proteins | sample MGYA00510292_ERZ791837 | MGnify/ENA primary metagenome ERZ791837 (study PRJEB30046, sample SAMN00715259) | human gut metagenome | study: EMG produced TPA metagenomics assembly of the A metagenome-wide association study of gut microbiota in type 2...
TTACTACTTCGGAGTCTGCGTTCTTCAGAAGTTCCAGCAGAGCGGTCTCGAATTTGAAAAATCAGATCCCCCAATTGCGAGCTGGTATGAACTTGCCCTGCTTTGGTATGAATTTGCCCTGCTGCGGTTTACAACCTCAAAAAATTTTGTGCAGAAAATAACTGTCCGCTTCAAGTTGAATTGGATGCAAGCGATGTGATGGCATCATCAAATGATGCACAGACCACACAAACAAAAAAGCTGCCACACGATGTGCAGCAGCTTCTTTAAGAAAAATGATTGTGAGGCGCAGAGATCATAGCAGTTTGCGTTTTTAACGTACAAGCAACATCTGCAAACTGCATATCGCAAATGTGCCGTTTTGATAGGCACTTTTTTTTTGAAAATTGCGATAATAAATTATTCGCCCAGATGCCAGATGTCGCGGTCGTACTCGGCAATAGTGCGGTCGGAGGAGAACATGCCTGCTTTGGCAATGTTCACCAGACACTTGCGCCGCCAGCCTTTCGGGTCGCAGGCGTAATCGCTGAGGGCCTGCCCCTTGCGCACAACGTAGGCGTTGAAGTCCGGCAGGGTCTGGAACCAGTCCTTGTGGATAAGCTCATCGTGCAGGCGGGTCAGGTTCTCGGCGTGGCCTGCGGCCAGCATCTCCGGCCCAGTCAAGAAGTCGATGGCACGGCGGATGTTGGCATCGCCCTCGTACCACTGAGCCGCGCAGTAATCCCCGGCGGCATAGCGGTGGATGACCTGATCGGAAGTCTGGCCGAAGATATAGATGTTCTCTTCGCCCACCTGCTGGCAGATCTCCACGTTGGCACCGTCCATGGTGCCGAGGGTCAGCGCACCGTTCAACATAAACTTCATGTTGCCGGTGCCGGAAGCCTCCTTGGAGGCAAGGCTGATCTGTTCGGACAGGTCGCAGGCCGGGATCAGCTTTTCAGCAGCGGTAACGTTGTAGTTCTCAATGAACACGACCTGTAACCACTTGGACACTTCCGGGTCTGCCGCAATGACCTTGGAAAGGGTCAGCAGGGCGTGGATGATGTCCTTTGCGATCGTGTAGGCGGGCGCAGCCTTGGCACCAAAGATGCTCACCAGCGGCACCGCGGGCAGATGGCCTGCCTTGATCTCGTGATACTGGTGGATGAGATAGAGCAGGTTGAGCTGCTGACGCTTGTACTCATGCAGACGTTTGGACTGGATATCAAACACGGCATCGGTGTTTACGGTGACATTCTGCGTATGCAGCAGCCAGTCGGCAAGGGCCTGTTTGTTGGCCTTCTTCACAGCGGTCAGCTCGTTCAGCACCGTCTCGTCCTCCGCAAAGGCCAGCAGTTTTTCCAGTTCGGCGGCATCCTTGCGGAAGCCGGAGCCGATGTGCTGTTCCAGCTCAGCGGTCAGGGCCGGGTCGCATTCCAGCAGCCAGCGGCGGAAGGTGATACCGTTGGTCTTGTTGTTGAATTTTTCCGGGTACAGCTCGTAAAAACCGTGCAGCTCGGAGTTTTTCAAAATCTCGGTGTGCAGAGCCGCCACGCCATTGGTGGAGTGGGTGAAGTGGATATCCATGTGTGCCATGTGCACCCGGTCGTCCTTGTCGATGATGGCAAGACCTTCGTCCTCGGTGCGGGTGCGGGCCAGTGCATCCAGCTTCTCAATGATGGGCATCAGCTGGGGCACCACGGCATCCAGATAGGAACGGGGCCACTTTTCCAGTGCTTCGGCCAGAATGGTGTGATTGGTGTAGGCGCAGGTCTTGGTAACGATCTCCACGGCTTCGTCAAAATCAATGCCTTTTTCACCCAGCAGACGGATCAGCTCCGGGATGACCATGCTGGGGTGGGTGTCGTTGATCTGGATGGCGGCATAATCGGCCAGGTCGTGGTAGTTGCAGCCCCGGGCGGCGCACTCGGCCAGAATAAGCTGGGCCCCGGCAGAGACCATCAGGTACTGCTGGTAGACCCGCAGACGGCGGCCTGCTTCGTCGGAATCGTCCGGGTAGAGGAACAACGTCAGGTTCTTGTCGATGGCAGTTTTGTCGAAGGCGATGCCGTCGTGGACGATGCTCTCGTCGATGGTGTCGAGGTCGAACAGGTTCAGGGTATTGGTGCGGCCCTCGTAACCGGTGACGGCCAGCTTGTACAGGCGGGCGGTGTATTCCTTGCCGGCCAGCTCTACCGGATAGGTGATATCGGTCTTTTCGGCCCAGCTGTGGGCGGTGAGCCACGGGTCGGGCTTCTCATTCTGGACACCGTTTTCAAAGGACTGTCGGAACAGGCCGAAGTGATACCGCAGACCCACACCGTCGCCGGGCAGGTTCAGCGTGGCCAGCGAGTCAAGGAAGCAGGCGGCCAGACGGCCCAGACCGCCGTTGCCGAGAGACGGCTCCGGCTCTACTTCTTCGATGTCTGCAAGGTTCTTCCCGGCAGCGGCCAGCGCGTTGCGGGCTTCGTCGTACAAACCCAGATTGATGAGGTTGTTGGACAGCAGCTTGCCGATGAGAAATTCGGCGCTGATATAATAGAGCTTACGGCCGGTCACCGGCTGCACACGGTCAGCACTCTTGCGCCGGACAAGTTCCAGCAGGGCAAGATACAGTTCCTGATTCGTGCAGGCAGAAAGAGGTTTGCCGGTAAGGCTTTGTAAGGTTTCGGTAAAGTTCATAACAGGATCCTCCTTTGATACGGAAAGCAGGTTTGACATCTGTGTCTCAAGATATACCACACAAAACGTGCGAAATCTTGCCTAAACAGTGCAAATTGTGATACAATCCTATCATCAGGAGGAAACAGACATGGGAAATCCATCTTTTTTGCAGGAAACAAAGCAACACGGTGCCGTGCGTTTTCCATTCAACATCTATCCCTGCACCATCCCCGGGGACTTCCCGCAGGTGGCACTGCACTGGCAGGACAGCATGGAGCTGGTCTTTGTCAAGCGCGGCAGCGGCCTTGTGCAGATGGGCACAGCGGCCTATCCGGCGCATACAGGGGATATCTTTGTCTTTTCGCCGGGGACACTCCATGCCCTGCGGCAGAAGGAGGGCTGTTCCATGGAATATGAGAACATCATCTTTGATTTGGAACTGCTGGGCGGCGCGGGAGACCTCTGTGCCGAAAAATACCTGTTGCCGCTGCAAAGTGGGCGGCTGTCGCTGACCCAGCGCCTGACCCCGGACGAGCCATGGTATGCTCGTGCCGCCGCCTGCCTGCGGGAGACCGAGGATGTGAACCGCGCCAAGGAGCCGGGCTATGAGCTGTTTATCAAAGGGGCATTGCTGCGCTTTCTGGCGCTGCTCATTGCACAGGGGAAGAACCTGCCGCCGATGGAGACCGCCGACTCCCGGCGATTGAAAAAGATTTTGCAATGGGTGGCGGACCATTATGGCGAAGAGGTGCATATCTCCGATGCAGCACAGCTGGTGCCTTGCAGCGAGAGCCATTTTATGCGGTGGTTCCGGCAGATGACCGGGCAGAGCTTCATTGCTTTTCTCAAGGAATACCGACTCAATGCCGCTGCCGAAGCCCTGCACACAACGGATGACACGGTGCTGAGCATCGCTTCCCGCTGCGGGTTCGAGAACCTCTCCTATTTCAACCGGGCATTCAAGGCGCATTTTGGCCTGACCCCGCGGGAACACCGCAAAAAATAGTGCATTTCCACAGGTTATGCCCAGTACATGACGGCCTTTAACCGCAGCTTTGGCGGCTCGTCCGGCGGCGGAGGCGGAAATCACGGTGGCGGCGGGGGAGATGGCGGCGGATGCGGCTGCCTGATCGCCATTGCCGTGATCGTGGTGCTGATCCTAATCGGCAGCTGAGTGGACTGCAAGATAAAGCTGGAATGACCTGCGCGGGGAACTTTACAGGATTTTACAAAAGCACGGTTGATTTGCAGGAATGCGCCGGGTATACTGGATTTGTTTCCGATCTGCACCGTTTTACTGCGCCACAGCGCTGAAACCGACGCCCTCGAACACCGTCATGGCCTCTTCGGTCTGCAGATAGGCGAGGAAAGCCTTGGCGGCGTCGGCATGGGGAGCGGCTTTCATCACGGCGGCAGGGTAGATGACCTGACCGCACATCTCCTTGGTGGCCTCGTCCACCGGGGTCAGACCGGCGCTGTAGGCGTCGGTGCAGTAGACCACACCGGCATCCACGCTGCCCTCGGTGACCTGCGTGGTCACCTCCTTGACATTGGAACCGTAGGTGATGACCCCGGCGGCAGCCAGAGCGGCCTCGTCCAGATCATAATAGGCCAGAATTTTCTGGGTGTACTGGCCCACCGGCACATCGCTGTTGCCCATGCAGAAGAGGATGTCCTCGGCCTTCAGGTGCTCGGCCAGGGCGTCAAAGCTGTCGATGCCCTTGTCGCTGCCCTCCGGTACGCAGAGCACCACCTTGTTTTCCAGCAGGTCCACGCGGCTGTCGCTGTCCACAAAGTCCAGCCCTTCGGTGTTTACATCCGCAGAAGCGGTGCTGTCCAGCTGGTTCAGCTGCTTTTGACCGGCCGAAATGAACACGTCGCAGTCGGCACCTTCCTGGATCTGGGTCTTGAGGGTGCCGGAGGAATCAAAGTTGAACCGGAAGGTCACGCCCGGGTTCTCTGCCGGGTACGTTTCGCCGATGGCGGTCTGCATTTTTCAAGATTATTTGAATTACTCTTGATTTTATTTTCCAACAAATCAAGTTCATCATAATCATTAAGCTGTTGTTCAAGTATAGTTACATTCTTTTCAAGTTCCTGTGTAATCGGCTCTTTCTGCTTTTCAATATCATAGAGCTTTTTTAATTCTTCAGATTTCGGCAATGCCTGCTCGTACTTATTTTTTGCCGTTGCAAGCAATTCACGGTTTTTATTCTGTTCCTCGGCTTTTGAAATTATTTCAGTAATACTGCTGATTTTTTCTTCTGATTTTTCGGTCTGCTGATATAATAATTTTGATTTTTGCGTATCCTCGTCAATAATTTTGTTTATAAGTTCAATTACCTCAACCACCGATAATTCGCCGTTTTTAGCCTTTTGGGTTTCTATATACAGCACATTTTCTTCACTGCATCCGATATTTTTTATATCGTTATCTACGCTTACTTTTTTTATTTTGAGTTCGTCTTTTATTTTGCTGAAATCGGATTTTACTCTGTCCTGAAATTCAAGATATATGTCTGTTTTAAAGATATTTCTTAGAATTTTCTGCCTTTCCTTGGTATCGGCAAGCAGAAGTTTTAGAAAATCTCCCTGTGCTATCATTGCAATTTGTGAAAATTGAGCGTCGTTTACACCGAGTATTTCTTCAATTTTTGTATCAACAACCTTTTTATTGGTTTCTACTCTGCCGTCGGGCAACACCAATTCTGCGCCTGCCGATTGTTTTGTAAAACCGTTTCCTCTCGCCTTTTTCCTTTCATACTCGGGATTGCGTTTCAAGGTATACTGCTTGCTGCCGTTTACAAAGGTCAGTTCAACTGTTGTAGGAGTATCGTTATCCGCATATTTTGAACGAAGCATAGATGAATCACGGTTGTTTCCGCTTGCTTCACCGTAAAGCGCATATTTTATACCGTCAAAAATTGTGGTTTTACCTGCGCCTGTGTCGCCCGTAATCAGATACAGACCGCTGACTCCAAGCTTGTCAAAATCTATTTCCTGTTTACCCGCATACGGGCCGAATGCAGACATAACAAGTCTTATCGGTCTCACAATGACTCCTCCTTTATCTGTTCTATTAAATCACTTGCATATTCAAGCTGTTGTTCTGTCATTTGCTTCCCGTTCTGTTTTTCAAAAAACTCTGAAACTAATTCAATTTCCGATTTTCTTTCAGTTTCCTGCGCCTGCGTGATGTCATACGATGACCTTGTCCTCGTATTGTCATAATCAAGTTTCATTAAATTATGATAAATATTGCGCAGTCTTTCTACCGCATACGGCACATCATCTTCATCTGTAAGTATAATATGCAGATAATCTTCTGTGGCAGTACCCTCATAGTTTTCTCTGTTTACAAGTTCATCGTAACTTCCTTTTATTTCTCGCATATCATGCAAAGGAATAAGCGGTATTGTCGTAACATCTATATCTTCTTTTTCTTTAATTTCAACTATTGTAACGGATTTTTCGTGATTTATTTCCGAAAACGAATATTTTAACGGTGTACCGCAATAACGAACAGTAGATTTACCGACATTTTGCGGACGGTGAATATGACCGAGCGCCACATAATCAAAATCGTCAAAAACATACGAATCTACATTGTCGGTTCCGCCTACTGCGATAATTTCGGAATCCGAGCGTTCTGCGCCTGTTACAAACTGATGTGTAACAATTACATTTCTGGCATTTTTATCTATGTTCATATTTGATATTGCCACACGAATTGCTTCGGTATAGGTATTGATTTCTTCATCTTCAAAAAATCTTCTTACATTTGACGGCTTAATAAACGGTAAAAGATAAAAATTAATTTTTCCGTAATCATCTGTAAGCGAAACAAAATCCGTACTGCCGTTATACACCTGTGACATATGTATTCCGCTTTTACCCATAAAACGAGAACCAAACGCAATACGCTCCGGCGAATCGTGATTACCGCTTATTACAATTACCTGCAAACTTCTTTCAGTAAGTTTGTATAAAAAGTCATCAAACAACTGTACAGCCTCTGCGGAAGGGACAGGTTTGTCATATACATCGCCTGCAATTATTACAGCCTGTGGCTTTTGTTCGTCAATTATATTTATAATTTTTATCAATATATATTTCTGATCTTCAAGCATAGAATAGCCGTTTACACGCTTTCCGAGATGCAGATCGGATAAATGCATAAATTTCATAACATCATTCCTAATTTTGTTATTTTGCTTAATTATAACATACTTTTTTAGAAAATTAAAGATATTATAAATAAAAACAGACCGCTACTGTAGTGTAACGATCTGCTGTAAGGGAAGGAAAAGTTTAGATAACTTTTTCAGCGTGTAGGTAAATTATTCAGCGTCGGTAAGAGCTACCGCATAAGTCATTGTACCCGAATACTTAACACCCTTTGGTGTTGACGGATTGTTGAGAACAGGCTTTACCGCTTTATCGCTTTCGCCTTTAAGTACCATCTGATTTCTGAAATAATTCGTACCTGCCGTAAAACGGTTCTTAAAATATCTTGATTATATTAACTGACAGCACAAAACTCGGCAACCGTAAAGATTGCCGAGTTTTTTATTCGGAAATATTTGCTTTCGGTGTGACATAAACAGTTTTGTTATTTACATAAATAACCATACCCGGTCTTGCACCGCTTGGCTTGCTTACATAACGCACAAGCGTGTAATCTACAGGCACTTGACTGCTTTCTCTTGCTTTACTGTAATATGCGGCAAGCTGTGCCGCCTCTAAAATTGCGGTATCGCTAATTTCTCTGCCTTCCGCAAAAACAACTGTATGCGAACCGTGAATATCTTTTGTGTGCAGCCACATATCATTTTTATTTGCAATTTTTAATGTAAGTTTATCATTTTGAGTATTGTTTCTGCCTACCAAAATTTTAAATCCGTCACTTGAAGTAAATTCAAGCGGCGGCAGTGCCGCCTGCGGTCTTTGCTTGCCCTTTTGTTTGCGTAAATATCCCTGCTCGGTAAGCTCTTCCCTTATCTGCGCAAGTTCACGCTCACTCTCCGCACGGCTTACCGTATCAAGTACAGAATCAATGTATTCAAGCTCTGACCTGCCTTTCTCAATCTGTTCGGTCAAAATATGCTCTGCATTTTTCGCTTTTTGATAATCTTTATAATATTTTTGAGCATTTGCCGCCGGAGAAATTGCAGGATTGAGTTTTATGCGGATAAGCGACATATTTTCATCGTAAAAATTTTCCACTTCCGCAAAAGATGCGCCACGCTCAATACGGTAGAGATTTGCCTGCAACAAATCGCCGTTTATTCTAAGCTGTTCACGATTTGCACATTCTTTAAGTTCAATCTTTTGCTTTGCAAGTTTACGGGAAATTCTTTCGCTTAAATTAACAAGCATTTTTGTAAGGTCTTGAGATTTGACCCTCATTCTCTCTCTTGAATCTCTGGTTTCGTAAAAGCTGTCAAGAAGTTGTGAATATGTGTCAAAGTGCTTTATTTGAGCAAAATTTCCGTATTGCTCAATATCTGTAAATGTAAAATCAATCGGCTTGCCGTCATCTCTTATAACCATACACGGTTTGCCTGCATATTTATTAACATTTACATACAAATTATTGAGCACATCAACAAGTCTGTCGTAATGCTGTTTATCCATACGGGTAGTTGTGCCCTCGCCCACTCTGTACTCAAGTTCTCTGCACACAAGAGGCGATACACCTTGAATTGCCCTTAGCAGCGCCTTGTTAAGCATCATTTCGCCGTCAAAATCAACTGTTTTTTCCGCTATTTCTTCTGCCGAATGTTTAAGAATTGAAAGTTTATCCTGCGCCTCGGGAAGTTCGTATTTTATATTCGGAAGCACAAGTCTACGGCTGCTCATAGTCAGGTCAACACGCTTGAGGGAATCAATAATTACTCCGTTTGAATCCACAATAATAATATTGCTGTACATTCCCATAATTTCGCAAACTACTGTTATTAGAACGGTATCGCCGAGTTCGTTTACACATTCAAAATCAAGGAACAGCACTCTGTCGCATTCCTGTTGACGAACCGCAACCAGCTTTCCGCCGCCGATACGCTTACGCAAAAGCATACAAAACATAGGCGGTGAAGCGGGATTTTCAGGTGTATTGCCGCAAAAATGCACCCTCGGTGAATTTGCCCTTGCCGAAAGCAAAAGTTTTTTATTGCCGTTAAAGGTACGCATCGCAAATACAAGTTCATCTCTGTTCGGCTGATAAATCTGCGATACCCTGGCACCGAGCGCCTCGGTTTCTATTTCGTGTTTTATATATCTTAAAAAAATTCCGTCTAAAGCCATCTTTTACCTCTATTTATGATATTTGCCGTTGGTAGAAATTTCAAACGCACGGTAAATCTGTTCCGACAGTACCATTCTTGCCATCTGATGAGGAAATGTCATTTTACTCATAGAAAGTTTGAAATCCGCTCTGTTTTTCACCTTATTGCTAAGTCCGTAACTTCCGCCGATAATAAAATCCACCGTACTTTTTCCTGTAATTGCCGCATTGTCGAGCATTGCAGAAAGTTCTTCGCTTGAAAGCTGTTTGCCCTCGATGCACATTGCCACCGCATAATCACCTGCACCGATTTTCTTAAGTATTCTTTCTCCCTCTGCCTCAATTACCTCTGAAATTTCAGCCTCGTTCGGATTGTTATTTCTTATTTTTTCTTCCGCAAGTTCAACTACCGCAAATTTACAAAAGGCAGTAAGTCGTTTTGCGTATTCGGAAATTGCGTCTGTAAAATATTTCTCTTTAATTTTTCCTATACAAATTATATTTATTCTAATCATCTTTCACCATTAAAAAATTACCGATTTAGCATTAGTTTCTACGGGCGCTACATCGAGAGTATAATCTATTCCCCTATTCATTCCGTACTTTGAAAGTTCGTTTACAGCTGTATTAAGCGCTATTGACGGGGTATTATTTTGCTCACTTAAGTGACCGAGCATAAGTCTTAAAGTACCTGACTGCACAAGTCCCGCAAGCTCGGCGGCACAATCGGGATTAGACAAATGACCGTATTTAGAGAGTATTCGCTTTTTGAGTACAAACGGATACGGACCGTTTTTCAGCATATCAACATCGTGGTTTGACTCAATAACCGCAAAATTGCTGTGTGCAACGGCATTTCTTACATCATCGGTCATATATCCCATATCAGTTGCTATTGTGGCAGTCTTTCCGTCTGCAAGCGTAACACTGTAGCAACAGCTTTCAGCGGCATCGTGCGGAGTATCGATTCTTTTAATAAGCATATCGCCTACTGCAACTTCGTTTTCGATAACCTCGGTTTCAAAGCGGTTATCCAGACGATTTGCCCTTTCAAGCGCCTCAAGTGTACCCTGACTTGCATACACCTTAAAATTATAGCGTGATGCAAGCACTTTTACGGCACTGCAATTGTCTGTATGCTCGTGGGTAATAAATACCGCACCTATTATGCGTGGATCTATTGAATTTGTAAGTAATGCATTTTCAATCTGTTTGCATGAACGACCTGCGTCTATCAGCACGCCCTGCGTTGCTGTACCGAGAAAATAACTGTTTCCTTTACTGCCGCTAAAAAGCGGTACTGCCTTTGCCAAACTAATCTACCCCTAATCAATAAAATCATAATATATAATAGCACAAAAAATTCACTTTGTCATCTGCATAATAAAAAACCCACAGCTGAAATTTGCTGTGGGTTAAATAAATTATTTTTTCAAAGCAGCTGCGGGAAGTACATATTTTTTCTTGTATTCCTTATAGTCTGCGTTGTACTGAATATCATCGGAATTTTTAAGTTCGTGCAAATATTCGTGTGCATCGTAGCCGTTGTTGTTGATTTCAATAACACCGACCGCAATGTTTGAACAATGGTCGGAAACTCTTTCCATACTTGTAATAAGGTCAGAGAAAATAAATCCGAGTTCTATTGTACATTCGCCGTTTGTAAGGCGCTTAACATGAGCCTCTTTAAGTTTATCTCTGATGCGGTCAATAACCTGTTCAAGAGGTTCAACTTTCGCCGCAAGTTTTACATCGTTATTGATAAATGCAAGCGTTGCATTATTTATAATCTCTTTTATAGCGTCCATCATAACATTAAGACCCGCCATAGCCCCTTCGGAGAAAACTGCTTTTTTCTCCTCAATCTCTTTTGCGGCACCGACAATATTCATTGCGTGGTCGCTGATTCTCTCGAAATCACCTATACCGTGCAAAACTCTCTGAACACTTTTACTGTCGTTTTCAGAAAGATTTTTCTGACTTAGTTTTACAAGATATGTCGAAATTACATCTTCGTACATATCAATTGTGTCTTCGTTTTCAGAAAGTGTGTCAGCCGCTTTTTCGTTATAATTACCAACCATTTCAAGTGCGCCGAGAAGTGTACCCTCCGAAAGTCTTGCCATTTTTTCCGTAACATTTAAAGCACGGTCTGTTGCAAGTGAAGGTGTGTTGAGGAAACGCTCGTCGAGGAATGGTGCTTCACTTTCTTCTTCCGTATCCTTAATTGTAAGGCAAGCGAGTTTTTCAAGCTGGCGTGTAAAAGGAAGTAACATAGCTGTTGCTGCAATGTTAAATGCTGTATGGATAACAGCGATATTTGCCTCGGCAACTACATCGTCCAGGAATCCGTATTGGAATATTAAATTTGAACCGTAGAACAGCGCACAAATTACAAGTGTACCTATAATATTAAAATAAAGGTGTACCAAAGCAGCACGCTTAGCGTTTTTCTTTGCACCTATACAAGAAATCAAGGCAGTTACGCAAGTACCTATATTCTGACCCATTACAATCGGAATTGCCATTGAGTATGTAATCGCACCTGTTTTTGAAAGTGCCTGCAATATTCCGACCGATGCGCTTGAACTCTGGATAATTGCTGTGAGCAATGCACCTGCAATAATACCGAATACAGGGTTATTAAAGACTGTAAGAAGATTTGCAAAGTTAGGATCGTTAGAAAGAGGTGCTACCGCAGAACTCATAGAATCCATACCGAACATTAAAATTGCAAATCCCAAAAGAATGGACGCAAGGTTTTTCTTACTGTCGCTCTTTGTAAACATAATAAGAATTATGCCTATAAAAGCGAAAACAGCAGAAAAAGATGTCGGTTTAAGCAGTTGCATAAATACGCTGTCGCCCTCAATACCCGAGAGGCTTAAAATCCACGCTGTAACTGTTGTGCCGACATTAGCACCCATAATAATTCCTATTGCCTGTCTTAGCTTCATAATACCGGAGTTTACAAAGCCGACTACCATAACCGTAGTAGCGGATGATGACTGTATAACAGCTGTAACGGCTGCACCGAGCAAAAATCCCTTGAAAGTATTGTTAGTCATTTTTTCAAGAGTTTTTTCAAGTTTACCGCCCGAGAATTTTTCAAGACCGTCACCCATTGTATTCATACCATACAAAAAGAGTGCCAAGCCACTCAACAGCTGAAGAATCGAAAAAATATCCATATCCCTAAACTCTCCTTTTCCTTTGTAATGATATTAGTATTAAGTCAAAGTTTTATTTTGCATTTGTAAAATCTATGTAAAGTTTTTTACACAACAACAACTGCGCCCTGTTTATAAGTAAGACTTAAACAAGACGCAGCCGTAATATTAAATATTAATATTTAATTTTGCTAAAAGTACATTTTATAATTTTTACAATGCTCTTACTTTAAATGTAAATACCGTACCGTTTTCATTACTCTTTAATGTAATAGTACCGTCATGTCTTTCGGCAATATGTTTTACAATTGCAAGTCCAAGACCTGTACCGCCGGTTTCTTTAGAACGGCTTTTGTCAACTCTGTAAAAGCGCTCAAAAACTCGTTTTTGATGTTTTAACGGAATACCGATTCCCGTATCCGCAACACTGAGAACGGCGTTTTCGTCCTCTTTTTTAACAGTAACGGTAACATTTCCGCCCTTGCGGTTATATCTTATCGCATTGTCACAAAGGTTATAAACAAGTTCATAAAGTTGGTTACGATTGCCGTTTATTAAAATTTTATCTTCCGCATTAACTTTAATGACAACCTCGTGTTTATTTGCATTTGTATGTAAATCTTCCGCTACCTCTCTTGAAAGTCCCGACAAATCGACCTTATCGTAATTTACGGGTCTTGTGTTTTCGTCAAGTTCGGAAAGCTCTATAATATCGCCAATCAAAGAAAGCAGTCTGCCTGATTCTTTATGAATTTTTCCGGCAAATCTTTCAATATCTTCCGGTGCAACAATTCCGCTTTCTATAATTTCCGCATAACCCGAAATTGAAGTGAGCGGAGTTTTTAACTCGTGGGTAACATTTGCGGTAAATTCACGCCTCATTTTTTCGGCTTTTCGTTTAGCCGAAATATCAATTATAAGACAGATTACACCTTTTTGTTCGCTGTTGGAATACACCGGACTTGCAATTATCTGCAATACTCTGCCGTTTATATTGCCTTCATTACTGCTGCGTTCACCGCTGAAAGCCTTATCAACA
>ERZ791837.1781-NODE-1781-length-13098-cov-13.545810_pt1 | contig 13098 bp, 5 predicted proteins | sample MGYA00510292_ERZ791837 | MGnify/ENA primary metagenome ERZ791837 (study PRJEB30046, sample SAMN00715259) | human gut metagenome | study: EMG produced TPA metagenomics assembly of the A metagenome-wide association study of gut microbiota in type 2...
TTGGTTTCATATTAGTTATTATTTAAAAAGGTTAGTGTATCATGGTTGATAACAGGCACAAAAGTAGTAAAATTTATATCAGAAAAAGGAAGATTTCAGTCCATTCTTTTCCATAATCGTACAAAACTCCGCCTCAATGGCAGATACTTCTACTTTTAGTTTGCTTATTAGCCACAATTCTTCACTATTGTCAGCCCCAAACCCACAGTTTGCCTTAGAACGGATAACCGATAGCGAAATGCAAGGCAAGACTGTCCTTGAACTTGGGAATATTATAGTATCCCGACTTACCGGTATCATACGGATCGTGCAACCCCACTCCACAATCCAGACGGAAAACCAGAAAGTCCATATCATAACGCAAACCGGCTCCCGTACCCAAAGCTATCTGTTTGGCAAAGTTCTTTAAAGTGAACTCGCCGCCGGGACGGGACTCATCCTTACGCATCAGCCACACATTACCGGCATCCAAGAATACAGCTCCATGCAAATCTCCGATAATGCGGAAGCGGTATTCAACATTAGCTTCCATACGTATATCACCCACATGATTGATGAAAGAATACTTATTTTCCTTATCCGGAGCATAACTGCCCGGACCTATGCTACGTGCAGAAAAAGCACGCACACTGTTGGCGCCGCCGATATAGAACTGTTCGGTATAAGGAGCCGCCAGCGCATTTCCGTACGACCATATCACGCCACCGGCAATGCGCGAGGCAATCATCTGGTTCTTGTCTATCTTATAATGATAGCGGAATTCGCTGTTTACCTTCAGGAACTGTGCAAAAGGAACACCCAGCAGCTTTTTGTCCTTCTCCTTGAACGACTTTCCGAAAATACGATAAATGCACGAAGTAAGGTTACCAGCCGAGCTCACTGTCGTCTGCCACCAGATAGGATTGCGCACACCCGGCAAAGATGCGTTGTCGTAGGTGTACATATACTCAAAGACCGGAATAAACTGGTCGCGCAGGCTGACGTAGAGTGCAGGATTCTCCGCCTGCAACTCCTTAAAGGCTTCCGTAGGGTCGCGAAGTACGTTGAACGTGAGTTTGAACGGTGTAAAACTATGCTTGCTCGTACGCTTCGGCTGGAAATCGTATGTAGCATTTCCACCAAACGCCAGCAGTTTATAATACTTGGCACGGTTCAACTGGTCGATGTACAGTTTGAAAGTCGTAGTGGCCGGAAAGTCATACTCCTTGTCGCCAAAGCGAGGGAAGACCACGCGCGGAAACATAAGCGAGGTAGACAACCCCACTTCATAACTGTTCATCAGCGAAGAACGGTCTTTACCCGTCTGCCACTCATACGAACCGTCCAACTTTACATTCCATGCCTCACCGCCGCCAAACACATTGTTCTTCGTTACGGTGAACGAAGCTCCCGGTCCGGTCTGGTTATTGCTTTTCATCTTTACGTTGAAGTCCAGTTCGGCATCATAAGGCTTGTCGAGTGCCGCATGAATATTCACATCCAGCGTATCGCACACGAATGTCGTATCACGCGGGGTGTACTGCATCTCAAGATAACGGAAGATGCCTACATTGTTCAAACGTTCCTGCACGCGGGTCTGGCGATAAAGGCTGTAAAGACTCTGCATGGAGCGTCTGCGGGAAATACCCGTACTGTCCTGCACCTGACGTTTCTGACGATACGTCTGATAGTTCAGCCATCTGTAAATCATATTGGGACGTACCCGCAGCTTATCGTGATAATAGATGCGAAGGCCTTTGTAGTCGATACTGTCATTAGGGGTCTGTCCCTGCTTGCCATACAGATAAAAAGCTTTCTTGCCTACATAAAACGGTTTCTCGGCAACGGAAGGCATGCCGGGAGCAGGAACCATGCGCATGGCAACATGTCCGCCGGGCACTAAGGTCGTATCTGCCTGATAAGTCAGATAATCGGGACGGAAATAATAGCACCCTACATTGCGCAACAAAGTACTGATACGGGTACGTTCTCCGTCAAGGTCGGTCACGTTGAACTGTTCTCCCGGACTGATAAGCGAACGGCGCCGGCTCATATTCATAATGCGCAAGGTACGCTCACTGAAACCGTGATAATAGACCGTATCGATAAAATAAGGGTTGCGCATATCCACCGTATATTGCAGCTTTGCTTTCAAAGAATCCTTCGGATCGATAAACGTTTTATAGCTGACCGTTCCGTTAAAGTAGCCGTAATCGCGCAATAAATTGGCAGCCGCCTTCTGCCGGATATCGGGATTGACAGTAGACATCAGTACGGGCTTTGCCGCAAAGCGGTTGAATATCCACCTGCCAAAGCCTTTCTCATATTTCACAAAGCCATTGTAAATCCATAACCCCATAGGAAAAGGTATGCGAATAGTGGAACTACCCAGCAAAGAATTGTTCGGAGCAGTGGCAAGCGCCGCTTCAACCTCTTCCATGGCAGTCTCGCCTACCGGAGTGGTACTGCGGTTCTCGACAATCATCTTTTTTTGTCCCGTATACAGAATTTCACCTTCCGGCAAATGCTTGGTTGTGGAACATCCTGCCAGCAACAGTATGCCCGCCATATATACTATCAGTCGTTTCATATCATTCTACAGTTTGCTTCTTCTTTTTCCTGAAGATAAAAAGTTCGCCCAGGCGGTCCATTTTGCGACGAAGCACAAGGCCGACTCCGGTTTCCGTTATTTCCCCGTCGAGCACACTCTCGTAGTTCTTGTCATAGAACACACGGACATAGCGCGTACCGGACGTATCAAGGCGGTACTCAAGCGAAATATTGTCGATAAACGATTCCGCATCATTCGTGGCATTGGCGCCGGTTGTCACCTTACCGCCGATGACAATCTGCACACGGTCGTTGAAAAGACGCTGCGAATAGCGGAAGCTATAATCCGTCTGCTTGTCACCCGTTTCGGCTGACGTACGGTCTTCCATACCCATAGTGAAACTTGCGTTGATGCTTTGGAAAGCCGAGCCTGCCAATGAGTTGATCTGACTTTGGATAACACTGTTCAAAGCACTGCCCATAGACAATCCGCCGCCTTTGACACCGCTGTTCATATAAACACCGGTCGCCAGCATGGCAATGGCCTGTTTGCTGCGCTCCTCGGCTCCCATAGCCTGCAACTCATTCTCAATGGTGGCATCATCCGGCGCCGTTATATCGAAAATAAGTTCGGGGGCGTCAAGGCGATTCTTTATAGCTATGGACACATCGAAATTCACCACACGCGAACCACCGTCATCACCATCGGCTACCGAAGCGCGCATACGCTCCGTCGCTTTCAGGTTCAGCGTCGGGTTCATCGGGTCGCCTCGCCAGTCCACATAACTGCCGTTGTTAATCTGGAATTCCTTCAACGGAATGATAGGAAGCGAATACTTCATAATTCCGCCCGAAAGCGTATAACGTCCGGTAAGGCTTATATCGCCTTGCGGAGTATACTGCATGTTCAAATCTCCGCCGCCTTCCAATTCAATGAATTTACTGCGGTCGGGACTTAAATCGGCACGCAGGCGCACGGCATTGTCGATATGTACGGACATAATCATATCCATACCGCCCAAAGACATGGCGGGAGCCTCATCAGTGCCCACCGAAGCCGTATCGGCAAAAGAAGTAAAGGTTACCAAACCCTCAAGGCGGTCTTCCACCGTCAACGGTGAGTCCGTCAGTACATAGGTAACATCCGTATTGCCCAGCAGGTTCATGTTACCGCGCATGGTCAGGGCATCCAAAGGCCCTCGTACCGTAGCGTTCAAATCGACAAATATCTTGCCGTAGATAAGACTTTCGCGGGTGCGCGGTGCATCCAGCAGCGTATAGTTCTCCGCCAGCAACTTCAAGTCCGCCGTAGGACGTTCCAAATTGCGGAAGTCCACCTTGCCGTTAATGGTAAACGGATTCTTGCTGGTGGTATAAATGGCAAACTTATCAAATATCAGTTGGTTATCCTTAATCTGCACGGGACGGTCGTCAAACCAGTAGCGGGCCCCTGCCTGACGGGCATATACCGATACGCTGTCCAGCGTGATATCTCCGTGCATCCTGGGTTTCTCCAACGGCCCGTAGATGTACATCCCGCCATCGAGGTCGCCGGTAAAGGACATCATTTGGTCGGGCACAAAAGCATTGGCAATCTTCATCGGGAAGTGTTCAAAAGAGGTAGTCACTTCCAGCGTGTCCTTTCCGTTCTTCTGTGTCAGTATGCCGTCGGCAGTCATCACTTCCCGGTTGTCATAACTGAAATATGTATTCAGATAATGCGTAGCGCCCTTATCGCCCGGCAGCCATGTGGCTCCCATACCGATGTCTCCCACATGCTGCCGCTCATAGGTCAGTTCATCGATATTGGCTTCGGCTGAAACCTGCAAGGAAGTAGGGGTCTGTATATACTGCGCCTCGGCAGAGAACAAGCCGGTGAGACGGGGCATATAAGGAAGCACCTCGCTCAGTTCGCCCAGTTGGAAACGGCTCAACTCCACGTTCATATTCTGCAATGAAATGCTGTCGTTCTTGTCCGACTGCATACGGAAGCCCAAACCGTTGTCACTATCCATATCGATATTGGCATAGACGCGCATGTTGTTATGCAGATATATCCAATTGCTGTTGTCTACGAAATGGAACTTACGGTATGCGATAACCGGTTCGGCAGGCGTCAGATTAAGCAATACTCCGTTGCCTTTGCCATGTCCCTCCGTCAGCGGGCGGGCATTGACGCCGAACAGCACTCCCGTCTGTCCTTTTCCGTCCACATAATTCACGGTCAGTTCGGCATCTTCACTGCGAATCTCACCGGTCAGCGTACTGCGGAATACGAACTGCGGATTCTTCGGTCCGTTAATCACCCCGCTTTGCAGCATCATCCGGGAAGTATCCTGCTTCACGGCAAAGAAAACCGTATCGAGCTGCAACGAGTCCACACGCAATCCGTGAACGGCGGTCCGTCCGTTGATGCCCCGTGCCGGCGTACTTCCAAAGCGAAGGGTGAAGTCATTGAAACTTATGTTTTTTGTTTTCAGGAAATAGCTGACCGGATTGGCCTGCCCCGCCGTCAACTTCATGCCCGCCGAGGGCAATACCTGCCGCAAGGCGGCATGGTCGAGGCGTCTTTCCTCTATCTGTTTCGTCAGAATGGCTACGAACTTGTCCGACTGCCCCAACAACTCCTCCAACGTGCTGCGGGCACGGAACTGCAAATCCATATCGCCGGCATCCATCCGCAACTTAATGGAATCGCGACGCGCTTCCGCTCCCAGATTGAACGCAACGGGATGTTCCAAAGGTTCGGATGCGATTCCCAGATTATACAAGTCCAGTTCCTCGACTTTCATGTTCAGTCTGCCGTCCATATATTTACGGTCGAGACGAAGGTCGGCTTCGGACTGCATCTTCAACAGTTCATTATCGCTCGTCAACCGTACAGAAGCTACCGCAGATTTCAACCCCGCATTCAGGTCCACACCCGACAGATTCCAGCGGGCATATTGCAGTTCGTCCAGTTTGGCTTCCACAAGAGCCGTCGTCTGACGGGAAGTCATATCCACTCCCCTGCCTTTGGCGGCAACATGCGCAGTAAGTGCATAAACAGAATCTTTGGGCAGGAAATGATGAAGCTGCAAGGCATCTATGGCGAGGTCTGCATGATAGACCTCGGTAGACAGGTTGTAAGCGGCATCCAGATTCAGACTGCCTTTGCCCTCCTGCACTTTGAGCAGGGCATTGCATTGAGGCCCGTCGAGCCCGAGACGCGCTACGAGGTTCATACTGTCGGGCACAACGATAGAGCCGTCAGGAGTGACCCCGGTAAGCCCGGTGAGGAAATTAAGGTCTTGCGTCTGCATCTCAAAGTCAAGCCCTCCGCTACGCTTCAGGCTATCCGTAAGGTTCCACAACTCACCGCCGCCGCTCAATGAGAAAGCGCCGGGAAGTTCGGCCGTGAAACGGGAAATCTGCATCTGTTTCAGATTGCCTTCCGTACCGGCATGGATTACCAACGGGCGGAAAGGATAAGCCTCTTTAAAGGTTTCGGGCAGTCCGCCGGCAAAGAGCAATACATCCTGCTTGCCGATATTGGCGTTAAAGCGGGCGGACAACTGTCCGGTAGTGGGTATATCGACAAGTTTCCAATAGGTCTGCGCCGTCAGGTTCATCTCGCTGTGCGGAGTCTTGAGCTGCAAATAGGGAACACGGATAACGGCTGAGTCGGCAAAGAGGCGTCCGGTCAGGGAAGTCACCGTCAGCCCAGAACGGTCGTACATGGAGAACTCTCGGATAACGGCATTCATGTCGCGGCCGCAGGTCATCACCGAATCTATGCCGATACGGATATCGCGCAATGCGATGTGCGAAGCGTCAAATCCCTCGGCAGGAACGGCTGTGCCCGTATCGTAATTCACGGAAGTCCCCGTAAGGGCAAACTTACGCCAGCCATAGAACTGCCGCTTGAGGTCGGCTTCGGCATCCTCTATGCTTGCATCCCCGATAGTGGCTGCCAGCGACATGGAGTCGAGCGGCATCTGCAAATCCACCGACACATTCTTCAGTTTCAGGTTATGCAATGCTACGCGCCAGTTCAAGGCGGTTTCGGTGGTATCCTCCGGAGTTTCGGTAGTGTCGGCAAGCATCACCTGCACGTGGGTATCGCTCAGTTCCACCCGGTTCAGTACGGCATCCTCTTTATTCAGGTCTATGCCGTGACTGGCAAGGAAGAACCGTCCGAGCGTACCTTTTATGCGCATGCCTTCCAGCAGACCGGAAGAGTTTACGGCCACCCGTTGCAAAGTGATGTCATCCACCTCTACCCTTCCTTTCAATAAGGGCCATGCCTGTACGCGGACATTCAGGCTTCCGAGGTTCAGCAAGGTATCGGGGTGTTGGATATCAGCAGTATCGCTTCCCGGCTGCACTACCTGAACACCGCGTACAAGCAGGTTCAACGGAAAACGAAGGTCTATCCGCTCTACGGAGATATTCATGCCCGTAGCATCCGATGCTATTGCCGTGGCCTGCTTCCGTATAAAATTCTGTACGGGCGGCACGTAAAGCAATATCATCAATATTACAAATAGGATAATAGGAGTAAGAAGCACCCAAAGTGCCCCTCTTAACCATTTTCTTCTCATTGGAACGTCAAGCTGTCATCGATTAATTCGTACAAAGTAAACAATTAATTTTGAGATAAAGTTCCTAATAAAAGAAAAATACTATGTTGCGCCGGTGTTTACGACCACTTATACCGCAATTGCTTACTCTAATCCGCCCGTGCCTGCAAGCGGATAATGTCCTCGATAAGAGCAAGCGAACGCAGGGCCCGCTGCCTCTGCCCGGCTGTAAAAGGAGTACCGCGCAAGCCTTCCAGTATTTTAAGCTCCGCCACCAGTTCCGTAGCGCCAATCAGCGTAAAGAGAGGAATCATCTTGTGCGAAACGGCCGCCACCTCGTCCATATCCGCCGCATCCGCCGCCTTTTGCAAACGTTCGGCATTGAGGCGGGTTTCGGTAACGAAGCTCTCCATAATGGACTTTGCCGCCTCCGGGTCGTCACCGGAGAAAGCGGTGAGTGCCGAGAAATCATAAGGAGCATCCGGCGATGAAGCCTCAACCGTCTCCGCTGCTACTTCGCTCCGCACGGCAGATGTTTGTCCGATACCTTCCGCATTCAGTTCCCGGAACAGTTCCGCCACCGTAAACGGTTTGTGCAGGCAGCCGGCAAAGCCATATTCCTTGAACTCTTCCGGCTTCATATCGCTACGGGCGGTAACGGCTATCACGGGAATGGCCTGCGCTTGGGGCAGGTTCGATGCACGCAACAGTTTCAACAGGTCGAAACCGTTGATGGCAGGCATCTGTACATCGGTGAGCAACACATCAAAGGTATCGGAACGCAGGGCATCCAGCAATTCGTCCAATTGCATGCACGATACCGAAGCGATGCCACTATGCTGGAGCATGGCTGCGGTAAGCGTAAGCTGAATGCGGTCGTCGTCAATCAGCAGCACACGGAGCGAAGGTTGTGAAGAAGCGGGCATGCTCTCTGAAAGAGCGGAAGAAGTTCCGGTTTCCGTCTCCTGATATTTCTCGCCGGTATCCTCCGATACCTGTACGGGGAACAAGGGAACACGCAGCGTAAATGTACTTCCCTTGCCCGGCACACTGTCCACGTCAATCGTTCCTTCCAGCAACTGCACAAGCATGCGCACAATAGACAAACCGAGTCCGAAGCCCTCTTTGCCCTGTGCACCGGGAAGGCGGGTAAACTCCTGGAAAATCCGCTCCCTGTCCGCCGGTTCCATACCTTTGCCCGTATCGGCAATGGCCACCACCAGCCGGCGTTCCTCGTAACGCGCCGTCATCGTTATGCTCCCCTCGTCCGTAAACTTCACTGCATTGGACAGCAGGTTGTTGATAATCTGGCGGAGACGGAGCGGGTCGCAGATGTAAGTACTCTCCAGTTCGGGAGCAATATCGCAATGCAACTCCAGGCCTTTGGCAGAAGTCAGCGGTTCAAAACTGACATGAATCTCTTCCAGCAAGCGGGCGGGATGGAAGGTGACCCGGTTTATCTCCGCCTTATGAAGGTCGAGCCTGTGGAAATCGAGCAAATCGACCACCAGCTTCAGCAGATGTTCCGATGAGGTTTTCATATTATCCAGGTAGAAGCGTTGCCGTTCGTCCACCGTCAGACGGGAGAGCAGATCGGCATAGCCCATGATGGAACCGAGCGGCGCCTTAAAGTCGTGGGTGATGGCAAGCATCATCTTCTCGCGCGTGGCCAGCAGGTCCTCGGCACGGCGGCGGGCTTCTTCCAGTTCGCGGCGATAGCGGTTGCTGCGCGTAATGTCGCGCCCTATGATTATCAGGAAAAAGACGGAAAGCAGTACCGCGCCGACGGCAATGCCGCTGATTGTCTTAATGGAGTGATGGCGTACGGACTGCTGGTACTCCGCCTCTTTGCGGGCACGCTGCAGGGTTTCCTGTTCGTAGCCTTTCAGCAGACTGTCGATACGGGCGGTCAGCATCCGGTCCATGCGTTGCAAGGTACGCCTGCGGCGCTGTACAATCGCAATGTGTTCTTTCTGCTGTTGTGCCACGGCACGCAGCTTTTCCTGCAGGGAATCCACCGGATTATACACGTTAATCACCGTATCCGTGGCATATTCGAGGGAAGTCTTTACCTGAATGGCGGTATCTTTCTTAGGCGGCACGAACACCTCTCCCAAACGGCGAAAGAATCCTTTCTTCCTGGGCTTGGTAACCACCGTGTCGCGATGCGTAATGATGCGCTGCTGTACGCGCTGGTTTGTCACAAACGAATCCTGCCGGGTAGCGATAATATTTTCTATCTCCCGGGTAGAGACCATGCTGTCGTTCGTCTCGCTCAACACGCGCAGCATGTAAATGGTGTTCGCATCCTTCTTCCGAAGAAGCGTAATGAAACTGTCCGTCCACTGCACGTCCCGGTTATCGGAAAGCATAAGATGCTCCATCTCCCGGTGCACAAAGAACAGGGAAAAGAACAACACTCCCAGCAGCAGAGTGTATCCGACAGCTATCTTTACTTTCGATACGCTATTCATAAACAGGTAATAAAAGAGTTATGGAGCGACAGGGCGACAAAGCATCGCCCCGTGCATCATCTCGTCCTCGTTTTATAGCGGAAGCGCAGCCACAGCATCACCCCGGCACTGGTCAGACCGAACGGGAAAGCCATCCACACGCCGACCAGTCCCCAGCCCAGCACAAAACCGCAAAAATATCCTACGGGCAAAGATATAATAAAATAAGAAATAAATGCAATAACCATCATCGGCTTTACATCCGATATGCCCCGCAGCGCATTGGCAAAGTTGATTTGCAGTCCGTCGCCAAACTGATAAATCAAGAAAGGGAAGAACAAAGAGGCTACCAGCGCCGAAGCCTCTGCGCTATCCGTAAACCAGCCGCCCACCTGTCCGCGCATCACAAAAACGATGCTCATAAGCACTACTTCCATAGCCATTATCAAGTGGAAACCCGCAAATGTGGAGCGGCGTACATTCTCCATATCGTCTTGCCCCTTGAAATTGCTGACACGCACCGCCACCGCTGCACCCATACCGTAGTACATCATAAACGTAAATTGCGAGATGGTCAGCATTATCTGATGGGATGCCAAAGCGATAGTGCCCAGCCAGCCCACCATGATGGCGCTAAGGCTGAAAGAGGCCGTCTCCATTCCCATCTGCAAACCGACAGGCCAGCCCAGTGCATTGAGTTTCTTGAACACCGGAAACGACCATCCCATGCGGGAGAACCCGATCCGGTAACGGATAAAGCGGCGACCGCGCAGCACAATCAACGCAAACACCACCACCATCATAATACGCGAGAACAACGTACTGATGCCTGCTCCCAGCAACCCCAGCTCCGGGAAGCCCAGTTTGCCGTTGATAAGGATATAGTTGCCTATGATGTTCAGCGTATTTCCGCCCAGCAATATCCACATGGCGGTCTTCGTATCTGTGATTCCGTCCGTAAACTGCTTGAAGCCGTTGAACAGCATCACGAAAACCAGCGAAGCAAGCAATACCAGGTAATAAGGTTTTATCAAAGGCATCAGTTCCTCGGGCTGCCCCAGGCGCTCCACGTTGAAGTAGACCACCGTCATGATAAACGTAAGGAGTAATGCCACCAGGACATTCGCCACCAAACTGCAACGCAACGCCTGCCCCGCTTCCGCAAAACGGCGGTTGCCGTAAAGACTGCCCACGATAGGCGTCAGCCCGTAACTGAAACCGGTACTGAAAATGATGCAAAGCGTAAATACATTGTTTACGAAAGAAGCTGCACCCAACTCCTCGGTACTGTGATGCCCGATCATCAGAGTATCGGCAAAACCGAGAATAATTACTCCCACCTGTCCGATAACAATGGGAAGTCCCAAAAATATCAACGCTTTATAATGCTGCTTATAGCCGGCTATCCAATTCATCATCTTATTGTCTAAAATTTGTTTCAAAGGGAGAAACCATTGTTCCCCTGACGGGAAACCAGAATTTCCTTAGTAAGAAACCAAAGTTTCCCTAATGGGAAACGGGAGTTCCCCCGACGGGAAACGGGAGTTTCCTCAACAGGAAACCGAAGCTTCCTCAACAAGGAAACCGAAGTTTCCTTAACAGGGAACTTTCGTTTCGTCAAACGGCGCCCTTCCCTTCCTGCAAAGAGACGAAAAACGCTCCCTTTGACTGTCATTTATCACTCTTATAATATAATACTACGGCATTGCTTTCGCAGAAAGTACGCTGCGCCACAGTATGCAACTGCTCCGTCGTAACGGAGCGATAACGCTCTACTTCAAGGTCAATATCTTCCGCCTTTCCCGTCAGCTCGAACCAGGCAAGGTTTGTGGCTACGTTCAGATAGTTGATATTGCCGAATATCTGGGTAGATTCAAACTTGTTCTTAACCTTCTCCAGTTCCTGCCCGTCTACCGGAGACCGCTGCAACTCTTCCAGTTCTTTACGGACGGCAGCTTCCGCCTGCTCCAACGACACACCTGCCGCAGGCTTACCGCTGATTTGCAGCAGACCCGCATCACGCGTACCGCTGATGTACGCGTCAATACCGGAAAAGATATTCTGTTCCTGTACCAAGCGGCGGTTCAAACGGCTGGAACGTCCGTTGCTGAGAATATCGGACAGAATATCGAATGCGTAATAATCCGCACCCTCGCGACTGCACATGTGATAGCCCATGAACAAGGCGTCCAGCGGCACGTTTCTTTCTACCGTCAGCCGGCGTTCCTGCGTTTGCTCCGGCTCCTGCGGCAATTGCCTCACCGGAACGTTCCGCCGGGGTATGGGAGCAAACCACTTCTCGGTAAGCTTAACGGTTTCATCCCATGAAATGTTTCCCGTCACTGCCAGCACGGCATTGTTCGGAGCATAGAAACGGTAGAAGAAACTCTTCACCTCGTCCAGCGTGGCTTGCTCTATGTGCGAGAGTTCCTTGCCGATAGTAGGCCAGCGGTACGGATGCACCCGGAACGCCAGCGGCCGGAACAGATGCCCCACATCGCCATACGGCTGGTTAAGGCAGCGTTGCTTGAACTCTTCCATCACTACACCGCGTTGCACTTCGAGGCTTTGCTCGCTGAAAGCCAGCTCCAGCATACGGTCGGACTCCAGCCAAAAGGCCGTCTCTACGTTCGGCTTCGGAACGGTGAGGTAGTAATTGGTTATGTCATTATTGGTCCAGGCATTGTTTTCTCCCCCCGCCAACTGCAAAGGCGTATCGTAATCGGGAATATGCGCCGAACCGCCGAACATCAGATGCTCGAACAAATGGGCAAAGCCGGTATGCTCGGGATGCTCGTCGCGCGCACCGACATCGTAAACGATGTTCAGCGCCACCATCTGCGTGCTGGTATCCTCGTAGTGTACCAGCCGCAGGCCGTTGGGGAAACAATGCTTATTTATCTTCATACTTGTGTGACAGGGCGAGACTCTCTTCCCAAAGGTTTGACGCAGTTCTGTTTATCAGTCAATCACAGTCACCTTCTCAATCTTCACATCCTCTTCCGGACGGTCGCTGCGATCTGTCTTTACCTGTTGTATCTTATCTACCACATCCATGCCTTCAACGACTTCGCCGAACACGGTATATTCGCCGTCCAGATGCGGTGTGCCGCCTACAGTGGTATATGCCTTTACCTGTTCCGGCGTGAAACGGAACTCCGGTTCGCCGGCCACCTGAGCCTCAGCCTGCGCGATAAGCGTGTCCTGCAGATTCATCAGCCCTTCCTGGTCACCGTCCTTACGCATCTTGTAGATTTCCTTCATGTGCTTCTGCGCCAAAGCATTGAAAGCATTGTTCAGGCGTGCCTGGTTCATCTGATGTTCCATGCCGAGAAGCGTAGAATCGTTATACACCTTTCCGGTCACGATATAGAACTGACAACCGGACGATTCCTTCTTCGGGTTTACGTTATCTCCCTGACGGGCGGCAGACAGCGCACCTTTCTTATGGAAGTATTTCGGGTAGACAAACTCCGCAGGAACAGTGTATCCCACATCGCCCGCTCCCAGCATCTTGCCTTTCGGGGCATTCTTCGATTCGGGGTCGCCCGCCT
>ERZ791837.1783-NODE-1783-length-13092-cov-2.828642_pt1 | contig 13092 bp, 10 predicted proteins | sample MGYA00510292_ERZ791837 | MGnify/ENA primary metagenome ERZ791837 (study PRJEB30046, sample SAMN00715259) | human gut metagenome | study: EMG produced TPA metagenomics assembly of the A metagenome-wide association study of gut microbiota in type 2...
TGCTCTGCAATCTGTATACCCCAATTTAATACAACGTTATAATTATACAGTATATTGAAGTAAAAGTCAAGACTTTTTCTGTTTTAATTTTATTTTTTATACAGTGCGTTTGTTTCTGAAATAAATTTGTATCATAGACGCAGAAAGTATCTTCAGTTATTCTGGATAGTATAAGTATAACACATAATTAAACATCATTTCAAGAAAAAGATTTTTCATGATTTCCCTTTTAAAAACCATAACACATCGCTTAATGCGACAACAGATTTCGACCGTATTCATTGTTAATGTCAGGTATAATTTATTGTATTAGCAACACTGCATAATTTTTATATACAGATTGCAGAGCATATCAAAGCTTAAGCAGGAATTATGCAGTGTTGCTTATATAAAAAATACGCAACAAAGCGAAAGGACGGACGCATTATGTCAAAAGAACCTCGTAAAACAAAATCATCACTATCACTGCTTCGTGATACCACAGCAGCATTTCTTTGCGGTCTCATTTTTTCATGTGCCCAGTTAGGGAGCATAGCATCTCCTGTGCCTGTGGCGGCCTTTTGTACAGGTTCTTTAGGCTCTGTGGCAGTCCTTCTCGGAACTCTCGCCACGTGCTGCATCTCAGGAGAGTTTACTGCTCAGCTGCCGCTTATTCTCTCTCTTATGCTTGCAGCTTGCATACGAATTTTTCTGCGTGAATATAATTCACTGAGTTTTGTATCTGTTTCGTCTTCACTGTGCGTACTGGCAGCAGGTATGATCTGTTCATTTGCACAAAATGACGGTGCCGAAGGAATACTTGTTTCAATAATGAGTGCAATACTTACAGGTACAACGGCATACTTTCTAAATACCGTTATAATAAGCATTGGAAGTCATAATAAAATACGAATAAAATCTTCCGTAGGCTGCGCCGCTGCGGTAGTTTATTTTGTACTTATTGCGGCTCTGTGTTCATTTGAATTTTCACTTATAAATCCCGGATATGTAATAGGTGTTGCAGTAACACTTATGGCAGCTCAAAGATTTCGTTATGCAGGAGGAGTTATATGTGGTTCGCTTACAGCCTGCGGTGCAATGCTTTCAGCACAGGAACTTGGAATGAGTCTGGCTTTTCTTCCTGTAACAGGACTTCTTGCAGGGTATATGGCTGAAAGTGGCGGCATTGTTACATCGGGAGTTTTCTTTCTGTTTAATGCACTTGCACAGCTTACAGTTCAAAGCAGCTTTACTACATATTCTTCTATAGGAAATCTTATGATCGGATGTATTGTGTATCTTCTGCTGCATACAATATGCCTTGATAAATGGCTTGTTGCGGAAGAACCTGCTGCTCAGAAAATATTTGACAATATGGCGGTAAGAATGAATTTTATGGCTGAATCTATAGGAAATGTGCGTGCTGATACCGAAAGAATATCTGAACTTTTGTCCCACTCTTCTGAGGAGTCTCTTTCGCAAAATAAAACTCCTGTATGTGCTGCCTGTATGGTTCGTGAAACGTGCTCTGAAAAAGGTTCTGCTGTGCGTGAAATAGGTACAGACAACTGTAAAATATTTGAGCATGAACAGAAACGCATGAAGCTGCGAAGAGAAAAAACAGCACGTAAAACAGAAAGCAGACATATACTTTTTCAGCAGCTTCTGGCATCTGAGAAAATGCTTTCTTCATTTGGTGATAGCATGGCTATAAGATACAGCAGTGAACTTACAGATGCAATAGAACGCCGTCTTGAAAGATGCGGGTATTATTGTGACTGCATTGCAGCATATTATAATGATAAGGAAAGACTGATGATAGAACTTTACAGTGAGGACAGGCAGTTTGAAGAGGAAATATCATCTGTATGCCGAATTATTTCAGGAATGCTGAGAGTTGACTTTCAGGAGTCCCAAAAGGTACAAACTAAAAAATCAGTGCGTTTTTGCCTTTATCAGGAGACACCGTTTTATATAAAAGCTCACAGTTCAAAATGCTGTGCTGAAAATGGCAATATTTCGGGAGATACATCGGTGATATTCTATGATGGGACAGGTTCAGCATATGCAGTTTTGTCTGATGGTATGGGTACGGGAAAAGCAGCTGCCGTTGAATCAAGAATGACAGCTGAAATGTTCCGAAAACTCAAAAGCTGCGGTATAGACACGGAATCAGCGGTGCGTATTATAAATGGACTTATGCTTACAAAATCCGAACAGGAAAGCTTTGCTACCCTTGATGCAGCGTGTTTTGATCTGGACAGCTGTGAGATGAAACTTATGAAAGCAGGTGCGGCTTCGAGCATTATAAGGCAGGGTAACAGGGTGCTGCGTGTGTGTGCTCCGACTTTTCCCATAGGCGTTGCAGCTTCACCTGATATTTTTACAGAAAATATTCAATTGTCAGCAGGCGATCTTGTTGTAATGATGTCCGACGGCGTTCCGGAAAGTCAGTATCCGTTTATAAAGGAACTACTGCTTAGAAGTGAAGATCTGGATTACATAGCAGAGGAAATATGCAGAAAGGCACAGATCTTCAGCGGTGGCCGATGCCGTGATGATGTTTCTGTTATGATAATAGAACTTTGCAGCAGAAATAATAGCTACCATTCATAAGACAATGTATATAACATTGTTTTTTTGTTATGCAATCTGCACAAAAAATGATTTCAAAACTGTTCGGATATATGAAATTTTGGGGTAGTTTAAAAAAATGCTTGAAAATAATGTGATTTTGTGTTAAAATATTATATGTAAAAGTAGAGGTTTTATTTGCACTGGCAGTGAATCCTTTGCGCAGACGGAAAATCTCTTAAAATAAGATAAATGGAGGAAAATATATGCCATTAGTGCAGACTAATAAAGATAATAATTTTCCGCTTTACCTGTTTCATCAGGGTAAAAATTATGAAGCAGGCAAATTCTTCGGAGCACACAAAGTTAAGAACAGTGAACTCTGGCGATTCAGAGTGTGGGCACCGAGAGCAAAGAGTGTTTCAGTTATCGGTGACTTCAACGGTTGGGAACGCACGGAAAATCCTATGGAGAAGATCTCTGAAACAGTATGGGAAATTACTATCGATGGATTACAGCAGTTTGATGCATATAAGTACAGCATCGAAACAGAGGACGGACGTATCCTTGATAAAGCCGATCCTTATGCACAGCATTTTGAACGCCGTCCAGGTACAGCGTCAAAGCTTTATGAGAGCAGCTATAAATGGAATGATGCAGAATGGATGAAGGCAAGAGCTGAGCGTTCTCCGTATAGCAGCCCTATGAATGTGTATGAAGCACATCTTGGTTCATGGAAACACAGTGAGGACGAGGAGTTTCCGAGTTATATGAGCTTTGCAAGTAAGATAATACCGTATCTTAAAAATATGTCATATACTCATATTGAGCTTATGCCTCTTACTGAGTATCCTTACGATGGTTCATGGGGATATCAGGTTACTGGTTACTATGCGCCTACATCACGTCACGGTACTCCAGATGACTTCCGTAAGATGATAGATATGTTCCATGAAGCAGGTATTGGTGTTATTCTTGACTGGGTACCGGCACATTTTCCAAAGGATGCATCAGGTTTATGTGAATTTGATGGATCATACTGCTATGAGTATACTGATCCGCTTAAAATGGAGCATAAAGCTTGGGGTACAAGAGTTTTTGATTACGGCAAGGGTGAAGTTTGTTCATTCCTTATTTCAAGTGCTTGCAGTTGGCTTGGAGATTACCATGTAGATGGTATTCGTGTTGATGCCGTAGCTTCAATGCTTTACCTTGATTATGATCGTCCGGACGGTCAGTGGAGGGCAAATCAGTATGGCGGACATGAAAATATAGAAGCAGTTGAATTCTTGCGTCACCTTAATGAAGCAGCATTTGAACGTTATCCAGGCGTACTTATGATAGCTGAAGAATCAACGGCATGGCCTCTGGTAACAAAACCAACTGATATTGGCGGACTTGGCTTTAACTTCAAATGGAATATGGGATGGATGAATGATATGCTGCAGTATGTCTCTCTTGATCCGATATACCGTTCATTTAATCATGATAAGCTGACTTTCTCATTCTTCTATTGCTTTTCTGAAAATTATATTCTCCCTATTTCACACGATGAAATAGTTTATGGAAAGTGTTCAATGCTTCAGAAAATGTCATCACCTCTATTGGAGGAGAAGTTTGCAACCTATCGTGCGTTTCTTGCATATATGATGGCGCATCCGGGCAAAAAGCTTCTCTTTATGGGACAGGAATTTGCCCAGAGTAATGAGTGGAATTATCAGACACAGCTTGATTGGGATTTGCTTAATGACCCGAATCATCAGCATATGAAGCAGTTTACAGAGGCTCTTAATAAGTTCTATATTGAAAACTCTCCTCTGTGGCAGGTGGATTTCTCATGGGAAGGCTTTAGCTGGATCTCTCATGATGACTATCTACAGAGCGTTATAGCATTCAGAAGAATAGATATGGAAGGCAATGAGATCATTGCTGTATGTAACTTCTGTCCGGTACAGAGATGTGATTATCGTATCGGAGTGCCTTTTGAAGGTAAATATGAGCTTGTGATGAACAGCGATGCTTCTGAATACGGAGGAAGCGGAGTTTCTGAAAAAGAATTTGTTACTATTCCTGAAGAAATGCATGGATTTAATCAGTGTATTTCCATGACACTTGCGCCGCTTTCAGTTGTTTACCTGAAACTCAAACTCGAACCAAAGCCTGAACAGAAAAAGCGTACAGCTCCTGCAAAAAAGCGTGCAACAACCGCTAAAAGCATTACTGGTTCAAAGACAAAGAAGAAAAAGTAATATTAAACAGCTTGTTATAATAAATTTAATATATAAACAACACTAAAATTGTCAGGAGGAATATTATGAAAATCAAAAAGAAGTGTGTGGCAATGCTTCTGGCAGGTGGTCAGGGCAGTAGACTTTATGCACTGACTCAGAAGGTTGCAAAGCCTGCAATTCCATATGGCGGTAAGAATCGTTTTATTGACTTTCCGCTTTCAAACTGCATTAACTCAGGCATTGACACAATAGGCGTGCTTACCCAGTATCAGCCTTTGGTACTGAATGATTATATAGGCAACGGACAGCCTTGGGATCTGGATAAAATGCACGGTGGCGTACACGTTCTGCCGCCTTATCAGACAGCAGCAGGTGCTTCATGGTATGAAGGTACCGCAAATGCTATCTATCAGAACATGGCATTTATCGAACGATATGACCCTGAATATGTAATTGTTTTGGGCGGCGACCACATCTATAAGATGGATTACTCAAAGATGATTGATTTCCATGTTGCCAATAACGCTGACAGCACTATTGCTGTTATTGACGTTCCACAGTCTGAGGCTTCAAGATTTGGTATCATGATCTGTGATGATGAACGCAGAGTTGTTGACTTTGAAGAAAAGCCAAAGAATCCAAGATCTACACTGGCTTCTATGGGTATTTACGTTTTTACATGGGAAAAGCTCAGAAGGTATCTTATCGAAAATGAAAATGCTAATACAGGTTCTAAGGACTTTGGTAAGGATATTATTCCTGCAATGCTGAATGACGGTGAGCGTCTTTTTGCATATGAGTTTGAGGGTTACTGGAGAGATGTTGGTACACTTGACAGCCTTTGGGAAGCTAATATGGATCTGTTAAGCCCAAGTGTTCCGCTTGACCTTTATGACCCATCATGGAAGATATATTCACGTCATGAGAATATGCCGCCGCAGTATATCGGTTCAAATGCTCATGTTGAAAATTCAATGATAACAGAAGGTAGCGTTGTAGACGGCACAGTTGATTTCTCTGTAATTTCAGCAGGTGTTACTATTGAAGAGGGTGCAACTGTTAAGTACAGTATTATCATGCCTGGAACAGTTATCAAGTCTGGTGCAGTTGTTGAATATGCAATTATCGGTGAGGACAGCATTATTGAATCAGGCGCTAAGATCGGTATGAGCCCTGAATGTGTTGAAAACAGAGACGACTGGGGAATCGCCGTTGTAGGTCATAATATCACGGTTTCCGACAAGAAACCAGTACTTCCAAAGGAAATTATTTCTGAGAATATATAAGGCGGTGGAAAAATGGGTATGAATAATAATGTTTTAGGTTTGATCTTTGCAAGTATCAATGACTCAACAGTTATTGATCTGACAAAACAGCGTACAATGGGATCTATTCCTTTTGGCGGAAGATACCGTCTCATTGATTTTCCGCTGTCTAATATGGTAAACTCCGGTATTCAGGAAGTCGGCGTTATCACCAAGTCTAATTACGGCTCTCTGATGGATCATCTGGGTTCAGGTAGAGAATGGGATCTGGCAAGAAAGAAGGGCGGACTGCATCTTCTGCCGCCTTTCAGTCATGTTGGCGGCGGAGTATATCAGGGCAGACTTGAGGCTCTCAATAATGTATGGAACTTCATCGACTATGCTAAGTCTGAATATGTTGTAATGTCTAACTGTGACGTTGTTGCAAGTGTTGACTTTAGTGAAGCTATCGCTCAGCACGCAAATTCTGATGCTGATATTACTATTGTTTATGCAAAGGGTTCTTATCGCATGGATAAGAATATTAGCACAAATATTCTGACCATTGATGAGGACAACAATGTTACTGAGGTTCTTGTTAATCCGGATATGGCAGGCGAGTGTAATATCTGCCTTGATATGTTTGTTATGAGAACCGATTTCCTTAAGAAGATAGTTCGTGAGGCTGCAAGCAAGAATCAGCATAGCCTTATCCGTGATGTTCTTCAGGGACGTAAGGATGAGTTCGTTTTCAAGGGTTATGAGCATAAGGGTACTTTCTTTAAGATCGACAGTTTGGAAGCTTACTATAAGACAAATCTCATGCTCCAGCAGGCAGAGGTAAGAAAGAATCTTTTTGATACAGAAGCTCCTATTTATACAAAGACAGGTGATAATGCACCGGTTAAGTATGGTCTTGAAGCAAATGTCAAGAATTCTACTATTGCAGACGGCTGTGTAGTTGAGGGCACTGTTGAAAATTGCGTGCTTTTCAGAGGTGTAAAGATAGGAAAGGGTACTGTTGTAAAGAATTGCGTGATCATGCAAGGTACTGTAATTGGTGAAAAATGTAATCTTGAATGTGTTGTTACAGATAAGGAAGTTGAAATTTCTGCCGATAAGGTACTTACAGGCTCTCCGGAATATCCACTTTATCTTGGTAAAAAGGCTAAGATTTAACGTTAATATAAAACTGTAAATTTTTCTGCATTATACTAAAGACAATACCGCACAATGTATGTGCGGTATTGTTTGAACAAAGGAAGGAACCACTAATGAAAATATTATTTGCAGCAAGTGAAGCACTGCCTTTTGCAGCTTCGGGAGGCCTTGCAGATGTACTCGGCTCATTGCCGGCAGCACTCAGTGAACATGATTGTGATTGCCGTGTAGTAATTCCTATGTATAGAAGCATAAAGCCTGAACTTCGCAATAAAATGAAATATATCGGCGATGTTACAGTTGATGTTGCATGGCGCAAACAGTATTGTGGAGTGTATACTATCAAAAACGGCAGCGTTACCTATTATCTGATCGATAACCCATACTACTTTATGCGTGACGGTATGTACGGTTTTTATGATGACTGTGAGAGATTTGTATTCTTCAGCCGTGCAGTTTTGGAAATACTCCCACTTATAGAGTGGAAGCCGGATATCATTCACTGTAACGACTGGCAGACAGCTATGATCCCTGTATATTACGAGGTGATGTATAAATATCACAGAGAATACGAGGGAATCAAGACTATATATACTATTCACAATATTCAGTATCAGGGAGTATATGGCAGAGAAGTAGTGACTGAGCTTATGGGCTTGCCCGGTTATCATACAAGTCTCCTTGAATTTGACGGCTGTGTAAACCTTATGAAAGGTGCTATTGAAACAGCAAATATTATAACAACTGTTAGCCCAACATATGCTGGAGAGGTTCTTGATCCTTGGTATTCCTACGGAATGGACAGAGCTTTGGTGCGCAGACAGGATGGGATAAAGGGTATCCTTAATGGTATAGATGTAGATAATTATAATCCTAAGACCGATACTGTGATCGAGAAGAATTATTCTTCTATGAGCATATCTGGCAAAAAGAAATGTCGTGAGGCACTTCTGAAAGAAATGGGACTCCCTGTTACTGATGCGCCTGTTATCGGTATTGTAACACGTCTTGTGGCACATAAGGGAATACAACTTATACAGAGAGTGTTCCACGAGATGCTTGAAATGGGCTGTACATTTGTAATACTTGGAAGCGGTGAGAAGCTTTATGAAGATTTCTTTACGGAAATGCAGGAGCAGTATCCGCAGCAGGTTAAGGCTAATATTGGCTTTATGCCTGAACTTTCAAGAAAGATTTATGCAGGAGCGGATTTCTTCCTAATGCCGTCTCAGAATGAACCTTGCGGACTTGCCCAGATGGTTGCAATGCGTTACGGAACTATCCCAATAGTACGTGAGACAGGCGGTTTAAAAGATTCTGTAAATGATGCCGGCGGAACAAATGGCAATGGTTTTACATTCAAGACATTTGATGCACTTGATATGCTTGATGCTGTTAAGCGTGGTATTGCATTTTTCGATAATAAGCGTAAATGGAATGCTCTTGTAAAGCGAGCTATGAACTGTGATTTCAGCTGGTCTAAATCTGCTGAGACTTATAAAGAGATGTACTGTGAGCTGCTTGGCGAACAGACGAAATGAAATAAGAAAGGCTGATGCATGATATGAAATGCATCAGCCTTTCTTTGTATTTGTTTTAAGAAGTTGTTGTTATTATAGTGCCTGCTTCAGTGCCTGTGCCAGTTGATCTGGACATGAGGTGTTTTTCATACCGCAGCGAATGTTTTCCAGTCTGGAAATTGCTTCCTCTACCTTCATTCCCTTTACAAGAGCACCGATACCCTGTAAGTTACCATTGCAGCCTCCTGTAAATGAAACGCTGCCTATTATGCCGTCTTCAACTTCAATGGAGATCTGCCTTGAGCAAACCCCCTTTGGTGTGTAATTGTACTTCATACTGTTTCCTCCTTGTGTTTTTAATATCTGATCTGTCAGATGATTTCTCCTGAACATTATTTATATTGCCTTTGTTATAAGCCATAACAGCTGCCATTGTAAGCCATGCAGCTGAATTTACAAGCTTGTTGGTATTGTTATATATAAGATTCCTCCTCAGATATGAACTTATCTGTTGTTGCCAATAAAAGCACTTAAAAACGGATCTGTATCCGGTGTATTCGGAGCATCAAAGGAATCGCCTTTGTGAAAGCTGCCGTCTCCGCTCAGGTGATAGTAGGTGTGTTCTGCGTCATCGCTGTAGATAATGTTTTCAAGCTCCGGACAAATTTCTACAGCTTTTTTCAGTGTAATAATACGGAAGCACTCCATGCGGTCAAGTACATGGTCGTCTTCGTCACCATAGAATAAACGCCATCCGCTGTCCTTATCGTCAAAGCAATCGCTGGAAAGCTGGATAGTACTTATGTTGTTTGCATTATATGCACGCTTTGTGATTACCGCCATTTTATCTTTCATTTTTTATTCTCCTTACTGTGCGCTTAGAATCTGCATGAATTCTTCGCCTGTTATTGTTTCATTTTCGTAAAGGTATTTAGCTATCTCATGAAGCTTAGGAAGATTTGCACGAAGTAAAGCCAGAGCCTTATCATACTGTTTACCGACCAGAGCAACCACCTTATCATCAATTTTTGTCTGTGTTTCATTTGAGCAGGCAAGGCTGGTATCGCCGCCTAAATACTGATTTCCAACGGTTTCCATAGCGACCATTCCAAATTCATCGTTCATACCGTAACGGCTTATCATAGCTCTTGCGATCTTTGTAGCCTGTTCAATATCATTGGCTGCACCTGTGGAAATTTCGTTGAATATAAGCTCTTCCGCAGCTCTTCCGCCCGTTAAAGTAGCTATTTTATTTTCAAGTTCTGTTTTAGTCATGAGGAAATGTTCGCCTTCTTCGACCTGCATAGTATAGCCGAGTGCTCCCGATGTACGTGGAATAATAGTTATCTTCTGCACTGGAGCAGAATGTGTCTGGAGAGCGGCAATAAGTGCATGACCTACCTCATGATAAGAAACTGTAAGTTTTTCCTGATTTGAAAGAACACGATTTTTTTTCTGGTATCCTGCAATTACAACTTCAACGCTTTCCAGCATATCTTCCTGAGTTGCGGACTTTCTGCCATTGCGTACTGCACGGAGAGCAGCTTCGTTTACAATATTGGCGAGTTCTGCACCCGAAGCACCTGCGGCTGTCCTTGCAATAGCTTGGAAGTCCACATTTGGAGCGATTTTGATTTTCTTAGCGTGAACTTTCAGTATGTCAACACGTCCCTGTAGATCAGGCAGTTCGACGGGAACACGTCTGTCAAAACGTCCCGGTCTTAAAAGTGCGGGATCAAGAGATTCGGGTCTGTTTGTTGCAGCTAAAATAACCACGCCTTTAGAACCATCAAAGCCGTCCATTTCAGTGAGAAGCTGGTTGAGAGTCTGTTCACGTTCATCGTTGCCGCCAATATGTCCGCCGTCACGTTTCTTGCCTATAGCATCTATCTCGTCAATGAAAACAATACACGGAGCTTTTTCATTAGCCTGTTTGAAGAGGTCACGAACTTTTGCAGCGCCCATGCCAACGAACATCTCTACAAATTCAGAGCCTGATATTGAGAAAAACGGAACGTCAGCCTCACCTGCAACAGCCTTTGCAAGAAGTGTTTTACCAGTACCAGGAGGGCCTACAAGCAGTGCGCCTTTTGGCATGGAAGCACCTATCTCTTTATATTTGTCAGGATTGTGAAGAAAATCAACAATTTCCTCCAGAAGTTCCTTTGCTTCTTCTTCTCCTGCTACATCTTTAAATTTGATACCTGCCGTTGATTTGACGTAAACCTTTGCATTGCTTTTGCCCATGCCAAACATCATGGAATTACCGCCGGCTTTTCCGTTTATTTTACGTGTCATAAGCCTGAACACAAGGATTATCAGAACAAGCGGCAGAACATAGCTCACAAGTATATACGCGATAGGAGAGGTTCCGGTGATTATCTCAGCCTTGAACTCAGCTCCTGATTTGTACAGTCTATCTACAAGCCATGGGTCATCTATAATACCTGTTTTAAAATATTCAGTATTCTCCTTGTTTGAGAACGTTATCTTGCTGGAATCAATATTCACAGAGCCGATTTCCTGATTTTCAGCCATTTCCAGAAGAGTATCGTATCCTACTTCGGTTACGGGTTTTTGCAGAAAATTAGGGAATACAAACATATTTAGCAGAATGAATACTACGATCGCAATTACCCAGTACCATATGTAGGGCTTTTTATTGGGTTTCATTTCTTCCATTTTTAAGTCTCCTATTTAAAATTTATTTACCTCTATATTATAATAGAAAACCGGATAAATTGCAATGAAAATCAGAAAAAAACTCGAAATTTTAGATGAAAGTTATGTGATAGTATTCTGAAGAGGATCTGCAAATATACCAAACTCCGGTGGATTTTTGGTAAAATAGAAAAAGCATACAGATATACCACAGAAAATTGCCAGCCCCCATAAGCTGCCGGTATTAGGGTTCTTTTTTACAAAGCAGTATGAAAGAATGGCGTTTACAGCAGAACATACATAAAACAGGATGATATTTACTGCCGGAATATCTTTTCCGACAATACCGCTGTAGGTATAGTAGACAGCAGTCTGGAGCAGCATTGCGATTATTATTGCAGCTGCACAGCAGGTGAGAATTGCAGTATATTTTTTTCTGAAAAACGGAAAAATTGCAAGTGCAAATAGAGCAGCAGGGAAGAACAGGAGTTTAAGGTGTTCCCATATGCTTTCGTTTACCGCAGAAAAAAGTCCTATGAATGGATTACTATCTGACCATTCATAGGTAAAATGGAGCAAGGTACCGATTATAGATACCCATAGAAATTCAGCAAACCAGACGGATTTGATCTTTGACATAACGCATCACCTCAAAGTAGTATATGCGTTTTAAAAGAAATTATGACATGATTTTTAGAAAAAGGCAATAAAAAAGCTGCTGCAAAACTGCATCAGCTTTAAAAATCTGAGCATAACGTTATGGTGCGGATAAGAGGACTTGAACCTCCACCTCCTTGCGAAGACTAGCACCTGAAGCTAGCGCGTCTGCCGATTCCGCCATATCCGCAAATTATGGATTCAAATGAACCCAGAACTTCTACACTAAATGCAACTTATATTTATTTGTTTATTTATTTTGATATTGATACATGAATTTTGCAAAGTTCTCTTCCTGATATGGAAGAAGTTTTTCCTGCTTTCTTGCTAATAGATGGAGAGTATTTTTGCCGCCTACTTTAATTTTTACAGTCTGAAGCTTTTTATTTAATAAGCTAAAGTTTTTTACTTTAACTTCTGTAATAGAATCATTAGCTATGAAAGCATATGATTCTAAATCAGGCTCAAGATTTTCAACTTTAACAGTGCTTAGAATAATTTTCTTGCTGTGCATAGGGATAAATCCCATTCCGCTTTCAGTTTGATTGATAAGCAGCGCATCAAATTTACCGCTGAAAATACTTTCTGCATTACCAGTGACTAAGATACCTATGCCAATACCGGCAGCCATACCACCTGCAATGCCATATTTCACAGCTTCTCTGTTAGTATTCTTTAAAGCCATAAACACATTATTGGTGATGCCTATACCATTTACTTGACTGAATAAATCCATAGCGCCATCTAATGTTTTAAAATCTGCCATAATTATTCTCTCCAAAATAAATTGACTAACTACGATATTCTTAAATTCATTAAAATTATATCATATAGTCTTTTATTTGTCAAGGGATTTATTAAAATTGTTTTTAAGAGTATTTGGGATTGTATTGATGATATTGGAGATCATTTTTTACTTAGTCAAATACTTGCACAAAATGCAGAAATATGCTATAATAAAAAAATATGATACCGGAGGTTTTGATATATGACCATACATTATCTTGATAACGCTGCTACTACTAAACCCTGCAAAGCTGCTGTAGATGCTATGATGAGATGTTT
>ERZ791837.1786-NODE-1786-length-13089-cov-6.412153_pt1 | contig 13089 bp, 11 predicted proteins | sample MGYA00510292_ERZ791837 | MGnify/ENA primary metagenome ERZ791837 (study PRJEB30046, sample SAMN00715259) | human gut metagenome | study: EMG produced TPA metagenomics assembly of the A metagenome-wide association study of gut microbiota in type 2...
CGCGTGCGGCCGAAAAGCCGAGCACGCTTTCTCTCATGCTGCCGGAGGCGTGGCTGCACACCGCGCGCGCCGTCGGCGCGGACGGACGCATTGCCGATACGATGCGCCGCTATCTCGCGGAGGGGGTTTTTCAGACGGTCCCGGACAGCTTTATCTATGTAGAGCGCACACTGTCAGACGGACGCGTCCGCCGCGGCCTCGTTGCGGCGCTTGATCTTGAGCAGTACGATTTTACCGGAACGCAGCGTACGAGCGTCCGCTCCACGGAGGGCACGGTAGAGGAGCGTCTGCCGCCGCGCGTGAACATCCGCCGCGGCGCGCCGCTCGAAATGCCGCATACGCTCCTTCTGATGGACGACCGGACAGACAGTGTCCTGTCCCTCGCGGAAAAGGCGAAGGACACACTGGAAAAGGTCTACGATTTTGATCTTATGCTCGGCGGCGGCCACATTGCCGGCTGGCGCGTGAGCGGGGAGACGAAAGCGGCGGTGCAGTCGGCGCTCGACGCGCTCGATAATGCGGCATTGCAGCGGGAAAAATACGGTGACGCAGCGGAAAACGGCAAGCTCACCTTTGCCGTCGGCGACGGCAACCACTCGCTCGCCGCGGCCAAGCGGTTCTGGGAGGAAAAGCGCGAAACTCTGCCGGAAAACGAGCGGGAGACCGATCCCGCCCGCTTCGCGCTCGTGGAGATCGAGAACATCCATGAGCCGTCGCTCGATTTTGAGCCGATCCACCGCGTGATCTTCGATACCGATACGTCGGCTTTTGCTGCGGAATTTACAGCGCATCGGACGGAATGGGAAGCAGAGGACAAAACACTCGGCGAGCGCGTAGCGGCGGCGGAGAGCTTCTGCCGCGCGTATATCGCCGCGCACGGCGGCTATATCGACTATATCCACGGCGACGACACGGCGCGCTCTCTCGGCGAGAAGCCGAACTGCGCTGCGGTGCTGCTGCCGCCGGTCGAAAAGAGCGGGCTTTTCCTTTCCGTACTCAAAAACGGCGCTCTGCCGAAAAAGAGCTTTTCCATGGGCAACGCACGGGACAAGCGCTATTATCTCGAATGCCGGAAGATCCGTTAAAACAGCTTCATATAACATAGAAACACCAAGGAGGTTCGACAATGAAAGAAGTCAAAAACCCGAAAAAACCGTTGGCGTATTATTACTCCATTACGCTCATTGCGCTGCTTCTTTTCAACATCTTCGTCGCGCCGCTTCTGAACCGGCAGCACGTGAAGCAGACGGATTACAGCACCTTTATGCGCATGATCGCCGAAAAGAAGATCGGCAAGGTCGATGTGAGCGATACGGAGATCATATTTACCGACAAGGACGACAATACGATCTACGTGACCGGCGTTATGTACGATCCGACGCTCACGCAGCGCCTGTACGATTCCGGCGCGGAATTTGCCAAGGATATTGAGCAGACCATGTCGCCGGTGCTGAGCTATCTCTTAACGCTCATTCTGCCGCTGGTCATCTTTTTTATTTTCGGCCAGTTCATGCGGAAAAAGCTCATGGATCAGATGGGCGGAAAGGACGTGATGTCCTTCGGCATGGGAAAGAGCAATGCCAAGATCTACGTCCAGTCCACGCACGGCATCCGCTTTGACGATGTCGCCGGGGAGGACGAGGCGAAGGAAAGCCTTGCCGAGATCGTGGACTATCTCCATAATCCGAGCAAGTACACGGACGCCGGCGCGTCGATGCCGAAGGGCATTCTCCTTGTCGGCCCTCCGGGAACGGGCAAGACGATGCTTGCCAAGGCCGTGGCCGGCGAATCGAACGTGCCGTTCTTCTCCATCTCCGGTTCGGAGTTCGTGGAGATGTTCGTCGGCATGGGCGCGAGCAAGGTGCGCGACCTCTTCAAGCAGGCCAAGGAGAAGGCCCCCTGCATCGTCTTCATCGACGAGATCGACGCCATCGGCCAGAAGCGCAGCGGCGGCCAGTACGGCGGCAACGACGAGCGCGAGCAGACCTTGAACCAACTGCTCACCGAAATGGACGGCTTTGAGGGCAACAACGGCGTCATCATCCTCGCCGCCACGAACCGCCCCGAATCCCTCGACCCCGCGCTCACGCGCCCCGGCCGTTTCGACCGCCGCGTGCCGGTCGAGCTGCCCGACCTCAAGGGACGCGAGGCTATCTTACAGGTCCACGCCAAGAAGATCAAGGTCGCCGAGGACGTTGACTTCAACAAGATCGCGCGCATGGCCTCCGGCGCTTCCGGCGCGGAGCTTGCCAACATTGTGAACGAAGCGGCGCTGCGCGCCGTGCGCGACGGCCGCCGCTTTGCCACGCAGGCAGACCTTGAGGAAAGCATCGAGGTCGTCATCGCGGGCTACCAGAAGAAGAACGCCATCATGACCGACGAGGAGAAGAAGATCGTCTCCTACCACGAGATCGGCCACGCGCTCGTGGCGGCGATGCAGACGCACTCCGCCCCCGTGCAGAAGATCACCATTGTGCCGCGCACCTCGGGCGCGCTGGGCTACACGATGCAGATCGAAGAGGGCAACCATTATCTCATGAGCAAAACCGAGATGGAGAACAAGATCGCCACGCTGACCGGCGGCCGCGCCGCGGAGGAGGTCGTGTTCCACTCCGTCACGACCGGCGCGTCGAACGATATCGAGCAGGCGACGAAGCTCGCCCGCGCGATGATCACGCGCTACGGCATGAGCGACGATTTCGACATGGTCGCGCTTGAAACGGTCAACAATCAGTATCTCGGCGGCGACGCATCGCTCGCTTGCTCTGCCGAGACGCAGACGAGGATCGACCAGCGCGTTGTGGAGCTGGTGAAAAAACAGCACGAAAAGGCCATCCATATCCTCACCGAAAACCGCGCGAAGCTCGATGAGCTGGCGCAGTACCTCTACGAGAAGGAGACCATCACGGGCGAAGAGTTCATGAACATCGTGAACGCGAAGTAAACTCCATAAATAGAAAGAAGGCACAGCCAAACGGCTGTGCCTTCTTTCTATTTACAGGTTGCTTTCTTTTCGACCCGTGCGGCTGCGCAGGTAGTCGCCGAGGGTCGTGATGCAAAGGAGCGTCACGACTAAAAATGCGCCGGGAATGAGCAGGATCCACCACGCGTCGGTCATCAGCGCCTTTTCCGCGAGCGAGAGCATGCTGCCCCAGGTCACGACCTCGATGGGCAGGCCGAGGCCCATGAAGCTGAGCGTCGATTCGGCGATGATGGCGCTGCGCACATTCATCACCACCATGAAGAGGATGGACGAGAAGAAATTCGGCGCAAGGTGACACCGCAGAATGTGGAAAAAGCTGCCGCCCATGCACTTCGCCGCGATGACGTACTCGCTCGCGCGCAGCTGCCTGACCTCGGTACGCACGACCTTGGCGATACTCGTCCAGCTCGTGAGGCCGATGACGAGCGCGATGCTCCACGCGCTCGGCGTGCCGATGACTGCCTGCAGGAAGATGACAAGCAGCAGGTTCGGCACGCTGAGAAGAATTTCGGTCAGGCGCATCAGCAGCGCGTCGAGCCATTTGGGCGCAAGCCCGCTGACCGCGCCGAAGAGGATCGCGAGCAGCGTCGAAATGACGGTCGAGCCGACGCCGATGAACAGCGACAGCCGCCCGCCGTACCAGATCATCGAGAAGATGTCGCGCCCCATCGTGTCCGTGCCGAACAGGAATTCGCGGCACGGCGCAGTGGAGCAGTGAGCAAGGTCGAGATACGTCGGGGCCTTCGTCATGATAATACGCCAAAACTTTCGCAAACAGAAAAGGATGATATCACAATGAAAGAAAACCGTAAGCTTTTGAGAGAAGTCCTCAAGGACATCCGCCGCGATATGACGGACGAGGAAGTGCTGAACCTGCTGGCAGACAGCAAAATTTCCGAAAATCTCGCGGGTGAGAAGGAAAAATACACCCTCAGCCGGCGGGCGGCGGACGCCATTGTCAAATTTGCGGGCAGCTGGGAGTTCATCTTTTCCTTCACCGGCGTGCTGATTTTGTGGATGCTTGTCAACACGCTGCTGGCGGCAAAGGCGTTCGACCCGTACCCCTTCATCCTGCTCAATCTGGTGCTCTCTTGCGTGGCGGCCATTCAGGCACCGCTCATCATGATGAGCCAGAACCGGCAGGAGGAAAAGGACCGCCGCCGTGCAGAGAACGATTATAAGGTCAACCTCAAGACAGAGATCATGATCGAGGATCTTTACGACAAGGTCAATGCCATCCTGGCCAGACAGACCGCACTGGAAAAACAGCTGACGGAGAAGGGCGAAAGCGCAGGGCAAAAAATGAGGGAGGACAGAGCCGTCCTCCCTCATTTTTTGCTGTTTTTGCGCAACGCGGAATCCTCCTCCGCAAACCTGCACGCTTTTGTTGAGATGCCTCTCCGGCGCGTAAAGCCCTTATACGTGCAAGACTCTATGTTGCTTTACAGCCGGAAGTGCTTCTTAAGTTCCTGGTTTTTCCCCAGCACCAGCAGCGTCATATCAGCGTCCAGCACAGTTTCCGGGGAGATGTTCACATCGGTCTTGCCGTTCCGCTTCACGCCGAGGATGTTGACGCCGTATTTTCTGCGGATGTCCAGCTCGCCGATGCTGCGGCCCTGCCAATCCTCCGGCACGGCAACCTCGATAATGGCGTGCTGCTCGTCCAGCTCAATGTAGCTGAAAATATGGTTGGCGGTATAGCGGATGGCCGCCCACTTCGCCAGCTGCTTTTCCGGGTAGGCGACCGCGTCCGCGCCGTTGCGCAGCAGAAATTTCGCCTGCACATCCCGCTCAGCGCGGGATACCACATAGTTTGCTCCCAGCTCCTTGAGCAGCGACGTCGTCTCCAGTGAATTCTGGAAATCCCCGCTGATGGTGACATAGCAGACATCGTAATTGCTCACGCCCAGCGAGCGCAGAAAGTCCACACGGGTGCTGTCGCCGATCTGCGCGTTGGTGACAAAGGACATGCACTCGTTGACGCGCTCCTCGTCTTTGTCCACTGCCATCACCTGATGGCCCAGCTCGTTGAGCTGCATGGCAAGATGCCGCCCGAAGCGGCCCAGTCCGATCAATAATACCGTTTTCATCGTGTGCTCCTTTCAGCCTACGGTAATTTTCTCCTGCGGATAGCGGGCGTAAGTCAGATCATGCCCGGAGAATGCGGCGTAGATCAAGGTCAATCCGCCGACGCGCCCGAAATACATCAGCAGGATGAGAATGCTCTGCGACAGGACTCCCAGCTGCGGCGTCAGCCCCAGCGTCAGGCCCACCGTACCGGCGGCGGACGCTGTTTCATAGAGACAGGCACCGAGGGGAAGCTCCTCCGCTGTGCTGATGACCGCCGCCCCCGCAAAGGTCAGCCCCAGATACAGCAGCAGAATGGCGGCGGCGTTGCGGACAGTGGATGTCTCCAATCTGCGGTGGAAGAGCTGCAGATCCTCTCGCCTGCGGAAGGCGGCAATGGCGTTGGCAATGAGAACTGCCAGCGTCGTGACCTTCATGCCGCCCGCTGTGGAGCCGGGTGCTCCGCCGGTGAGCATCAGCAAAATGGTGACCGCCTGAGAGGCATCCGTCATCTCCGTCAGATCCACTGTGTTATAGCCGGCCGTCCGCGGCGTGACCGACTGAAAAAGGGAGGCCAATATCCGCTCTCCCACGGGGAGGTCCGCAAAGTCTGTCAGATAAAAGAGAAACGCCGGAATCGTGATCAAAAGCGCCGTCGCGCTCAGAATGACCTTGCTCTGCATCCGGTAACGCCGCAGGTGCAGACCGTGCGTACAGACATCGTCCCACGTTAGAAAGCCGATGCCGCCCACGATGATCAGCAGCATGATCACAATGTTGACCAGCGGGTCTGCGGCATAGGCCGTCAGCGAGGGGTAGAGGGAATCCGTCCGCCCCAGAATATCGAAGCCCGCATTGCAGAAGGCGGAAACGGAATGGAAAACGGACATCCATACGCCCCGCAGTCCATAGTCCCGGCAAAAGGCTGGCAGCAGCGCCAGCGCCCCCAGCAGCTCGACCAGAAAGGTCCCCTTGAGGATAAATCTCGTCAGGCGCACGATGCCGCCCACCGCAGGGGCGGAGATGGCGTCCTGCATGGCGCTGCGCTCCTTGAGCGTGATGTTCCGCCCGGCGAGCATCAGGAAGGTCACCGCACCGGTGATCACCCCCAGCCCGCCGATCTGGATCAGCAACAATATGACCGTCTGACCGAAGGCGGACCAGTAACTGCCGGTATCCTGCACCACCAGCCCCGTCACGCAGACAGCGGAGGTGGAGGTGAACAGTGCCTCATGAAACGGCGTCCAGACCCGCTGTACTGTGGCGATAGGCAGCATCAGCACCAGCGCCCCCAGCAGGATCACGCCCGCAAAGCCGAGGATCATAATTTGAAAAGAAGTCAAATGCCGCTTTAAGCGAAACAAAGTCTCCGTCACATCACACACCTCCTTGAAACAATGGTACTCTCAATTTTCCGTACAGTATAGCACGGCTTTTGCAATGTGTCTGTATGTATCTTGTACAATTTTCAGGTGCAGAGTCCTTATTTGCAGCCCGGAGGCGGGCTGCAAAGCTGCGGTTGACAGACTTTGGTGCATAGAATTCTCCGCGTGACCTGTAAATCTTTCCTGTTTTTTTACAGAAACCGTTGCCTTTTTTCAATATTTGTTCTAAGATAAGCTCTCTATCTGTCATATTCAGCTGAAATTCTACGAAGCTTTTTAAAAAAGTCCCAACAGGAGAACTAATATGCTCAAAGAAAAAACATCCGATGTATCCATGACAAATACAAATCAAGGCTCTGGCACTGCTGCTGAAGCGGCAGTGCCCATGAGCCATGGCCTTTGGAATACGTGGCGCAAAAATCTCCTGCTGTTCTGCCTGACCGGCGTTTATGTGGAGCTGTGCCTGCATCTGTGCGTATTCGGTTCGATGGACCGGTACGCGGGATATCCTGCCCTGTTTGGCCTGCTGGGTGGCGCACTCTGCACGCTGGTAGTCTCAAGCCTGCCGAAGGTTCTGCGCCAGATCACAGGGCTTTTCTGGTCGCGGCACAGGTGCTGCTGGCCGAGGTGCAGCTGGTCTATCACTGCATCTTCGGAGATTTCATGCCCGTCAGCCAGATCGGCATGGGCGGAAATGTGGTCGTCAATTTCAACTCGCAGCTTCTCTATGGGATCCGCCAAAATCTGCTGAAGATCCTGCTCCTCCTGCTGCCGCTGATTGCCGTGATCCTCTGCCTTGCCCTGCGAAGGGGGCAGGCTCTGAAGCTGCGGCTGCGCTGGAAACAGACTATGGCCTCCTCTGCCGTGCTCCTCGCACTGCTGCTGACGGTCACGGGACTCATGTATGTTGGACGGGACAACGCCTTTTCCGTCTATCGTACCTTCACCAATGTGAACACCTCCACCGACAGCAGTTATAAAAAAATCGGTATGCTGGCCACCACGGCGCAGGAGCTTCGATACATGCTCTTCAGCGGCAGCGGCAGCATTATGATCACGCCGTCGTCCTTGAATATAAGCGATGTTCCGCGGACATACAGCAGCAACTCCTATAACGTGATCGAAAGCATCGATTTTACGGCTCTTGCAGACAGTACCGACAGCGATATTCTCAAGGCCACAGACGAGTATCTATCAAATGCAGCACCCACCCGCAAAAACAACTACACAGGACTTCTTAAGGACTATAACCTCATCACCATCTGCGCCGAGAGCTTCTGCCCGTGGTTTATCAGCGAGGAGCTGACGCCGACGCTCTACAAGCTGAGCCATACGGGTATTCTCTTTGAAAATTACTACGGCACGTTCCAGTCCGTCACCACCAACGGCGAATACACCATGTGCATGGGGCTTTATCCGGATATGTCCCGCACGAAGACGGATTCCAGCTTCAATGTGGCGGGCACCAACTATCTGCCGTTCTGCCTGGGCAATGCGCTCAAGGGCATGGGCTATCAAGCCTGGGGCTATCACGACTACATCGGGGATTTCTACAACCGGAACATCACCCACGCCAACATGGGCTACACGTTCAAGGCGGCGGATTCCGGTCTGGCCATGAAGATCGACTGGCCCTCCTCCGATCTGGAGATGATGGAGGCCTCCATAGACGACTACATCAACAGCGGAGAACCCTTCCACGCCTATTACATGACCTTCAGCGGTCACTACCAGTACAACTGGGACAACGCCATGAGCGCCAAAAACCGCGACGCGGTGAAAGATCTGCCCTATTCTGAGCCGGTGAAGGCGTACATTGCCTGCAATCTGGAGCTGGAATACGCACTGGAGTACCTGATGCAGCGGCTGGAGGAAGCTGGCGTTGCCGACAAGACCTGCATCGTCCTGACCAACGACCACTACCCCTACGGCCTGACCGAAGACGAGTACAACGAGCTGGCAGGGCAGACGCTGGACACCACCTTTGAGAAGTACCGCAACAGCTTCATCTGCTATGTTCCCGGCCTTTCAGAGAACATCGTGGTGGATGAATACTGCTCCACGGCGGACATCTTGCCGACACTGCTGAATCTCTTCGGCGTGGACTACGATTCCCGCCTGCTGGCGGGCACCGATGTACTCTCCAGCGGCCTCCATGTAGCGGTGCTGTCGGATAAGTCCTTTCTGACGAAGACCTTCCGCTATGACGCCGGTACGGAAACCGTGATCCCCGCCGACGAGAATACCACAGTCTCCGACAAGCTGGCGGAAGCCTACCGGCTCTATGTGGACAGCAGGTTCCAGCTCTCCGGCAACATCCTCAACAGCGATTACTACGCCCACGTCTTTGCCAGGGAGTCCAGCGGCGGAAGCCTTGCGGACACGGTGGTATTCACGGACATCAAGAGCATTTTCAATCAGGCCAGCGTCCTCTATATGTACCGCAAGGGCTATGTGGAGCCGGAAGCGCCGGACACCTTCGGCGGCAAGACCACGGCAAGGCTGGGCGAGTTCATCGATGTGCTCTACCGCATCGCGGGTCGTCCGGAAACGGACAACACCGCCCTTCCGGCTGACTACGAGAACGAGGAATTCGACGCGGCCCATCCCTATTATCATGCCGTGTGCTGGGCCTATCAGACAAGGCTGCTCCGGCAAAATGATCCCAATACCGAATACGATGACAAGGTGGACTATCAGACGGCGTGCGTACTGATCCGCCGCTACGCGATCATGGCAGGCGTCGATACCGGCGTGAATCAGACGCAGCTCAGGCAGCTTCTTCGGGATGCCCCCGATCTTGGCAGAGAGGCAGCCAAAGCGATGCTCTGGTGCGATGAGAGGGACATCACCACCCGGGACAGCAGCCTTGACGAGCTGCTGGTGTCCGCTGGCACCCGCATCAGCCGCTACCAGATGACGTCGTTCCTGTTCTACCTCTGCACCTACGAGCTGGATATTGGCAGCTGAGCATGCGGCGCAGATCCTGCCGGAGAAGTGTTCCGCGACCGATTTGCAAAAAGAGCCGCCTTTCTCGGCTGTGTACCGGAAGATACCCATTCGATGCCGCACTACGCTTAATGTTGGAATCAGTAAACATACTCACAAGCATTACACTCAGTGTAGACCTAATGTAGATTCAGACCATTCTGTGTTTACGAAAGTTTACATTGAGTGTAATTTTTTCTGCCTTGAATGGGTGGTCAAACAGGGCCGGTTTTCTACATTTATTACGAAGGGATGAGACATCCACCCCCTATTCTCACACGAAAGAAGGAGTTTGATTTGAGCAAACGAAAACACGGACCTACGATTGTACCGGCCTTATCCGCCAAGGTGGATAACAAAGAAAAACGATTCATTCAGGTTGGAAACTTACTGCTCCTCTCCAAGCAGTTCCACGCACTCAGCACCGGCAGCCGGTTTCTCTATTTCCGCATGGCCATGGAGAGCGGCGGAAGGAAGAATTTCATTCTTCCACAAAAGGACGCAAAAATGGCTCACGGGGGTAAACCCGCGTAGCCGTCTGATCCGTTTCAGCAAGAACAGCAGCTTTCATTATTTCACCGTCGATGAGATGGGCCTGCGGCTGATGAAGCTGGCGCTGGATGAAATGGCGCTGTATCGGTTTCAGCGATACTTGCAGCAAAACGGCATTTGCAAAGCATCTATGCTTCCGCTGTATCTGTTCAGTCTGGAGCTGCTTTCGGAGGCGTATGCCTTGAAAAAGGGGAAGCAAATGCGGGCAGAGCTGGATAAAGGCGCATTGTTTTCGTGCCAGGCAGATGTTGTAAAACGGATCTGCAACACAGGACCCAATCTGATCACGATCCCAGACAAATGGCTGCTGGACCTGGATACGGAAAGAGATGATCGCTCAGACGAACTCTTACTTTCCCCAAATGCTACGTTTCTAAGTCAACAGTCCGGAATGTAACACACAGGTGGTAACAGTATGGTCGAGGAATTGCAAGTGCCGATCCATCTCAAAATGACGCTGACGATTAAGGAAGCCGCAGCATACAGCAACATTGGGATCAACAAGATCGACAGTATGCTGAGAACGCCCGACTGCCCCTTCGTTTTGTTCGTCGGGACGAAAAAACTGGTCAAGCGCCGGGAGTTCGAACAGTTCATCAGTGAAAAACTGGTGATATAAGTGGCTTCGGAAGATTTACAAATAAGTGGAGAGTTTTTTTACACGATGGCTTGAGAAGGAGAACGTTATATGCTATAATTTATATGTAGTAGTGCGTCCTTCAAGGCTGCGAAGATGAATGACCTGATTGCCAAGCACCCGATGGACGGTGTGCGGTTTACAAAGCCGGTTTGTGCGACAGACGATATTAAGTTCCTCACCCGGGACGAGCAGCGTTTGTTTCTTGAAACAGCGAAACGCTCCCGTAACTACAATCAATACGCGCTGATCCTTGAAACCGGTTTGCGTACCGGTGAGATGATCGGGTTGACGTGGGATGCGATTGACTTTGAAAAGCGCACGCTCACGGTCAACAAAACATTGGAGTTTCGACACGGTGAACAGTATTGGCGTGCGGGTCCTCCCAAAACGCAGCACAGCTACCGCACAATACCGTTGACGGATCAGGCTTATGAAATCCTCAAAGGTATTTGGGACAGCCGCCCGGAGCAAAAGGAGTCACCGACGCTGGACAAAACGCTTGAGTACATAGACCGGCGCACGGGCGTTTCTTCTCAGCTTGTCATGCGTGACCTTGTTTTTATCAACTGGCGAACAGGAGAGCCAGCGAAGAACAGTTCCTATGATACCCACTTATATAAGCTCTGCGACGAAGCGGGGATCAAGCACTTTTGTATGCACGCTTTACGCCATGCTTATGCCACGAGAGCGATTGAAAGCGGTATGCAGCCGAAGGTGCTGCAAAAGCTGCTGGGTCATGCCAGCATCAAAACAACAATGGATCGGTATGTTCATGTGACTGCCGAATCGCTGGATTATGCCATCAAGCAATTTCAGCAAAATGGTGTAGTCTGATAAAATCCAATAAAGCCAAATGCGGAAATGGTGTAAAAATGGTGTAACAGCCAAGACGCCAAACGCTGAAACCCCTTGAAAATCAAGGAAAAACGAAGGAGAATGAGTACAAATGAAATTAGGTATCGTCGGACTGCCGAATGTCGGCAAGTCCACTCTCTTCAACGCGATCACCAACGCGGGCGCGGAAAGCGCCAACTACCCCTTCTGCACCATCGAGCCGAACGTCGGCATGGTGGCCGTTCCCGACGAGCGCCTCGATAAGCTCGCCGAGATGTACCACCCCAAGAAGAAGACCCCCGCCGTCATCGAATTTGTCGACATCGCGGGTCTTGTCAAGGGCGCAAGTCAGGGTGCGGGTCTCGGCAACAAGTTCCTTGAGAACATCCGCCGCACGGACGCCATCGTGCACGTTGTGCGCTGCTTCGACGATGAAAACATCATGCACGTCGTCGCCGACGCGAGCACGAACGTCCCCGTCGACCCCCTGGGCGACATTGAGACCATCGACCTGGAGCTCATCATGGCAGACCTTGAGATGGTCAACCGCCGCGTCGAAAAGGCGACGAAGATGGCCAAGGGCGACAAGAAGTTCCTGCACGAGGTCGAGCTCTTCTCTGCTCTTGCCAAGCACCTCGACGCAGGCAAGAGCGCGCGCACGTTCGAGGTTTCGTCCGACGACGCTGAGCTCATCGCGACCGCCGATCTTTTGAGCCTCAAGCCCATCATCTACGCCGCGAACATGGACGAGGACGGCTTTGCGAATCAGGACGGCAACCAGTATCTCCAGCAGGTCAAGGAGCTCGCCGACCGCGAGGGCGCTCAGGTGCTGCCGATCTGCGCCAAGCTCGAGCAGGACATCGCCGAGCTCGACGGCGAGGACCGCGCGATGTTCCTCGAGGAGCTCGGCATTCAGGAGTCCGGCCTCGACCGCCTGATCAAGTGCTCCTACGCGCTGCTCGGCCTCATCTCGTTCCTGACCTACGGCGAGGACGAGTGCCGCGCCTGGACCATCAAAAACGGCACCAAGGCCCCGCAGGCCGCGGGCAAAATTCACTCCGACATCGAGCGCGGCTTCATCCGCGCCGAAACGATCAATTTCGACGACATGATCCGCTGCGGCAGCGTCGCGGCGGCAAAGGAAAAGGGATTGCTGCGCAGCGAGGGCAAGGAGTACGTCGTCAAGGACGGCGACATGATCTACTTCCGCTTTAACGTGTAAAATTCCGAAAATTCCATCATAAATTTCCGAAGACGGTGCAGCTCAGCTGCACCGTCTTTTTTAAGTGAAACGGGTGCGCTACCATGGTAGCGATTCTGCAAACCGTTGGTATCACAAGAAAAACCGCACTTTAAATTTTTGGACCGCTACCAAACCGCTACCACGATAAGCCCGCAAAGCGCTGGAATACAAGGAAAGGCGAAAATCCTAAGGGGATGCGATAGCAACAGAATTGAACGATTTTGCCTTGATTCTGCTGCATTTTGATTATTTTCTATTGCTTCTGCAACGATTTGAGGATTTGCAAATTTTGGCGGCAACCACGGGGAAGCGGGAGAGACGGCGGGTGTTCGGCCGCGAGAAGATGGAAATTTATGAAAGGAGAGTAACATCTATGAAAAAGTTACTCGCAATGGTG
>ERZ791837.1793-NODE-1793-length-13061-cov-2.327310_pt1 | contig 13061 bp, 9 predicted proteins | sample MGYA00510292_ERZ791837 | MGnify/ENA primary metagenome ERZ791837 (study PRJEB30046, sample SAMN00715259) | human gut metagenome | study: EMG produced TPA metagenomics assembly of the A metagenome-wide association study of gut microbiota in type 2...
TAGAGTGTATGCCGTATCATGTCCAAGACCGCCTTCAACACATATACGTGATGTAAGAGCTGCCGATACAACAAAATGATACATTATATTACGGATTGGATCATCTGAAAGTTTGCCTTTTCCAATTAGAAAGATATTACGTACTTTAGCAAAATGGCTGCGAACTTTTTCAACGTCACCTGACTTTATTGCTATGTACTGTTCAAATTCCGTATTAAATGGAGTTCTTGTAAATCCATCTGTTTTTTGAATGTAAAGTCTATAATTAAGATCACGATTTGTATTCATATTCATCACCAAAGATAAGTAATTGTTTTTGAATGGACTTTATTTTCTTAAATAAAGTGTCTTTATATTATATCACATTTTTGCTATAAAAGCAATGATCTTGATATAAATTACTTTTTACTTTGAATATAATTGGTGGTATCAGGAGGTGTTTTTTATGACACAAACATATGACTTAACAGAGGGAAGAGTTACCCCGATAATTCTAAAATTCTTTTTTCCAATGCTTCTTACAAATATGCTTCAGCAAATTTATATGATAGCTGATACTGCTATTGTAGGTAAAGGTATCGGAGATAATGCACTGGCAGCAGTAGGTAATTTATCGTCTCTGAATTTTCTTGTTATTGGATTTTCACTGGGACTTGCAAATGGATTTTCTGTATCTGTTGCGCAGAAATTTGGGGCAAAAGATTATAGAGGTCTCCGAAAGTCAATAGCCTCATCTGTTGTACTATCTGTTATTATTGCGATTATTCTTACAGCTTTCAGTATGCTGTTCCTGCATAAGTTTTTTACCCTTATACAAACAGATGCATCTATAATGAAAGATAGTCTGACTTACGGATATATTATGTTCGGAGGGTTAGCAGCTACTATGGCGTATAATCTATGCTCTGCCATTCTTAGAGCTTTAGGCGATAGTAAAACTCCTTTTGTAGCAATTATCATTTCAACCTTAATGAACATAATACTGGACATAGTATTTATATTTGTTTTGAAAACAGGTGTTGAAGGTGCAGCTGCTGCAACTATATTTGCCCAGATTGTATCTGCACTTATCTGCTTGCTCCGACTCAGTAAAATTGATATAATTAAACTGAAAACTGAGGATTTTAAAAATAATTTGAGCGTATATAGAGAACTTTTCACAAATGGACTTCCTATGGCACTTATGAATTCAATTACTGCTCTTGGCTGTATGGTAGTGCAGTATTTTGTAAATGGCCTTGGCGTTGCATACACATCAGCATACTCTGCGTGCAGCAAGTATATCAATCTATTTATGCAGCCTTCCTGCACTGCCGGTTTTACATTATCCTCATTTACAAGTCAGAATTATGGAGCTAGCAAATATCGTCGTATTCAGGACGGACTTAAAGTCTGCCTTTCAATTGCATTTATTGCATATCTGATTCTTGGTTCAGTGATGTTCTTTTTTCCTAAGGCACTCGGTCAGCTAATGCTTAGTGGTGAAAAACCTATAGCTCTGATAGCGGAATATCTGCCAATATGTGGTGCTATGCTGTTTTTGGTAAATTTTCTCTTTATTTACAGAAGTGCTGTTCAAGGTATGGGTAAGCCTGTTATTCCTATGATTTCAGGAATTATAGAAATGTGCATGAGAATTGCTGTCATCGTATTATTTATAGATAACGTTGGATTTAAGTCTACTGCTTATGCTGACGTTGTTGCATGGATAGGTGCAATTTTATTGAATTTTATAGCTTATAACGTACTTATGAATAGGTATCTAAGAAAAAGCATAGGATCTGGAATCAGCACAAATCATAAATTATCACTATTTAAAGCATGAAGATACAGATTGCTTCGGATATTTATAACATATTTTTAATAAACAAAAGCATCCCACTGTGATAATGCGGGATGCTTTTGTTTATATAAATTAGAAGTAGAGTATAATTGGATTGCTTCTTATAATATAATTATTATAGCATATATTGCACAAAATATCAATGTATTAGATGAATACTATATGTATATCTGCCAATAATTTTTTATTAACGAATTTTACATTATCAAAATATGCCAGTAACAAATATCTCTATACCAATCGCAATAAGAACAATGCCTCCTAATATGGCGGCTTTATTTGAAAGCTTAGTACCAAAACGTTTTCCTATTGCAAGTCCTGCCATACAAATTACAAAGGTTACCGCTGCGATAATCAGTGAGCATACAAGAGCCATTAGCAGACCGTAATCTGAAATGGTAAATCCTACCGAAAGTGCATCTATCGATGTGGCAATACCTTGAAGTATCAATGCAGCAATGCCGACATATGAATTATGCTCCTCTTCAATGTTGTTTCTGATTCCTTCAATAAGCATTTTTCCGCCGATAAACAGTAAAAGAATAAGTGCTATCCATGGTATATAGCTCTGGAACGATGTGAAATACTGTGCTATCGTATGCACACATATCCAGCCTGCCATTGGCATAAGCGCCTGAAAAAAGGCAAATGTACCTGCTATGCCGCCCATTTTTTTGCTGCTCATATGAGGTTCATTAAGACCATTGGCAAGTGATACTGAAAAAGCGTCCATTGCAAGTCCTATGCCAAGAAAAATACTGTTAAAGAAAAAAACAAAGTTCAGTTCCATTATGTTTCCTCCAAAAATAAATAAAAACTCAAAGCCTGCAAAGTTTTCAGAACTATGCAGGCTATTATTTATATTGCTGTTATACTCCTAAAATTATCTCTTTACAAAATATTCTTCATACCATACAAGAAAAGTATATATAGTCCAGATCTTGCGCCAGTTATCGGAGTTCCCGCCAATGTATTCGTCAAAAATCTTACTGATCTCATCAAGATCAAAAAATTCTGCCGCCATACAGCTTTTGAATTTTTTCTGTACATCCTGATTATATCGTTCGTCAGCAAGCCACATTCTTATTGGAACAATAAAACCAAGTTTTTTTCTAAATGCTATTTCCTCGGGCAGAACACGTGCAGCGGCTGTACGGAATGCAACTTTATTCTGCTCTGCATTAACTTTATATTCAGATGGCATACGTGATGCAATATCAAATACTCTTCTGTCTGTAAGAGGCATTCTTATTTCAAGACCTGCGGCAGTACTCATTTTATCAACATTAAGATAAATATCACCCTCAAGCCAGATTTGAATGTCTACATCAGACATTTTGCTCAGCGGATCAAGTCCTTCTGTTTCTTCATAAATGTTCTTTACAAGATCTATAGGCAGAACATCTGGATTGTAATATTTCAGAATTCGCTTTTTCTCGTCTTCTTTCATGATATTAGTATTGCCAACATAGAAAGTTTTGAGATTATCTCCATATCTTTCTGCATTTCGGTACATATTATATCCACCGAAAAATTCATCTGAACCCTCGCCTGAATAACATAGTTTGGTATGCTTTGCAGTCTCAAGACATCCTATTGTAAATGCAATTGCAGAAGCATCACCCAATGGCTGTTCCATATTGTACATTACATATGGAACGATTTCAAAATACTGTTCGGGTGAGATAACGCATCTTGAAAAACCTCTGCCCAGAAGTTTTGCAGTTTCAGCAGCCATTCCTGATTCATCAAAACGTTCATCATCATAACCACAGCAACCAGCCATCTGAGCGTCAGACATTGCAAGAACATATGAAGAGTCAACTCCGCCTGACAAGAATGAGTACGCAGTTTCATCAGTTGTTTTGATCTCTTTCATCATCTGCTGCATGGTAGTATGAATCTCATCTACCCAGTCTTCAAGACTTTTGCTTTTATCAGGTTTGAATTCAGGTTTCCAATAACGATTTATATTTAATTTTCCATTTTTCCATGTAAGACAGCAACCGGGCATAAGTTTCTTTACACCCTTGAAAAAAGTATCTTCACCTGCTACATATGTCAGGCTCATATAAAGTTGCAGTGCATCTCTATTAAGTTCCTTTACAAAACCATCCTGATTCATAATGCTGCGTATCATTGTTCCGTAAAGCATTCGTCCGTCAGTGGTTATATAATAATAAAACGGCTTTGTACCAAACTGGTCACGTATACATATGAGTTTCTCTTCAGTATTGTCCCACAGGGCAAATGCAAACATACCGTATAAATGGTTAGCCATGTCACAGCCCCATGTTTCATAAGCTCTTTTAAGTATTTCATTTTCTCTTTCTTCTCTTGAAAGGAAGGTATCAATATTCAATTCAGCACACAATGCTTCCCAATTACGTATATGTCCTCTGTATTCTTTTACTTCAATCATATCTGCACCTCGTAAAACTGTATATTTAAGGATATATTAATTCCTATGATAAAATGATATCATATATGTATGAAATAGTCAATAGGTAAATAACTATTAGAATTAAAAGGGCAGATTCTGCATATAGTACAGAAACTGCCTTTTCTATTACAGGATAACTATTTTTTATAACCGTTTGGGTTGTTTTTCTGCCAGTTCCATGTGTCTTTGCACATATCTGCAAGTGTTTTTTCGGTCTTCCAACCAAGCAGACGAAGTGCTTTATCTGCATTTGCATAACTTTCGGGAAGATCACCAGCTCTTCTTGCACCATATACATGGTTGATTTTAATATCGTTTACATTTTCAAATGTTGTAACTATTTCTGTTACACTGTATGGAGTACCTGTACCTAAATTGAATATTTCAACTCCATCATTTTTTAGAACATATTCAATTGCCTTTACGTGACCTTTGGCAAGGTCTACAACATGGATATAATCACGGCGGCATGTGCCATCTGGAGTATCATAATCTTGTCCAAAAATTGTGAGTTTTTCACGTCTGCCAACAGCAACCTGAGCCACATAAGGCATTAGGTTATTTGGAATACCCTGCGGATCTTCACCTATTCTGCCTGATTCATGCGCACCTATCGGATTGAAATAGCGCAGCAGGATAACAGACAGATTGTCATCTGCTTTTGCTGCGTCCTCAAGTATTTGTTCCATCATAGCCTTAGTCCAGCCATATGGATTCGTACAAGTACCACGCTGCATTTCCTCTGTATAAGGAACAGGGTTTTCCTCCCCGTATACTGTTGCACTTGATGAGAAGATAATATTGTTTACGTTATATTTCTTCATACATTCAAGAAGCGAAAGAGTTGTATCTATATTGTTTCTATAATAAAGTAAAGGCTTTGCAACTGATTCCCCTACTGCCTTTAATCCTGCAAAATGAATTACAGCGTCAATTTTGTTTTCCCTAAAAACTTTTTCCAGTTTATCCGTGCTTTTTATATCTATCTCGTAAGCCTTAACAGTTTTTCCTGTTATTTCTTCTACACGTTTTATTACTTCCGGACAGCTATTGGAATAGTTATCAGCAATGATTACATCAAAGCCAGCCTCCAGAAGTTCTACTGCTGTATGTGAACCTATATAGCCGGCACCACCTGCCAGTAATATTGTTTTCATATGGGTTACTCCTTTCGATTTGGACAATATGCATGATTTAAGTTCTATTGAACCTATATATAGTATACACCTAATCAATCTTATAGTCAAGGGAACGTATAAATATTTATGTTATTATTACATTATTTTAGATAAAAAACCGCCTTGAGTCATTTCATTTTCTCAAAGCGGTTTTAGTTAAATCAGTTATTTTTGCTGATAAGCATTTCAAGCAGACAGGAAGCATCAAATATATTTATTCTTCCGTTTCCGTCCATGTCAGCATTATCATAATTTATGCTATGAATATTTATTACTCCTACTAAGTACTTACGTAGTACCACGCAGTCAGACATATTAACTTGACCATCCCAATTTAAGTCGCCAAGATCTTTATTGACATCAGTGGTAGTAACAGTAGTAGTTGTTGTTGTTGTTTCAGTAGATGTGGTTGTAGATTCAGTTGTACTTTCTGTGGTTGTTGACTCTATAGTGGTAGTTGTTTCAGCAGTTGTAGTTGTTGACTCGGTAGTAGTATCAGTAGTTGTCGTTTCTGTAATTGTAGACTCTGTAGTAGTTGTTGTGGTGGTTTCAGCAGTTGTTGTAGTGGTTTCGACAGTTTCTGTTCCGTCAAGATAGTTCTTGATAGTATTACTCCAGAGCTTACCCATAGCAGCATAGCCTGTTTCATTTGGGTGAACACCGTCATACAGACCAGATTTCATATCTACCACACTGTTAATATCCGCAAAGCCAATATTGACACCCTCAGATTTTTTCTTATCTACAAGTGCTTTTACGCCTGCGTTGTACGTGTCTACATATTCGTCTACTTTAGCCTGTAGTTCGGTTTTATTATTTGTGTCAACTCCTGCAATCCATTCATACGCACCTAACCAATCAGAACGGATATCAGCATCTATATCAGGAACACTTGCAAGAAACAGTACATCTGTGGTGTCCATGTTTGCGATGATTTCGTCCACAAGACTTTCAAGTCTCTGCAACGCTGTAGTTTGACTTGTAATATCTCCCATGTTTTCTGTAACGTTAAGGCGAGCGTCAAGCAAGTCATTTGTACCAATTTGCAGAAGCATAATGTCAGGGTCATATGTTGTAATAAAGTTATTATTTTGAAATAGAGTTTCGTAAAGACCTGTTCTGCCATTGTAATTTTTAATAGCATATCCGCTATAGCCGCAGTGTGCCGGATCATAGGTTATAGTTGTACCATTCCAGTCGTAAGCAGCTTCGTTAGACCAGCTATTATTTGCACCGACCATATCGTAGGAAATATTATTTTGCTGTAGATAATAACACAGATACTTTCTGTAGCCGTTATTATCGTCTATGTAACCGTGGGTTATAGAGTCGCCCATACACATTATTTTATATGTTTTTTCATAATCTTCCGCACGTACATATGTCATAGAAGCTGCACTTCCAAATGTTCCTACAGCAATAGTGCAGCTCATAACTGCTCCAATACATCTTTTTATGCTGTTTTTAATGTTCATATTCACATTACCCTTTTCTTCTAAATTTACCATTTAAAAGCCTATAATTAAAGTCAATCATGAAGTTTGCGATGGTCGATAACACGTACTGCTTTTCCTTCACTGCGGACAATTGTCTTAGGTGCTACAAGATGCACTCTTGGTGAAATGCCAAGCATTGTCTTTATTGCAGAAGCAAGATTCTTTTCACGGATCTCAAGCTCATTTTTTGCCTTCTTGTATTCTTCAGGACTAAGTTCAACATTTATATCAAGTGTATCTGTATTGTTTACTCTGTTTACTTCTATCTGGTAGTTAGGTGTATATCCCTTATTCAGGAGAACAGTTTCAATCTGTGATGGGAATACATTTACTCCACGAATGATAAGCATATCATCGCTTCTGCCCATAGGTTTAGACATCTTTATAAGAGTACGTCCGCAGGAACACTTTTTTCTTGACAGTACACAGATGTCACGTGTGCGATAACGTATAAGCGGGAATGCTTCTTTTGTAAGGGAAGTAAATACAAGCTCACCTTTTTCTCCGTCAGGCAGAACTTCACCTGTTTCAGGGTCGATTATCTCAGCAAGGAAATGGTCTTCATTGATGTGCATACCTGTTTGCTCTTCGCATTCAAATGAAACTCCGGGACCGGAAGTTTCGGTCAGACCATAAATATCGTATGCTTTGATTCCAAGAGTCTGTTCAATATCATGCCGCATTTCTTCTGTCCACGGTTCAGCTCCAAATATACCAGCTTTCAGGTTGTTATCCTGCGGTCCATATCCTTTTTCCTTGAGTGTTTCACCGATATATGCAGCATAAGACGGTGTACAGCAGAGAATGGTAGATTTGAGATCCATCATGAACTGTATCTGCCTTTCAGTATTGCCGGAGGACATAGGAAGAGTGAGGCATCCTACCTTATGAGAACCGCCATTAAGACCAGGACCTCCTGTAAACAAACCATAGCCATAGCAGACATGACAAACGTCTTCATTTGTACCACCTGCTGCAACAATAGCTCTTGCACAGCATTCTTCCCATATATCAATATCTTCCTGAGTATAGAAAGCAACTACACGTCTGCCTGTAGTACCAGAGGTGGACTGTATGTGAACACAATTTTTTAAATCAGTTGCCAGAAGTCCATATGGATACTGATCTCTCAAATCAGCCTTTGTTAAAAACGGAAGTTTCTTTAAATCATCAAGTGACTGTATGTCATCAGGGGTAAGTCCTCTTTCATTCATAAGTGTTTTATAGTAAGGTACGTTATTGTAAACGTGTTTTACCTGCTTGACAAGACGTTCTTCCTGAAGCTTTCTCATATCTTCATATGCCATTGTTTCAATTCCTTGCTGATAATATCGTTTTTTCATTTATATATATACTCCTTTAAAATAAAATCATCGCATTGTATGCGAAAAAACTTGAAAAATGTCTGCCAACGTAGTATAATAATAAAATTAAATGATTAAGGAGAAAACCAAAATGATAATTGATTTCCATACTCATGTGTTTCCAGATGCTATTGCAAAGTCTACCATAGACTTTCTTGCTTCAAAGTCAGGATATAATCCTTACGGAGACGGCACACTATGCAGCTTGATTTCTCTTATGAAAAAAGGCGGCGTTGACAAAAGTGTAATACTTCCTGTAGTTACAAAGCCTTCACAGTTCAAAAGTGTAAATGAGTTTGCAGCACAGCTTAATAATACAGAAGATATATACTCATTTGGAGGCATCCATCCGTCTGATGAGACTCCATTTGAACATCTTGACGAAATAAAGAAAATGGGTCTTTATGGAATAAAGCTTCATCCTGATTATCAAAATGCTTTCATCGATGATAAGCGTTATATAGAAATAATTCGTTACGCTTTGTCTATTGGTCTTGCAGTAGTAACTCATGCAGGTGTAGATGACGGATGTGATGGTGAAGTAAAATGCACACCGGACAGAATCCTGCGTGTTTTTGATGCTGTTTATAGAGGCAATATGCCGACTCAGCCACGTATTATTCTTGCACACGCAGGAGGTTTTAAGATGTATCAAGAGGTTATTGAAAAGCTCTGTGGTATGCCGGTATATTTTGACCTTGCTTATGTAATGGAAGCAGCAGATTCAGATACTATTCTATCCATAATCCATACACACGGAGCAGACAAGATTCTATTTGCAACAGACAGTCCGTGGGGGTCTCCTGAGATAGGTATTAAAAAGCTTAAGGCTATGCCGATTTCTCAGGATGAACTGGAAAAAATATTTTCAGAGAACGCACTTACTATCCTTGGTAAATAACTATTTACTATTTTACCACATTGTTTTTTAAATTTCAAGCCCTTTTCTACACTTTGACATATTTTAATTTTTTCGATTTATTTTTTCCACTTTTTTCTATATTGCCCTGCTGTCATTCCTTCAAAGGAACGGAAAAGCTTATTGAAATAACTTACATCATATATTCCGCACTCTCTGCCAATAGCTTCTATCTGCATATTTGAGAATATAAGCAGCTTTTTTGCGTGTTGTATGCGATATGATTGAAGATAATTTATGATAGTCGTACCGTATTGATTTTTGAATGATCGAAGCATATAGTATTTGCTTACGCAAAATTCATGGCTTAGGTCATCAAGTGTTATCTTACGACTGAAATTTTGTTCAATATATTCTTTTATAAGCGCATTCTTTTCAGATATGCTGCTTACGATATTTGAAACACCGTCAGTTTCACGTGAAAAAGCTGTCATCATATTTATAAATTCATGAATTTTTAATGAGATATTATGTTCAAAATCAAACTTTTTTTCTTCTGCAATACATTCTATATCATCATGTATATTAATAAATGGCTGCAATTCTTTTACATGGATAAGAATATCCTCTTGCTTTTTACAGAAAAAAGAAAAAAGTCCGCCCATAGAGATGCTGTCACAGTACATCCATGAAATGAGAAGAGGTAAATCGTCACTGCTTGTATACGAATATCCACATTTGCAGTCGAGCCATACCACGCATCCAGCTTTCAGATTATAGATTTTGCCTTTATAATTCAGAACTCCACTGCCTCTAAGTACTATTAGGAATAAAAATGAACTTTGCGGTTCATGTATGATGCAATTATTTGATTTGTATGAAAATATACCTATTTTCTTTACATAAAAAAGGCAGTTCCGAGCAAATGTCGAAGGTGTACATATAAGCTGCCTATTATTATAGTTATTTATATTTTGTATACTGTTTTGTGACATTTAATTACTCCTTAAAAAGAATTTGTTATTTTAGGACATTGAGACAATATTGCCTTTATTTTAAGCAATATTTTGCCTGGACAAAACGTTATAAATACATTATAATGTATAATATCAACAAAATAAAACGTTATTAATATTATTTTTAGTAAACGTTTTTTGTTGCGTATTCTTTTTTTCCTCATTTTCCTCATTGGTCAAGGCTGATGCGAGATTTCTCGTATCAGCTTTACATTTTTATAAGGTAATAACAACACAAACCCAAAAATGGCTGCTGCATTTTTATTTGCAGCAGCCATTTTTGATTTTTTTTTCGGGCATTACAGGCAGTGACATAATTTTTTCAGCCATATACATTAACAAAGCAGTTGCATCGGAGGCATCTACTACGCCATTTTTATGGCAGTCTGCATTTGCCATCTGAGTAGCATTAAACTTTATTGCACCTGTCATATATTTGCAAATAAAAATAATGTCAACCATTGTTACTTTGCCGTCTATATTCAAGTCACCGTATGGTATCTTATCCGGTACTTCGCCAGTAGTTGTAGTTACCGTTTCTTCGCTTTTCTTAGTGGTCGTTGTAGCATCTGAAGTAACTGTAGTTGTTTCTGTTGTTGTTGTAATCTGTGTTTCAGCTGTAGTGGTTGTTGTTTTACTGACAGTTGTTGTTGTTATTGCTGGAGTAGTTGTGGTTGTAACAATATGCTCATTTCCATAAGCTGAGAGCCAGTCTTCTGGCAGCTCATCAAGCGTAATGCAATATTCACTGTTATATGTTTCACTAAGAGTAGCTGCATCCTGATAACGTTCACTCATAAGATGTTCGCCGTACCAAGGGCAGAAGTAAAGCCAACCGGCATTTTCCACTGTTAGGTTTTCAACTGTAGGAACAGTATCATTTTCAGACATAGCGACCATCTTTTTACCATTTGTAAGTTCTACAAGATAATTATAAATGGCTGTAATGGCAGATACATTCGGACCACTTGTAAGACCGTCATCTCTGTTGTTATCTACGTTATACTTATCATATGCAACAAGATCAACATATTCGTCACCGGGATACCATGTGGGAGAATTAGCATAATTATAGCTATTAAATTCCCAGATAAGATTATGCAGATCATATTTTTCGGTAAGTGTTGTATAAAGAAGTTTCCACAGTTCTTTGTAAACTTCTGGACCTCTGTCACCCCACCAGAACCATGCTGTACCATCTCCATAATTACCTTCATTGCCCTGTGCTTCATGAAGCGGTCTGAAAATAACAGGTACATTGTTCTCCTGAAGGATAAGCAGCTGTTCAGCAAGATCTTCCATAGCAGCCTGGAAGTACTCATATTCCTTTGTGCCTTCAATGATTGCGTTGGCAGTATTAAAAGTACTATTAGAAGCTTGATAATTCTTATATGAACATTTAGTCCAATCCACTGCGTCACCAAGCTCATAATTATCAAAATCAATTGGTACGTTGATATGCCATGAAGCTGTTACAATACCATTTTTATTTTTAGTCCAGTCAATAGCACGTTCTGTAGAACCATCTTCCCATCCATAAAGCGGGTTATAGTTCATAAAATCAAATCCACGAATAGCAGGCTGTTTGCCTCCTGTTATCTCATCAATATATTCAAACTCAAGCTCCGCATTTCCGTCATTACCGCCGCCATAAATCTCTTGCTGACCTGAAATGATATGGCTTCCGTAAACACTCTTCAAGTACCCCATAAGAGATTTTGCTTCAGGAGTAGCCTTGGGATCGGTAAGCTCAGCAGTAGCCTTAGAGTAATCGGGAGCCGGAGTTTCAGTAAGTGTTACGCTGTCATAAAGACAGTACCCCCATCCACCGCCAAAAGTAATAGTATTTTCACCTTCAGTGAGTTTGATGTCACCAAAGCTATAATCATTCCAGCTTGCAGTATGAGGAATCTTTACAGTTTTAGACCACTTACTGCCATCTGTACGTTCAACGCTTACAGCAGCTTCACGTGTTTCACCCTCATCTCCCAGGTACATGATACATCTTGATACAAGACGATACATACCGGTCTTAGGCGCATCAACTTTAAATGTCATAGTACCGCCACTTGTTACCCATACAAAGCCTTCGCCTGTATATCCCGGATATTCGTCATTGTAGACTTTGGTTGCAACTTCTGCACCATCAATGGTCAACGACTCACATTCGCTCTCAAAGATTGCATCGTCTGCCATAGCATTATTTGGCAGTGTATAACACACGCCAGAACTCAGTGCAATTGCAGTAAGCACTGCACCGATTCTTTTTGTCAAAATTTTTTTCATGTAAATTCCTCCCATATTTGTGACAAAAAACGATTATATTATTTGATAATATTATACAACAAATTTCACCAATTGTCAAGCACTTAAATACAGTTTTTAATGAAAAAAGCTCACCACTGAACATGGTAAGCTTTTAACAGTTATATTCTTATGCTCTGCCGATAACCTTTCCGCAGCATTTTACATAATCATTTTCATTTAAAACTATATCCTTGTATGCACTGTTAAGTGAGATGAGTCTATCCCCACCGAATTTCTTTATATATCCGTTTCCATCAACAACAAAAATACCTATTTCCCCTGTACTTACAAAACTCTGACGCTTGATAAGAACTATATCACCATCGTGATAAATTGGTTCCATACTGTCTCCGCTTATGCACAATGCAAAGTCAGCTTTTCTTGCAAGAATCGTATCCGGAACTTGAACTTCTGTATTAAAGTCTCCTTCATCAAGTAGAAATCCCGTACCCGCAGATACCTTGTACTCACTGCTCTTTACAGTGATCATTTTTATTTTGTCCGACAAAGGCTCTTCATAATAGTCTTCGATATCAGTTTCATTTTCTTTACATC
>ERZ791837.1798-NODE-1798-length-13035-cov-2.877427_pt1 | contig 13035 bp, 11 predicted proteins | sample MGYA00510292_ERZ791837 | MGnify/ENA primary metagenome ERZ791837 (study PRJEB30046, sample SAMN00715259) | human gut metagenome | study: EMG produced TPA metagenomics assembly of the A metagenome-wide association study of gut microbiota in type 2...
GCCGTCGGCACCCAGCAGGGAAAGTTCGCCCCGGGGCAGCAGGTCCGGGACCAGCCAGTCCACGTTTTGCAGGGGCACGTCGGCCAGCACGCCCGGCCCGACGGGGGTCTGCTCGGCCCGCATCTTGTCGTTTTCGCGCCTGGCCTCGGCGTTGGCGGCGGCCAGAAAGGCGGCGCGGTCGGTGTCGATGGCGTCCTGACACCGGTGGAGCCACTGGTCGGTCTTGTACTCCACGGCAGGCAGACGCAGGCTGTAGGCGGCGCCCCGCACATCGTCCAGCAGCTCCGGGCGCTGGGCTTCGTCGTACTGGGCCAGACAGGCAAAGGTCAGGCGGCTGAACAGCTGCTGCTCGGTCCTGCAGGCGTCCAGCATGTTTAGAAAGTCTGTGCGGTCCTGAATGGATACTCCCAAAATACATTTCTCCTTTCGCTGTGGTTTATAACTGGAAGCAAAACCAAATGTTGTTGCTATAAGTATAACTCTGAAAAAACAACGTGTCAACAAATAGTTTTTGCGCAAAAAGCCACAGCTTCCGGGGTGAAAATGCACAGGAAAATGGGGAAAGGCGCTGCAGCAATCTTGAAAACACACCAGCTGTATGTTAAAATGACACTGAGAAGGGAAGTGGTGCAATTGCCGGTACTGAGCATTTTTTACGGCATCATTGTCAGAATGTACCGCGAACAGGCTGGAAAGCATAATATGCCGCATATCCACGCAGAATATTCCGGTGAAGAGATCGTGGTTGCGCTGGACGGTACGGTTCTGGAAGGCAGCTTTCCGAAGAACAAGCTGAAACTGCTGGAGGCATGGATCGTGATCCATCATGAGGATCTGGAAGCCAACTGGAAGCTGCTGAGCAATGGTGAACAATTCTTCCGCATCGACCCGCTGAAGTAAGGAGTGATTCTGGATGTTACAGCCGAAGCTGACAAAGGTGGAGCCCGTAAACCCGATGAAGCTCTGCCTTTATTATGAGACGGGCGAGGTAAAACTGTTTGATGCAGCCCCTTATGCCACCGGCTCGTGGTACGGCAGGCTGCAGGATGAGCGTTACTTTGCTACCGTGCATCTGCTGCCGGGCGGTATTGGCATCGAGTGGGAAGAGGGGCAGGATATCGCCCCGCATGAGCTGTACGAAAACAGCGTTCCTGTGAAGAAAACAGCATAACCCAATGCAAAAGGCCGCTGCACGGTTCACATGCAGCGGCCTTTCCGTATTCAGCGGCGGTTTACTGGATGCCGGTCACAGGGTAGTCCTGATCCTCAACGGCCTTCTTCAGCACGTCGTCGGCGACCTCGGCGTTCAGGGTGACGATGGCGGTGCCGGCCTCGTGGCTCACCACGGCCTCGTCCACCTCGGGCAGGGCTTCCAGAGCCTTCTTCACGCGGGCTTCGCAGTGGCCGCACATCATGCCTTCCACCTTCAGGGTCTTTTTCATAGCAGTGTCCTCCTTGGTACTCTCTTTATTTGCAACCGCTGCGGGCTGTGCGGAGACAGCGGGCAGGGAAGCAGCATTTTTTGCCGCACGATCGTGCTTTGTGCTGTGCACGTCGAACAGGTTCAGGCGCAGGGCGTTGCTTACCACGCAGAAGCTGGAAAGACTCATGGCTGCCGCTCCGAACATGGGATTTAACTGCCAGTGGAACAGCGGGATCCATACACCTGCTGCCAGTGGGATTCCAATAATATTGTAAATAAATGCCCAAAACAGGTTCTCATGGATATTCCTGAGAGTTGCCCGGCTCAAACGCACAGCCGCCGGGATATCCTTCAGGCTGCTCTTCATCAGAACCACATCTGCGGCATCAATGGCAACATCAGTTCCAGCCCCAATGGCAATCCCAACATCCGCCCTCGTCAGTGCCGGTGCATCATTGATACCATCGCCTGCCATGGCTACCCTGCCTTCTTCCTTCAGAGAACGGACTACCTGTTCCTTGCCATCCGGCAGTACTCCTGCGATCACCTCCGTAATACCGGCCCTTGCAGCTACTGCCCTGGCAGTTCTTTCATTATCACCTGTCAGCATGATCACACGTATTCCCATATCTGTCAGCTCCTTCACTGCTTCCATGCTGTCCTCTTTGACCACATCTGCAACAGCAATCATACCAAGGAACTGATTATCAAGGCCAAACAGCAGAGGTGTCTTTCCCTCTCCCGCAAGCTGCTTTACCTTTTCCTCTGTATCTGCTGAAAGAGGAATTTTGCTGCTGATATAGGCAAAGCTTCCTCCAGTCAGAAGTCCATCTCTGCCCCTTCCAAGAAGACCGTTCCCGGGAAGCGCCTGAAACCCTGTTACTTCTTCTGCTCTCAGCTGCTTTTCCTCAGCGTATGCTATGACTGCTCCTGCCAACGGATGCTCACTGTTCTTTTCGAGAGAATAAGCAAATGTAAGCAGGCGTTCCTCTGGCACACCTTCTGCCGGCAGTATATCGGTCACTCTGGGTTCACCCTTAGTAATGGTTCCTGTCTTATCCAGTACCACGATTTCTGTCTTGCCGGTTTCTTCCAGAGAAGCTGCTGTCTTAAATAAAATGCCGTTTCTGGCACCCATACCGTTACCTACCATGATCGCTACAGGCGTTGCCAGTCCAAGGGCACAGGGACAGCTGATCACCAGTACAGAAATGGCTCTTGCAAGTGCATATCCAAAGCTCTGCCCTGCCAGGATCCATACCAGGAAAGTGACAGCAGCAATGGCGATCACTGCCGGCACAAAAATACCCGAGACCTTATCCGCTATCCTGGCGATCGGTGCCTTGGTAGCAGCCGCATCGCTGACCATCTGGATGATCCTGGAAAGAGCCGTATCCTCCCCTACTCTGACTGCCTCACAGGTAAGAACACCGGACTGATTAATAGTAGCTGCAGATACCTCGTCACCTTCTGCCTTGTCCACCGGGATGCTTTCTCCGGTAAGAGCTGCCTCATTGACAGCGCTGCTTCCCTTCACTACAATACCATCCACAGGTATATTCTCTCCAGGCTTTACCAGGAAAAGATCTCCCTTTTTCACCTGATCAACGGGAACCTCCTTCTCTTCTCCCCCGATAAGCAGAACTGCTTTCTGGGGAGCCAGCTTCATCAGACCCTTCAGTGCATCTGTAGTCTTTCCCTTGGAATGCGCTTCCAGCATCTTTCCTACTGTGATCAGTGTCAGGATCATGGCTGCAGATTCAAAATAAAACTCATCCATATACTTCATGACACCGGCCATATCACCCTTCACCTGCGCATCTGTCATGGCAAACAGTGCATAGGTGCTGTACAGGAAGGCAGCGCTGCTTCCCATGGCAACCAGCGTGTCCATATTCGGTGCTCTGTGAAAAAGACTCTTAAAGCCGCTGATAAAAAATTTCTGGTTGATCACCATGATCATAATGGTCAGCAAAAGCTGTACCAGTCCCATAGCCACATGATTTCCTTCAAAGAATGCCGGCAGAGGCCAGCCAAACATCATATGTCCCATGGAAAAATACATCAGTACGATCAGAAAGCCAACAGATGAAAACAGCCTCTTTTTCAGCTTCGGTGTCTCCTTATCTTCCAGTGCCTTTTCCTGCTCCCTGATGCTTTCAGCATTGTGTCCTGCCTCTCTGTCAGCTTCCTTCAGGGCTGCCCCGTATCCTGCTTCCTCAACTGCCCGGATGACCGACGCACTGTCTGCATCTCCCTCAACGCCCATAGAGTTTGTCAGGAGACTGACGGAGCAGGCACTGACACCGTCTACTTTGGAAACTGCCTTCTCCACTCTGGCACTGCAGGCGGCACAGCTCATCCCTGTTACTGTATATTGTTTCATTTTCTCATAACTCCTCTCTTCAAATTTAGTGCTTGTACTTCTAAGACTTCTACTTCATCAGCTTCTGAAGGATCTTCATCAGTTCATCTACTGTTTCTTCTTTTCCTTCCTTAATATCTCTCACAACGCAGGTTTTCATGTGATTTTCCAGCAAAACCTTATTAAAGCTGTTCAATGCAGCACTTACTGCCGCTACCTGTGTCAGAATATCTGTACAATAGGCATCTCTTTCTATCATGCCCTTAATCCCCCTGATCTGTCCCTCGATCCGGTTCAGGCGATGGATCAGATCCTTATATTCCTCCGGCTCTCTTTTCTTTGTTTTATGACAGCAGCATGCTTCTTCCATTTTCTATTCCTCACTTCCCTGATTTGAGCTTATTATATACCCCTATGGGGTATATTGCAAGTTCATATTTTCTCAATAGCAAAAAAGATACTCCTCCGTCTCCGAAAGAGTATCTCCTGTTTGTCTGTCCTGATCCGGCCTGCTGCCAGATTTCTTATTATTTTCCTTCCTTCGTCAGATCCACCAGTCCGTTCAGTATCTCTGATATCTCATTCATGGTTACCTGATTATCTTCCTCTGCCTTCATGGTTTCTCCGGCATGCGCAGAAACCTCTTCCGAGATTGCTGACATGGTCTGTACCGCATCCACAATGTTCTGGTTGGAATCCTTCAGCTGCTTCACCGTATCTGCAAGCTGGGTAATGCTCTGCTGCACAGAAACCGTACTGCTTCTGATGGCATCAAACTGCTTTGCTGCATTGTCAGTTCCTTCCTTCTGTCCATTGATCCCTTTGATCATTTCTGTGATCACACCGACAACATTCTGGATCGCTGATGACACATTACCGATCAGTTCAGCAATATTGGCTGTTGCTTCCTTTGTTCTTGTAGCCATGCCGGAAATTTCTGTCGCTACTACAGAAAAGCCACGGCCTGCCTCTCCAGCTCTTGCAGCTTCAATGCTGGCATTTAATGCAAGCAGACTGGTCTGAGATGTGATTCCTCCGATCAGTTCTACAATGGAATGCATTTCTTCCATATAATGCTCGAGTTCTTCCAGCTTCGCAGTTACCTCAGTTCCGTTCTGTACAGAAATATCTACCTCTGTTTTCAGCTCTTCAATATCATGATTACCCTGATTCAGTGCCTTCAGTGTCTGATCCATATTCCCACGGATCGCCAGAACGGTATTTTCCACTTCTGTTACCTGTCCCTGGATCACCATGGTCTGTGTCTGCTGTGCCTGAATATGCTCTGCCGTATCCTGTGAACCGGCATTTACTTCTTCCATGGCTCGCCCGGTCGCTCTGGAAGCTTCTGTTAATTTATTCATTCTTTCTGATATATTACCAACACCTACTGATAGCTGGTCTGAAAGAGCCTGACCCTCCTCAAGCAGCCTCTCTGTCTTTTCCTCGGATGCCCTGACCTCTTCCAGCTTCTTTTCCGAATTGGCCTTCATTGTTCTCACAGTGATAATAGAATACACAGCGACAAGCAGCATGACCATAAGCTGCATTACACCGGTATCAGTATCCACATATCCAAACCGATGAAGCTTTGCACCAACGCCGATAACGATCAGCGTTTCCAGAACCGTTCCGACATTGATCAGTAAAAGATTTCTCACATCATTGAAAATAGTCACCACAAAGACCATTGGAATAGCAAAAGCAAAGATCATATGATTTGTCGCGGTAAAAAGACATGCTGTATAATATACGGCAAATCCTATAGAAACCAGATGCTTGATCAGTGTTGTATCCTTATTTTTGCTGTAGCTGATAAATTCTGCTATTACTGGAATAAATCCGACCACCGTCATTACGATCAGATAAAGTACACTGCTTCTTCCATCAATAGTCTGCAGCAGCATCAGCACTGTGATAAGCAGTACCGTCGTAAAATGAGTGATCATAGCTGTTTTGTTGTTTCTTTGCATCTCTGACATCTCTTTTGTTCCCCTCTCTTTTGTGGTGGGTGAACTTTTTCTAATGACAGTGTCCACCACAGTTTTTGCAATCTCCACCGCACTGAAGAGATTTTCCTGCCTTTTTGTCACGGATCATACTTCTGACTGCAAGACCGACAACCAGAAGAAGAACTGCTCCTACAATAATTGTTCCCATAAGCTGGTCTCCTTTCCACATTTGCATAGTTAGTATACGCTAACCTCATGGAGTTGTCAATGATTCCCACATTACTCTCTTCTGCTGATGATTTGTTATTTTTGCACATTTCAGTTTTATGTGTTACAATATAAGTCAGTTATACTCTAAACTATAAACCGTTTCCTTCAGGAAGAAAGGCTTCAACTACATGAAAGTAAATGAATCTGCAGAAAATTATCTTGAAACTATCCTCGTACTCAGTCATCAGAAGCCTGTGGTACGTGCTGTTGATATCGCCGAAGAACTGGACTTCAAAAAATCAAGTGTCAGTGTTGCCATGAAAAATCTCCGCGAAAAGAATCACATCACAGTTACCAAAGAAGGCTATATCTACCTGACTCCATCCGGCAAGGAGATTGCTGATATGATCTATGAACGTCATCAGCTTCTCAGTAACTGGCTCATGCGCCTTGGTGTAGATGAGAAAACAGCCACAGAGGATGCCTGCCGTATGGAACATGTGATCAGTAAGGAAAGCTTTGAAGCCATTAAAAATCACATAAAATAACAGATTATTTTTCCTTACTTTCCCCTGTTACATAAGACTCCATGAATATAGAGAACGAACACGGTCTGCCAAAGAAATATCCCTGGATATAATCAGGCTCTATCCTGCTGATCTTATCCAGCTCCTGTTTCGTTTCTATTCCCTCCACACAGAGCTTCAGATCTATACTGTGCGTCATCTCTACCATATGCTGCAGAAGGTTATATTCATATCCGTTATTTAATGCCTTGAGAGTAAAGGATCTGTCAATCTTGATGGTATCCGGGCTTAAGTTATACAGGTAATGGAAATTGGAATATCCGGTTCCGAAATCATCCAGAGCAAGCGGTATATCACTCCTCTTCAGTCCATCGCAGAAGCGTCTGAAGTTGGCATCACATTCCAGGAATCCGCTTTCTGTCAATTCTATGATGAGACTGCCTCTTTTAATCTTATATATATTGATTGCACTCAGGATTTCTGTCAGCATATCACTTTTCAGTACCTGAATATAAGATACATTGACTGAAATGCGGAAATCCGGAATATATTTCTGGATCTGTCCGCATGCCTTCAGTGCCTGATGCAGAACGAAGCGTCCCACCGGAATGATCAGTCCGCTCTCTTCTAACAGAGGAATAAATTCTGCCGGGGAAACCATTCTTTCCTTCGTTCTGAACCGGAGCAGCGTTTCTGCACTGACAAGCTTCTGGCTCTTAATATCTACGATCGGCTGGAAATAAGCTTCGAATCCCTCAAAATTCTGGTTTACAGACTTACGCATGGTATGGACCAGCTCTTTTTTGTCAAGAAACTTCTGATAATCCTCTTCCTTATAGATCACATATGTATTTTTGCCGGCTTCCTTCGCTCCTGCCAGCGCAAACTCGGAAAGCTTCAGGATATTCTCACTGCTCCTGTCCTGTACTGCTGAAACAGGAAGAATTCCCGCAGAGATCGTATAAAATACATCATATCCGATTTTTTCGATCAGGGCATCTATCCCCTCCCGGATCGCACGGTACAGATCAACAGCACTTTCTGCCGTTCCGTTCTGTCCAAAGATCAGAAATTCATCTGCAACAAGACGGTAGATCCTGCGTTCAGATCCTGCTATACTCCGGATACATTCTGCTGTTTTATGCAGGATCATATCTCCGTATTCCATTCCTTTATTCTCATTGATATCCTTGAAGTTATCAATACCTATACGCAGGAAAACACCTTTATCATTCTTAATAAGCTCTGAAAGCTCTGCCCTGAGGCTTGTCTCCCCAAGCAGTCCGCTGACATTATCTGCCTGCTGTTTCTTGCCGATCTCATTGATACAGCCGGTGATCAGTTCCGGTCTGCCTTCTTCATCCACAAGTACGTTTCCACGGCAGTTGATCCAGACCGGCTTTCCCTCTTTGTCCTTCCACCGGTAACGCAGATTATGGAAGCTTTTCTTTCCGGAAACGATTTCAGCAAGATCCTTGGAAAGCAGATCAAGATCCTCTTCATATACCACCTTCGTAAAAGCAGCTGTATAATCAGGGAAATCGGCCGCCGGAAGTGGAAATCTGTCCACTGCATTTTCTGATATTACATAATGCCTGTTCTTTAGATTAAGAACAAAAAGAAAATTATCAACACATGGATTCAGAATATCTATCACATACTCTATTTCCTCAAACGACATTTTGTTTGACAAATCTTCCATGCTATACCCCTCTTTCGTCAAAAGATAACCCTTATAATTGTAACATACTCCCGGCTGTTCAACAACCGGGAGTATGCAATATTCTCATACAAAATGACATTATTTGGGTAGTAGTAATAGCCATTTAGGCAATATTATAAACAGATCTGACAGAAAGGGTATCCGTATTTCCCTCAAGCACTTCGACCGTTTTTTCTCCAGCTTCCATATCAAAGAAATTATCAGAAAGCTTTAAGCTTCCATCAGCATTTCCAATCATGACATTCTTGGCATATTTTTCAGCCCTGACTGTAACCTTATTTCCTTCTGCCCTTACTGAAAGCCTGGGATCCTCAAAGAAATAGTGTTTTGGTGCTGTAAACAGACAGCTGTTTTCAGATACCACCTCTCCATTAACAATAAAGGCATAGCTGATGTGGATCTTTCTCTCTTCAAAGTCCTCCAGATCGATCTGATCAAGCCATACACCGTCAAGAGCAGGCACCGTCAGCTCCTGTCCCCCCTCAAGAAGCACAGAGCTGTCAGGCAGGCATACCTTCCATTTCACAATTCCCTTTACCTCCTGCATGGTCTCATTCGCTACATGAAGCCTTGCCTTTACCAAAATAGGATGCGGCTCTGATACACAGAACGGTCTTTCACTGAGTTCCCCTGTTTCCTCACAGGAGATCATAACCGGTGCAAACATTCTCTTTTCTGCATAGTGCAGCGCCTTCCAGCGTCCATAGTAATCGATGCTTGCCCAGGATGCTACCGGCCAGATATCATTGAGCTGCCATACCACAGCTCCCATACATCTTCCACGGTTTCTGCGGAAATGCTCCACCCCATAGCGGATTGCATCTGCCTGCAGGAGCTGGGAGGCATATAACAGCTGGTCAAAATCCTTCGGATAAAGATAGGTTGCTGACAGATAATTCATAATCTTACCGTTGGCTGATGTATTTCTCTGGTGCATTTCCATCACCCTGGAGAAAATGTTCCGGTCCTGCGGCTCCGTAAAGGTCTCTACTGTCTGCATACATGGAAAGGACTGGAATCCAAACTCAGACAGATAACGGAAGTGGTAATTCCTGTAATCGGTAAAGGGCTTGTTGCCATGCCACACCGCCCAGTAATGGGTATCTCCACGATTTTCATCCCATGGATCATCATAGTTTCCACCTGATGAAGGACTGGATGGCCAGTAAAAGGTCACCGGATCCTCCTCCTGCAGGATATGGGGAATGATATATTCAAAAATCTTGATATAATCGTATTTCTGCTTGATGGAGGGCTTCCATGCCTTATCTAACGTCTGTGTCTCCATTTCGTTATTACCACACCACAGGGCAAGGCAGGCATGATGCCGGAGCCTTCTGACGTTATCCCGGATTTCTGCTGTGATATTACGTTCAAAATCATCATCCAGCTCATAGCTGGCACAGGCAAACATGAAGTCCTGCCATACCAGAAGTCCCAGCTCATCACAGATATCAAAGAAATAATCGTCAGGATAATAACCGCCGCCCCAGACCCTGATACTGTTATGATTAACAGCTGCTGCATCGGAAAGAAGCTTCCTGGTTCTTTCTTTGTTTATCCTGGAGAACAGATTATCCTCAGGGATATAGTCTGCACCCATGGCAAAGATCTTCACGCCATTCACTTCATGGGCAAAGCACTCACCCCATTCATCCTTATCTGTATTCACCGTCAGGGTACGGAGTCCGATCCTTCTTTCATAGGTATCCAGCACTGTACCATCCCCAGAAAACAGAGTCAGCTTTACCTGATAAAGAGGCTGCTCTCCGTAGCCTCTCGGCCACCAGAGCTTCGGATCTGTTATAACGATATGATAATCCTCCGGATCAGCCCCTTCTGCCGGCACATAGGTTCTGCCCTCAGGATCTGTTACAATGACCTCTATCCTTGTGTTATCCTCCTCTGTAAACAGTTCAAGTGCCACATCAAAGTCAAGAGTTACTCTGCCCTCTTCGTGCTCCTGCGTGATATACACAGAATCAAAACGGCTTTTCGCGATATACAGCAGGGAAACCTCTCTGAAAATACCAGCATCAGGGAGCCTAGGACCCCAGTCCCATCCAAACATACAGTGTGCCTTTCTAAGATGTGGAAAGCCTTCCATGGCATCCCAGGAACCACCGGTATATACCTTTTCATTTTCTTCCTTGATATATCTGGTAGGCGAATGAAGCTCTACCCGCAGGGTATTCTCCCCCTCTCTTAAGCTTTCTGCTACATCAAACTCATAGGTTCTGTGCATATTGCAGGTGCTTCCAAGAAATATATCATTCAGGAAAATATCTGCCAGTGTATCGATTCCTTCAAACCTGAGAAGCACGCTGTCATACTCCCCAGCCTTCTTCTCTGCCATGAAGGTATCGGAAAAGGTGAAGTCATTGTCCATCAGCGGCAGAACCTGCAGCTCATTATCTCTGTAATAGGGATCAGGAATATAGCTTCCCGCAAGAAGGGCACTGTAAACAGAGCCCGGTATCTGTACCGGAATGCCTTTCTCGGGAATCAGTCCGCTGTCCTTTCCCTTTATTTTTAAATTCCAGTTTCCATTTAATATCTGTTTTTCCATTTCTTTACTCCCAGATCATTTATTTTCTGTTCTTCAGTATAGCATACCTCCTTCATTGGAAATAGAAACTTTTGAGTAGAAAATTGTACAAAATCGTCCTTTCTATGCTATACTTGTTTTGTATAAAAACGAAAAGAAGGGAAACTGCGTCATGAAGCAAGCGCATAAAAATGAAATCACAAATCCGAAAACCAGGCGTGCCAGACAGATTGGAGCTCTGATCTGTGTCGTACTTCTTGTTCTCCTGTATGTGGCGACTCTTATATTTGCCATTCTGGATTTTGAAGGCTCTGACCAGCTCTTTGCAGCCTGCCTGATGGCAACGGTCCTTCTGTGGATCTATATCTGGGTCTACGGTAAGTATACAGGTAAGCATACCCTTGCAGATGCACCAGAAGCTGAAAAACCTGATCAAAAATCCTTCTGAAGCATTTCAAAAAGTCCCTCTGCCGCTTTGGAAAGGGGCTTTCTTTTTTCTGTCAGCACACAGATATGCCGTCTTGGTATGATCTTATTAAACCGCAGTTCAAACAGTCTGCCAGACTCCAGCTGCTCTTTTGCAAACTCCCTCATCACACAGCCTACCCCCAGATTACGCAGGGCAAACTGCACAATCATGTCACTGGTCGCCAGTTCAAATTCAGGATGCATTTCCACATGGTTCTGATAGAGAAACCGATCCATGCATGCCCTGGTACTGGTATTTTTTTCAAGACAGATCAACGGGAGCTTTTCCAGCTCCTGCAGATCCAGCATCTTATTTTTATACTGAATAAATTTTCTTCCTGCTACAAAGCAGTCCTCAATCTCCTTCACCGGAAAAGTCTCCAGCTCCTCCTGCTCCTCAAAGGGCGACGTGATCAGTCCGAAGTCGATCTGGTCTTCCTTCAGAAGCTGCCGGGTTTCCGGTGTTGGGGCATTGGTTACTGTAACCTTGATATGCGGATATTTCTCATGGTATTTTTCAAGAAAAGGCAGCAGATAAAACCGGAGCGTCATATCACTGGCTCCCACTCTTATCTCTCCGCTTTCCAGATCCAGCATCTGACGAAGCTGCCTCTCTCCCTTTTCAATCTCCTCATAACCTTTTTTTACAGACAAAAAAAGCTGTTCTCCCTCTGCAGTCAACCGGATACCCCGGGATGCACGGATAAACAGCTTTGCACCAAGGCTCTCCTCCAGCTGTCTGATTGCCTGGCTTACAGCAGGCTGTGACACAGAAAGTGCCACAGCCGCCTTTGTTATACTTCCATATGATGCTGCATAATAAAATACCTTATAGTATTCCAGATTACCGATCATATCCTCTCCTGTTATTCCTTCAGACCCCTGCTCTTAATGGAAGCCACATCGATCAGGGTAAACTGATCCATCTTGTGCTCCATGCTGGTTACCAGTGCCCTTGCCGTGTCCATGGCAGTGATACAGTTGACACCGGTTTCGATCGCTGTACGACGGATCAGGAAGCCGTCTCTCGTCTTATCCCGTCCCTGGGTCGGTGTATCAATGACAAGGTCAATCTTATGTCCAAGGATCAGATCCATAACAGTCGGGGATTCCTGGGAGATCTTGTTGACCTGTCTTGCATGGACTCCTGCTTCTTTTAACGCATTACAGGTACTTCTTGTTGCATAAATGGTATAACCAAGCTTCTCGAAACGCTGTCCGATCTCAATAGCCTCTCCCTTGTCGGCATCCTTTACTGTGATGATCATCTGCCTGTACTTGGGCAGATCCACGCCTGCACCAAGGAATGCCTTGTACAGTGCCTCGTTAAACGTCTTTGCAATACCAAGGCACTCACCGGTAGACTTCATTTCCGGCCCAAGGCTGATCTCTGCTCCACGGATCTTCTCGAAGGAGAATACCGGCATCTTGATAGCGAAGTAATCTGCCTCAGGCTGCAGTCCCGGCTCATAGCCAAGCTCTCTGATCGTCTTGCCAATGATGACCTCTGTAGCCAGATCCACGATAGGAATACCGGTTACCTTGCTGATATAAGGAACGGTACGGGAGGATCTGGGGTTAACCTCGATAACATAAACATCCTCACCGATCGCAATAAACTGGATATTGATGAGTCCCTTTACATGCAGTGCCTTTGCCAGTCTTCTGGTGTACTCTGCAATCTTTTCCTTCACCGCAGCTGTAATGGTCGGTGCCGGATATACAGAAATACTGTCACCGGAATGGACACCTGTTCTCTCAATATGCTCCATGATACCTGGAATCAGGATATCTTCTCCATCACATACCGCATCAACCT
>ERZ791837.1803-NODE-1803-length-13008-cov-3.496873_pt1 | contig 13008 bp, 27 predicted proteins | sample MGYA00510292_ERZ791837 | MGnify/ENA primary metagenome ERZ791837 (study PRJEB30046, sample SAMN00715259) | human gut metagenome | study: EMG produced TPA metagenomics assembly of the A metagenome-wide association study of gut microbiota in type 2...
CTGATTTACCAGCCGCAGAGGATGACCGCCGGATCACTTCCGGCGGTTTTTTTTATATCCAGCATCTGCCTTGCATATTTTGCCAATACAGCCATTTTTATGCGTGCGTGCTATATTTATCCTATGCGTGAAAAAAACTTGTATATGCGTGCCATGCGTGCGCTATTCGTGCATTTTAAATAATATGCGTGTTCTATGCGTGAATCAAAGCATTATGCGTAGCTGTCCATTGCTTTCTTCTTCGTACAAGCTCCGGCTGTTGAGCATCTTTAATGCCATTTTCTTTTTTCTGTAAAAATGCGTGCGAGAAATCGGCATAATCCCATAGCGTGCTTCCATTTTGTCATATGAGATATTATTTAAAATTGATTCTGCTATTTTATCGCCCAGGTAATTGTCTATGCGTGTGCATATCTCTATCGTTTCCTCTCTACTCATTTTAAACATCTCCCTATGCGCGGCACCTAAGTCTCTTACAACATTATACCATATATTAGTTCATAAAAACACAATACATTATCGTATTCAATTTACCAAATTCCATTTACCGTCTTATCAATAGCTTCTCTCATCACTCCACCTGTCATTTTATTCATTGTATCCGCAACAAGACCTTTAAACTCTGCTCTTATTCGTCTATTATGATGAGTACATGGTTTTGAACAATAATTATTTCTTCTACATTTTTCACAGTTGCCATTCAATTTCCACTGTTCATTTTCCTGAATCTGTTCCATAATCTTTTCCCTCACTTTCCTATAAAATCGAACATTTTTATTAGTGCATTTTTTACCGGCATATTTCAGCCGGCAAAAATATCAATATTCAGTTTTGTTCTATGGCATCCTGTAATCTCCCTCTAATGCATTTTCAATTGCTCCTCCTAGATCAGAAAAGAAAACGCCCTCTTCGTCACAATCGTTTTGCCAAAGTCTCGCACCTAAATCATTCAGAATTTCACTTGCTTTTTTTAATATTTCCTTTTCTTCCTCTGAAAAATCAATGTCTACATCATTACTCTTATAAAAGTTAGCCATCTTTTTCTACCTCCGTTTTAATCTGTTAAAGTTCAGTTTAAATGCTGCTTTCTTATCGCAAAAACAGCAAAACCGTCTTTCATTTTTCGATAGAAAGCTAATTATCGTGGTACTGTCTCGGAAGTTTAAAGTCATCTTGAACAGTCAAACGGCTGACTCTTAAATTCTAAATTTTCTCCGGCAATGGCATCCATCCAAGGACTTCGGCATCCACAAGGTTGTTATATACATCGTCTGGATTGAAATGTCTGTACTCCCACCAACCTTGAGGTATAATGTAACAATCCTCATTCTCATCGTATTCTCCATCAATATCTTCCCAATCCCATATGCTGTCATTCTCCAACATTGTTCCGTCTTCATATATTGCCGTTGTAATATGCGATTCTTTTCGGTTCTTGTACTTATAACAAATAAGGACTTCCACCTCACATTCTGGCAATCTGTCGGTTATCCATTTCTGTTCCATGTCTTACCTCCGCTAAATTCTAATTTAACTATTTCACTTCCTGCTCAATATTTAAGTTTCTGAACATTGCGCACATCACACCCACAACAATACTGTTTCCAAACTGCTTGTAAAGTTGCGTGTTGCTATTGACTGCTGCCATTTTGGAAATATCTTCATCGGATACGCCCATCAACCGTCCGCATTCTCTTGGTGTCAGCTTTCGGATACGGTATTTCGTGGCAATATGGCTATTTGCATACCCATGTGTGCCAGCTACAAGATTAGCAGATATACCATTGTCAGAGATTACTGTACCGCACTGCGAACCATCGTTAGAAATCTGACCCACCTTTTCAATCCTTACAATCTCTTGATTTTGTGCGGTTATTGTAGGACACGTATTCCCATTATCTTGCACGCGCCCTCTTCTTGTCTGACTTTCCGGGTAACTTGCATCGAAGCATCCTCCAACTTCACATTCGATAGAACCGCTTTTCGTAGCCTGCTTAATCAGCACCATATTATCTTTCTGCACCGTAGTAAGTGAGTTGCACATTCCTTGTGCATTCAGCTCTAATCTCTGTTCTGTCGGACTTCCTGCTGTTCTGTCTGACGAATTTTCCGGGTTTCTGCCACGCATGGCAACTATCTGGCTTTCAAGTATTTTCGGCTCTTGATTACCACCTTGCATTGTACTCAACGTTGGACTAACCCCCCCCCTACATCATAAATTCTGTTAGTACTCTCAAATTTTGCTTCAAGAGAGCCTAAAACATTTACATCTGCCATAACTACTCCTAAATCATGTTGTTCAGCTTTTACACATCACACCTCGCTGAAAATCTGCTGTTACTCCGGTGTATATACTACCTATTACTTCCATTCAATCACTCCATTGCTACCATAGTTGTCAAGGCCTTTATAGTCTCTTGCCATAAGAGTTACAGCTACATCAATAGGTTTTTCTGCCACCTCTCCACTATTTTTCAACAACCATGTTTCCGACTTGCTGTTGGTTTGAGATTCCGCAGTCATATCTTGCCGTGATGCAGTTTGCAATGTCTCTTCGCTGTGGATTGCAGATTGTTCCGTCAATGCAAGTCTGCTCTGCTCTGCTCTGCTCTGCTCTCAGGATTGTGTTGTGGTAATGTTCCGTTTTCAATCAACTGTTTTATCAGTTTGTCTGCCTTTTCATTGTTGATGTAATACTTCTCGTCCACATCATCTTCAAGGTAATCTTTTATCTTCTTTTTTAATGGTATCGGATGTGGGAAATGGTAGTTATATTCTCCAAAAAACGAAAACATAAAGCACCTTTCACGGTTTTGTGCAACTCCGTAGTTCTTTGCGTTCAAATCCTGCCAGTAGCTTACATATCCAAGGCTTGTCAAAAAATCAATCCAGTTCTGAAAATCTACCATGTTTGCATCGGCATGTACTTGCGGTACGTTCTCCATGAACAGAATCTGTGGTAACTCACCACCATCATCTCTTATCTCTTTCAAAATACGTTCCACTTCCCACAAAAGACCGGACCGTGTTCCACTGCCTTTTTTCATGCCTGCTTGTTTTCCTGCAACCGATAAATCCGTACAAGGGAATGAATAGGTGAGCAAGTAAGTAAATTCCTCTGTGTCGCAAATATTCAAATCTTCTGCATGAACCTTAGTTATATCCATTGTTGGGAAATTTGTTTCATGCACTGCGTTATAGCTTGCTATGGCATACTTATCAAATTCTACAACTCTATAATGATCAAATTTTGCACCAATTCTTTCCAGTGCCATTGCCTGTGAACCATATCCGGCAAAAAGTTCAATTAATCGTATAGGCTTTGTAATACGGATTGGTTCACGTATCATGTCAAAAATGCTTATCTGATTCTGACATTCGTAATCAAACTTATCTAAATCACTCATTTTTTTCAAGGAGACCGCATATGCTTCACTCTGGCCAGAGTCTCGGCTCCTTTCTGATCTATTTATTTCAAATCTTTTCTCTGATTTCTTTTACAAGTACATCATCGTCAGAATATGTCTCTGAAAGTTTAATTGCTGCGGCTTCAAGCAGTTCTTTTAAATCTGCTATGTAGTTGATTTTATTTGCTTCCGCAACAGCCTTTTTATCTACAACTTCTGATACAAGTGTGTCCACAGGAAGCAGTTCTCTACGGCTTTTCAAAATCAAATCTGCCATATTCTTTGGAAGTCCGACTTCATCCAGACAATTTTTAAGGATATCTTGTGTAAGTTCGACTTTCTGTGATTCTTCCTCCTGATCAGCATTTCCATTTGCGATTAAGGTATCGTCCAAAACGCTGTGTATTTCCAAGCAAATCTTATTATTTTCTTCGTCATCTTCTCCAAGCACATCGTTTAAAATGTTCTGGAACACTTTCTTTTTCTCTGATGCTGTCATTTTTGCCTCGCAACCAAGTCCAGCTTCCATAAATTCAGAGTGTGGCTCATTCGTGTTTTTACTGTAAAACATCACAGAATGGATGTCGGTGCTTCGCTCAGTAAATGCCGGGAAAATAAAACCTGTATCTGGCATCCCGACAACCCAGTCTCTGATTCGTGATTCAATGCGGTTTTCGTCCTCACGGTAACCAAGCCCCGGCTTTGTCAGATTGACCGGACAGATTGCGCAAAGCAGATACTCATAAACCTCTTCTGATTCATCCAGCTTGTCATTGTCTGAAGTTTTGGTCATGACATCATAGGCATCGTGGAAAATCAGAATCAGATAATTCCCAACGTAATCGTAACTGTCAATGATCATATCGTAAAAAGTATCCATCAGATCATCATTTTTCAGTTTGCTTTCACGCAGTCCCATTAGAAACTGTTGTCTTCCGCCAGTACCTTCCTCTTCGAGTGGAAAATCCAACTCCAAAAGGTTGTTTCCTAACGTGCCGGATAACGCTTTTTTTGCAATGTCAAGATATTTATAATATTCTGCATCGTCCAGATTTAAAAATGTCTCACCGATTTTTGTAATTTTATTATGGTCAGCGTCTACATAGCAGCCGCACATACGAGTGAATGTACAGGCTTCCTTTTTAAATCTTCTTTTAATTTCTAAAACATCCTTTTTGTTCATAAAATTTAATCCTCACTTTCTTCCTTTTCGGTTTCTTCCTCTTTAATAGTTGCGATTTCTGCGCTTAAATTCCTGCTCATGGTAGATAAGATTTTTACAATCATTTCGCTTTTCGTCTTATTATCAACCTCTCCGACGGCATTCTTTTTCGCTTCAAGCTTGTCCCGGTATTTATCGTACTGTCTGGAATTAATATACCCAGCTTCGTACCACCCGAATATGTCGTCATTCGAATAGCACTTTTCGCCTTTGATCGTCACGAAAATCTCATTGACCTTTTCACGTTCTTTTTCTGCTCTGATTTGATATTTATCTCTAAGCTTCTGTATTTCTTTTCTGATTGTCTCTAAAGCTGTTATTTCTACATTGCTCATTTTTCATCACATCCTTCTGAAATCTTATCTAAACAGGCATTCCAGCCAACTTTATATGACGGTGTAATACCGTCCGGCTGTGGATATTTTCCGCATACTTTCATTTTCTCCGGCAGTTCCCGGAGCGGACACCAATCTGGCTTTCCAACGTTATATGCATCTTCTTGTGTCACACCACATATTAAATTTAATATTGGATTATCTCTTTCGAAAAAGCTACAAGGACAATCAGCACAGCATTCCGGCATATCGTCCATTATCAATATTGCTTTAGGCATATTCACACTCCTTCCGGCTTTTCGCATCGCTCAAATTCGATAACCCACACCCACGGATTAGCATCCCAACCGTAGCGGTCAATGTCGGATTTCTTAATGGTACTGTTCCAAAGAGTCGAAAACGCATATCTTTTTTCTTCTCCATTCAACACATGAGGATATTCCACCTCTACACCCTCTCTGCTAATCTGCTCAGATGTTATCTCCTGCAACCGCTCCACCCTCACATCCGTAACCTTAAGCCAAATACGTGCAGCTTCTTTCGGCATATGGATGGATGGGTGCCATTTCATCTCGATTTCTTTTCCATCACGGTAAAACTTCTCCGTATCGGAGTAGTCTGCACGGTAGATATACCGTTCTAATCCTTTGCACCATGTCTCTCGGACATAAAGGATATCATCAGTGTGATATGGTGGTTTCCATCTTTTTTTCAGTTCTTCATCCGTGATATCCTCTGGAAGTTTGTATTCATCTCCCCAGTTTTCATATGCTGTTTTACTTGGATATCCCCAGGTACCGCAATCACACCCTGCGAATGCATAGCACAGTCTGCCTTGCGGCTGTGGCTTTACAATTCTTCTGGTGCAGCTCTTTCTTCCGTCCAAATTCGCCCGAACCATTTCAGTGTTAAATAAAATCGGTTTAATCGCCATTTACTCCACCGCCTTTCACAATCTCGATTGCTTTACTAATAAGGCATACCGTGCAGTCCGATGCTCTACACTCTTCTCCAAAACAATCTTTGTTCACTGGTGATGTCATTGTTTTTTCAACTTCTTCCAACTGCTCCACAACCTTGTCCGGGTCGTAGGCGGTCGGCTGCTGGTCAATCTTCTGCGCCAATGCATAAAACATATCCTCTCTACGTGTCTGTGTAAGAAGAATATCTATAAACCATTGTTGATATAATTCTTTTTTTAACGAATCCGCATCAATCAATCTTCCCATCACTCGCCCTCCTGTTCCAATCTGTAATTGCTTTCGTTCGCTCGTCTTTCCCTGTTCTGATGCCTCCGTCCTGATCCATATACATCTCACATTCATAGCTTTTTGGAAGTTCTGTTCCGCATTTCATACATTTGATTTTGAACATTACACCAACAGCCGAATGTGATGACTTATTTGCAGGTTAAGAACATTGCTTTTCCACCACAGAACGGGCATGGCTTCAATTTTTCACTCATTCTTCATCACCCCAATCCAATTTCTGACCACATTTCCAGCAATAACGAGCAGGAAACGTTCCAGTTGACCACCCCATATACATACCACATGTCGGACATATATATCTTGTAGTCCCAGTATCTTCTTTTTCAGTAATAGCAGCTCTCGGATTCTGACGTTCCATCGCCGCCCGGCATTCTTCCGGTGTGCCGATTGATTCATACTCTGCGCATTCTTCCAAGGCTTTTCCAATCGTTCCATGCTTTTTAACAAGCCAAACATACTTCATAGCTTCTTTTAATTCTTCCAGTGTACCAATCGCACGGTACTGCTGTACTTCTTCAAGCGCATTGATTGCCGTCTGCTTAGCTTTTATCGCCAAATCCCCATGTGCTTCAATCATATTTAAAACGTTAATTGCTTCACTCTCCATTATGGCTACACCTCCAACAGTTCCGGGTTATCAATCATGTTGCCGATCACTTCAAAATTCTCTGAATCAAAATCATCCAGTTCCTCGTAGTAATCACAGCCCGGCTCATTCGTACACCATCCGTTTTCATGCCACACGACACGCTTTCTCGTCTCATCTTCTGGAAACTCATCATCGATATGCCCTGAAAGAATGTCATTCTCCCAAATCAACTTTCCGTTCTTGTCCTTAAGTCCGGTGCACTGGCAAATGGTGGCTGGGTCTGTCTTTTTTGAAAAATCCTTATACTCACTAGGGTATATTCCTATAATTTCAATTGGTATTCCCGTCTCAATATCCTTCTGTTTATCAACGATCAGATTTCCGACAACCCATTCACCGTTGTCCTTCCGCTTTCCACGGAATAAAAATCTATCTTCCATCATGCTTCACCTTTCTTCCTTTGATCTGCTCTAACATGATCCTCGATACCTCTGGAAGTCTCAAGCTCTCCATGCATCCATTATGCAGATTGCTTTCCTCATTCCACTTTGCCACCGGGCATTTCTTGCAGAGAGTGTTCGTGCAGAAATCTCCAATCTGCCGTATAGTCAGTTCCTTATTTGTTATGTGCGCCATTTCCCTTCTCCATTTCTTTCAACTTGGCTTCGGCTTCCTCATAATTCAGAAAATATTCTTTATGCAGACCACTTAATGGCATTTCGACATAATCTCCAAAACCATCTCTGCAATTCCAATAAACTTCCCCTTTTGAATACTCTATCTGCTCTCCATCGACCGGGTATATAGGGTGTACTTTTTCTTCATCTGTCTCATTTCCAATCTCATATAATACCTCCGGTGGATCAAAGCACAATTTTAATTCTTCCGGTGTATATCCTAAGTCTTCATAGTCTTTTAACTTCTCAGCAAGCTTCAGTATCTTTTTTATCTCACTTGGTTCACAGGTTATGTCTAAATCAAATGTAAGGGCAACTCCGCCTCTATCACTTGTCTGTGTTAGTCTCTCCATGCTATTCCTCACTTTCTGCCTTAAGCCAATCCAAAACACATGATTTGCAAGCCTCTTCAGGATGAGAACATTCCTCTACGCCCATGTGTTCTATGCAACTTCCAAATAATACTTCTGCCAAATCCTCATCCGTCATGCTCCGGATCCGGTCTGCATTGGTCTGTGGCTTCTTAGCCATGCTTTTCATACACTCCGTCATATTTCCACCTCACTAAATCTAATCCTCATTTATGTAAAACTCATTTCCATGTCTGCTGTACCCAAAGCAAAGGCTTCCATCATCACAAATTAATGCAAGTTCTAAGTCTGATAATTGTGTATTATTTTTAATAACCTTATAAACAGAACGATACTTACCCGGTGTACAATCTAAGACAATGTCATAATCATCAAGATTATCAACTTTATAACTTGAAATTCTGTATTTTTCCTTTAATTCATTATAAATCGTGCTGTTTATGGTTGCCTTTTCTCTCTCATTTTCAGTAAAGGCATATGCTGGATAAATTCTCTTTTCAATCACAATATTATTTTTCTCCTATCTCACTAAATCCGTTATTTTAACAGATACCCCTTTATATTTACCGGTGCGACAATACTCTGCGGTATCAAAAAAACAAATGCATCCATCGTCTTTTTTTTCAATTGCTATGCTTACACCATTGCTTACCAGTGTATTTTTTAACAACGTCAGTACCACTTCTATCTCCTGCTTGGTTTCATCTGTCATTTCAACTGTACCCTCTTCTTTCTACCTTTCTTTTCAAACTTATCGCACATCCCAACCGGGCAGCCACGTCTCATTTGCGTAGCTACTATGTACCCGCAAATAATGTCTGTATCGCTGTGTTTCCATGAGTATTTGCATTTCCGGCAATATTTTGTGCTTGTCTTGGTCATCTCTCCCATTGCAGCACCTCAAATCTCGTGGAACTTTCCGGCAAATCTTTCATCACAGTAATTACATTCGTGATACAGAACGCTCGCCACATCAACCATGTCTAAATATTTACCGGATAAGCTGTTAATGTAATACCGAATCCATTCGAATACCTCTCTTATCTGTCTACTCGAAAACTTAAACTGTGACTTTAAGCAGTTTCCAAGCAGTGAAAAGTAATTACAGATTGGTGCTGCTAAGTACTGCCCTGCTTTCTGCATGGAGTTTGGTGCTGCTTTTCTGTCTACCAATGCGAATCTCTCGCGGAATGGCACTTTGTTTGCTTCATCTGTCACGGAAATATCACACTTTGACTTCATGTAATACTCAAGTTCCGCTGTAGACAATTTCACATCTGCCACCGAATCAAGATAAGCATTGATCGTGTTCTCAACTCTTATGATCCGCTTATTTCCAAATCCGAACTTATCATGTAAGATCTGGAAAGATATAAGCTTTATATTTTTGAATGATTCTTTTACCAGATAATCTGTATTACTCTGTGCTCTGGCGTACTGCTGGATGCCAAATATCTCTTGCATGCTATAGCCAAATGCATCATTCTTTTTCTTCTTTTTGCTCAACGCATTGCTCATTTTCTATCCTCCCGAATTTATTACTTTTTCAATGATTTCTTCCCGTAACTGCTCTGCTATATGGTCCCGAACCGATTCCTCTGGGAATGCGATCTGATACGTCCGTTCCTTAATCCGGTTCGTGATCCGGTCATCGTAGGATAGTTTGTCCAGCGGATCATTACTCGTAAAAATCGTTACCTTCTGGTTTATGTACCGCTCGTTGATGATCTGATACATTTTGTCGTTGATCCATGCCGCCGGTGCTTCCACACCAAAATCATCAATGATCAAAATATCCGTTGTGGAAAGTGCATCTAAAAGCTGACTCTCACTGCCTGCTGCATCCCTGCGCCATGTATTCTTGATTTCCTGCAAGATAGTCAGTGATACTGCAAATTTGACTGTGTATCTTTTCATCAGTTCATTTGCAATCCCGGCAGCAATCCTCGTCTTACCGCTTCCCTTTGTCCTTGACCAGATATACAGTCCCATGCCTCTTTCCTTCTGGCTCTCGAAATCATCCAGATAGGTTTTTATGATTTTACAGGCATCTGACACCATCTTTTTACTTTCCTGCTTCCTGTACACATCCATCCGAAACGATCTCAGATCCATCCCACGAAATGCCTCCGGTATATCTGCGAATCGCAACCGCCTTGACATGACCGCTTTCTCACGGCATTTACACGGTACTGCTATTTCAACTCCGTCTTTTATTTTCAAGATCCACTCCCGGCCTTCGCAAATTGGACACACATCAGAATCCTTGGAAGTCTCCGGTGTCTCCGCATTCCTGCATAAGTTCGTTGAGTGATTTTTCATGCGTTCTAGTATCTCTTCCAACTGGTCCATCGTTCTCTCCTTTCAGATACTGCATAAACAAGTTCTCTCGTAAAAAGTTCTCCGGCTTTTTAATATACCGCTCTGCTGTTTTCTCCCGTCTGCATATATCTGCATAATTCTGTGCGGCCAATACCAGATCATCTTCCGGTACACCAGACAGTACCGCATTGCAGTATTCTGTTTCAACAAGACATCCAGTACACCGTTTCGGATAGGCCGCGGCAAACTCTCCGAATTTTTCCACGGGGGATATAGGGGGTGTATTTTGTTTATGTTTATGTTTATGTTTTTGTTTATTAATAGGTTCACTTTGTGGTTCAAACTGTGGTGCAATTTGCAGTTCACTTTGTGGTTCATCTTGTGGTTCATTTTTACTGTAATTTTGAACCACAAGACTATTTATTTTATATTGTGCTGCAAGATTCCCACCGCGCGCTTTCCATTCGATGAACCCATCTGTAGCAAGCTTGTTTCTCGCTCTCTTTAACGCTGATGCATTTAATCCAGACCGAAGTCCAAGGACTGACGAGGCTACCGTAAACGTATCTGGCCACCCTGCTTTATTCGCTATGGACATTAACGCATGCCATAAGGCGATTGCAGTGTTGGGCTGCGGGTTTAGTTCGAGCCTGTCGTAAAATGCTTTTATCTCAGCTATGTAGTTCAAGTTTCCACCTCCCGAATCCGTACTTCAATCCGTGGATTTTCAGCATCTATACGAAATTCATCAGAGAATCCACAGATCTGTTCCCATCCATCATTTTTTAATACATGGCAGTTAACTAATGCATCCTGGATCACTTTTCTACCGAAAGATGATATATTGTCAAGATCACGCCTTTTATTCTTTTCCACCCACAGATATTCCATAAATACTTTTTTGTTGATATTTACGTCTCTCAGGCACTTTCTGATGTACACAGAAACAATAGCTTCATTCTGCTTTTTCATCTCTCCGCCTTTATATCTGCTTGCCTTGTCGGCACGGATGAAATCATTCAGATTATCCAGTCTCCCTGGAATGATTAGTAAGTATTCCAATCTAACGCCCCCTTCTTCTCCGGGACTAACCCCGGAGATAATAACCAGCTTCCAATAATTCGTGATATATTATTTTCTGCATGAATAGGTTTCTTTCTGCCGGACGGCAAGGTGTTTCAACCCTATAAATCATTTACAACAATTCCATAGACCTTATACATCTCTCTGAACCGAATCACTCCAAGGCTGTGTGCCAGTGTATGGTGTTCTCTGCACAAACAGATTTTTTTATAACTGGAATCATCTACTTTTGTCCTGTCATTACCCATTCCGATTGCATCCTCATGATGAATCTCTCCATCTTTTCCACAGATTGCACATTTTTTATGTATCAGACAATAGTAAAGGTATCTTCCTATATCATCTGTACGTTCTATTGCATTGTCAGAAAGCGGTATTCCGTTCTCTAGGGCAAATTCCAGTATCGTGTTGATAAATTCCCTCGCTGTGTCCATAGAACAGTTGGAAAGACTGAAATACGCATCACCGATACGCATCATGTGCTGATATTTCAGTATCTCTTTCATTTCTTCTGGAAGATATCCTGTCCAATCTGAAATGTCTCTGATGGTTGCGTATGCCTTTTTTCGTTGTTCTGCAGATATGTGTCTGCCATCATCAAACCTGATCTCGGCATTTCTAATTTTCTTTCTTTGGAACATGTCCCCAAGCTTCAGATCCGGGACAGATACAACCAAGTCAGTTCCGTCTTTCCGCTCTCGATATTGTTTAATCTTTACAAGTGCGTGCATTAGTTATCACCATTCTTTTTTCTGACATCATAAAGAAATACTCTGCGTTTTAACGATTCATTTCTAATGGATAATGCAACGATCTCACCATCTTTAATGATAATTTGTTCAACCTTGAACTTATCGTATGTGCTCCATTTGTTATTCTTTTGTGTAAGAGCAACATCCTTTGCAGGAATCCAAATATATGGTGCAGTGTAAAGTTCTCTTCCAATTCCCCAGTTAAAGCAAGCACGCTTGAAAGAATCCGATGCCTGTCCTTTTTCTTTTTCCGTATATGATTCAGTTCCTACATCCTGCTTCCATACCCAATGATCGCCGTCTTCTGCTGGAAAATTAATACCTACATTGCAAAAGAGATTTCCATTAATTAACTCATGTTTTCTCTGCCATCTCTCTGATCCTACAGATTCGTCCAGAATGCGCATATCACATCTGGCATCTTTATAAAGTAAAAGGCTGCAACCTTTCTCATTTACGGTCGCCACTCTGGCATCAATCTCTTTTTCTGTTAAAGCTCTAAATTCCATTATTTCTCCTCCACAATTCTGCTTGCCCACATATCAGCAAAATGTAACAACAGATACAATGGCGTTTCTTTACCGGAAATATCATATTTAAACGATCCATACAGTCCATTATGCCAAAGGATAGCCTGCTCTTCTTCCTCTGTAAGCTTGATGAATCTTTCAGCAATCGCAATACTTCTCACTTCATGCGGAATATACAGAAGATCTTTATTTGTCTCATATGGTTTTGCTTCTGACTGTACCAATGGATATTCTCCATTTTCATCCTTTTTCCGGCTCTTAATCATATTAGGTACATAGTTTGGTTTTCCATAATCTCCCATCTTTCCAAGATCATGTAGCAAAGCACAAATGATAATGGCATTATGTGCTTTATCTGATAAAATTTCTGGCCTTTGTGTCAATAAAAATGAAATATCCTGCATGATTATAAGAACATTCCAACTATGTTTTGCTAAACCTCCCTCTTT
>ERZ791837.1804-NODE-1804-length-13004-cov-3.996448_pt1 | contig 13004 bp, 17 predicted proteins | sample MGYA00510292_ERZ791837 | MGnify/ENA primary metagenome ERZ791837 (study PRJEB30046, sample SAMN00715259) | human gut metagenome | study: EMG produced TPA metagenomics assembly of the A metagenome-wide association study of gut microbiota in type 2...
TGACTGCGGCTCTGGAAAAAAGCTGCAACGGCTATTTTATCCGGCTGGGGCAGCAGCTGGGGGCAGAGACGCTTTTGCAGATGTCTCGGCAGCTTGGCTTCGGGCAGGAGGTGCCGGTGGCAGGTGCGCTGCACGCCGATGCCGGAAAGCTGCCGTCTGCCGGGGAGCTTGCCCAGAGCGGCCAGCTGGCGAATTTCAGCTTTGGGCAGGGCGGTCGGCTGGCATCACCGGTACAGATCGCCGCCATGATGAACACCATTGCTTCCGGCGGGGTGTACCGCACGCCTTTCTTTGTGTGTGGCTCGGTGGATGAAACTGACGGTACGCCGCTGGAAACGTTTGCACATCCGCAGTCAAGGCGGGTGATGAGTGCGGAAAATGCAGCGCTCCTGCGTAAAATGCTGCAGCAGGTGGTGGAAGAGGGCACCGCACAGGATGCTGCCTGGCTGGAAGAAGGGGCCGGCGGAAAGACCGGTACCGCGCAGACCGGGCAGTTCACACCGGATGGCACGGAACGCAAAAACTTGTGGTTCGCAGGGTTTTACCCGGCGCAGCAGCCGCGCTACACCATTGTGGTGCTGCAGGACGGGCAGGTGAGCACGGAACATTCCAGCGCCGCCATCTTTGCCCGGCTGTGCGCAATGCTGGACCTTCTGGCATAAAAATGCACGGTTTCTGCTTGCTTTTTTGCGCTTGTTATGCTACTATATATTTGTATCTCTGCGTAGTTTTTGTTGAATTAAAATAAAGGAGCGTTTCAATCCATGTCTGTTATCGAAATTGTTGGCGGTGTGATCCTGCTGATCGCTTCGCTCGTCATCGTTTTCCTCACTCTCATGCAGCACACCCACGGTCAGGGCCTTTCTGGTGCCATCAACGGCAGTATGGGCGGCGCAAACAATGCCCGTCTGACCCCGGCTGATCAGATGCTGGCCAAGACCACCCGCATTGCAGGCATTGTTTTCTTTGTGGTTGCCATTCTGGCATGTCTGTTTGCAGGCCGTCTGGCAGGTTGACAAGGTTCGTGCAGCCCCGTGTAAAGGACGGGGCTGTTTTTCTGTGTTATGATAGGATGTCGGCGGCAGTCTGACCGCTGGGCAGGGTGGGGCAGTTGGCCCACGATTGGCAGCGCTGCGGCACGTTGGAGGCTGCGGCCATGGAAGAGCAAGGAGAAAAAATATTATGGCAAAGCAAACATTAACAACTATTAAGGATGAACATTTTGGTATTGCAAGAAAAATTGTATCAAATATGACAGCTGAAAGCTGGGAAACAATTCCGCACTGCTGTGCAACTTATGATGCAGAAGTAACTGAATTTATGAGAGTGTTAAAAGAAATAAATTCTACAATTTCAAAGGAAGAAAAAATCACTGTTAATACAGCTATGATGCGTGTAATTGTAGAAGCAATTAAAGCCTGCCCGCAAGTCAATTCACACATTTATTTTAATCGCAAGCTTGTGCGCGGCGAAGTTAAAACTTTTAAAGAAATCAATATTTCAATGCCTACCGTTCTTCACAATGGTGAAATGATGACTTTGAATATTCACGATATGGATAAAAAAAGTATGTCCCAAATGCGTGACACAATTAAAGAAACTATCCGCCGTGCAAACAATACGGATTTAAACGAAGTTATGTTTGAAGTATCACTTGATAATACTTTAACAGGACTTAAGCAGGGCAAAATTGCACAAACAATTTGCCGCCTTGTAGGCTCAAAAACAGGTAAGCACAAAGTTAAAACTTTAAAGGGCGAAGCAAAGAAAAAATATTACTCAATCCCTGAAAGCGACAGGCTCACAAAGCACGATATAGAGCAGGGAACAATAACTGTTTCAAACCTCGGTTCAATCTGCCGTGATTGGCAGGGTGCTTGCACACTTCTTGAAATCATTCCGCCGCAAACCTGCGCAATTGCAATCGGCTCAATTCAAAAAAAGCCTGTTTGTGACGAAAACGGAAATGTGGTTGCCGGAAATGTAATGCCGCTTACACTTGCATTTGACCACCGTGCATTTGATATGGGTGATGTTAAACCGTTTATCACAAAGCTTAACGAAATTTTCAAAAATCCTGAAGTAATGAAAGAGTGGTTATAATATTAAATAACACATTTTACATCGAAATATTGAATTCCTAAAAAATATTAAATACTTTTAAAATTAGGAATACGCTCCTAAAACTTGTTGACTTGTGAATAATTATAGATTATAATACTAATGATAAGTAAGGAGTGGTTATATGAAAACTATTGAAAGAACAGAATATTTGCAGAATGAAGCTATTCCGAATAATGTCGTTATTGTTCGGAATAATATAGTTGATTTTGCTCGGAACAGTAGTTATAATGTTCTTGACGAACTACAATGGAGGTGTTCCAATATGACGATCAAAGAAGCGGCTGCCGCTTGGGGTATTACCGAACGACGGGTCAATGAGCTTTGCAAAGCTGGACGTATCTCTGGCGCATATAAGGAGGGCAGGCGGTGGTTTATCCCGGACAGCGCTCAAAAGCCGATGGATAAGCGTGGTCACCGAAGTGTGGTAAAGCCCGCAGCATCATCTGCGCGCAAGCCGTTGCCCATTGGCGTATCTGATTACCGGGACGCCTGCAAAAACTACTACTATGTAGACAAGACTTTAATGATCAAAGAGTTTCTGGACGAGCGCCCCAAAGTATCCCTATTTACCCGCCCCAGACGCTTTGGCAAAACGTTGAACATGGATATGCTCCGCACCTTCTTCGAAAAGACGACCGAGGACACTTCCGTTTACTTCAGAGATAAGAAAATCTGGTCCTGCGGAGAATCCTATCTTGCCCACCATAGAAAGTACCCTGTGATCTTCCTGTCCTTCAAGGATGTTAAATACACCTCTTGGGAAGAAACCTATCAGACGCTCCAAAAGCCGATCGCGCAGGAATTCCGCCGCCACGACGAGTTGGCATCCAGCTCCGCACTTAGTGATTACGAAAAAGAGGAATATTCCCTTCTTGCAACAGAAGCCGCTGACGAAGTGGAATATCAAATGTCCCTGCGGACACTGACGCTGCTCCTCCATAAGCACCACAATGTCGCACCTATCGTCATCATTGACGAATATGATACTCCCATTCAGCAGGGCCATATGAGCGGCTTCTACGACACGATCATCGGGTTCATGCGAAACCTGTTCTCCGGTGGTCTGAAGGACAATCCGCATCTGAGCTATGGTTTCCTGACCGGCATCCTTCGTGTTGCCAAGGAAAGTATCTTCAGCGGCCTGAACAACCTGAAGATCAACTCGATTTTAGACGAGCGCTACAGTGAATATTTCGGCTTCACTTCAAGTGAAGTACATGAGATGGCGGACTACTATCATGCTTCTGATAAATATCAGGAGCTTTGCGAGTGGTATGATGGTTACCTTTTCGGCAATACCGAGATTTTTAATCCCTGGTCTGTCATTGGATACTTCAACAATAACTGCCGTCCCAAAGCATTCTGGCAGTCCACCGGAAGCAATGACATCATCCGTGAGGTGCTGGCTTCTGCAACGCCGGATATTATGGAGCGTCTGGAGCTGTTGATGAAGGGCGAATCCTTCGTTACGCACATCGACACTGGCGTCATTTATCCGCAGATCCAGAATGATCCGTCCTCTGTTTACAGCTTCCTGCTTGTGGCAGGTTATTTGAAGGCTGTGAGCTGCGACCAGTCTTACGGCGAGGATTATATGTGCGAAGTGGCTCTGCCCAACAAAGAGATTTCTTTCGTCTACAGCAAGGAGATCCTCTCTCAGCTTGAGAATATTATTCCTCGTTCCGTTGCTATTGCTATTCAGGAAGCTATCTACAAGGCAGATATCGAATCACTGCAAAAAGCCTTGGAAAAGTTCCTGCTCCAAACAATTAGTTTCCACGATGCTGCCGACGAAACATTTTACCATGGTCTGATATTGGGTATGTGCGCTGTGATGGACAACAGCTATCGCATTACCTCCAATCGCGAAGCTGGTGATGGACGATTTGATATTCAGATGCTTCCTTTGAATAAGCGGCTTCCTGGTATTCTGATTGAATTAAAGGCGGGGAAAGACCGCTCTGAAACACAGCTTGAAGACCTTGCCAATGTTGCCTTGCAACAGATCAACGACCGTGCGTACAGCGTTGATCTGCAGGCAATGAATGTTACGTCAATTATAAAAATCGGCATTGCATTCTCAGGCAAAAGAACACGTATTGCTGCCGAAAGGCAAAACATCGAATAACCATCTTCGCTCAGCAGGCTGGCTATCATCCAAGTCAGCCTGCTGTCTTTTTGTCATCGCGCTTTTTTCTTTGTTTATGCGGCGCAATTTCTGAGCTGCTCGCTGCGGTAAAAAGCACCCGCTGCCGGGGACAATCCCGGTCGGAAGCACTTTTAATATACAGAATTTCATCCCACACAAATCCCAAAAGACGAAAGCGGTGTCTGAAATAAACAGGCCAATAGAGTTCCAAAGGGGGACCGCAGGAGTGCCGGAAAGTGCCAAAGAGGGCGCAAGACCCCTCGCTGAAAGTTCAGACATAGGTTTGGGATCAAGAGACCGGGCGTTCGAGTCGCCCCACTCGGACCAAAACCCTCTGAAATCGGTTGATTTCAGAGGGTTTTTCTTATTCATTGTCTATTGCGGCGCAGAATTTGAGGAGTGTCGCTATGGCAAAAAATGTGATAATTCGATGTTTTCTTGTAATTTGTTCCGCTATGTACTATAATTAATCAACGGTAGGCCTTTGTGCTACCAAGGTAGCCGTGTGAGAGTATTCCCATGCGGCTACTTCTCTTTACAGAAAAGAGTGATCTTATGCAGAACAAAAAAGATCAACACTATGTTCCAAGATTCTATTTAAAGAACTTCTCCAAAAATAAAAAAAGCCTTGGTATGCTCAGAAAATCCGGTTTCAGGGTAGTCGAGCATGCGTCAATTAAACAAGTAGCCTATCGGGACTATATGTATGGAAGAGATGGCGTTATAGAAGAGTGGCTGTCCAAATGTGAAGGAAAATGGTCTCAGGTGGTGAGATATCTATTGGTTGAGGACGACACAGAGTGTACAGAACCATTGGAATACTACCTGCTCCTCCTTCACTTTGTACAGATTTCATTAGTAAGAACAGCTAAAAATAGCAGACGCTTATCGTTCATTACTTGATAATCTTAGAATGATGCTCGATGAAACAGAAGCATCCAGAGGAAAGCTTGCAGTTAGTCGCGAAGAATTCTTTGCTGACTACGATACTCCCAATAAAATCTCCATCGCTGTAGCGAACGAATGTTTTGATATTTTGGTCGATCTAAAGCCATTGACAATCATAAACGAATCCGGTCGTGGCTTTATTATTTCTGATAATCCGGTCACGTTGTATAACCTTCTCTATGCGCGTAGGAATTATAGAATTAACTATGGTTTAGGTACTGGAGGTATTATCATTTTTCTTCCTCTAAGTCCAACTGTGTGTTTTTGCCTTTGCGATCCAGAAGTGTACGATGAGAAAAGTGAGGATGGTTTCAATATTACAATTAAATCCAAAAATCAAGTAAACGAACTCAATAAAATGTTTGCGCAAAATGCATATGAAGCGATTTATTGGGGTTCAGGTGTTGATGCCGATTACGCCAAACGCATGGGCAGAGAATTTCGAACACCAAAGCCTCCGGTAGAAGAATTGCCCATTAAAGGAAGCCTGCACTCCATTATTCGATTTGGTACAGAATCAATATTTGAGTACTACCAAATACCAGAAGCGGATTTTAGAAAAGTATTGCCGGGATCACGGCTATACAGCCATCCGCCACTACGACGAGGACGACGGATATTCGGGAACCAACTTCAACCGGCCCGGATTCCAGCGGATGCTTGCCGACATCAAGGCGGGCAAGATCAAGCGCGTTGTCGTTAAGGATATGAGCCGGTTCGGGCGTAACTATTTGCAAGTCGGAATGTATACGGAAATGCTGTTTCCAGAGTACGGCGTCCACTTTATTGCCGTCAATGACGGTGTGGACAGTGTGCGCGGGGACAGCGAGTTTACCGCCATCCGCAACGTATTCAACGACAATCTTGCATAAAGCATGACAAGAAAAACAGCGGTGCGGATACAATCAGAAATCTACAATCAAAGCCCAAAATTGTGTGTAATTTAGGGTGGAAAAACGAGGATTTTGTGTCTTATAAGAAGCGTAAACTTAGGAGGCGGATGGGTTTATATGTTGTTACTGCAACTATCCACGTGGCAAAATATATCCCTCTTCCGCCGTTTATAGGTTGACATTTCCGACTCTTTTCTGTATAGTGTGTATGGGTGGGTACCTACCGGCACTTAGGCTGAAAAGTCTACGTGCCGTTTTTGCTTTTACGGAGGTGCGAAAATGAAAAGAATATCAGTTGCACACAGGTTTAAGGATAGGGCTCTTGTTGCCTCTTTGGTGCGTGGAATTGCTTTTGCCCTGATTACGCTTTTGTTTACAACGGTCGCTTTCTTCAAGGGTTTCCTATGGTGCATTTACATCGGCTTCTCATTAACAATGGCTCTTGGCGCAAAGAAATGCGAATATAGAAATTACGTTTGCAGCCTTTTGGCAGGATATGTGTGGTCGCTCGCCTATGTATTCTTTCCCTCTTTTATGGAAAAGACATTTCATATTCCTTCCTTCGCCGCAATGACCGTCAGTGAACTGATCCTAACTTTCCTGCTGCTGTTTGTGCATCTCAAATTTCTCCGCAACACCTGGCTGAATAAAATACCTATGGTGTTTGCAGGAATCACGACTGTATTTATCGGCGGCATTGACCATATTGCGTTGAGTGGGCTGTCAACCTTTATGGGAATATCTATGGCTGTGCTGACAGAGATCATCATTGTATTTCTGACTGTGATAAATAAAGAAAAGCAAGTAGAGCAATAAATGAAAGGAGCATTCTGATATGAATATTACAGTTTATCTCGGTGCAAACGAAGGCAATGACCCATCTTTGCGCAAAGCGGTTCAGGAACTTGGTACATGGATTGGTGCAAGCGGAAATGCGCTGGTCTATGGCGGATCGAAGACTGGCTTAATGGGCGAGATCGCCAAAAGCGTTCTGGACGCCGGTGGGAATGTGACCGGTGTAGAACCGCAGTTCTTTATGGACGAAGGTTTCCAGTATGACGGGCTGACAGAGCTGATCGTCACAAAGGATATGTCGGAGCGCAAGAATAAAATGATCGAGCTGGGCGATGCCTTTATCGCCTTCCCCGGTGGCACTGGCACATTGGAGGAGATTGCGGAAATCATGTCCAAGGTATCACTGAAGCAATTGGATGCTCCCTGTATTCTTTACAATTTGAACGGCTTCTACAAGGATCTGAAAGCACTCTTAAATCACATGATAGAAATGGGCTTGTCTTCAAAGGAACGGCAGGAAGGAATCTATTTTGCGGAGAGCCTTGAACAGATTAAGCATATTTTGTCCAAAGAAGATTAACAAAGAATAACATGAACAACAAGGGCTTGGGACTATCCCAAAAATCAAAACCTCCGGCTAAGCCGGAGGTTTGATCTGGCCCTATAAGGGCCTATTACGGACGAAGCCCCTTAAGGGGCCCGAAAGGTCTGCCGATCGCATTCCTTTCTCGGGCTACCCCTTAAGGGGTTTTACTTATGCCTTGGGATTCTTGGTACCCGTAAACGGGTCTATATACTCCTTAATGCTGATTTGGTCACTCATTTTGTCCTCCTCAAGCTGGTTTTGTATATACGCCTTTATTGCTTTCTTATTTCTCCCTACCGTATCCACAAAATATCCTCTTGCCCCAAAATGCCGATTCCCATATTTGTATTTCAGGTTGGCATGCCGGTCAAATATCATCAGGCTGCTCTTTCCTTTCAGGTAGCCCATAATCTGGGATACGCTGTACTTCGGCGGGTTGCTTATCAACATGTGGATGTGGTCTGGGCATGCTTGTGCTTCTATGATTTCCATGCTCTTTTGCTGGCACAACTTCCGCATTTCGGCGCAAACACCACATGGTATTGACATCGCCAACTGTTATGTTCTAAACTACTTACATCTACTTCTTTCATGAATTAGTCTCCTTGTTTTTGTAAGTTTTGGTCGGCAAACCTCTTCCTTTCTCTAACTCGGAGACTTTTTCTTGTCTACTCTTCCCCTCTCCATAGGATTTCTTTTGCCCCCGGCAGAGCCGGGGGTTGACTTTGTGAACCAAGCGAATCGGGAACCCGGCGTTTGCCGGATTTCCGCTTTTGCAAGAGTTTGTATAAACACTCGCCCTGCTTGCCACTACCGGTCCGCTTTATAGGCCAGCACGGTGGAGTAGCATTTTCTGAGCTGCCGGCTGATTTCTGGCGGCGTGTTTCGAATCAGCAACTCATAGTTTTTGGGGGTATACAGGATACACAAGAATCCTTTGTTGATACGATATGCCGCTATTTTATGGGTATACTCCACTGGAACCGGGTTTGTACTGAAATAAATCCAAAACTCCGGACGGCCCTCTATGAGGCTGTAGTCTATACCGATGTACTTCATATCAGCATAGGAATAGCAATCGCACCAGCACCACCGGTCCCAACTACAAAAGCTGATAACACTGCAGCACCGATTGCAAGACCGCCAAAAATGAGTGCGCTACGAAAAATAGAATCTCCCAAAGTGGTGATTTCTTCCCACAAGTCCCCGCCATCATCTTTTCTGCTGACCGGGTCATTGTCGCAGTAGGCAAAGAGATTCTTATCCCAGTTGGCTTTGTCGGGGGACGCAGCTACCACGGCGGCGGTATCCGCGTTGATAAACCTTCCCCAGACCGGGTTATAATACCGGCTGCTGAGGTAGTACAGGCTCGTCTCGCTGTCGTAGACATACCCACGATAGCGCAGGGGATTCGCGGCGCCGAGGGTGGCAGACATGGAACCGCTGACGGCCATGCTGCCAGGCGTAGGTCCACGTGCCGTCGGACAGGGGATTGCCTATGGCGTCGTAGGTAATGGACTTCCCATTGAACGCCGTCAGCAGGTCCGGCCAATTGGCGTCGCCGTAGGTATAGGTTCTGCTTGCTGTCCGGACGTGGCCGTCTTTTAACGGCCACGTCCGTCAGCCGGGACGGTTATTCCCTCTGGTCGGGTTCCTGGTTCTTAATTGCTGTTTCAAGGAGCAAAAGGCATGAAAATCATGCACGTCAAGATCACCAGGAAAAAGATTCCAACAAGGCATGCCCCTACTATGCCCGTTCTTGCGTCCTTTTTCTTTCCGCCTTTACGACAAACATGGACGATAGAAAGCGTGAGGAGCTCAGCGCCGCCTCCACCTAATCCAATTCCAATAACAATCAAAATGCGGTAATATCGCGCCGGGAAAAAGCCGATTTCATTAAAGGCCAGCAATCCCAATCCAAGCGGCATCAGGAGCATAGCAATAGCGGTGCCTATGGGATTCCGCGGATCATGTTTATATTTCCGGGAAAACAGCATCCAAAGCCCTGTTATCATGCAACCAACAGAGACGGTCACTGCAACAATAAAGCCTATTATGGAAATATTACCGATCATGTTTTACCCTTCTTTCTGTATGCCTTTAGGAAGCGGTCCTTTAACACATAGAAAAAACCGTCAACCGCTACTCCGGCTGCAATGGATATAAACACCGCGGGAAATGCGCAGAAGTTGGCGGCGATAAAGCCCCCTAACATAATACATACCCACGATAGCGCAGGGGATTCGCAGCGCCGAGGGTGGAGGCCATGGTGCCGCTGGCATTCACAAGACCGGTAACGTTGCCTTGGGCATTTCAGCAAGAATCCAGATGAGCACACTGTAGGCATTCAAACTGTCTAAACAAATGTTTTTCGCGCTATAGATTTATCGATAGGATTCTTTGCTTACACAGATTTTCACAAGGACATACATATGCTTTTTCGTTTTTTCCACGCAAAACGACTGCGTTTATAAACGACACAAAATCATTTTCTCCAAAAGAAAATACCGTATTCCCCTTCGCTTTTACCATGCAATTTGGATTATCGTATACCCACTCAAGAAATGAGCATTGTAATGATTTGACGTCTGTTATGTAACCATCCGGAACATATACGTAACTAATTCTGGAATCAAATGTTAGTCTAACAACCATACTATCACCTATGGGAAAATATAATAGACGTGACCGCCTCTTCTGTTATATGTGTGAAGATGATATAGAAGCACAAAGCGTTTCTTTAATACCCGATACGAAAGATTGAGCCTTATTAATAGATTCTGCGTGTTTGCCCCACAGTCAACAATCAGACCGTCCGCATTGATAAACCTTCCCCAAACCGGGTTATAGTACCGGCTGGTGAGGTAGTACAGGCCCGTCTCGGTGTCGTAGACATACCCGCGGTAGCGCAGGGGGTTCGCGGTGCCGAGGGTGGAAGCCATGGTGCCGTCGGTGGACATGGGCGCACCCCAGGGATCGTAGGTGTAGGACACCACCTGGGTGCCGCTGGCGTTCACAAGACCGGTGACATCGCCTTGGGCATTTTTCAGGTAGAAATACCTGTTGCCGTTGTACGTCACAGACGCCGGGCCCAGAGAGTCGTAGGTAAAATGCAGCTTGTTGCTGCCCCAGGTCATCTCGGTCAGCCGGGATACTTATTCCTCCTCGTCGGGTTCCTGGTTCTCCAGGTCGGGAGGTATTTCCCCCCGCCGCAGGCTTTCAAATTGCATGCGTTCCTCGCCCGGCAGTAGAGGAAAGAACAAAATATGGGGCCAGCGGTAGATAGTACGCTCCAAATCAATTTTTCCCCCCTCCATCGTCCGAATCGGCACGGTGCTGCAAACCATTAAAAACGGTTGGCCTCCCCACGAAGGATTGCCTATGTCTATGGGGCACGCGTTAATACTCTGGAACCGCTGCCATGGATATAGTCGACGGATAAAGCCCAAAAAAATGACCGTAATTCCTTCGGCAGACACGATATACGTTCGACTGGTAGCAATAATATGTGCGAAAGCTAGCGTATTAAGCGTGACACCCATGAGGGCAACTACGACTGTATCTAAGCCTATAGGCGGAAAAGCTATACGAAACGCTGGAATAATGTAATAATAATTAAGATATGCGATCATCATCGCTATTACTACCGCAGATGCATGAAACTTTCGGGGCTCAATACGTAAAGTATTTGTTTCTGGTTTCTTCATACCGTCATCCTTACCGGGCCTGTGTTTCGGCCCCTCGCCGTCTGTCTTGGAGCATTTGATTTTCCTCCGCTGGTTCTGCGGCTCGATGAGCATGTTGTCGCTGCGATATATGCGGAACCGGCTAACTCAGAATTGCGCTGACTTACAGTTTTATCCCAAATGGTGAACGTATTGGACACAGGTTGAAAACCACGGGGTCCAGGACAACAGGATATGAGGCGTCTGCCATCCAATCCTGAGGCAGGTAGTAACGCAGTTCATATCCTTTTTCGTTTTCCTCCAGAATCACCTTGATATCATCGGAGCATACATTTTCCGCATCCAATAGATAAGAAGCCGGCATATAGAACACCGGCTTGGCTTCGGAATCGGCATCTTTTGCATAGGCCAGAATACGGTTATCCTCCTGCAGTTCCAATCGCAGATTTTCTGCCTCCAGATGGTAGCGGTAGCCTAACAACTCTTTCGGGCAACTGCGCAGAATCAAAGACTCCTTCAGCCGATTTGAATCCAGGTCATAGGTCACATCTGTGTCATGATAAACATCCTGATACGCGGTTTCGCTGCGTTGATTATTCAGTGCAGCCTCCGGCTGAAGCTGTCCCTCATCTGCCAGAGTGGAAGCAATGCTGCTGACCTCGGCAGCGCTTTCGTCTGCGGGGACACAGATCATATCTTCGCCCGGCAACTCCTCACCTATATAGCCCGAACCGCTTTCGGAAATCGCACCATCGTCTTCGTACAACTGACCTGTCAGATAGAATGACAAGCTGTACCCGCTGCGGCTGACCGTGATTCCATTGGCGGTATTCAGCTCAGCAGGAACAGAGACATCCCACATACCGGCTGCGTTTCGATACACGGTTTCACCATCCTGCGCAGCAGACGGCAGCAACCGGTTGTCAATTTCCTCCCAATATCCATCTTTTTGGTAATGTACTGCCGCCGGATAAATTACCACCTGCCTTGTACCGTCGGTAAGCAGGAACTCCTTCCGATTTTCTTCCCGTTGTTCCAGTATCTCGCCCACGACATCCGCAGGCGCATCCACGACGTTTTCTGTTGTTGGCGGCCACAGATCTCCCAGTTCCTCAGCCATTACCTGCACGGGGACCAAGTACACCGTCAGCAGCACGGCCAGGAAACAGGATAGTACGCGTCTCCATTCTTTCATACGTTTTCTCTCTTTCTTTTATATAGTGGGATGTATGCCTACGTCTCTACTATATACAACTCCGCTGCAGCTACTTTGCAACAGGTTTTTTCGCTTTTTTCGAAAGAATCGTAATATATGACAAAAGACGGCAGATGCTTTTTGGCTATTATATCCAAGCAACGAGATGAAGCTGGGACATAATAGCGCAAAAAGCACCTTAGCCGCCGTCTTATTTGCCGCCGAATCCCGCTTCCATGGCCTTGCGGGCTTTACTTCTGGCTCGTGTCAGCATCATACGAACGCTGGCAGCGCTGACCCCAAATGCCTTCCCTATTTCTGAGTCACCCAGGTTGTTAGGGGACAGTTTTCTTTCTCAATGAAGGACGGATTTCTGTCTGTCGTTTGGAAAAATTTCTGTCCGTCTGGCGGCAGCTTTACATAGATGCGGTTCGGCTTGGAAAAGCCACTTCTGCGCCGCTCAATCAGCCCGGCGTCCTCCAGCTCGGAAAGAGCGGTTTTCACGGTCATGGAGCTTCTGTCCAGTGCGGCGGCAATCTTCTCTATGGGGAACACAAGGTAAATCCTGCCGCCCTCGTCCAGCCAGCCGTTTGCCTGTGAGAGCGTCGCCCGGTCAAGCAGCAGCGCG
>ERZ791837.1810-NODE-1810-length-12983-cov-2.190362_pt1 | contig 12983 bp, 13 predicted proteins | sample MGYA00510292_ERZ791837 | MGnify/ENA primary metagenome ERZ791837 (study PRJEB30046, sample SAMN00715259) | human gut metagenome | study: EMG produced TPA metagenomics assembly of the A metagenome-wide association study of gut microbiota in type 2...
TATGATTTCTGATGCAAAGAAAGCGTCTCTTTATTAAGGAGGTGTGACTAACGTTTGAAGGAAATGTTTCAATCATGTTACGTTTGTGTTACAAGTACCATTTCCACTCCGGATGAAATGAAAATGTAATATCCGATTGCTTAATTTGCAACGTTAATAAAACGAAGAAATATGAAAGTGAGAAGAAACTTATTAATCGCCTTTTCCCTACTCTCTCTTAGTGTCAATGCACAACGTATCAAAGGCAGCGACACTGTATTGCCTGTCGCCCAGCAGACAGCAGAACGGTTTATGAACCAGCACCCTGACGCCCGTGTCACAGTGACCGGCGGAGGAACCGGTGTAGGTATCTCCGCTTTAATGGATAACACAACGGACATCGCCATGGCCTCCCGTCCGATCAAGTTCAGCGAAAAGATGAAAATCAAGGAAGCCGGACAGGATGTAGACGAAATCATTGTAGCCTATGATGCTCTTGCCGTAGTGGTACATCCTTCCAATCCTGTGAAACAACTTACCCGCCAGCAATTGGAAGACATTTTCCGTGGAAAGATCACCAACTGGAAACAAGTGGGCGGAGACGACCGCAAAATAGTAGTGTACTCCCGTGAAACATCTTCCGGAACTTACGAATTTTTCAAGGAAAGCGTATTGAAAAACAAAAATTATATGTCGAGCAGCCTTTCCATGCCTGCCACCGGTGCCATTATCCAGTCTGTCAGCCAGACAAAAGGAGCCATCGGATATGTCGGACTGGCATACGTATCTCCCCGTGTCAAAACGCTTTCCGTATCATACGACGGCACCCACTATGCCACGCCTACGGTAGAGAACGCCACCAATAAGACCTACCCCATCGTGCGCCCGCTTTATTACTACTACAATGTAAAAAATAAGGAACAAGTCTCATCCCTGATTCAGTTTATTCTCTCGTCCGACGGACAGGACATTATAAAAAAGAGCGGTTATATTCCAGTAAAATAAAAAAAATGTCCTACTTTTGTAGCCTATAAATAGAGTTAACATTTTAACGTTATGACAGATATTAAAAACGAAGACACAGGCGATAAGAAAAGCCTGAACTTTATTGAACAGGCAGTAGAGAAGGATTTGAAGGAAGGTAAAAATGGTGGAAAAGTGCAGACCCGCTTCCCGCCCGAGCCGAACGGATACCTTCACATCGGTCATGCCAAAGCTATTTGCCTTGATTTCGGCATCGCTGCCAGACATGGCGGTGTATGTAACCTTCGTTTCGACGACACAAACCCGACCAAAGAGGACGTGGAATACGTAGAAGCCATCAAAGAAGATATTCAATGGCTTGGCTACCAATGGGGAAACGAATACTACGCTTCCGACTATTTCCAGCAATTATGGGACTTCGCCATCCGCCTCATCGAGGAAGGAAAAGCATATATCGACGAGCAAACAGCTGAACAGATTGCCCAGCAAAAAGGTACTCCCACGCAAGCAGGTGTGAACAGCCCGTACCGTGACCGCCCAATCGAAGAAAGCCTGGAACTCTTCAAGAAGATGAACAGCGGTGAGATAGAAGAAGGCGCTATAGTACTCCGTGCCAAAATCGACATGGCCAATCCTAATATGCACTTCCGCGACCCGATCATCTATCGTGTCGTGAAGCATCCGCACCACCGCACAGGTACTACCTGGAAGGCTTATCCGATGTACGACTTCGCCCACGGACAGAGTGACTTCTTCGAAGGAGTAACCCACTCTCTGTGTACGCTCGAATTTGTGGTACACCGTCCGCTCTATGATCTCTTCATCGACTGGCTGAAAGAAGGTAAGGATCTGAACGACAACCGTCCCCGTCAGACTGAGTTCAACAAGCTGAACCTGAGCTACACGCTGATGAGCAAACGCAACCTGCTGACGCTGGTAAAAGAAGGATTGGTGAACGGATGGGACGATCCCCGTATGCCGACCATCTGCGGCTTCCGCCGTCGTGGTTATTCTCCGGAATCTATTCATAAATTTATCGATAAAATCGGTTATACGACTTACGATGCCCTGAACGATATCGCATTGCTGGAAAGCTCCGTACGTGACGATCTGAACAGCCGTGCTACCCGCGTATCTGCTGTCATCAACCCGGTGAAACTCATCATCACCAACTATCCGGAAGGACAAGTGGAGGAACTGGAAGCTATCAACAATCCGGAAGATCCGGAAGCAGGAAGCCACATGATCGAGTTCAGCCGTGAATTATGGATGGAACGCGAAGACTTTATGGAAGACGCGCCCAAGAAATATTTCCGCATGACTCCGGGACAGGAAGTACGCCTCAAAAACGCTTACATCGTAAAATGTACCGGATGCAAGAAGGATGAGAACGGCGTAATCACAGAAGTATATTGTGAATATGACGCGAACACCCGCAGCGGTATGCCGGATGCCAACCGTAAGGTGAAAGGAACACTTCACTGGGTAAGCTGCAACCACTGTATGCAAGCGGAAGTACGTCTGTACGACCGTCTGTGGAAAGTAGAAAACCCGCGCGACGAACTGGCTGCTATCCGCGAGGCCAAAAACTGTGATGCATTGGAAGCAATGAAAGATATTATCAACCCCGATTCACTGAAAGTTCTTCCGAACTGCTACATAGAGAAGTTTGCAGCAACCCTGCCTCCACTCTCCTATTTGCAGTTCCAACGAATCGGTTACTTCAACATTGACAAAGATTCAACTCCGGAAAAACTGATATTCAACCGTACAGTGGGCTTAAAAGACACGTGGGGTAAGATCAATAAATAACTAAGCCGTCAGGCTTTACTTTATAACATGGGGCTGTGTCAAAAGGAAATGAACAAGAACTTTTGTAGCAGCCCCATGTCAGCAATTAAAAAGAAAAAAATAAAATGGGGAGAAAAAATTCACCAAGTGCAAAAAAAGAACTGACTGAAATCATCCAAAGATACGAAGCCGCCAAAGCAGAAAAACGACAACTATACCTGGATGGCGACCAGCTCGCTGATATTGCCGATTGGTATGCCACCGAACGCAAATTCAACGATGCACAGGAAGTCATTAATTACGGACTTCAACTGCACCCCGGCAACACTGGCTTACTGATAGAACAAGCCTTTCTTTATCTGGATACTCAAAAACTAAGTAAAGCCAAAGAAGTGGCAAACAGTATCACAGAAACGTATGACTCCGAGGTAAAAATGCTGAAAGCAGAACTGTTACTGAATGAAGGTAAACTGGAAGAAGCACAACAACTGATAAATACAATCGAGGACACCGACGATCTGGCCTCAATCATCGAGATCGTTTATCTTTATATGGATATGGGATATCCGGAAGCCGCGAAAGAATGGATAGAAAAGGGACAAGACCAATATGGCGAAGAAGAAGACTTTATCGTACTTCAGGCCGACTATCTGGGAGCAACGCAACACATGAAAGAAGCTATCGAGTGCTTTGACAAGTTGATTGACATCGCTCCTTATAACCCTTCTTACTGGATGGGACTGGCAAAATGTCATTTTATTGAAGAGAATGTAGACAAGACCGTCGAAGCTTGCGACTTCGCATTGGCAGCCGACGAAAACTGCGGAGAAGCCTACGCTTACAAAGCACACAGTTTCTTCTACCTCAACAACCCCGACAGCGCTATCGAGAATTACGAAAAAGCCATTGAATACAAAGCCATCCCCCCCGAATTGGGGTATATGTTCATGGGGATGTCCTATGCTACCAAAGAAGATTGGGAAAAAACAGAAGAATGTTGTAACCAGGTTATCCGGATTTTTGAGGAAAACGGAGACAGCGGTTCGATTCTACTGATAGATACTTATACCACTAAAGCAAATGCCGTTGCCAAAATGGGAAGATATAAGGAAGCTCACCAGCTATGCAAGAAAGCAAAAGAAATCAATCCGGACGAAGGCCTTATTTTCCTGACGGAAGGGAAAGTATACCTAGAGGAAGATATAGAGAAAAAAGCAACCCAAGCATTTAAAAAAGCTGCAAAAACCAGTACCGGTCCGGAAATGTGGTACATGATCGGTACTGCTTATTCGGAACACAATTATATGTACGAGGCCAAAGAAAATTATGAGAAAGCCTACAAAATCAATCCGAAATATGAAGACCTGCCGGAAAGATTGAGTGTTATCAGTATCATGACCGATGACCTGGACGGTTTCCTCAAATACAATAAAGATTGCGAACGTCCATTCAGAGAAGAAACCATTCAGCAGTTGTTGAACGGTCCGGACCATAGAAAAGAGGATGAACCGATCTTAAAAGAAATTATGAAACGTCTTAAAGAAGAAAAAGAAAACAATAAATCAAATTAAATCATTCATCCCTTAAAAAATGGAATCAGTAGCAGAACTTCTCAAATGGGTATTAGAAAACTTGAACTATTGGGTAGTCACAATCTTTATGGCTATCGAGAGCTCTTTTATTCCCTTTCCCTCTGAGGCCGTAGTGCCACCTGCCGCATGGAAAGCCATGGCAGACGACAGTATGAACATCTTTCTAGTCATTGTATTCGCAACTGTGGGAGCAGACATCGGTGCATTAGTCAATTATTACCTGGCCCGTTGGTTAGGGCGTCCCATTGTTTACAAATTTGCTAACAGCCGTTTGGGGCATATGTGTCTTATCGATGAAGAAAAAGTGCACCATGCCGAAGAATATTTCAGAAAACACGGTGCGGCCTCCACTTTCTTCGGACGTCTCATCCCTGCTGTACGTCAGCTTATCAGTATTCCTGCCGGATTGGCCGGCATGAAGTTAGGCCCTTTCCTACTTTATACAACGCTAGGCGCCGGAATATGGAATACGGTATTGGCCGTGCTCGGATATCTGATTTATCGGTTTACAGACCTTAAAACAACCAATGACGTTTATGTAATGGCAACCAAATATAGTCACGAAATCGGTTATGTCATTATAGCTGTTGTCATACTGGTTGTCGGATTCATCGCTTACAAAGGACTGAAAAAAAAGAAGAAATAAGTAGTAGATATAAAATATAAAGCGCATCTACCAGTCAGGTAGTTACGCTTTATATTTATACTTGAATTAGAAATTAAACTGCACTCCCACGCCCAATATCTCTTTGAATTGTACACGTGATCCTTTTGTACCGTCTTTCTGAGCTATTTTCACATCATCATCATACATCAGATTGGTAGTCAGAGTGGTTGAGAACCATTTATTGATAATCATATTTACTTGTACTTCCCAATTCACATCTATATTCAGAGGTTTATGCAGATAGTCGGAATATAAGTCAAGACGAGAATATACGGTCATATTCTTTAGAAATTCATATTTGACCTCCCCCTTCAGGTTTGCACCAAAAGCTGATAGCAGATGTTTACCGGGATCTACTCCATAAGCCCCCTCATCAGAGAGACGGTCGTTTAGTACGAAGGTGCCACGCCAAGAAGCAGGAGATAGTACAACTGTAAATATCTTGCCCGGATCATAAGTAAATCCCAAACCGGTAGTCAAATAACCGGGAGCCATAAATTCGGAGATAGCAACATCCTTATTGACGGAATAGTCATATCCGGGAGAAAACTGCGTCTGGAAAGTGGCGAATGCGCTGGCATACCAACTTTTGGCAATAGCATAGCCATAATTCGTATTCAAATAAATCTTATCATTAGCCTTCCTGGTTCCGTCGTCACCAGTCTTATTCAATCCATAAGCCAGTTCGATACGGTTGTTCCACAAATGTTTTCCTTTCTTATAATTAATCTGATAAGTGCCCTGCAAGTCAAAGGCAACAGAGTTATCACCTCCGGCAGCCCAGTTAGTCAGGCTCACCTGTGTCAGTTTCAGTCCGGCAAATCCTTCTTTTGTCCAGGGAGAAGTTTGTGTACTATCGGCAGTTTGAGCCGACAGGGTTCCAGCACCCATACATAGCAGGGTGATGAATAGAGTTTTCATCTTGTTCATGATAATCGTTGAGGTTTAGTGTAGAAAAAAACACAACCTAACAAGAATGGAGGTCTGGTGTCCTGCCAGACCTGTCTACCAGTTCTCATTAGGTCAAAATCTTATAATTCCAAATTAAAAAATCATTTCACAGCAGCCAGCGCCTTATCATAATCAGGTTCTTGCGTGATTTCCGGAACAAGTTCAGTATAAGCTACCTTTCCATTTTTGCCAATCACCACCACTGCACGTGCCAAAAGTCCGGCCAATGGCCCGTCCGCCATACGCACACCGTAGCTTTCATCAAAATCCGAAAAACGGAAGTCTGACAATGGAATTACATTCTCAATACCTTCCGTCGTGCAGAAACGACCGTGAGCAAAAGGAAGATCTTTAGAAATAGCCAATACAACCGTATCTTTCAATCCGGCAGCCATCTTATTAAATTTGCGTACCGACGTTGCGCATACACTTGTGTCCAAACTTGGGAAAATATTAAAAAAATCACATTTTTACCATTCAAGTCTTTCAGAGAGAAAGAAGATAAATCTGTTTTTACCAGCTCAAAATCGGGAGCTACTTTACCCACTTGTATAAATTCACCGATCAGTTTCACCGGTTGTCCTTTGAAATTTGTTGTTGCCATAATGCATATTTTTTTTTAAATTTACTTTATATAGAAAACAACTATTCCTCGAAATATGTTCACGGAAAACCTTTTCTAAATTCAAATTGTTATTCCACAACGAAATTACTCTAGTATTCAATTTTAAATATAAAAACGTATGGAAACAGTATTCAATGAGATTCAACACTCAGTAAAAAATTGGTGGGCTTCTCTTCTCTTGGGAATCGTGTATATTATTGTAGCCCTCTGGCTGATGTTTGCACCTTTAAGCAGCTATGTAGCTCTAAGTATCGTATTCAGCATATCCATGTTGATAAGCGGTATCTTGGAAATCCTCTTTGCAGTCAGCAATCGAAAAGGTGTGCCAAGCTGGGGCTGGTATATCGTGGGAGGAATCATCGACGTTATTCTCGGCATCTACCTGATTGCCTATCCCATGGTCAGCATGGAAGTCATTCCGTTTATCATCGCCTTCTGGCTCATGTTCCGGGGCTTTTCCTCTACCGGCTATTCCATCGACCTCAAACGTTACGGCACCCGCGACTGGGGCTGGTACATGGCTTTCGGTATCCTTGCCATTATATGTTCCTTATTGATATTGTGGCAACCGGCCATAGGTGCACTCTACGCGGTCTATATGATTTCTTTCACTTTCCTCATTATCGGACTATTCCGTGTCATGCTTTCCTTTGAACTTAAGAATTTGCATAAAAGAAAATAAAATTCTTTCGGCACTTACTTTGGTATTTTGTTTATCTTTGTAGGCAATTTACATGAATCAATTAATTAAAAAGGAAGAAAATTATGGCAATGCATACTTGGTTTGAGTGCAAAATCCGTTACGAGAAAACGATGGAAAACGGAATGCAGAAGAAAGTGACTGAACCTTATCTGGTAGATGCACTCAGCTTTACAGAAGCAGAAGCACGTATTATCGAGGAGATGACTCCATTTATAACAGGAGAATTTACAGTATCGGACATTAAACGTGCCAACTATAGCGAACTTTTCCCCAGCGACGAAGAAAGTGCCGACCGTTGGTTCAAATGCAAACTTATTTTCATCACGCTGGACGAAAAAAGCGGTGCAGAGAAAAAGACTTCCACACAGGTATTGGTACAGGCTGCCGACCTGCGCGATGCAGTTAAGAAACTGGACGAAGGCATGAAAGGAACCATGGCAGACTATCAGATCGGCATGGTATCCGAAACTCCGCTCATGGATGTATATCCTTACAGCGCCGGACCGAATGACAAACCGGAGTTTGATCCGTCAAAAGCATAAGTAACCATGAGTATTGCTGACAATCTTAAGCAAGTGCTGGCCGAACTCCCACAAGGAGTCCGGCTGGTTGCTGTCTCAAAATTCCATCCCAATGAAGCGATAGAAGAAGCATATCAGGCGGGACAGCGTATTTTTGGAGAAAGCAAAGTGCAGGAAATGACAGCTAAATACGAAAGTTTGCCCAAAGATATCGAATGGCATTTTATCGGACACCTGCAAAGTAATAAAATTAAATACATGATACCATACGTAGCGATGATTCATGGAATTGACACTTATAAGTTACTGGCAGAGGTCAACAAGCAAGCTGTCAAAGCAGGACGCATCATCAACTGCCTGTTGCAAATCCATGTGGCACAGGAAGAAACTAAATTTGGTTTCAGCCCCGACGAATGCAAAGATATGCTGAACACCGGAGAATGGAAAGAACTGACCCATGTCCGTATCTGCGGTTTAATGGGAATGGCGAGCAACACCGATAATGTTGAACAAATCAACCGGGAATTTTGTTTACTAGACAGGCTCTTTAAAGAGATAAAAACAACCTGGTTCGCCGATTCGGACGCTTTCCGGGAATTATCCATGGGTATGTCACACGATTATCACGAAGCTATTGCTGCAGGAAGTACCTTAGTACGGGTAGGAAGCAAGATTTTCGGAGAACGAAATTATTAAATTAGAAGTAGTAACTACTAAAAAAAGATTCATTATGACCGATTTAAAAACTACTTTCGCAGGGCTTTCTCTTAGAAACCCAATCATCATCAGTAGCTCGGGACTGACTAACAGTGTCGGCAAAAATAAGAAATTGGCAGAAAACGGCGCCGGTGCCATTGTTCTGAAATCACTGTTCGAAGAACAGATCATGCTGGAAGCGGACCAACTGAAAGATCCGGCTTTCTATCCGGAAGCAAGTGACTATCTGGCAGAATACATCCGTGAACATAAATTGTCCGAATATCTGACTTTAATCAAAGAAAGCAAAAAGGAATGTCCTATTCCTATCATTGCCAGTATCAACTGTTACAGTGATTCCGAATGGATTGACTTTGCCAAACAAATTGAAACAGCGGGTGCCGATGCATTAGAAATCAATATTCTGGCTTTACAGTCCGATGTTCAATATACATACGGTTCGTTCGAACAACGTCATATCGATATTCTCCGCCACATAAAAAAGACAATCAACATTCCGGTTATCATGAAACTGGGCGATAACCTGACTAATCCAGTGGCACTGATTGACCAGTTATATGCCAACGGTGCGGCTGCAGTTGTCCTCTTCAACCGTTTCTACCAACCGGACATCAACATTGAAAATATGGAGCATATGTCCGGTGAAATATTCAGCAACGCTTCCGACCTCGCCAACCCGCTTCGTTGGATCGGCATTGCATCTGCGGTAGTAGACAAGATTGATTATGCAGCTTCCGGTGGTGTAGCCAATCCCGAATCAGTAGTAAAAGCGATTCTTGCCGGCGCTTCAGCTGTGGAAGTGTGCAGCGCAATCTATCAAAACACCAACGCATTCATCGGAGAAGCCAACCGTTTCCTCTCCGCCTGGATGGAAAGAAAAGGATTCAACAATATCGCTCAATTCAAAGGTAGACTGAATATTAAAGATGTAAAGGGCGTTAATACATTTGAACGCACCCAATTCCTGAAATATTTCGGAAAGAAAGAATGATAAAGAGTGAATTATAAATAATGAACGGTGAACTCATTGCAGCATGACAGCTCAATTTGTTCACCGTTCGTCGTTTACAGTTTATCGTTTAATAAAGATTATCTGTTTATAGCAAGTTACTCGCCAGTTCACTCAACTCACTACGTTCGCCCTTCAACAGGTTGACGTGCGCAAAGATATTCTGATCTTTCATGCGGTCAATCATATATACCAGCCCGTTAGACTGGCTATCCAGATAAGGCTGGTCAATCTGTTGGATATCTCCGGTAAATACCATTTTCGTACCTTCTCCCGCACGAGTGATAATCGTTTTTATTTCGTTCGGAGTCAGGTTCTGCGCTTCGTCGATAATACAATACATCTCGCTTAAACTGCGTCCACGGATAAAAGCCAGAGCCTCAATTACCAGTTGCTCGCTCTTTTGCATATCCTCAATGCGTTTCACCTCTGTGGAGTTCGTCGCAAACTGACGTTTGATTACATTCAAGTTGTCGAACAACGGTTGCATGTAAGGAGCCACTTTTTCCTGTGCGTCTCCCGGAAGGAAACCGATATCCTTATTCGAAAGTGCCACTACCGGACGTGCCAGTAATATCTGTTTGTAATCGGTCAATTTACCCAAAGCGGCAGCCAATGCCAATAAAGTCTTGCCCGTTCCCGCCTTTCCCGTCAGTGCCACCAGTTTCACATTCGGGTCATTCAGAATTTCAAAAGCAAAACTTTGTTCGGCGTTCCGGGGCTCGATTCCATAATTCTTGCCTTTCATCACCCGGCAGATAGAATGAGTAAAAGGATTATAACGTGCCAATACACTATTACGATCACTCTTCAGCACAAAACATTCATTCGGATGAATCAGATCCTTAAAGTCAAACTCGCTCAAGTCGAGTCCCTCTTTAGAAGAATAGATACGGTCGATCAATGCCGGATCTACATTTTCAAATATTTCATTGGATTTTTCAAAGACATCCACATTCACGACCTTATCTGTGATATAATCCTCACAAAGAAGTCCGATAGAACGGGCCTTCATACGCAAATTCACATCCTTGGTCACCAGAATAGACTTCATTTTCGGATATTTCGCCGTCAGATATTCAGTTGCCGCGAGAATCAGATGATCCGGTTTCCTGATAGGGAAAGACTCCCATACTTTAGTAGCCGGCACATTGCTGGTCACAACAAACAAACGTCCCAATCCTTCTCCCAGTTTCACCCCTTCGGAGAAAAGTTCGTCGCTTGTCAACACATCCAGTTCACGTACAAACTCACGAGCATTGAAATTAATCTGCTCGTTTCCCTTCTTAAACTTATCCAGTTCTTCGAGTACGACAAGAGGGAGATAGATATCATTTTCCTGAAAATTCTTCAAACAATTATAGTCGTGAAGAATAACATTTGTGTCTAACACAAAATTTTTCTTAGTTCCCATGATTTCTTAGATTTAAATGTTGATATTTGCAATCTCATTCGCCAATCCCCGCATTTGCGGTTAGATTGACGGTTCTAAAGATAAACAAATTAGCGGGCAATAAAGATTGCCCGAAGTTAAATATTATAAAACATGGATTATCAGAACACTTTAAAGTACTTATATGAGAGTATGCCTATGTTTCAGCAGATAGGTGGAAAAGCATATAAGCCGGGATTAGAGACAACACACAAATTAGATGAACATTTCGGATATCCTCATCAACAATTCAAGACGATACATATCGCCGGAACGAACGGAAAAGGTTCCTGCTCCCACACTATTGCGGCAGTATTGCAGTCGGCCGGATATCGGGTCGGATTATTTACTTCCCCTCATCTGGTGGACTTCCGAGAACGTATCCGCATCAACGGAGAAATGATACCGGAAGAATATGTAGTAAACTTTGTCGCAGATCACCGTTCCTTCTTCGAGCCACTGCATCCTTCATTTTTCGAGTTGACCACCGCAATGGCATTCCGTTATTTTGCCGATCAGAAAGTAGACGTGGCAGTGATCGAAGTTGGCATGGGCGGACGGCTGGACTGTACCAATATCATCCAGCCCGACTTATGCATCATTACCAACATCGGCTTCGATCATATGCAATATTTGGGCGATACATTACCCAAAATAGCCAAAGAGAAAGCAGGGATTATCAAAGAAGGAGTTCCGGTAATTATCGGACGGGCAAAAGGTCACGTGAAGCGCGTGTTCACAATAAAGGGAAAAAAAGTAAATGCTCCTGTCATATATGCACAATCCATTGCCCCATACAACTGCATGGACTGGCTTTCCTATTCACAATCACAAGAATTAAGAGAACGGCTGACTAATATCCAACAAACTTTGTATGAATCGGTAGAAGATAAAGACGAAAATTTCGAACAAAATTTCCGGGAGCTATGTCTGTTTTTAAATCCGGCAGACAGCATGCACGCGCTGGACAAAATACTTGATAAAAGAAAAGATGCCATCCGAATTACAAATGGCATGTTTCCTTGCGGACTTTTTATGGAGTTAAGTGGTATTTACCAGTTTGAAAATTGCCTCACAATACTAACAGCCCTCGAAGAATTAGAAAGAATAGGCTATCGCATTCTTCCCAAAGACTATCTCAACGGTTTCTCCGATGTATGCCAACTCACCGGACTAATGGGACGTTGGCAAAAGGTGTACAGTTATCCGGATATTATTTGTGATACCGGACACAATGTTGACGGAATTAAATACATCTGCGAACAACTCGATTTTTACCAACAGACTCTCAAGCAGCAACTCCATTTCGTATTCGGCATGGTCAACGACAAAGACATAAGCAGCGTTCTGAAATTGCTACCGAAAAATGCTATCTATTATTTTACCAAAGCAAGTGTGAAACGGGCGCTTCCGGAAAACGAGCTCTTGAAACAGGCAGAAGAAGCGGGATTGACAGGAACGGCCTACCCTACTGTGGTAGATGCCGTACAGGCAGCTAAAAAGAACTGCCTCCCTAAAGACCTTATCTTCGTGGGAGGCAGCAGTTTCATTGTCGCCGATTTGTTAGCGAACCGCGATACACTCAATCTCTACTAACGCATCCTTGGGCAGAGCTTTTACGGCAACCGCCGAACGTGCCGGAAAAGCTCCGTCAAAATACGTGGCATACACGCCATTCATCCCTGCAAACAGGGACATATCCTGAAGAAATACTGTGGTTTTGACAATGTTTCCCATTGTCAATCCTGCTTCTTCAAGAATGTGTTTGATATTCTCCAACGACTGGCGTGCCTGTTCTTCAATTCCTTCCGCCATCTTTCCGGTAGCCGCATCGATAGGCAACTGACCCGATACGAATACCATTCCATTGGCTTCTATCGCCTGACTATAAGGACCGATAGCTCCCGGTGCTTTTTCACTGCAAATTACTTTTTTCATATTTATCTTCTTTTTTCTGTTTACCAATCCTCAAAGGTAGTAAAAAAATGCCTCTCGCAAAACGAATTTTGCAA
>ERZ791837.1818-NODE-1818-length-12955-cov-2.914961_pt1 | contig 12955 bp, 15 predicted proteins | sample MGYA00510292_ERZ791837 | MGnify/ENA primary metagenome ERZ791837 (study PRJEB30046, sample SAMN00715259) | human gut metagenome | study: EMG produced TPA metagenomics assembly of the A metagenome-wide association study of gut microbiota in type 2...
TGGTCTTTTCCAAAGGGTCATGTGGAGGGTAACGAAACTGAAATTGAAACTGCTCTTCGTGAGATCAAGGAAGAAACTTCGCTTGATGTATTGATCGATCCCACATTTCGGGAAACTGTTTCTTATTATCCAAAGCGTGATACATTGAAAACTGTTGTATACTTTATTGCTCGTGCCAAAAATTACGATTTCACTCCTCAAGCTGAGGAAATTGCTGATATACGCTGGGTCGATATTGGTTATGCTTCAAATATTCTCTCCTATGATAACGACAAACATATAGTTAGTAAAGCAAAAACTGCGATTGTTTAAAATTGGCTTTTATATAATTATCTGCCTCTCCTTTATGGAGAGGCTTTTAATGTTTGGTTTACAACAATCAGATAGTTGGCTAAGTAAACCGATTCAGCATGATATTAAAATAAGAGATGAATATCTATGTGATCATATAATAAAAAGCACTCATCAAGAGTGCTTTTATGTCTATGTTAATCAGCGGAATTATCTTCGGCAGGCTTTGTATCATCTTTTGGAACATCTATCAGTATTGATGAGTCTGATGATACTACGCTCGGATATTTACCATCCCATTTTTGTATCTGCTGATATGTAAGAACGTTTCCGTTAAGGGATGCATTTATCTTTTCGTTTGCTTCTGCCTCAGCTTCAGCTTTTTTGAGTTTGGCTTCAGCTTCTGCTTCTGCTGCAATAACCTGTTTCTTTGCATCAGCCTCGGCTTCCATTATCTGCTGCTCTTTTTCAGTCTGTGCTTTCAGAAAATTCTGTTCGGCAACCTGCTTCTGTTCTATAGCTACATTGAATTCCTCGGAAAACTCGAAATTCACTATATTGAACTTATCAATGATAATGCCATAATCTGAAACTTTTTCTGTAAGGGCTGATCCTATCTCATCTCCAACTGCTGTACGTTTTGTAATAAGCTCTTCCGCTGTATATTGAGCGGAAATGGACTTTACAGCTTCTTGAATAGCCGGCTGGAGAACGGTGTCCTGATACTGCTCTCCAATAGTCTTATAAATATTTGAAGCAGAGTCACTTGTGATATGGAAGTTTACAGCAACACCGCTTGAGACTGTCTGCAAGTCTTTGGAAACGCTGTTGGATTCAACTTCGCACTTCTGTATCTTGTTGTTCATCATAACAACTGACTGTACAAATGGAATTCTGAAATGCAGACCGCTGTCAAGAGCATGATCACTTACCTTACCCATTGTCACAACAACGCCCGACATACCAGCAGGAACGACTGTGAGAGTGCAAGCAGCTGTTATCAGCAACAATAAAGTCAATACTATAGGGATTATTATTTTTTTCAGATTGGTTGCTTTCATTGATTTTTCTCCTTTAATATCTCGTATATTTTTGTTGGAAATAAAACACCATTTTCATAGTTCCTATAATAACAGCTTTTAATTCCATTAGCGGCATTATAACATGTTTTTCGTCATAAGTCAATAGTTATTAAAAAAATACAGGAATAAATTTTAAGTTATTTGATTCGACTATTTTCCAAAAAATCATATTTAATGCAAAAAGCTTCCTTTAGAAAAAGGAAGCTTTTAACAAATCAAAGCATTTTAAGAATATCGGCCTTTTCCATGTATCCGACAGAATAGTTTGAAACTTTACTGTCTTTTACCACGACCAGCATAGGAATACTGCTCGCACGGAATGCAGCAGCTATTGACGGCGATTCATCTACATTTATTTTGCAGACTTTATATTCCGGATGCTCATCTGCGATCTCCTCAAGTATAGGTGCAAGCATTTTGCACGGCGCACACCAATCAGCGTAGAGGTCAATAAGAACAGTGCATTCTGCCTTTATTACTTCATTCTCAAAATTTCTTTCATCAACGTGTACAGTACTCATTTTTATCAGTCCTTCTCCTTGTAATATAATCTACAATGGCAGTAGCCTTCAAAGTCAGGGTCTGCCATCTGCTGACGGAATTCATCGCAAATGCATTTGTTTTCTGGAATCTTTTCCATTCTGCACGGGCAATAGCCGTCTTTCATTTTTAAGCCTTCCCGTATCATTTTAACAACTTCTTTATCTTTATTTAAACGTACTGCCATAAGCTTTTATTCCTTTCGTGTATAAGACAGAGATTTATATTTGATGCTCTGTATATTATATCATATTTTTATAAATTATGCAATAATCAAATTTTGTGTAAATGCTTTTAAAATTCATTGTAATTATTTTTAATCATCATTTTCATCTTTTTCAGGAATAGGCTCAACTTCCAGCTTTACTTTATTTACTGTAAGGTTATCTGATTCAAGCACAGTGAAATTAAATCTTCCCCATTTAGCAGCAGAGCCTTTATCCGGAATACATCCCAGCAGTTCTGTTATCCATCCGCCTACAGATGTTGATGCCGTCTCAGGACGCTCTGATGGAATGTCTTCATCGTCAAGACCACTCTGCATATCGCTTATACTGAATGAACCCTCTATTTCATAAGTATGAGGAGCTGTTTTTATAAATTCATTAAGGATCTCATCGCTTTCGTCATATATGTCACCGACCAGCTCTTCGAGAATATCCTCAAGAGTTACGATTCCCTTTGTGCCGCCGTATTGATCTACCACGACTGCCATATGCGTTTTGGCTTTTTTCATATCCTGAAGAATTTCGCTAATACGTTTTGTTGCTGGTACATATATAACATCTTGCATTATCTCTTCAAGGCTTTGGTATACACCGTGAAGAAGTCTGAAAAATTCCTTGTTTGTGATGATTCCAACTATGTTGTCAAGGGTTTTATCATAAACAGGAAAACGTGAAAAGTGACTGTTTAAAAACAGTTCCTTAATTTTCTCTATATCGGCATCCAGAGGTATACCTACTGTCTTTACACGAGGTATGAGTATCTCATTTACTGTAGTCTCATCAAATTGCAGTGCAGAAAGTACCAAATCACTTTCCTGCTCTTCGAGTACTCCTTCTTCTTCAATCTCATCAATAATATATTTAAGTTCATCTTCTGTTACTGAGGGAGAATCGTCACTTGACTTGAACACTCTGGATAAAACATCAAATATTTTTACAAATGGAGTCATGATAACAATAAGTCCGGATAAGGCAGATGCAAAGGCAAGAGCCAGACTTTCCGCATGAGATTTTGCATAAGATTTCGGAAGCACCTCGCAGAATGTAAGCACAAGCAAGGTCATTACAATAGTTGATAGAACAGGACCTGCATCGCCTACCCATTGAGTGAAAAGAACTGTAGCAAGGGAAGATGAACCGATATTTGCAATATTATTGCCCACCAGTATGGCTGTAAGAGCATCCTCGTATCTGTCTGCTATTTTTAAAGCCCGTTCGGAGCGTTTATCACCCATATCTGCATTGTGTTTAAGTCGTATCTTGTTGACACAGGCAAAAGCGGTTTCTGAGCTTGAAAATAATGCAGAAAGAACCATTAAAAGTATTAAAACAATTATCATATAATTAAATATCCTCCAGAGATTGATTTTTTTATAATATAATGCTATAATAATATCATATTTTATGGTGATAATCAAGGGCTATTTATAATTTTGGCATTTTGCACCGAAAAGAAAGGAAATTTTAATATGAATCGACTTATTTTATGGTTTGTGGGACTTATGCCTAAGAAAATACAGAGCTTTTATTTCAAGCATGAAGAGGTTCTGCTGTATATTTTCTATGGTGGACTTACTACTGTGGTTTCGTTTATTACAAAGCTTGTGCCGCTTTACCTTGCGAATAAGGAAGCGATGGGCGATTTCTATACAGTGTACTCCGCAGGCTGTGCGGTATTCTCATGGATATGTGCTGTTACATTTGCATTCTTTACTAACCGTGCATATGTTTTTAAAAGCACTGCAAAAACAAGAAAGGCATTTTGGACTGAATTTATAAATTTCTATATAGGCAGAATTGCGTCTCTTGGCATAGATACACTTCTTACCGCTGTATTTATCGGTTGGCTGAGATGGAGTGCATTCTGGGTAACACTGGCAGCACAGATAATTATTCTCATAATAAATTACGTTATAAGCAAGGTTTTTGTTTTCAGAGAAACTGATAATAAGCCCTCCAATCCGGAATAATTTTATTATAACAGTACATAATACCAAAGGCAGCACTGCACAAATGCTGCCTTTACTTTTTGACGAGACTTTTTAGGAAACTTTTAGGAGATAGTGAAATGGGTATTATACTGCTTCGTTCTGTTATTTTATATTTGATAGTTATATTTTCGCTGCGGCTTATGGGGAAAAGGCAGCTTGGCGAATTGCAGCCCGGCGAGCTTGTTATAACTATTTTAATATCAAATATAGCTACTCTTCCTATAGAAAATCCTTCTTTGCCGCTTCTCCCGGGAATGCTGCCTATACTGACTCTTGTATGTCTGGAAGTTATCATATCCTTCTGTACAATGAAATCCAAAAGACTCAGAAAGCTTGTTTCTGGAAGTCCTAAAATAGTTATAAGGGACGGAGAGATCATTCAAAGAACCATGCTGGAGCTTCGTCTTACTATAGACGATCTGCTTATGGCTCTTCGCAGCAATCAGATATTCAGTCCGGACGAAGTGCAGTTTGCCATTGTTGAAACAACGGGCACTATATCTGTATATCCTAAAGCAGCGTACAGAAATATAGTACAGGAAGATATGGGCATAAAAAACAGCTCAGAAGATCCACCATGTGTGGTGGTATCCGATGGGGCTGTAATGGAAAAAGCACTTGAAAGTATTGGGAGAGATGGAGAATGGCTAAAAAAGGAACTAAAAAAGCAGAATCTTTCAGTCGATAAAACATTTCTTGCAATGGCAACAGACAGCGAAGTATGTGTTGCAATTGAGAAGAAGGGAGCATAGGGTTTATGAATCATGTAAAGTGGGCATTTGCAATACTTATAGTTATTGTATCAGCAAGTTTGTTTTCGGAATATATGGTGAAACGTCAGTGCAATGAGCTTACAGAAGTGCTTTATGAACTTAAAGATGCAGCAGAAAAAGGAGATAACGAAAGTGCGGAAAAGCTCTGCGATACTGTAAATGATAAGTGGAATAAGGTTGAAACTATGATAACATATACTGTGTCTATGGACAGGATTAGTCAGGCAGAACAGAGTATTTGCAGGCTGAAACCTCTTTTCGTGTCAGGGTCGGATGAATTTGAAGCTGAGGTTATGACAGCAGCGGTGATCTGCAGCAGAATTTGTGGATGAAGTTATGTATTGCCTCTTGAACCTTTGTGATTAATATGATATAATCAATGTAGTTAAAAGCAAAGGATGATTTGATGAAAAGACTTGCAGCAGGTATACTTGCCCATGTTGATTCCGGTAAGACGACCCTTTCAGAAGCTATTCTCTACCGTGCGGGTGAGATACGAAAGCTTGGTAGGGTTGATCACGGAAATGCTTTCCTTGATACTCACTCTCTGGAAAAGAAGAGAGGTATCACTATTTTTTCAAAGCAGGCAATGATAAAATTGCCGAATACTGAAGTAACTCTTCTTGATACTCCGGGACACGTAGATTTTTCTCCGGAAATGGAAAGGACACTACAAGTTCTTGATATAGCTGTTCTTGTTGTCAGTGCATCAGATGGCGTTCAGAGCCATACAGAAACGCTCTGGAAACTTCTTTTAAGATACAATATACCTGTTTTTATTTTTGTAAATAAAATGGATATAGCAGGCAGAGAACCTGATGATATTCTCTTAGAGCTGAAAAACAGGCTCAGTAATGCCTGTGTTGATTTTACTGATATAGAAAATGATATGTTCTTTGAACATACCGCTCTTTGTGATGAGATGCTGCTGGACAGTTTTCTGGAAAATGGAAGCCTCACCAAAGATGAAATATCATCTGCTGTTATGGAAAGACGCATCTTTCCATGCTGTTTTGGTTCTGCACGTAAAATTGACGGCATAGATAATTTGCTCAGATGTATTGAAGAATATACCTGTGCTTCGGATTACCCAGAGGAATTCGGAGCACGTGTTTTTAAAATAGCAGAAGATGACAAGGGTGACCGTCTTACATTTATGAAAATAACCGGAGGAAAACTGAAAGTACGCTCTCAGCTTAGCATCAGGCTTCCTGACGGCAGTACAGCTCTGGAAAAGGTAAATCGTATACGTGTTTATTCCGGAAATAAATACAGTACAGTAGATGAAGCAGAATCCGGAATGATATGTACGGTTCTTGGCTGCAATTTTACACAGTGCGGAATGGGGCTGGGTTTTGAAGAAGAATGCAGCAAGCCCTTTTTGCAGCCTGTAATGAATTATCGTCTTGTGCTTACTGATGGTACTGACCCTGTAAAGGCTCTTGAAAATCTCAGGCGGCTTGAAGAAGAAAATCCTGATCTGCATCTTGTGTGGAATGAACGGCTTGCAGAAATACACGTTGAGCTTATGGGTGCGGTTCAGATAGAAATACTTTCAGATATAATATATGATAGATTTGGAATGGAAGTGGAATTTGATAAGGGCGGCATTTCATATAAGGAAACAATTGCCGAAGCTGTCGAAGGCGTTGGTCACTATGAACCTCTTCGTCACTATGCAGAGGTACATATTCTTTTAGAGCCTCTTCCCAAAAACAGCGGACTTGAGTTTTGCACTGACTGTTCTGAAGATATTCTGGATAAAAACTGGCAGAGACTTATTCTAACCCATATGCAGGAAAAAACTCACATCGGGGTGCTCACAGGTTTTCCTATAACCGATATGCGTCTTACACTTGTATCAGGACGTGCCCATAAGAAGCATACAGAAGGAGGGGATTTTCGTCAGGCAACCTACAGAGCCATAAGACAGGGACTTCGCATGGCAAAGAGTATTCTATTAGAACCATTCTATGCATTTCGTTTAGAAGTGCCGAGTAGTCAGATTGGGCGTGCAATGACAGATCTTGAGAGAATGGATGCAGAATTCTCATCTCCTGAAATAAGCGGTGAAATGTCAGTTATTACAGGAAGGTGTCCTGCTGAGACAATGCAGGATTACGCAACTGAAATAAACGCCTATACACAGGGTAAAGGCAAGCTAAGCTGTATTCCCGATGGATATGATAAGTGTGGAAAGTCTGACAAGGTGATCGCAGATGTTGCTTATGACTCAGACAGTGATACGGAAAATTCAGCAGATTCTGTATTTTGTTCCCACGGTGCAGGCTTTCTTGTAAAATGGGATGAGGTATATGAATATATGCATCTGCCCTACAAAAAAGATATTTCTGAAGAAGGAGCAGAAGAGGTTTACCAGCCTCAGAGTACAGGATATTCACGTGCAGCTTATCATGGAAGTCTTGAAGAGGACAGAGAGCTTATGGCAATATTTGAAAAGACTTATGGTAAGATAAAACGTGACGAACGAAGTGCTCTTCACACAAGGCGTGATGAAACCGTGAGCTATGAGTCGGTCTCACCTCAGAAACCTATTCAGGAGTATATTTTAGTTGATGGATATAATATAATTTTTGCATGGGATGAGCTGAAAAAAACAGCTGATGAAAATTTAGATGCAGCACGTCATGAACTCATAGAAATCATGATAAATTATAAAGGTGTTCGCAAGTGTGAAATAATCGTGGTCTTTGATGCATATCGTGTAAAGGGAAATCCCGGTTCTGAGAAAGAAGTAAGCGGTATCAATGTAGTCTATACAAAGGAAGCACAGACAGCCGACTCATATATTGAACGAACAGCTTATGAGCTTAGCAGTGATTACAGAGTGAGAGTAGCTACATCTGACAGATTGGAGCAGATTATCATTTTAGGCGGAGGTGCTTATCGTATGTCAGCATCTGAATTTTACGAAGAAGTCCGTCTGGCAGGACGTGAAATAGATGAATATATTGAGATCGCAAATATGAGATCTGCACACATAGGTAAAGGAATAGCAGAAAAGAAATCTGCAAAACCAAAGAAGTAATAGGAGTAATACTTATGGAAGAGACAATACTAAAAAAAACGCCTGAGGAATACTCAAAGGCGGCAGGTGAATATTTTATGCAGGGATATAATTGCAGTCAGTCTGTAGTGCTGGCATTTGCAGAAGAGCTCGGCTTTTCTGCGGATACTGCTGCAAGATTTTCTTCTTCGTTTGGAGGCGGAATGGGCAGGTTAAGAGAGGTTTGCGGTACTGTCAGCGGAATGTTTATAGTTGCAGGCATGATAGCTGGTTATTCCGATCCGAAGGACTATGCGGCAAAAACCGCTCACTACAAGCGTATTCAAGAGCTTGCGGAGCGGTTCAAAGAATGTACAGGCAGTATAATCTGCCGTGAATTATTGGGACTTAAAAAGACCGGAGCAGATAGTTATGTTCCGGAAAAGCGTACTGACGAATATTACAAAAAACGTCCGTGCAAAGGGATGGCAGAGCTGGCTGCAAAAATAACAGCAGAGTATTTTACCGAGCGTTAATATATAGTCATAGCCTGCTGATACATAAGATCATCATAAACGGCGAAAAACTGATCCATGTCGTACTGTACTTCACCTCTGAGAGGATCACACAGTGTTACGGTGTTTGCAGGTATATCGTATCCACTGAGCAGCATACAGTGTTCATAATTATTCCAGTAAACTTCTTCACCGTCAGGTTTTGTCCATACATATTTACCCTCAACATACTGCGCATACACAGTATTCCAGATAACTATGGGGTGATTGCTGGCAATTACGAGGAAAAGTTCCTCTTTTGTACTTCCGGAGAGGTTAACAGGTTCAAGGCTGCTGTTCTGATCTGCCAGATATTCAGTAGCAGCTTTTACGATAACAGGTGAGTAACAGCCATAGCCGTCATCATGAGGATTGCCTATGTATTTTTCGAAAAAAGAGTAATTCGTACCATTTTCCATTACATAATCAAGATATGTATCAGCCATTACCACCTTGTCAACGTTGAATCCAAGATAATTCAGCAAGCAGGTAAGGGAAGTGATCTCGCAGCCTGTGGGAAGTTCCGGTTCCTGCATGATGGGTTCTACATCTATCTGAAATCTTTCAGGAAGAGTACTTACAGTTACAAGCGGAGTTTTTCCGGTAGTAACCATTTCGGTAATGCTTTCGCTTACAGGTTCAGTTTCTTCTATATTTACATTTACATCAACGGCAGGAATATCTGATATATTAGATTGGTCTGTTGTTAAAATATCAGATGGTTCAGACTCAGAGGGGATTGTATTTCCGCAGCCCGAAAGTATTGTAATGCTCAAGGCTAAAGCTATAGAAATATGTCTTTTTCTCATAATAAGTAACTCCTTAAAAATTATAATAAGCGGCTTATTGATTATTGTATTGTAAACAGAAGATCTTGTGATATTATAACATACTTTTCTTTTGTTTGGGACAAGTCTGCAATCAATTTTCTGTAAACCAAATGTAACTTTTCAGTAACAAAAGTTAAAAAGTGGTAATGACAATAGTCAAAATGCCTGAAAATTTACTTTCAGATTTTCCAAAATATTCAAAAAATAGCTTTTCATTGAATAAAATAGACAAATATACTTGACCTTAATTTGAAAAAAGGTTATAATAACAATGTGTAACTATGCTCATATAATGTGAGCGAAGAGATTTTTGACAGCTTTACAGGCTGCGTATTATGGAGTATATTATGGCAAAATTCTGGTGTAAGGTATGCGGTCAGCTGCTTGACCCTATTGATGGTGCTGTGGTTGCTACCTGTAGCTCATGCGGTGCAAGGCAGGTTCTTCCTATCCCATTAGGCAACGAATATCTTGAGTACTATGCCGAGCTTGTTATATTGCAGCAGAGTGAGCAGTTTGAAAAAGCAGAAGAGCTTTTTGAACATCTTATTCTTGAGGGCGGAGCAGACGCCGCATTGTATTGGCTTGGTGTGCTTATTGATTACAGAGCTGTATACATTCGTAAGAACGAAGGTTATACTATCAGATGCGGTAGAGCAGGAGAAACAAGTGTCGTAGAACACGAAAGTTTTCAGAAGGTTCTGCATTATGCAAGTCCGGCTCAGTGCGGAATTTTTGAAATGGATGGCAGAATACTTGAAGAATCACGGCTTGAGGTTCTGGGCAAATACAGTACAGACATTGACGCCGAGCTTCCTCTTAACAGGGGATTTCTATGCTTAGAGGATGGTGCATGGGATGCAGCTGAAGCACAGTTTGACAGAGTGCTTAGTGAAGAGCCTGATAATGCTCTTGCTTATTTTGGCAAGATGATGGCAGAGCTTCAAGTACATCGTGAAGGTGAACTCTCACAAACGGGAACAAGACTTTCTGAAACTAAAAATTACAAAAATGTTCTTAAATACGGCGATGAACTTTTGTGTGAAAGACTAAAAAAATACCGTGAGGCAGGTATATTATATCAGGCAACAGAACACGGAAAGTGCGCAGAGACAATTGATGATTGGAGGCACGTAAAAAAGCTGCTGATGGAAATACGTGGCAATGAACGTGCGGGTGAGTATCTCGCTCTGTGTGACAGAAAAATACGTGCTATTATGGTTCGTGAAGCTCAGCTTGTAATGGGATGCAGAGAAGCAGTTAATCTTGGTCTTACAACGGAAACACTAGGCACACGAATGGTAAGTGCAAATTATTACTATGATTTTGATATGTCTGAAAAATCTATAAATAAAGTTCAGAAAAAGATCATACTGCCTTCAAGTCGTATTGTGGCGATAATTGCTCTTATCATCATGATAATACTGGCATTGATTTTTATACTGCCGCTTTGTATGAGCGATGATGAGTCCGGCAAAATACAGGAGCAGAGTCAGGCTTACTTGGATATCAGTACGAGTGATAATGGAATAAATGATGAAAGTCGTCTTTTGCAGAGTACAACAGAGAGCAGTTCTTTATCAGCAGAAGTTGAAATGTGTGTTGTAGGAACAATGGCTTTTACTCTTGACGGCAATGGTAAAGTTGTATGTCTTAATGAAGAGTATGAAGATGTGACTCATGATGAAACTCAGAATGGTGCAAGCTTTGTTATAAATGCATCTCCCTATGAATCAGATTTCAGTACATGGAGCGATGTAACAAGGCTTTATAATGATCCGGATGGCGCAATGCTTTTTGGTGTTATGGAAAACGGCACTGTATCTTATGATATATTTTCTTCATCTAAGATGAATTATGAAGCAAAGTACAAATCTGTGTCCTCATGGATGAATGTAAAAGAACTTGTCTGGGAAGACGGAAATATAAAAGATCCATGTCTTTTTGCATTGACAACGAAAGGTGAAATCTATGCGTCCGATGCTGAAACTGAGAAATCGGTTAAGCAGATGATCGAGCCGATCATGAAACACGGTTTTCAGATAGAGATTTTACGTGTGCAAAATGGTATACTTCATATTCTGACAAAGGATGGGAGTTACATTTCTGTAAAATACAAATAGATACATAAAAATAACAGGAGCTGCTGCATCTAATAAAGTGCAGCAGCTCCTATTGTTGTAAATTATAAGTCGCTCAGATCGTGATAATAGAGTATTGTATCAAGAAAGTCGCCGGAATCCTGCTTGTATCCTCCGGGAAGAACACCGAGGCGCTTAAAGTTCATAGATTCATAAAGTTTCTGTGCTGCAATGTTAGTGCCTACAACAGCATTAAATTGCAATAGTCTGAACCCTTTTCGTTTTGTTTCTTCAAGAGAATGATGTACCAGTTTTCTGCCTATACCTTTATGACGCATAACAGACCATACCACATAGCTTGCATTTGCGATGTGCTTGCAGTGACCAATACCATTCGGGTGCAGTATATAAAGTCCTACTACAACTCCAGTTGATTTGTCAGCTGCAATACAAGTGCTTGTCTGTTCACTAAAAAATGAAAGTGCTTCATTTTCTGTCATAGTTTTCTGTTGAGGAAGAGTATCGCCGTTCTGGACAGCTTCATTCCAAATACGTACCATTGATGGTATATCTTGTTTTTGAAAATATCTTATTTCTATTTCCATAATTTATTATCCTCCATATGGAAGTTTATCCGTTACCTGTACGAGATATTTTAAAAGTGACAGCAGATCATCTGAGTTTACATCACCATCAGTATTGCAATCTGCATTATAGATAGACGCCTGATTTAGACGAATGCATCCTGTGAGATACTTATTGAGCCATACTGCATCTAATAAAGAAACATTTCCGCTTATATCAACATCTCCGCATATGCCTTCTTTAACAGCAATACTGCATACAAGGATCTTACCTCTTATTACAGTATAAATTCTGCATGAACCGATAGCCTTTGCAGTTATCAGACCATCAGAAGAAACTGTAGCGATGCTTTCATCAGTTGATTTCCACTCGTAATCTTTATTATCCGCATTGTAAGCATAAAGCTGTAATGACATTCCTTTATATAAGGTAACACGTGTTTTTGACAAATATGGAGGGTCAGGTGCTTCTGTAAGTTTTACTGCTGTAGTAGTCATAGTTGTTGATGTGGATGTAGTTGTCGTTATATCAGAAGTAGTAGTCTGAATGGTTTCAGTTGTTGAAGAAGTGGTTGTTGTGGATTCTGTAGTAGTTGTTGTTGTCGAAATAGTTGTTATTTCAGAAGTCGTTGTGGATTCTGTAGTGGTCGTTGGTGTAGTGGAAGTTGTTGTAGATGTTGTAGTTGTAGATTCTGTAGTAGAAGTAGTTGTGGTGGTAGAAGTCGTTGTTGACGTTGTGGTGGTAGTCGTTGTTGCAGGTGGGTCATTTGTTACAATGATTGTAAGGGGATAGGTAGCAGAAGGAGTTATATCATCATCATTAAAATAGGTATTATCAACATTCAAACCTACAGTCACGCCTAATGCAGACGGCAGTGCAACGTATGAATATGAATATATACGTCAAGATAATTTTAAAACTGATATTTCCACAGGTACTATCCCTTTTTATGACCCTGATCTGCCTACAGATACAATTATTCCTGGAAGGTGTG
>ERZ791837.1819-NODE-1819-length-12954-cov-2.864253_pt1 | contig 12954 bp, 10 predicted proteins | sample MGYA00510292_ERZ791837 | MGnify/ENA primary metagenome ERZ791837 (study PRJEB30046, sample SAMN00715259) | human gut metagenome | study: EMG produced TPA metagenomics assembly of the A metagenome-wide association study of gut microbiota in type 2...
AATTTCTATGTCAGTAGATATGGCTGAAGAGGAAGCAATTGCTGATGATGTATTTGCTTATGAAACATACGCAAAGGGAGATGTCAATCATGATGGTCTTGTAAATAAAGCTGACTCTACGCTTTTGCTTCAATTTTTAGCTGAAAGTTCTACACTTGATATTAAATATGCTGATGGAAGTAATCATTATTCATTTGTTACAAATGTAGCTGCTGCTGATTTTAATCTTGATGGCAGCGTAAGTATGATTGATATTGTGAAGCTTGATCAATATCTTGCTGCAAATTAAAAGGGAGTGATTTTATGAAAGCTAAAAATAAGATAACAGCTTATGTATTAAGCCTTTCAATGATCGCTGCATTTTCTAATTCTATTTCTGTATATGCAGAAGAAACTCCCACATCAGGCACATTTAATGAAAAGTTCAGCTGGGAATTCTCAGGTGATACTCTTACATTTTCTGTTGATGAAAATTACACATCTAATGAATATGTTACACTGAGCACTGGAGGAAAAAGTGACGATTATGAGGCAAGACCGTGGAGAGCATATCTCTCTCAGGTAAAACACATTGTGTTTGATAAACGAATAGAGAGTCTTGCTAACAACATATGGACTGACTTTTATCAGTGCTATACAGATGAATCTATTAACTTTGAAACAGTTACTTTTGGAGAAGCAGTTAATGTTGTATACGATTGGTATTTTGACAAAGCCGTCCTTATTGCACCTAAGTATTCCTATACTGATTACACTGCGTTTTTAGAAGGTGTTTCTTTTGAACCAAATGGTATTTCTGAGAATCCTTATATTATTATAAATGATGAAGGTGGAAAGTTTGAGTATATAGAGGATTTATCTTTGCTCAAAATAGATGGTGAATTAAGCTCATCTAATTATGCGGATATTCATGACTTACAGGGAAGATATAAGTTTGTTCTTTTGTCAGAAAGTGCAACTGATGGAATAGAAGTAGACGTGAGTAGTTTAAGAAGAAATGCTTTAACATCAATATCTTCGCCATTGGCAATTAAAAATGTGATTACTCTTTGTTATTCATCATTTGGTGATGGTAATATTGAAAACTTACGAACAAATAAAAAGTCTGTTGTTTGTCTCGGCGAAGCAAATCCCGAACTTAAAGGCGATGTAACTCTTGATGGAGTAGTTGATATAAGCGATTCTACAGCAGCACTTGGATATTATGCAAAAAGAACCGCAGGTCTTGAAGCGTCATTCAAGGACGATGAAGAACTTAATAAATTTTCATATTATCTCGCTGATACTGATACAGAAAGTATAAATGGTGCAGACAGCGAAAATGCTCAGATAGATATTTCAGATGCGACTAATATACTTACATATTATGCGCAGAGCCTTGCCGGACTTGAGCCAGACTGGGAGACAATAGTCTCCGGCAATTGAATTTTCTAAAATGGGAATCGTCTGCAAAGGTGATTTCATTTTTATTTATTTGTATAATAGTTGAATTTGTTTTTGTGCATTATTTACAAATAAGCACCTTTAAAATTTACTAAAACGGCAAAATCATTGTCACTTTAGAAAAAAATATTAAAAAGCCCTTGTAAATCAAGAGAAAATAGGGTATAATATACCTATGAAAAATTTTAAGGAGGCGGATATTAATGTATGATAAGACCATGACCTTTTCCGTAAACGATGAGAAAGAAATCGAAATGAGGAAAAACCTGACGATAGTTTATGATGCGCTGGTTCAAAAGGGCTATAATCCTGTAAATCAAATAGTTGGTTATATTTTGTCTGAGGATCCGACATACATAACCACATTCAATAACGCAAGAAGCATTATCCGTCACATCGACAGAGATGAACTTTTGCAGGCTCTTGTAAAGTCATATATAAACGGCTGATTTAATAAGCACCGATACGTTTTGAACGTGTCGGTGTTTTGTTTTTTTGAATATATTTCCACGTATTGTATGATGCAGAAAGGTTATACTGTAAGTGCGGAGGGATCCGCAGAAGGAGCACCAAAGGTATGACAAAGTGTCGTATTAAAGGAGCAGCGGCAGCATTTATTATGGCAACCGTTCTTATGACGGCACCTGAGAATGTTTTTGCTGATAATACTGCTATCGGATATGGACAAGGGACATCGGTGGACTGTGAAAATCGTCCCGGTGATGCAGTTTCATTTGACAACAGGTACTGTGAATATAACGCATATGCCACAACACCCGATCGACAGCGTGTTATAATAACATTTGACCAAGGGTATGAAAACGGCTATACAGCGGATATTCTTGACACATTAAAAGAGAAGAATGTTAAAGCGATATTCTTCCTGACGGGAGATTACGCTAAAAAAGAAACTGCACTTGTAAAGCGAATGATAGATGAAGGTCATGTTCTTGGTAATCATGGCATGACCCATGCAAGCCTTCCAAAGCTCAGTGAGGAGGAAGCCAGACAGGAGATCATGTCACTGCATGAATACGTTAAGAATGAATACGGCTATGAAATGCAGTATTTCAGATTTCCCTGCGGAGAATATTCCGAGGATCGTATAAAAACAGTATGTGATCTGGGCTATAAGACTCTGTTCTGGAGCTATGCCTATGTAGACTGGCAGACAGATTCGCAGCCTGATTGTGCATCAGCACTTGAAGGTCTCAGAAAGAGCGTACACGGTGGTGAGATACTATTGCTTCACTCAGTATCCAAAACAAATGCAGAGATTCTGGGAAGTGCAATAGATTCATTCAGAAGTGCAGGATTTATTGTTTAACAGAGTTTAATAAAACTGAATAAAACAAAAATAAACGGGCTGATGCATTAGATGTATCAGTCCGTTTATGTGTTATGTTATTTTCAAGGCAATATAAACTTTAATGCCTTTTGCAGGTTTTCTATTGAATTAACTGCTCTGTTTCCACCAAATTCACCGTCCACCGTCCACGGAACAGGCTCGTCCTCCAGACAGGTAATACATATTTTTGATGCACGGAAGTGAGAAAAGTATTCCCTTTCAGTTCCAAGCTGGAAGTTTGTAAGGCCTGTGATAATATGCTGCAAGTCAATGAGATTTTTTGGCTTTCTGATAAGTGTTACTTCAAAAAGCCCATCGTCTTTTTCCATATCCGGCATGGACAGGAGCTTAGCAACTGATGTGGAGTTTGTTACCATTCCATAAATGAACTCGTCCTCTAAGGTACAGTCATCATACTCTATTCGCATACGAGATGCTTTTATTTTGTGAAGATTGAGCATACCATTCAAAATATATGCCGCATGACCTAAAACGTTCTTTACAGGCTGTGCTGTCTGATATGATATTTCAGTAAAAGCTCCAAATGCTGCAATGTATGTGAAATATCTGTCTCCTATTCTGCCTATGTCACATGATTCAGCTGTACCGTTTATAATTGCATCAGCAGCTTCAATATGATTCTTAGGAATATTGAGGCTTCTTGCAAAATCATTTGTAGAGCCTGTGGGGATATATCCTATGGGAAGCGGGTTTTGGGAGTCCATGCAGCCGCTTATAACTTCATTCAGCGTACCGTCACCACCGCAGCATACGATCATATCGAAACCCGATTCACAAGCGTATTTTGCCTTTGTGGTTCCGTCACAGCGAGACTGCGTTGTGTGAACAGTTACCTCAAAACCGGCTTTGGTAAATATATCTATTATTTTTGCAAGATTATTTCCGGCGGATGCTTTACCTGATCGCAGGTTGCAAATTAAATATATTCGCTTCATATCTCACCTTTATTTATTCTCAAAGTTTTCCTTTCTGATGAGCGCACGTTTGATTTTACCGCCCAGAGTTTTTGGCAGTTCGTCAACGTATTCGATGATACGAGGGTACTTATACGGAGCAGTGTTTTTCTTAACAAAATCCTGAAGTTCTTTTGTCAGTGCATCGCTTGGATTATATCCACGAGCCAGAACAATAGTAGCTTTTACAACGTTTCCACGTATTGGATCCGGAGCTGCTGTTATAGCACATTCGATAACAGCAGGATGAGCAACCAGAGCGCTCTCAACTTCAAATGGTCCTATACGATAGCCTGAGCATTTGATAACGTCGTCATTTCTGCCGATAAACCAGTAGTAGCCGTCTTCGTCGGGCTTAAAAACGTCGTGAGGACAGTATTCACCGCCGCCAAGAATAAGTGCGGACATCTCAGGATTTTTATAATAGCCTGTAAAAAGTCCTGTAGGATAATATCTGTTTAGATTACAGATAGTAAGGCTGCCTGTTTCGTGAGGCATCGCCTCTTTGCCGTTTTCAGTAATAAGATGAATATCATAAAGAGGTGCAGGCTTGCCGGTTGACCCCGGTTTTGGAGTGATCCATGGGAAATTAGCAATAAGAACGCTGCCTTCAGTCTGACCGAAGCCTTCTCTTATCTCTTTTCCTGTAAGTTTTTTCCACTGATTGTAAACTTCCGGATTAAGAGGTTCACCTGCTGTGGCAAAGTTCTGAACGCTTGAAAGATCGTAAGATGCAACGTCCTCTTGCAGCATAAAGCGGTACATGGTAGGCGGTGCACAGAATGTAGTTAGCTTATAGGTTTCGATCATTTTCAGAAGCTTGGCAGGAACGAACTTCTTGAAATCATAGCAGAAGATTACTGCACCGCAGATCCATTGACCATAGATCTTGCCCCATCCGAATTTTGCCCATCCTGAATCAGAAACACTCATATGGAGCTTGTTCTCCTGAACTTGCTGCCAGTATTTGGCTGTAACGATATGTCCCAATGGGTGGGTATGGTTATGCTGAACCATTTTAGGATTTCCTGTTGTACCGGATGTGAAGTACACGAGAGCAATGTCTTCTGCTTTAGTAGCATCATCGCCTGTAGGACGAGAAAATTCGTCTGAGAAAGTATATGCTTCATCTGAGAAGTTTCTCCAACCATCTCTTTTTTGTCCAACAATAATTTTATTTACAATGCTCTTAACATCTTTTTCAGCAGCCTCTACTTGTTCTATAACATAAGGGTCATCTACACAAACGATAGTGTGGATTTCCGCACTGTTTCCACGATAAATAAGGTCTTTCTTAGCAAGTTGAAGAGAGCCGGGAATAAGAACAGCACCAATTTTATGAAGAGCAGTTGCGCATATCCAGTATTCCCAGCGTCTGCGGAGAATAAGCATGACAACAGTACCTTTTTTGACGCCTATGCTTTTGAAGTAGTTGGCAGTCTGATTAGAGAGCTTGGATATATCGGTAAATGTAAACCTTTTCTCATTGCCGTCATCATCGCACCAGACCAGAGCCATTTTTTCAGGCTCTTGTTTTGCCCATTCGTCCACAATATCAAAGCCGAAGTTGAAGTTTTCCGGCACGTTCACTTTGTAATTTTCCTTAAAGTCCTCGTAGCTGTCAAAATCAATACGAGGTAAAAATTTGTTAAGCAGCATATATATGTACGTCCTTTCTAAGAAAAATTTATATAGTATAATTTTGGTATATATTTTTTAGTATACTATATTTTTAATAAAAAGTCAAGGAATAATTTCTCTTCTGTTTTTAACAACAAGCTGTATTTTACTGTTTTTTACAAATAGTGTTTACTCGATTTTTATTGACATACAGATATTGCATATTAAAATAATAACAACTGCATCATAGGAAAATTTTTCAAAAAAGTGAGAAAAATCACAGTTACTTACGTCTAATAAGTGAAGGAGAAATGCTTAGGAGGTACGTCAATGGATAACGGTGCTGAATGCTACCGTAAATTCCTTGAAGGTGATAATGAGAGCCTTGCACTTATTATCCGTGACTACAAGGATGGATTTATTTCCTTTTAGCAAAACAATATGCCCTGTTTTGGCTTGTTTTAATTATAGTGTAGTTTGCGTTTCCCTCAGAGCTAAAAATGAAAGAAAGGAGGGGATTGTTGTTCATGCTGTATATGAAAATAGACAGTAAATTTATGACATAACACATGAACATGGCATCTGATTTTAATAAGGGAAATAAGAGCCTGTCCACATATAAAATTCCGCACATCTTTTCGGTAAATTCTGCTGATTGCTGCGTTGAAAAAGCTCGCCATACGACAGTATGCTTTCAATTTTTCGCCTTGCACTCGTCAAAATTATTTGCTAAAATCCGCATACAATTTCTATGTGGACAGGTTCTAAAATCAGAATGCTGTAATATGAAAAAATTTAAAGGATAAAAGGAAAAATACAAGTACAGTAGACATCGGAGGGCATATTATGTGATGTTTGCTTTTTAATTATAGTTAAAGGGATTGTTTTATTTTAAAAAATATAAAATTGAAAAAGAAACTAACTAAAAAGTAAGTGTATATTGTAATTTTCCTTTTTGTTTAAGAAAGGAATATGCATATTATGTTAAAAAACTATGCAAAAAGCACTTTTTCAAAAGCTGTTCCAATTAAAAAACTGGCAAGATGGATTTCCGGATTCCTTGCGCTTATTATATGTATTTGCTGCTCTGGAATGCAGACTTTTGCTGAACAAATAGAATTTTTTGACAGAGAGCAGGAGTATATAAATCAGGACTGCAATACTGCAATATATGGCACACCGGAAGACGATAATAAGGATTCAGAGCCGAATTTGTATGCACAGACTCCGGTTGTTAAATTCAGAGTAAGCAATATGTCTCCGAAAACAAAAACGAATTTGGACTATACCGATTGGTGGTACAGTAAGTGGGAAGATTGTCATTATATCTTTCTTCCTGTGACTGCTGACAGAAGTAACCTTATTATTACATATGAGACAGAAAATGGATCGTTATATCTTAATGGTAAATCGGTTGCCTCCGGTAAAATGACAACTCTTTTAGGTGAAAAAGATGAGTTTGAAGTTACTGTCGGAGATACCTATTGCGGAAAGTTAAAAATAATGAAATCCAATGTCGGCTGCATTTATCTTAAAACATCAAACGGTGGACTGGATGCACTTGATGCAAATAAAGGTTTGATCGAAACCGGTTCAGTACTAATGCTTAACGAAAATGGTGGTACAGAATATAATGGCTCTATTGAGAAGCTCACAGCACGTGGAAATTCTTCATGGGATTACAGCTTAAAAAAACCATATAACTTCAAGCTTCCAAAGAAAGAAGATCTCTATGGAATGGGCAAAGCAAAAAAATGGGCATTGCTTGGAAATTATCTTGATCACTCCATGCTTCGTAATAAGATCACATTGGAAATGAGCAGAGCAGCTGGTATGGAATATGTAATGGATTCTGTTTTTGTTGATCTTTATGCAGATGGATCATACCGTGGTACTTATCAGCTTATTGAGCGTGTACAGATACAAAAAAATCGTGTAAATATCCGTGATCTTGAAGAAGATACAGAAGAACTTAATGAAAAGGATCTTGATTCTTATAAACATTCTGTTGTTGGTGCGTCAAATTTGTACGAATATATGGAAAACAGCTATAAGTATTATGATATTCCGAATAATCCCGATGATATAACGGGTGGTTATCTTCTTCAGTTTCAGCTTTGGAACAGGTATGGAGTAAAGTCGGATAGCGGATTTATTACATCAAGAGGGCAGGCTATTGAAATTGACGGTCCTGAATATGCCTCACGTGATCAGGTAATGTATATTCGTGATTTTGTTCAGGATATGGAGGATGCAATATATTCTGATACCGGGTACAACTCAAAAGGTAAGCATTACAGCGAATATATAGATGTTGATTCATTGATAACAGCATATCTGATTCAGGAAATTTCTATGAATGTTGATGCTACATCAACAAGTTTTTATCTTTGGAAAGATTCTGACTTGACAGGTGACGGAAAACTACACTGTGGTCCTGCATGGGATTTTGACCTCTGTTATAATAATTTTTTAGCAAGTAGAAGTAATTCTGACGGAGATATTGGCTTTTCATGGAATCCAAATAATCTCTTTGCAGCTTATTTTCCGATAAGTGGTTATAATGAAAGTGACCGTCCTACTTGCGGTATCAGCTGGATAGGTCAGCTTTATAAGCAAGATGAGATAGTAAAGCGTGTTGCTGAAATATATTTTGATCGTTTTGAGCCATATTTAGATGATCTAATTGGTTCTGAACAGCCGATTATTACAAGTATGGCAGAAGAAATACTGCCGTCAGCTGAGATGAATAATGCAAGATGGCATATGTACGGCGGTAAGGAGTATTGTGTATTCGGTTCGTCAAGCGGTGAAAACTTTATGGGCTCTGTAGAAATAGTTCGTGATTTTATAGAAAAAAGAAAAGCTTATCTGAGTGAATTATGGATGCCATTATTAGTAAGAGGTGATGTTAACGCTGACGGGGTATTTAGCATTGCGGACGTTGTCGCTATGCAGAAATGGCTGTTATGTTGTGGAACTCTCAATTGCAGGCAGGCGGCAGACCTTTGTGAAGATGGCGTGCTCAATATATTTGATTTGTGCGAAATGAAAAATGAACTTCTTAATTTGAAATGATTTTTATATATTTAAATGTATTGTAGTTAATTGGCACGAAAAAAATAAAAAGATAAGGCTAATGTTGTGCATCACTCCAAATATGATATGAAAAGCACTTTTTTACTTTATTTTACAGAAAAAATGCAATATAATTATTGTAAGCATATTATGCATAAAAAGTAAAGGAGAATAAAGCAATGAGAAATAGAAGAAAAAAAGTTGCGGTTGTTGTTATGGCTGCAATTCTCAGTACGGGCTTTGTGTGCACTAACATTACAGCTTATGCCGGTCAGCAGCTTGGACAAACTGATTTTTCAAGCGGTGTAGGTTTACCGTGGCATGTGTGTGAGTCAGCACCGGGTGAAATGGATTTTGAGATAAAGGATGGACAGTATGTTATAACTATCGTAAATGCCGGAGGTGCATCAAAGGGCGGAGAGGACAGATGGGACTGTCAGTTCCGACACAGAGGTCTTACTCTTTCACAGGGCTGTACTTATGAGGTATCTTTTGATATTACTGCAAGTAATAATTGTACTTACTATACAAAAATCGGAGATATGGCAGAGCCTTTTACTGAGGATTGGCACGGTAATCCCGATGACGGATCTTTTGACGGTTTTTGGGACGTAAAACAGCTTACTGCCAATCAGACCGAATCTGTTAAGGGTACATTTACTGCCAATAGAACAGCTGAGGTAGAATGGGCTTTCCATATCGGTGGTGAAAGCGTACCGGATGGTACTGTTTTTACATTTGACAATATGTCTCTTGTTTGCACAAACAGCGATGAATACGATTATGATGCACCGGAAGAATGGAACAGAGCAGCTATCGTAACAAATCAGGTGGGATATTTTCCTGAGATGGCTAAGAAAGCTACATTGATCACTGAGAATACAGAAAAGTTGGACTTTTCAGTGCTTGATTCAAACGGCAGCGAAGTATATACCGGAGAGTCATATCCTATGGGAATAGATGCAGATTCCGGCGATTCTGTGCAGATTCTTGATTTTTCTGATTTTAAAGATGAAGGAACATATACTCTTAAAGCAGGTGAATTTGTAAGCCGTAAATTCACTATAGGCGGTACAGATACGTATTCCGGAATGCTTTACGATGCTCTTAATTACTTCTATCAGAACAGAAGCGGTATTGCTATTGACAGTGCGTATATCACCTCAGGTGATACGACATCACTTGCGAGAGCCGCAGGTCATGCAAGCGATATTGCACGTATTACCACAGATTGGAATGACCTGAGCAGCGACGGCGGTACACAGGACGTAACAGGCGGCTGGTACGATGCAGGCGATCACGGAAAATATGTTGTAAACGGCGGCATTTCCGTATGGCTTATGCAGAATCAGTATGAAAGAGCTGTTAAAAAGGGCACAGAAGCGGCATATGCAGATGGTACAATGAACATTCCTGAAAATGCAAACAGTTATCCTGATCTTCTTGATGAAGCTCGCTACGAGATAGAGTGGCTGCTCAAAATGATGGTGCAGAGCGGTGAATTTGAGGGAATGGCTTATCATAAGGTGCATGATATAAAGTGGACGGCACTTGGTCTTGCACCTGCTGACGATACGGAAGAGCGTATTATAAAGCCGCCAACAACTGCGGCCACTCTTAATCTTGCGGCAGCCTGCGCACAGGCGGCACGTATCTGGCAGAACATAGATACTCAGTTTGCAATGCAGTGTTTGGAAGCATCTGAAAAGGCGTATGAGGCTGCAAAGGCACATCCAACTATGTATGCACCTCTTGATCAGTCCATAGGCGGCGGTGCTTACGGTGATGACAATGTAGATGATGAATTCTACTGGGCAGCCTGTGAGCTTTATCGTACAACAGGAAAAACAAATTACCTTGATGATATGAAGGCATCGGAGTGGTATCTGAATATTCCTACAAACCTTACAAATGGCGAAACAAACGGAGTAGTTGGCAGTTTTGACTGGGGAAATACAGCAACCCTCGGACACCTTACCATTGCACTTGATACAGCTTGTATAAATGAAGATTCTTCAGCTTTTGAAAGTGCATTTACTGCTGCGGCAGATACTTATCTCGCTATTGAAGATGGTCAGGGCTATGGTCAGCCGTACGGTCAGAGCAAGCTTAGTTATAACGATGAAACAGAGGGTTATGTCTGGGGTTCCAACTCATTTGTTGCAGATAATGCGATTATAATTGCAACAGCTTTTGACCTTACAGGAGATGCTAAATATATGAACGGCGTTATAAGTGCTGCTGACTATCTTCTTGGACGCAATCCGATGGATTATAGTTACGTAACAGGCTACGGCGCACACGCAGTAGAAAATCCACATCATCGTTATTGGTGCGCACAAGCTGTAGAGGGCTTTCCTAAAGCACCTGCCGGAGTTCTCGTAGGCGGACCTAACTCAGGTATGCAGGATCCGTGGGTAATGGGCAGCGGTTGGATAAAGGGCGCAATTGCACCTGCTAAGTGCTATCTTGATAATGTTGAAGCGTGGTCTGTAAATGAATGTACTATAAACTGGAATGCACCTCTTGCATGGCTGACAGCATTTCTCTGCGAAGAAAACGGCGGTATAGTGGCAGGCGCAGTAAGTGCGGCTACTCCTGATTCCGAAAAAGCTCAGAATACACTATCTCCCAATACATACAACGGTGCATCAAGCGGCTCTGTATCAGGTTCAGAAGCAAACACGGGTTTCCCACTTAAATTGGTTCTTATACTTACAGCTGCATTGGCAGTGGTTATAGTTATAGAAGTGTTCGTATTCAAACTCGTAAAACGCAGCCGTAATAAATAATAAAAAAATAATAATCATGGCTTTTGTCGGTGTTCGATAAAAGCCATTTATTTTAAAAAAAATATTGACGAATTGAAGAATATATGTTATAATATGACATAGTAAGGATTATTGGGATTTTTTTAATTAGGGCGAGAAAGGATATTATTATGAAAAAGTTTATATCAATTATTACTGCTGGTGCTTTGGTATCTGCAATGAGTATGCCTGTTTTTGCAGCTGATAATTTATTTGAAAATATAATCTGCGGTGATAATACAATGGCAAGTTTAAACGCTGAAGGAATTATGACTGTTAGTGGAACAGGAAGCATGGAAAAATATGGTTTGTTTGATGTTTCCCCGTCTTACCCATGGGAAGATGATGAAGTTTCAAAATCTATTGAACATATTGTTATAGAAGAAGGAATAACAGGTTTTGACTTTGTATGGGCTATGCCGAACCTTAAAACTATTAGTTTGCCAAATTCTCTTACAGAATTTGATTTTTGGGAATTCGGTGCTCTTTCAGATGTACAAGATAAGGTGTTCCTTTCACCATATATGAATATGCCGACTTATGAAGAATTTCTTGATGGTATTTTCGATGGTATTAGTCAGGAGCAGCTTGATAGTTTTAAGTCTAAATATACCTGTACATTTTACGGATATAAGAACACTGAACCGGAAGTTTTAGCAGATATTGGACTGAAATTTCATGCAATGGGAGATGTTGACAGCAATTCTGATGTTAATATTTCTGATGCAACTCGTATTCTTGAAGTATATACGAAATCTGTCGTAAGACTGGATGTTAACGCAGATGCAGATATGGACATTGATGCTGCTGATATAAACCGTAATGGTGTTGTGGATATAAATGATGCTACATCAGCTCTTAAATACTATGCAAGAAGTCTTGCAGGATTAGATACTGATTGGGAAGAGATCCTCCAAAAATAATGTATAAAAAATGCTTCGGTTATAATATCGGAGCATTTTTTTAATCAAAAAAAGGTCTTGACAAATAATGTATAGTGTGGTAAAATAAATACATTATCCTTGTTTGCGTATTAAAACGCAGACGAAATCCAAAGGGAGGTGTATTTAAAATGGCAAAGAAGATTGAGAAGTACGAGCTGATGGCTGTATACAGCCTGGCAAAGGGTGAAGATGCTGCCCTGGAACTGGTAGCTAAGTTCAAGGCTAAGATCGAAGAATCAGCTACACTGGAGAATGTTGACGAATGGGGCAAGCGCAAGCTGGCATACCCGATCAATGATGAACCAGACGGCTACTATGCACTGTACACATTCACTTGCACACCGGATTTCCCGGCTGAGCTTGAGCGTATAGCAAGAATTACCGACGGCATTCTTCGTTCGCTCGTTGTAAAGAAATAATCGGAGGAATAGCAAAATGTTAAACTGTGCAGTTATAATGGGCAGATTGGTGGCAGACCCCGAGCTTCGCACCACGCCTAACGGCATATCGGTTACATCTTTTTGCGTTGCCGTTGACCGTTCGTTTGTCAAGGCAGGCGAGGAGAGAAAGGCCGATTTTATCAATGTCGTTGCATGGCGTCAGACGGCTGATTTTGTCACACGCTATTTCCACAAGGGCTCTATGATAGCAGTTCAGGGCTCTATTCAGACCCGTTCCTATGAAGATAAGAACGGCAATAAGAGAACCGCAGTCGAGATAGTTGCAGACAACGTATC
>ERZ791837.1820-NODE-1820-length-12953-cov-2.328501_pt1 | contig 12953 bp, 10 predicted proteins | sample MGYA00510292_ERZ791837 | MGnify/ENA primary metagenome ERZ791837 (study PRJEB30046, sample SAMN00715259) | human gut metagenome | study: EMG produced TPA metagenomics assembly of the A metagenome-wide association study of gut microbiota in type 2...
ATCAACATGGACTTTGTCATTCCGTTAAGCTCTGTTTTAATACCGATGCTGGCAAAGAAAATCGGTGATAAGTACAAATACGACAAAGTTGAAAAACGCGATGCCAGATAATCTTCTTTCTGAATCATCGAAACAACCAGTCCGGCTACATACGCACCGGTAATATCAGCTACGCCGAAGAACTCTTCTGCCACATATGACATCAGCAGACAGAAAACAAAACTGATAATTACATATCGCTGCAAACCGTTTTTTGTACGGTTGCTGTAGTAATTGAAAAACTTGTAAAACAGAAAACCTGCCACAGCAGCAAATACAAAAAATCCAACAATTTTTACAAGTACAACCCAAAGTTTAACGGTCGGGTCTGCCATACTGGTAATAACTGTCAAGGCGATAATACCAAGAATATCATCAATGACCGCTGCACCAAGAATCGCATTTCCTGCTGCCGAATTTAATTTACCAAGTTCTTTTAATGTCTCAACGGTAATACTAACCGATGTTGCGGTAAGAATAACACCGATGAATACGTTCTGCAATACTAAACTGGTACTTACATTCGACTCAATCATACCCGGACGGTTAAAGAACCATGCAGTAGCAAAGCCTCCTGCCAATGGAACCAACACACCAATCACGGCGATAATCGTCGCTGCTTTTCCACATTTTTTTAATTCCTTTACATCTGTTTCCATGCCGGCACAGAACATCAGGATTACTACACCAACTTCTGCTGTCTGCGTCAAAAACTCTGTCTGTGGAATAATCTTAAACACAGCAGGTCCAAGCAGCAAACCGGCTAACAATGCACCAACAACCTGTGGCATACGTGCACGTCTTGTCAAAAGTCCTAAAAACTTCGTACACATCAAAATCAATGCCAGATAGAGTAAGTAGTTACATGTTTCCATGATAAAACCTCCTTTGACCATAAAAAAGGGGACAAATGTGACCACTCACCGCTGACCACATTGCCGCCTCATTCTGACCATAAAATTTTTATTGCTATTTTCTCATGTCAACATTATTATACTCTCAATTTTCGAAAAAGCAAGCACTTTATTTTTTTTGTTTTTTGGGTCAAAAATGTCCTCTTTTATTTAGTTTAATCCCGGTACTTTTGGAAGTTTTGCAATGCTTGCCGCAATTTCTTCATCCGTCAATGTATAGTTTTCCATTTTACCATCATTGAATTTCTCATAAGCATACATATCAAAATATCCGGTTCCGGTAAGTCCAAACAGAATCGTTTTTTCTTCTCCGGTTTCACGACATTTAATTGCCTCGTCCATTGCTACACGAATTGCATGAGAACTTTCCGGTGCCGGAAGGATTCCTTCTACTTTGGCAAACTCTTCTGCTGCCGCAAATACATCGGTCTGTGATACGCTGACTGCTTCCATCAATTTATCATCATAGAGCTGGGACAATACCGAACTCATACCATGGTAGCGAAGTCCTCCGGCATGATTTGGTGCCGGCATAAAACTGCTGCCAAGTGTATACATTTTTGCAAGCGGACAAATTGCTCCGGTATCACAGAAGTCATACGCATAAGTTCCTCTTGTGAAACTTGGGCAGGATTTTGGCTCTACTGCGATGAAACGGTAATCTGCCTCTCCGCGAAGTTTTTCACCCATAAATGGTGCAATCAAACCTCCTAAGTTTGAACCGCCACCCGCGCAACCAATAATGATATCCGGCTTTTCACCATATTTATCCAGTGCAATTTTACTCTCCAAACCAATTACCGACTGATGAATCATAACCTGGGCAAGTACTGAACCAAGTACATAACGATAACCTTCCTGTGTCGTTGCCGCTTCAACCGCCTCTGAAATAGCACAGCCTAAGCTTCCGTTTGTATCCGGGAACTCTGCACGGATTTTTCTGCCGACCGCTGTTTTTTCGGATGGTGACGGAGTCACATTTGCACCATAGGTACGCATAACTTCGCGTCGGAACGGTTTCTGCTCATAAGAAACTTTTACCATAAATACCTGACAGTCAAGTCCAAGGAATGCACACGCCATGGAGAGTGCTGTTCCCCACTGACCTGCACCGGTCTCTGTCGTAACACCTTTTAAGCCCTGATTCTTTGCATAATAAGCCTGCGCAATTGCAGAGTTGAGCTTGTGGCTTCCGGATGTATTATTTCCTTCAAATTTATAATAAATCTTTGCCGGTGTCTTCAAATATCTTTCCAAATGATAAGCACGTACAAGCGGTGCCGGACGATACATTTTGTAGAACTGCAAAATTTCATCCGGAATGTCGATGTACGGTGTTTTGTCATCCAATTCCTGCTTTGCTAATTCTTCACAAAAAATACCGCTTAATTCTTCTAATGTAACCGGTTTGCCGGTTGCCGGATTCAAAAGCGGAGCCGGTTTGTTAATCATATCGGCACGAAGATTGTACCACTGTTTTGGCATCTCGCTTTCATCCAAATAAATTTTGTAAGGGATTTCCTTTTTACTCATTTTGTTTCTCCTTCTAATTATCATTTATTTACAGGCTGCCTAAGCAAGTTACGCAAGCTGTCGGGCTGCCCTGTTTTCTTCTATTCAAACAAATATTGGTACTTTCTCATCTGTCTGCTTATCAAATCATAAACGCGTTCTTTTACATCGTTTGAATAATTCTGTTCCTCTGCAATGATTTTTTCTACAATTGCTCGATCAAAGTGAAAACGAATTTGTCTTCCATATAATTCTTCCACAGTATCTAATTGTTCATCAAAATCATCATGAAATGTCTTGGCTTTCACTCTTTTAACCAAATCTTGTATTTTCTCTTCCATCGGATAATCCTGTATCGTATCCGAAAGAAGTGATGCACCATTATCAAAAATAGGGCAATAATGAAATTGGTCACAATCATCTAACAAAACAGCAATATTATGGGTATGTCTAGTTTCTTTTCAAGGAAGAATATCCTAAAAGACAGGAAACAAAATACTCAACTAAGCCCTCATAGCCTGTGTAATCTGCCTTATACCAAATGCCATTCTGACTTTGCCACTTTAATTGATTTCCCTTTGAGGACTGCCTGTCATTTAACAATATGTCCTGTTCAAAAAGTTCAATCATCTATCCTGCCTCTCAATCTCTAACCAAAAATCGTCATCAGCCATTCGCCCTTTTGTCTTTTCAATTATCAGCATCGGGTCATAAAATGGCAGTTCCAAATGCCTCAACATCAATTTCATTTTATCTCTGGTTCTAGGAAAACAACGAGATTCCAAAAATTTTTCATACTGTTCATAAGTTGGTTCTTCCACACAACCAAACGCACGATACAGTAAATTTTCCGCATAATTGTGAAGTCTAACCTTCCGTGAATACTCATCCACATCAATAATAGTACATACCCCTTTCGGACACATATACCAAAATCGCAATGGATATTCTTTTTTCGGCGCAATGATTTCCTCACCGGATACTGCTATTCGTTTCTTCTCCATCATACACGCCCCCTTTTGTTTTCCTATATAATAAGTATACCCCAGAAATAGGGCAAACGCAATTATTTTACATATTCCTCCTGCTGGTACATCGCAAGCACCCGATTATAAAATGTTCGCACTGCCGGTGCCATGTTATCCGGATTCAGTGCAGCAATTCCAATAATGCGGCAGGCATCCGGTTTTACCGGAAAACAATCCACTTCATACGGAATATCTTTCATAACCATTTCCGGCATCAAACAAATTCCAAATCCATTTGCCACCATTACAACCGTAGACAAATCGTCAACCACATGGTAACTTGACCGGACATCCAAATGATTTTCCTTCATAAAATTCTGAATGTCGGCATCTGTACTTTCACGCTGTGTAACAAACTGGCAGTTTTTCATTTCCTCAATGCTCATCGGTTCTTTCGATGTCCTCCGCCCCTTTTGCACGACACATAACAGAGGGTCTTTGTACAGCGGCTCGATTGGAATATCCGCGGCACTGGATACCGACAAAAAGCCTACATCCACCACGCCATTTTTTATCCAGTAAACAACATCATCATACGTTCCCTGAAAAATTTCCATACTGATATCCGGATATTCTTCATGGAAAGAATGAATCAGCTCCGGAATCCAGTTCGTACAGACGCTGGAAAAACATCCGACTTTTACTTTTCCCTGTTTTAATCCGTTAAATTCCGATATCGCCTGCTGTAAACTTTCATCACTGTTCAAAACTGCATTTACATAAGGAAGAAGCCGCTCTCCATAATTGGTAAGCGTCACGCCGCTTTTGGCGCGGTTTAATACGCAGAAACCAAGTTCTGCCTCCAGCGAAGATACCGCATGACTGACTGCCGATGGCGTAAGCCCCAGCAAATCCGCCGCCTTCCGAAAACTTCCCTGCTCCGTAACGGTTTTGAACACCTGGTAGGTAAGTAACGTCATTTACCTGCCTCCTCTCTTATCCTATCATACCAAAAGGCAGGGCAGGATGCAACTATGCAATAACGGCATTGTCCTTGATTTGGTTAATAATTTTCACGAATTCTAACTGCTCCTCACGTGTAAATATCACGCTGAATTTATAAGGACGATCAAATGGTGCTTTCATCAAATCCAGTACATTATTCACATATCCATTCTCAACCACATAGTCCACAACCTGTTCAATAAAATGAATCTGTTCCGCATTCGGCCGCTCTTTCGCAATAAACGCCGCAAACGCTGCATATGCTGCATCCCGGTCCATTTTTGCGATTTTGCGAATCAGCAAGCCAAACGGCGTATCCTGATAATTCATTTCGTAATCCTCTACCGTTCCCAGTTCCTCCGTGAAAATTCTTTCCAATTCCTTATAATCATCCGCTGAAATTGGCTTATTATAAAGAAGTTTATTAATAGCCGGCTCATTTCTATGCGCTGCTATGTACTCATTTACTTTTTCTCTATAATCTTCAAAATCAGAGGTTCCCATATCCACCTTGCCGCCCTCACTCCAAAGCGTTTTTTCATCCGCAAAATTGGTATAGTGAATATCCACTTTCGCAGGCGGAATAAATTTCATAATATCACGCAGCGATTTCCTCGTTTTTTCAAACTTAAGAATATCCTTCTGATTCCAATAAGTTTCCTGCGTAAGTTCAGTCAGTTCCGGTATTTTCGCTTTTACATCCGGAATAGTCGCACTATCCTTCAACAGTATATTAGCATTTTTCACAACATAACGTTTTAATCTACCAAGCGACTTTGCTCCCGTCATTGTCTCCAACATGATACCATACATACTCACGTCAAACTGAATGGCGGCCTCGTCTTTTTCTCCTGACACAACAAGTTTTGCAAGGTGGTTGATAATCTCTTCTTTATTCATATCATCCAAACACTCATATTGCTGTCTGGCTTTATACTGCTCCACATAACGAGCCTCTAAACGCACTTCCACACGCTCTGTACTCATCGCCTGAATATCACCAACCACATGATCAACCAAATTCTCACGGATAATCTGATATTCTTCCTGTGCATAATTTGCATTCTGAAGCTGTCTAATAATCTGCACCATACGTATAAATCTTGCCGACACGGGAGCAATACTTACTCCCGGCTCTTTTCCCTTTGGATTCTCGCCAAAAAATTGGAAATTACGCATATAATCAAAGATATAAAACTCCTTGTCTCTGCCCTCTCCAAAAAGATTCTCGCAAAGTCTGGTACCTCGTCCAATCATCTGTTCAAACTTAATTCTGCTATATACCTTTTTTGCAAATACAAGATTCGTAATCTCCGGAACATCCACACCGGTCTCCAGCATATCAACCGTCACCGTAATAAAAGGATATTCATCCGGCTTTTTGAAATCCTCCAAATTTTTCTCTGCATATGGCTCATCACAAACAACTAATTTACAAAAAGCTCCTTTGTACTGCGGATACAGTACATCGAACCGCTCAATAATATACTTTGCATGTCTTTTATTCTGTGCAAAAATAATCGTTTTGCCAACATGATTTCCATTTTTATGTTTGATTCCATGATTCATCAAATCTGAAATCATGATATCAACCGTATCCCGATTAAATATATAGGTATTAATTTTCTCCGGCGGAATATGGTCAACCAAGCCGTCATCTTCGCAGAACTCATCTTCATACTGCTCCCGCTCTTCTTCGTCAAGTTTCTCATAGGTCAATCCATCATCAGCAATCTTAGTCGATGTTTCAATCAAATGATATGGCACCAATACATGGTCCTGATAAACCGCCTCATTGTATTCATAAACATCCGTTGGCATATTATTTTTCATATCAAAAAACTCATACGTTGACTGATGAATCGTGTTTTTCGGAGTTGCTGTCAATCCCAAAAGACACGCATCAAAATACTCAAATATCGCCTTATATTTATTAAAAATACTTCTATGTGCCTCATCAATCACAATTAATGAAAAATGTCCCGGTGAAAAAAATCGCGAACCATCCGAATTTTTCATGTTATCAATCGCATTCAACATCGTCGGATATGTAGAGAACACCATATTTGCATTTTTCTCTTCTTTATTTACAAGCAAATTACACATCGTCATATCCGGCAAGCACGATGAAAATGAATTTTTCGCCTGCTTAACCAATTCTTTCCGGTCTGCCAAAAACAAAACCCGCCCCATAATCTGGCTTCTTGTCATGACATCCACAACAGAAGCCGCTGTTCTTGTTTTACCGGTTCCGGTTGCCATAACAAGCAGACATTTACGAATTCCTTTTTCGTAGTTTTCACAGCATTTGGTAACCGCCCGCAACTGATACAAACGATTCGTAATGTCCTCATTAATAGGAATTGTACTAACCGGCTTAACAATTGTTCTCCGTGAAATCATGGCATCAATATCTTTTTGCGGAAAAATACCACTGACCACTCTTGGCGCACTTGTTACATCATCCCAAAGATATGTTTCAAATCCATTTGTATAAAAGATAACCGGACGACTCCCCTGCATATTTTGGATACAGTCTGCATAAAGTTTCCCCTGATTGCGTCCTTTATCCGCACTTTCGCTTGCTCTTTTTGCCTCTATTACGGCAATAATTTTTCCGGTATCGCCCCAGATGACATAATCAGCATATCCCGTTCCTGTTACATTTGGCATCCCGGTAACCGGGTACTCTTCTTCAACACAATTACGTTTAGCAGTTTGGTCAAACACATAACCATTTGCTTTCAAATCCGCATCAATATATCTTTTTCTGGTCGTCCATTCTGACATATCCGGATTATAACTATATTCGCGCGTTTTCAAGTTCTGGGATTTCTTTTTCTGCATCTCCTGCTGAAGTTCCTCATTTGCCTTTAGGAGACGAGCAATTTCTTTGTCCTTTTCATCTACAATCTTGTCTGTATTTTTCTGGACATCTTTTAAAACCTGTTTGTAACGGTCCTCTATATTTTCTGCTACTTTTGTCTTGTTTGGAATTTTATTCTCTGCAAATTCGCGTTCTTCATAATCACGTCCATAACAATAATCAATCCACTCCACAAAATCAAACAAAATATTTAAAGAAAGAATAGCATCATCTTTGGAAAGACCTTTGGATGTATGCACGGATTGATTTCCATTGCGGACAATGTACTGCAATCGTTTCCACAAAGTATAATCCATCAACGATGGAAACCCATTATTGTGCAGCAAAGACTGTAAACCTTCCCGATACCCAATTGGTTTTAATGCAGAATCAATCGAATAAACCCACTTCACCCCAAGTTCCAATGCTTTTCTCGATGCCACGGCACTCATAACCGGCGAAGATTCTAAAATGCACTCTGCATCAATACACGCCCCTGCAAATAATTCATATTCTTTTTTTGATTCAAGAAAAGAAAAATTTGTCTCCATTTGTAAACTCCTCCTCTCGGAATTTTATCCATTCCGTCCTCTGCTTTTGACTACCTTATTCGGATATCATAACTTGTTTCCCTTTGTGTCATTACTATCTCTTAAATTTTACCATTTTTTAGGGTATTGTCAATTATTTGGGTGGATTTTATGAGTATTTTGTGAGTATTTTGTGAGCTTAGTTTATTATAGATTTTGAATAGAACTATATAGATTGTTGATTTTTATTCACATGTTTGATAAAATATTGTCAGTGCTACCCTATTCGGTAGGCGGTTCGCCTTCGTCGCAAGAGTATTAGCTTGCGTTTACATAGAAATCCTTTGCGGAAATCTCATGAGGAGGATTGTGCTTATGCTTACAACGGAACTCTTTATAGCCATAATCAGCTTATGTATTACTTGCTTTGCTCTTGGTTATACCGTTGGTTCCAAGAGCAATAATAAAACACAAGAGTAACCGCCTGGTCTGCAAACTTTGGCAGTTACTCTTGTAACCAAAAAATCAGGCTAACCGTCTATATGCGGTAGCACATTTTCTATCACTATATTAGCATCAAATTATATTTATGTCAAACATTCCTGCAAGACAATTCTCCCCCCAAAGCAACGCTTTTCCCAAACTTTCTGCCTTATGGTTGCTTTGCTTACAACTATTTTTCTATTTCATGCAACTCTTTCTTAAAAATCCAGAAAAAAGCGTTGTTTTTCTCGGAAAAATTGAGATAAATCCGACAAAATGGGGGTGAATATGCAACGTTTTTTGGCTTTGGAGCAAGTTAGCGTTGTTTTAGCAAGTTGCCAGCCCTTCTTCCGGCGAACATGCCTTGTAATGACCGCCAGAATCCTTCCTAAGCCGTGAGCGCCTATCTCTTCGCGATAGGCGCTCACGGGCTGCGCCCTATAATAATAAAAATACCGACACCTACACACTTTTGTGCAAGCACAAGTATGCAGGTGACGGTATTTTCCTTATTGCACGGCTTAAGCCTAACGTGCACATTTATACTGTAGGTCTTCCCAGCGGCGGTCTACTTCTGCCTGGAATTGCTCGATTAGGTGTTCGTTGCCTTTTTTGAAGAGGTGTTTGAAACGTCCCTGAACACGAAGGAAGTCTTCGATTGGGAGTTTCTTCTTTGGCTCATAGGAAAGAATCCATTTGCCATGGTCTACCTCAAAAAGCGGCCAGTAGCAGGTTTCTACGGCAAGTTTACAGATGTTCATGATATCTGCTGTGTCGTAACGCCAGCCACGTGGGCATGGTGTCATTACATTCAGAAAACTTGCGCCTTCTGTGTAGATGGCTTTTTCGGATTTACGATGCAAATCTTTAAAATCCGTTGTCATTGTTGTCTGTGCAACATAAGCAACGTCGTGGTCTGCAATGATGCTTGCCAAGTCTTTGCGGTTCTGCATTTTACCTACGGACTGCTTGCCAACCGGCGTTGTCGTTGTATCTGCATACATAGGTGTTGCCGAAGAACGCTGGATACCGGTGTTCATATAGGCACCATTGTCATAGCAGACATAAACCATGTCATGTCCACGCTCCATGGCACCGGATAATGACTGGAAACCGATGTCGTAAGTTCCGCCGTCTCCACCAAATGTAATAAATTTAAATGTTTCGTCTTCCGGCAGTCTGCCGCGTTTTTTCAAGGCACGGTAAGCAGTCTCAACACCACTTAATGTGGCACCTGCATTCTCAAATGCATTATGTATGTAACTGTCCTCCCATGCGGTGTATGGATACATAAAAGAAGAAACTTCCAGACATCCGGTCGCATTACCAATGACTGCGTGGTCTCCCTCATGCAGAGCACGAAGTACGGCACGTACAGCGATTGTTGCACCACAGCCGGCACACATACGATGTCCCGGAGCCAATCTCTCTGGTTTTTCCATCATAGTTTTTAAACGATAATCACTCATACTATCCTCCGTTTATCCTCTCAGTCTGATATACTGGTACTGTTCTACTGTCTTGCCATTTTCAATCATATCCTCTAATTCCGCGAATACATCTTTTACATCTTTGATGGTAAAATCACGTCCGGCCAGACCGTATATGTAATTTACTGCTTCAATCATTACCTTATTTTTAAACAAAGCTGCCGGCACTTCACTGCCAAGTGGTCCGCCATTGCCATTGTAGCTCTCACAACGGTCCATAACGGCAACTGCTTTGCAATTTGCTAAGGCTTTTGCAATTTCCTCTGAAGGGAATGGACGGAATACACGAAGTTTGAGTACACCGACTTTTTTGCCTTCTGCCCGAAGCTCATCCACAGCCTCTTTCGCAGTTCCTGCTGCCGAACCCATAATCAACATAATGTAATCGGCATCTTCCGTTTTATATTCCTCAAAAAGCTCAAAACCACGTCCGGTCAGCTCTTTGTATTTTTGGGCAACTTCCTTGATAACTTCTTTCGAATTTTCAAGTGCCACTTCCTGATTTTTCTTTGCTTCCATCGCATAATTGGAAACAGAATACGGTCCTACCGCAATCGGTTTGCCGGGATTTAACAAAAATTCTTCCGGATGATACTCACCGACAAAATCTTTGACCGCTTCATCTTCCAAAAGCGTAATATTTTCCACGGCGTGGCTTGTAATAAATCCATCCTGACAAATCATAACCGGAAGATGTACTCTCGTATCTTCCGCAATCGGATATGCCTGAATAAAGTTGTCATACGCTTCCTGATTATTTTCTGCGTAAATCTGAATCCAACCGGTATCTCTTGCGCCCATACCATCGGAGTGGTCGCAGTTAATGTTAATCGGACCGGATAATGTACGGTTTACCAACGCCATAACAAGTGGCAGACGATTCGATGCGGCAAGAAGAAGTTCTTCCCACATAAGTGCGAGTCCTGCAGAAGAAGTAGCCGTCAAACTTCTCGCACCTGCTGCCTCGGCACCAATCGTTGCACTCATGGAAGAATGTTCACTCTCCACCGGGATAAACTCGGTATCCATCTCACCATTTGCAATATAGGTAGAAACCATCTGTGGAATCTCCGTCGAAGGAGTAATTGGAAATGCCGGCATGACATCCGGATTAATCTGGCGGATTGCATACGATACCGCTTCATTTCCTGACATACGTTCTTTAATTGCCATTAGATATTTCCCTCCTTCATCTCAATTGCGCCAAATGGGCATACTTTAGCACAAATGCCGCAGCCCTTACAATGGTCATAGTCAAATTCGCCACGCTTTCCATCTTTAACCGGAATACTGCAGTCCGGGCAAACCGGGGTGCAGAGCAGGCATTGTTTACATTTATCTGCAACATAAATCGGGGTATTCGTGCGCCACTCACCGGTATTAAAAAGTTTTGAAGTGCCACCCGCAAAAACCATCAAGCCTTCTGTCAAATCCTGATGTGGTGTTTTTTCGTTGATTTTTGTAACATCTGTTCTCACGCCATTGCCTCCTTATCTTTCTGAATATCGATGGAAACAACGTCAAAGGCACGCTCCAACGCTTCCATATTACCGTCAATTACTTCCGGTTTCTTTGCAAATTTATGCTCATAAGAAGCTCTCATTTCATGAATAAAAGTCTCTTTTTCCATTACTTCACTGACCGCTACCGTAGCTGCTAACATCGGTGAATTCGGAAAATTCTTTCCTAATGTCTCCACGGAAATATGTCTGGCATCAATCGCATAAACACGACCTTTGTAGCCATTGAGTTTCGGAATCATGTCCTCTCTCTTTTTCGGTGTATTAATAATAATTGCACCGGTTTCCTTCAAACCGGCTGTCACATCAACCGAATCCAAAAGCGTCTCATCTACAACTACCACATAATCCGGGTGGTAAATGTTTGAATGTACGCGAATCACATCGGAACTGATGCGGTTGTACGCCGTAATCGGTGCTCCCATACGCTCCGGACCATATTCCGGAAATCCCTGCACGTTCTGACCCGTTTTGAACGCTACATCCGCAAGCAAAAGTGCTGCCGTCTTGGCACCTTGGCCGCCGCGGCCGTGCCATCTGATTTCGATACCGTTCTTCATCGTTCTCAAATCTCCTTCTATCCTTCATCCATTGGGTGCAAAATTTTCTCAATAACGTTTTGACCCAGCATATCCTATTATATCGTAGGAAAAACAAATGTAAAGCGAAAATGTTTAATTTTGTTCACTTTTGAAATGAATTATTTTCATCACCCATTTTTTTCAACTTTCTCCGGGCAAACAGTTGGAACAAGCCCCCATTTATGTTATACTACTAACAGAAACATTAAAGGAGATTGGATTTCATTGATTAAGCGATTTTATGTACCAACTTCCAAACTAGAAGAGGGCATGCAGATTGACCAGGTTATCAAAGACAGACTGGACCGTACACTCATTGCCCGTGGCTCTGCTTTGGATGCTTATTTGATTGAAGGCCTGAAAAAACGAGGCATACACGGAGTATACATAAAGACAGGTGAGGAAGACCAGGAGGAAAAATCGGAGGAAGAAACACTCACCCCTTTTGTACGCAATAAAATCGAAAAATACCGCACAGAAGATCCAAGAAAAGTTTATTTATCAGAGAGTGTTAAAAAACGCGTGTCCGAGGGAATCCAGTATTTATATAACAATTCAGACTCACCGGAATTCACAAACACTTCTGCAAAAATTACAAATGACTTAATTCACGCCATTGACCACAACGACGCTTTGGCGGTTGATATCAGTGCACTCAAAACAAGCGATGAATATACGTTTAAGCACAGTGTGGATGTCGCTACCATCTCCATGATTATTGCCAGAAACTTGGGCATGTCAAGCAAAGATGTTTATAATATCGGTATCGCCGGACTTTTACACGATATGGGAAAATCAAAAATCCCATCGGAAATATTGAACAAACCGGCACGTTTAACAGACGAAGAATTTGCCATTATGAAACAGCACTCCGAACTTGGCTATAACATATTAAAAGAGAAAAAAGAATTTCACGGTGCTATTTCACTTGCCGTGCTGCAGCATCATGAAAAAATGAACGGAACCGGATATCCATTTGGATACGCTTCCGATAAAATTGTACCTTATGCAAAAATTCTGTCCATTGCGGACGTTTACGACGCTC
>ERZ791837.1833-NODE-1833-length-12899-cov-3.830505_pt1 | contig 12899 bp, 7 predicted proteins | sample MGYA00510292_ERZ791837 | MGnify/ENA primary metagenome ERZ791837 (study PRJEB30046, sample SAMN00715259) | human gut metagenome | study: EMG produced TPA metagenomics assembly of the A metagenome-wide association study of gut microbiota in type 2...
CCCCTCAGATATCCCACTAATTAATAGTATATTACCACATTAGCAAATTAATTACTACATTTCATTAGCAAAAAAAATGTTCATTTCACATATATTATGTTATACTGTAAATCGCATTGAAATAAATGCTTTATATAAGTTAGAAAGATGAAAAGGAGTATTAAATTCTTATGATATACTATATTGTTAACGAAAGTTTCACTAACATAATAGCATTTGTCAGCATCCTGTTTGCTTTCGCATTTACAATAGCTGCAATTGCTCTTGGCAAGAATCTTCTTCCAAGAGATGCCGGAAGGGCTTATGCCATCAACGGAAGTAAATCAGTTGGAAAACCAAGAGGCGCCGGCATGATTTTCATTCTTACATTCACAGTCACATGTGCATTATTCGTAAACTTAAGTGCCGAGCTTATCATTTATCTTATACTTGTGCTTGCCGCAATGCTCAGCGGATACCTTGATGACAGTGCTTCATCACCATGGGGTAATTTAAAGAAAGGTCTTATTGACCTTGCAATATCGGTTATGGCGGCAGTTACTTACCTGCATTACAAACCTAACACATTTGACCTTGCATTCTTTGGAAAGACAGTAACTCTTAATCCAATCATCTATGCAATACTTATTATTATACTTATATGGGTAAGTATCAATGTTACTAACTGTTCAGATGGTGTTGACGGCTTATGTGGTACACTTTCAGTTGTAACACTTGCTTCAGTGTATGTACTTTTTAAGTCATTTAATATTGAATCAGCTTACAGACACACCGTTCTTATTATGATTGTGTGTATCCTCGGCTACCTGTGGTTCAACGCATCACCAAGCAAGCTTCTTATGGGTGACGCCGGTTCGAGAGCAATAGGAATATTTATAGCATTTACATTCCTCAAGCTCCATGCACCGCTGCTTTATATTCCAATGGCACTTGTAATTATTCTTGATGGCGGACTTGGTCTTATCAAGGTTTCTTTCATGAGATTTCTTCACATCAACCTAATGAAGAACCTTCGTACACCAATCCACGACCATATGAGAAAGAATAAAGACTGGTCCGATACGCAGGTTGTTTTCAGATTCACAATTATCCAGGTAATTCTTGGTCTTGCAGTAATATATGGATTAATGTTCTGATATTAAATATATTAAAATGGCATGTCAGTTGAATTTCTGACATGCCATTATTTCTGTTCTGAGAGTTTCTCAGCCTGACGCCGCCTGCGTCTGTGTTCTCTCTCTTTTATCTGCTTTTCATATATCTTAAGTGCACCCTTTTCATCAGTGTGCTTCATAATTCTGACTGCATAATATCTGCCTTCTTCGGTCTGTTTAACTCTGAAACGCCCCTTTATAAGTCCATGTTCATCACATGTAAACAAGCCATAATAGCATTTCGAATTAGTGGCAAACCACTTAACTGTTCTTGTCATAGTCCTGCCACATAAAAAGCATTTGCAGGAACGTACAGTTCTGTCGCTTGCAGCCTTGTCCCTTGTCGCAAATCCCTTTGAAATATACTTCTCATAAGTTCCAAAGTTAAGATATACCTCGTCCTTTCTTGACTCTGGAATTGTAAATGTATCTATACTGCAGAACTTCTTAACTCTGTCAAAATCCAGCTTCTTCATTATCTTGGCTGTATATCTTGCATCACTCATTGCTGAATGATAATGCTCATCTCCCTTGATTCCCTGCTCATCAATTGCAGATTTAAGATTCATGCGTGTCTTGCCATCTGAAAAATTAATACTGTAAAGTTTCTGAAGATCAAGATACAGAAGCGGCTTTGGGAAATTCTCCGGCACATCATAGAACTTCATATTACGTCTTAATTCAGTAATATCCATGCTTCCCCATGTAACAAATGTATAATCTTCCCCGCACCATTCAAGAAATTCAGTAACACCCGATACGAAATCAGTTCCGTTAGCAAGGTCATTTTCTGTTATCCCTAGTATCTTCTTGACTGTATTCTGCAGCTTTGTATACACCTGTGGCTTAATGGTACACTGCCACTCATCTACAATATCCAGCTTCTCATTAACCTTCGCCGCGCCTATCTGTATAATCTCAAAAGGAAAATGATCCTCAGAAAATTGTTTTCCCTTGGCACTCTGATTCCACTCAAGATCCATAACAATATAATTCATAAACATTTTCCTCTGTTACTTATTCTAATCTCGTGATATCTACATATTAAAGCAAACATATTATAGCGTGTATATGGGCGTATGTCGATAATATTTTATAAGATATTAATTTTTGAGTTATTAATCACATTTTCATCTCTTTTTTTCGCTGATACATCTCCTCATCTGCACGCTCCCGGACTTTTTCCAGCTCCGTATCATCAACTTTAAAAACAGCATAACCACAGGCAATTCCCACTTCTGTTGGAATAATTCTCTTGTTGTTCAAAACATCTACATCATGATAAAGCTTTCTTATTACTCGCTCTATATCTACACTCTTTCCCTTTGGTATTATACAACAAAACTCATCTCCGCCAATTCTGTAACACTTACCATAACGTTCAAATGTATTTTCTATTATTCGTGCTGCATTAATAATATAAGCATCCCCAGCTCTATGTCCATAGTTATCATTACAATTTTTGAGATTATTTAAATCAAATGTTACAACCATACAACCATCAAAGCATTTTTCATTATTAATATAATAATCATATGCATTTCTATTATACATACCTGTCATGGAATCATTTAAAGCAAACTGCTCGAGTTCCTCTATCCTTCTCCCCTTTTTTAGTCTCGCAACAGCCTGTCTTGAAGCCTCTAATCCAAGTACAAGAATAAATAAAAGAAATGCTATTCTTCCAAATACTCCTGAATCATTACCATTTTTATAATATCCTGCCATATCTATGATTGTCGACAAAAACACTAAAATCAACGCTAATATACAGTATTTATACCTGGTGTCCAACTGTCTTCTGATAATCTTAATTGTAATTACAACAAATAAATATATAAGCATTAATATAATTACAATATGAGTCATCCACAATGTCTGTCTAAAATAATATATTCCTGTAGCATTAAGTATGTGTTCTAAAAGAATAATTATCACATTAAAATAACATATTAATTTCCAAAACAGATTATCATTTATTTCCAAAAAGCTCTTTACAAACATAATAAATGCCATTGGCATAATCATAAGTGTAACAAAAGCAATGTATGACCCGGCTTGTCTGTTTGCAAATATAAGTGCAGATACATCTGTTTCATTTGCTGACCATAATCCAAGAAGAATCGAAAATATTCCCAGATATAACAATGTTCCGTCTATCTGACTCCCCTTATGTACAATTGTCCAATATATAGTAATATATAATCCTACCAATAAAATAACTACGCTTATAATAAATGCCGGCATAGCTTTTCGAAGCAATTTCATATATATATCATTGCCACCACCGATATAGAATTCCTGTTTCTGGCCTTCAACCTCCTTATAACAAGGTGAAATCTCTATTTGAAGGCTGTCCACATCAGATGGAAGCTTTACAAAATTCCATGTCCATCCCGGGGTATTTCCCCATATACTTCGTTTATTACTAAGTCTGTAAATTTGTTCTCCTTGTGCATATACATTTATTCTCTGGTGTGAAGAATAAAATACTATTGAACCTATATCCTGTCCATATGATTTTAAATTAAAATCATATTGTGTTTTTCCATCCTCTGTTATACTTACTGATTCTGGAATGCAAGTTGTCAAAGCTTTTTCAGAAACTGCATCACTAAATGTGAAAATACTACATAAAAACATCATAATAATCGCAGCTATTACTGTGCCAATTAATATCCCCTGTTCCCTTTTCATGTTATACCCCTTACTCTATATACTATCCTATTTCTTGCGAATCACCACTGCTTGTCACTTCTTAATATAAATGTTCCCACCCATGTCGATGGTTTTTGACCAAATTATATTTTACTTTTATCTTTTGATTTTAATAAGTGCCGTTGGTGATTTTGGCTTGCCATCCCTATATATCTCCCCTGATTTCATAAGAGGATTTATAACCTCATTTAAGAATTGGCTTCTGCTTCGGTAGTTAAGAGACAGCTGTAGTTCCTTAATTGGCTTTGGTCCTTCCATCTTAAGAATAGCCATAATTTTTTCTCCATCAGTAAGTCCTTCCAAATCAAGTTCTATAACTTCATCCCTATATAATCTGTCAAATAATTTCAAATTCAAAAATCCAGGATATATAGATACTACTGGCTGAATTTCTTCAGGACATGATTTGTAAGCTTCAATCATGGTTTGAAAACCGGTTCCACCTCTCTCCATCAGATTTGCCACATCCAAACAAGCTGCTATAATGGAATTTCTCCTGATAGACGGTATTGACCCCGCTGGATATGCATTGTAATCTTTCGGCAGTAACCATGACCCCGGTGAAACTATTTCAATTCTGTCTGAGTAGATATCAACATCAATCTGTGTTCCTGAAATAGAATAATCCCTATGGGCAATGGCATTTACCAATGCCTCTCTTACAGCTTCCTTAGGATACGATCTGATTTCATCCCGTCCGCCATTTTCTGTTTTTATCCATCCTGTTTTGGTGTTTCGTTCAATAAAGTTCAACGCATTTTCAAAAACATTTGCAATAGAACCCCTGAATCTGCTGCTATCTAAAACAACCCCTGTCTTGTTCTTACCTTTCCACAAACGACAGCATATCATTGTGTCATCTTCATTATAGTTGTCTGAAAACATTATAAATCCTGATTTTGCATACCCATCTTTTGAAACTATTTCTTCGTTCTGCAATTCTTTCATTGTTGGAGCAGATTTATCTTGTCTGTATTCCTTACAAAGATTAAGGTATACTGACCACTGATTATCAGTATATGCCACCTCGCTTGTCTCATTATCTACACCATATTTTCTCTTTGAAAGTGAAATAATTTCTTCCGGCGTTGCAGGAGTCGCATTTCCATCTCCCTTTATAAAAACTGTTTCATTGTAATCTCCTTCTCTATATCTTATTACAGAATCTGCAGGAGCAACTTTAACAGCTAATACAAAATGTTCCGCATTAGAATCCACACTTCTCATCATATATGAAATCTTAATGTGTGGAAAAATATGTCTATCATTAATCCTTGAAATTAATAGTTTTGTTTTATCAACTTCTTCAAGATCAATTCCAAAAGCCTCTCCACCGTTTGATACACCTATAAATAAGGTTCCTCCCTTATCATTTGCATATCCAATAAGAGTTTTTGCCCATTTAATGGGATTATCCGGATTTAATATCGCTTTATATTCATAACTTGTATCTTCTGTAATAACATCTGGATATAGCTCTCTGATTTTCATGAATCTCCTCCATTAACAATGTTCTTGACATAACTATATCAAACATTACTAAACATTACAACAACATTACTAACACATTATGGACGGAAATTCACAGGCTTTTCCATCTATTTTAAAGTAAGATAAGGCTCCGAAACATTATATGTCATTACTCAGACATTACAACAACATTACTTACTGTGATTAAATCCACAAAATCAAATAAAGTTTTTACAATTGCCTGCATAATAAATTTCATTTCTACTAAAATATTACTATGCAACACTCCTGACATAAAAAAGCAGCAACGATTCCCACCGCCACTGCTTGTCACTTCTTAATATAAATGTTCCCACCCAGAGTCGAACTGGGGATTGAGACTTAGGAGGTCCCCGTTATATCCACTTAACTATGAGAACAACTTGGCTAAACACCAAGAGAGATTTTATCACAAAACATCAGCAAGGTCAATGATACCCTGAGATTAAAAAGAAACTGCCACCCGGCGATTACAATCGCCAGAGTGGCAGCTTCCATAAACACATTTATCGGATTAGTTTAATTATTGTAACTTGAACTTATCAATTGCCTCCTTAAGAGCCTCTGCAATATTATCAAGTTCAACTGTAAATTCGTTAAGGTCGTGCATTGTCTGCTCAACATCAACGGCTGATGCTGTAACCTCTTCAGAGGCTGCGGCAGTCTCAGTTGCTACTGCTGCAACATCTTCCATCTTGCTTACAACATTATTTCTATTAGTATCCATAGCTTCATTGAGCTGTGTAATATTATCAAGACCTTCCTTAAGTCCGTTAACTGAATCAGAAATTGTATTAAACAGTTCCTTAGCATCCTTAATAGAAACATTCTGTTCCTCTATAATACCAACTGACTCATCCATTGTCTGCTCAACCTGCTGTGACTTAATAGTAATCTCATTAACAATCTGTTTAATCTCGTCAGTTGACTGCTGTGACTGTTCAGCAAGCTTTCTTATCTCATCAGCAACTACTGCGAATCCCTTACCGCTCTCTCCTGCTCTTGCTGCCTCAATAGAAGCATTAAGTGATAACAGGTTAGTCTGCTCTGTAATTTCTGTAATGGCATCTGATATAAAATTAATCTTCTCTATACTGCTTACCATCTCAGATACAACTGCTTTAGAAATCTTAGAGTTATCAATTGAACGCTGTCCCTTAGTAATAAGTTCATCAACAATTGTAAGTCCCTTATTACTTAACTTCTGTGTTTCAACAGACATCTCACTGATGTCAGTTACATAAGCCTTAGTTTCCTTTAATCTGTCTGCAAGATTCTCTACTTCCTGTGTTGCTGTCTGTGTACTGTCTGCCTGACCTGATGCACCAACTGCAACACTCTGTATAGCCTCTGAAACCTGACCTACTGTCTCTGTAGTAGACTTAGATACTCCTGCAATCTTAGCCGATGCATCTACTATAACTCCACTCTTTTCCTCAACGCCCTTAATAAGAACTGCCATGTTCTCAACCATGTTGTTAAAGTTATTCTCAAGGTCTCCAAACTCATTCTTCTTCTTTACATCAATTCTGTCTGTTAAATCACCACTGGCAACATCCTTCATATGGCCAGAAACCTTCTTAATCTCCTTAGTCATAGAAGCTGTAACTGAAAGTGCAATACCAATTCCAATAACAAATGCTATAATACTGAATATAACAGTATTGCTAATCATCTTATTAGTTGTAGCAGATGTTTCTTTAGAACTGATAAAACCAACAAGTGTCCATCCTGTAACAGCATCCTTAGATGTTACTACATGTACCTTTTCACCTTTAATGTTTTCATCAAATGAAAATGCTTTATCATAATCATTCTCTGTAAGACCTTTAACTGTACTCCAGCAATTCAGTCCTGATACTGAATCTGTTACATACTTGTTATTATCATTATTAACAAGTATATTACCATCTTCATCTGCAAGGACAACAAATCCTGTATTAAGAAGTCCGATACCTTGTACAAAATCAGTAATCTCTGAAAAATCAATATGCATACCCACAGTACCATAATTCGTTCCGTCTGAATGCTTAATTTCCTGTGAAACAGTAATTATTGTCTTATCAAAATCCTTGCTGTAATATGGCTTTGAAAAATAAGCATAAATGTTGTTTCTTGCCTTAAGACCTTTACAATCTGTGTACCATACTTCCTTAGTTCTGTCTACACCATTCTCAAGACCACCCTTACTAAGTGTCTTACCAGTCTCTGGGTTATATTCTCCCCAACCTGTAATCTCAAGATTAGTATTAGTAGCAAAGAACGCTCTTTCTGCACCATTAGTAACCTTAACTGATGCAATAAGAGAATCTCTTACTGCCTTAACATTATCACTTAATGTTCCCTGATCCTCAAGATGCTTTACTTCATTCTTTCTTGTAAGCAGGTCTACCGGCTGCGACAGAGTCTTAAGATATGTAGTAAACTGATTCTGTGCTTCATTCAAAGTCTGCTCACTTGTTACCTTCATGTTATTTTCCATTGAAGACGAAGTTGTTGTAATTGAACTTACCATAAGCATTACAATAGGAATTGTAATGGCAACAACGAAAAATAAAACAAGCTGAAAGCCTAATTTTCTGAAAAACTTCATAGCTTTCCCTCCTCGTTGATAATTAATAATATTTAGTTGACATTTCCGATTTCTTATATGCCTTGTATTATAATACCACATTTGTAATAATATGTAAATTTCTATATTAAATACAATTTATTATGAAAGCATATATTTAACAACAATATCAGTCAGTAAATCTTACATTTCCCTGAAGCCATATCTGTCCTTTGAATCTGCGGCCTACGGCTGGTTCTCCAAGCAGATGTTCCTTATTAACTGCTGTAGTTATAATAAGACTGTTACATTCAAGAACCATAATATATATCTTCTCACCAGTGTATATATTCTCCTCTTCACGCAGTTCAAGAATCTCTCCTATGACGGAATACTGGTCACATTCTACACCGCATGGCATAAATGTTGAGTCTACTATAGTAAATATATCTTCCTTCATGACACGGTTAGAAAGTTCATTGTATGTATCAATATCTTCAATTGTAAGGCTCTCAATTGCATCCTCATCGCCATTCTTTGCTGCCTGAATAAGATTCTTTCTTGCAATTTCATCCTGTCTGCTTTTCTTAGAATTTCTTTCCTTTCTCACCGGAAGCATAATAATTCCACCAAGCGACAGTCCTGTAAGTGCCACCTTTTTGTTTCTGATTGGTACTTTACCAATTTCGTTCTTTCTGTCAGGATTAAAATCATCCGCATTAAAATCCTTACCACTGTACAGATAATCAAGATAATCCATTACATTCTGAAGATAAAATATAAGCGTTACTCCTGTCTTTAATTCATCACATATAACTGCATAGGATTCCTTGTCAAGATGTCTCTCAATAGTCATCTCCTCATTGTCACTTAAAGCCTTCCCCACAACAAACGGAAAATAGTACTCATATTTAAAAATATTCTTTTCATATCTTCCATACACATACAATCCGGTTGAGTTGCTAAGGCGCAAGATAATAACGCCACGATCTAATTTCTCGTGGCGTATCACAAATCCTTCTTTTATGCTTTCTCTAATTCCTGTTTTTATAAATTTTGCCTCAGCCTCTGATGTCATATTATCAAATCCAAGTGTTCTTATATATAAATTCATAGCTGCTCCAATGCTCTATTCTGTATCTACTATAAACATAGTAAGCTGCTTTAATAAGTTATACTCTACATTTTCAGTATAAGGTGTTCCATCTGCATGCTCTGTCATTCTTATAACAGGTCTGTCTGCAGCTTCCTTATTCTGTCTTATAACTACAGCTTTTTCGCCATCACTTGTGTAAACTGTACAGCCGACAGGGTATGCAGCAACTGAGTCTAAGAATTTTGAAGCAATTGTAGGGTCATATTTTACTCCCGAATGCACTTTGATGTATTCAATAGCTTCATATATCTTCATCTTCTCACTGCCTATGCCACTTATCATACTGTCAAAATCATCACAGATAGAAACAAGCTTAACTTCTGGTTTAAGCCTGTCACCCTTATGCTGGAAAGGATATCCTGAGCCATCAATTCTTTCATGGTGAAAGAGAATAATCTCCTTTGCCACGTCAGGAAGCCATTCCTCGTCCTGCAGTGAGCTGTATCCAAATATAGTATGCTTCTTATATTCAACAGCATCTTTATTAGTCATCTTATTCTCACTAACATTAACATAAGGAACATTAATATATCTGAGTCCTATATCATGAAGTATTGCTCCCATTGCAATATTATGTATCTGTTTATTACTCATTTTAAGCCTTAATGCCATAATTGTTGACAAAGTACATACATTAATACAGTGTGTATACATGTCAGTACTTACATTCCTGATTTCAGTAATATTATTCACAACCTCCGGCTCTGCAATAACTGTATCAAGTATTCTCTGTGCCTCATTAACAATTATCTTAAGTTCTTCATTATGTTTATAAATGTGTTTTTCTAATATTTTTTTTACTATCTGCCTTGAATTATTGGCAGTTTCTTCAAGTCTGTATGGATATTCTTCCTCTTCCCGTGCCGTATCACTATCAGAAGTATTCTCCCTGACAATTCCCTCTTTTTCGTCTTTTATGTATACAGTTCTTACTCCAAGATTAATTGCTCTTTCAATAAGTTCATCTGTCAGAGCAACATCCGCATGAATAAGAACAGTCCCCGAATGCGACAATATAGGAAAAGCTAATATATCGTTTTCTTTAAGATTATCAACACTAACCTGTTTCATAAGCCGCTCCATCCTTAACAAAAGATTTATTAGTCCCCCAGTTACTAGGTAAAAGATAGCATATTTTAATTAATATTACAATGAATATTGACTTATAATTATATTAGTGTTATATTGACATTGTTAAATTATTATCAATCAATATTGCACGAATCAAGTTATGGAGGAAATGTTATGTCAAAGAATTTAACTGAGAATTACCCAATTGTTGACACAGTCGAAGCTCTTGAAGAAAGGCTTGCCGGTGTACGGGAGGCTCAACGCATCTTCGCAACTTATACTCAGGAACAGGTAGATAAGATATTTACTGCTGCTGCACTTGCTGCCAATAAAGCAAGAATTCCTCTTGCCAAGCTTGCAGTTGAAGAAACTGGTATGGGAATTGTAGAAGATAAGGTTATCAAGAATCATTATGCCTCTGAATACATTTATAATGCTTACAGAGATACTAAGACTTGTGGTGTTATTGAAGAGGATAAGGCATATGGAATTAAAAAGGTTGCTGAACCTATTGGAGTTGTTGCAGCCGTAATCCCAACAACTAATCCAACTTCAACAGCTATTTTCAAAACTCTTATTTCACTTAAGACTAGAAATGGTATTATCATAAGCCCACATCCACGAGCTAAGAAATCGACAATTGCAGCAGCTAAGGTTGTTCTTGAAGCTGCTGTTGCAGCAGGTGCCCCTGAGGGAATCATTGGCTGGATAGATGTTCCTTCCCTTGAGCTTACAGATACACTTATGAAGGAAGCAGATATTATCTTAGCTACCGGCGGACCTGGAATGGTTAAAGCTGCTTACTCTTCTGGAAAGCCTGCACTTGGTGTAGGTGCTGGTAATACTCCTGCTATCATCGATGAATCAGCAGATGTAATACTTGCTGTTAACTCAATTATTCATTCTAAGACATTTGACAATGGTATGATATGTGCTTCTGAACAGTCTGTAATTGTTGACAAGAAGGTTTACAAGGCTGTTAAAGAAGAATTTGCATACAGAGGCTGCTACTTCCTTAATAAGAGCGAGACAGAAAAGGTAAGAAAGACTATTATTATCAACGGTGCCCTTAATGCGAAGATTGTTGGTCAGAAAGCCCATACTATTGCTGCTTTAGCAGGCGTTACTGTTCCTGAAGAAACTAAAATTCTTATCGGTGAAGTAACATCTGTAGACCTCTCAGAAGAATTTGCTCATGAAAAGTTATCACCTGTCCTTGCAATGTACAAGGCAGAAGATTTTGAAGATGCTCTTTCAAAAGCTGAACACCTGATTGCAGATGGTGGATTTGGTCATACATCATCTCTTTATATTAATGTTGAAACACAGGCAGACAAGATTGCTGAATTCTCTGAAAGAATGAAGACATGCCGCTGCCTTATCAATACACCTTCATCTCACGGTGGAATCGGTGACCTCTACAACTTTAAGATGGCTCCTTCTCTTACACTTGGATGCGGCTCTTGGGGCGGAAACTCAGTATCTGAGAACGTTGGAGTAAAGCATCTGCTTAATGTAAAAACTGTCGCTGAGAGGAGAGAGAATATGCTTTGGTTTAGAGCACCTGAGAAGGTTTACTTTAAGAAGGGCTGCTTACCTGTTGCCCTTGATGAACTTGGAACTGTAATGGGTAAGAAGAAAGCATTTATCGTTACTGACCAGTTCCTTTATAAGAACGGTTATACCAAATGTGTCACAGATAAGTTAGATTCTTTAGGAATCATGCATACTACTTTCTATAATGTAGCACCAGATCCAACACTTGCATGTGCTAAAGAAGGTACAGCAGCTATGAGACTTTTCGAACCTGATGTAATCATCGCAATTGGTGGTGGTTCTGCAATGGATGCTGCCAAGATTATGTGGGTTATGTATGAACATCCTGAGGCAGACTTCCTTGATATGGCTATGCGTTTCATGGATATCAGAAAGAGAATATACACATTCCCTAAGATGGGCGAGAAAGCTTACTTTGTCGCTATCTCAACATCTTCTGGAACAGGTTCAGAGGTAACTCCTTTTGCAGTTATTACTGATGAAACAACTGGTCAGAAATATCCACTTGCTGACTACGAATTACTTCCTAAGATGGCTATTATCGATGCTGACATGCATATGAATCAGCCTAAGGGACTTACAGCAGCTTCTGGTATTGATGCACTTACACATGCACTTGAAGCATACGCTTCCATTATGGCAACAGAATATACAGATGGTCTTGCATTACAGGCTATGAAGAATATATTTGAATATCTTCCAGCAGCTTATGAATTAGGTGCACATGATGCAGTTGCAAGAGAAAAGATGGCAACAGCTTCTACTATGGCTGGTATGGCATTTGCCAATGCATTCCTTGGTGTATGCCACTCTATGGCTCACAAGCTTGGTGCTTACCACCATATACCTCACGGTATTGCAAACGCACTTCTCATAACAGATGTAATGCGCTTTAATGCAGCAGAGGTTCCTGCGAAGATGGGAACATTCTCACAGTATGCTTATCCTCACTGCAAGGAAAGATATGTTGAATGTGCTAACTTCCTTGGTATTGCCGGTAAGAACAATGACGAGAAGTTTGAGAACTTCTTAAAGGCTATTGAAGAGCTTAAGGTTAAGGTTGGAATTAAGAAGACTATCAAAGACTACGGCGTTGATGAGAAAAACTTCCTTGCTACACTTGACGAGATGGTTGAAAATGCATTTGATGACCAGTGTACAGGTGCTAACCCTAGATATCCTC
>ERZ791837.1848-NODE-1848-length-12850-cov-3.680578_pt1 | contig 12850 bp, 10 predicted proteins | sample MGYA00510292_ERZ791837 | MGnify/ENA primary metagenome ERZ791837 (study PRJEB30046, sample SAMN00715259) | human gut metagenome | study: EMG produced TPA metagenomics assembly of the A metagenome-wide association study of gut microbiota in type 2...
ACCACTATGAATACAGCAGCAGCCGAAGCTATGATGATCCAGAAATTATCACCGGTATCCGCAGCTTTCAGAATGGCAAGCATGATGGTGGGGACAAAACCAATGATTTGTAGGTAGGGCACCATATTCAGTGCACCGATGAATAATCCCAAACCAATGGCTAGCGGGAAATCAATAATCAGAAAGCCGATACTGAATAGAATGCCTACGCACAAAGCTACTAATGCCTGTCCGCGGAAATATCTGTTCATGCCGTCTTTTACATCATTCAGTATGCCGGTTACTGTTTTACGGTATTTCTTTGGCATCAGGTGTGCCCAGCCTTCGGAAATGCTTTCGTAGTCAAGCAAAATAAACACTATATATAATAGGATAAGGAAGACGGTAAAGAACCCGAATAAGAGGTTGATAGACTCCGATATTAGCGACCATAACTTAGGAACGGTTACTTTAAGGGCATCCAGTATATTCTCCTGGCTGAACATTTGCTCTAAGATGTGCAGGTCAATATTTTGCCGGATAAATTCGGAGAGGGTAGTGGGGACATTGCTTGCTGTATGAGTGGTACTGAAGTATTCTATCAATAAATCCTTTACCCGCAGGAATTCCTGAATCATGGGCGGCACAAGCAGATAGAACGCAACGCTTCCTATAACAGTGAGAGTAAGCAAGGCGCAAAAGATAGATATTATTCTGTTTTTTAGCCGTAGCTTATGCTGGAAGAAGCTTACTAATGGGTATATCAGATAAGCAATAAGCCAGGCAAGGAAGAACGGAAGCAATACGCCGCTCAATCGCTTCAGGAGCATTAATACCCCAATGATGATAGCACCGAGAATGACAGCACGGATAAAGCTGTCGAATGTAATTTTCTTACGCTCCATAAGGCTTTTGCTTTTTTATAGTTTATTCACCGGCGGCAGTCCGGTCTCCCTTTATTGCCCGCAGATAACATTCCCGACAGAGGGGTTCGTATTCAGCTGTTTCTCCCAAGAGGACTTGTTTGTCGTTCTTGACAGTGCGGTGTGAGAAGGAGGCTAATTGTCCGCACTTCACACAAATAGCGTGGACCTTGGATACTTCATCGGCAATGGCACAAAGTCCGGGCATAGGGCCGAAGGGAAAACCGCGGAAGTCCATATCCAGACCTGCTACAATAACACGTATGCCATTATTGGCAAGTTCATTACATACATCAATCAGACCATTATCAAAGAATTGTGCTTCGTCGATACCTACTACATCGATTTCTGAAGTGAACAGCAGGATACTTGCCGATGAATCAATCGGTGTAGAGGCAATGGAATGGCTGTCGTGAGATACGACCTCTTCTTCCGAATAGCGTGTGTCAATGGCAGGTTTGAATATTTCTACACGCTGTTTGGCGAATTTAGCGCGCTTCAGACGGCGGATCAGTTCTTCTGTCTTACCGGAGAACATTGAGCCGCATATAACTTCAATTCTCCCTCTACGATTGGTTTCCTGTATATGGTCTTCCGAGAATAATACCATTGTTTTAAAATGTTTATTTTAGCCGCAAAAATAACACTTTTAATGGCTTTCCGATATTTTTTCATTATTTATTTCTACATTTGCGGCATTAACATTTGTGATGCGAAAGGAAATGCAGACATTATTGGACGACATAGAACTGGATATTCAGGAACTGAAATATTTAATGCAAGTTCTTGCAACAGACGCCAACCCTACATTGAAGGTAGTAGCTAAACGGAATATACAGCAGATGCGTGCACGACTGGATGCTTTGCAGAAACTGCTGGACGAAACTTCCGTAGAGGTAGTTGGCATTCCTGAAGCTCCTGTCGCTCCAGTGGTTATTCCTGAACCGGCCGCTGTTCCTGAATCGGTTAAGCCGGCTCCTGTAGAACCGGTCGTTGGTGAAATCACTAAGCCGGTAGAGATCGTATCTCCCAAGCCAGAGTCTAAACCCAAATCCGAGCCTGAACCGTCCGCAATAATATCTTCTGCATCGCCTATTTTAGCAGAACGGATAAAACCAGCTACTGATCTGCGGCATGCCATCAGTCTGAATGACTCATTCCGATTTGCCCGTGAGATTTTTGGTGGTGATACTGCCCGTATGAATGAAGTTATACGTCAGTTGGGTGTTGCTCCTTCATTTGAAAAGGCATTGGAACTCTTTTCTTCTACCGTTAATCCTGATGAAGAGAATGAAACGGTGATTGATTTTATAGAACTTCTTAAGAAATATTTCAGCTAAAGCAGTTACGGATATGGGAAAACTTTATGTAGTGCCTACTCCGGTAGGTAATTTGGAAGATATGACATTCCGGGCTATTCGTATTCTGAAAGAGGCGGATTTGATTCTTGCCGAAGATACACGCACTTCCGGAATTTTACTGAAGCATTTTGAAATAAAGAACGCAATGCAATCCCATCATAAGTTTAATGAACATAAAATGGTGGAAAGTGTTGTTAATAGAATAAAGGCAGGTGAAACTGTTGCGTTAATATCGGACGCAGGCACACCGGGAATTTCCGATCCTGGCTTTTTGGTAGTGCGTGAGTGTGTTCGTAACGGTATTGAAGTACAATGTTTGCCGGGGGCTACAGCTCTTGTGCCAGCTTTGGTTGCTTCGGGCTTGCCGAATGAAAAATTCTGTTTCGAAGGTTTTCTTCCGCAGAAGAAAGGACGCATGACGCGTCTGAAGATATTGGCAGAGGAACGCCGTACCATGGTGTTTTATGAGTCTCCCCACCGTCTGGTGAAAGCGTTAACTCAGTTTGCAGAGCATTTCGGTGCGGAACGTCAGGCATCTGTATCCCGGGAGATCTCGAAGATGCACGAAGAAACAGTGCGTGGCAGTCTGACTGAATTGATTGAGCATTTCACAGCCAATGACCCGCGTGGAGAAATAGTAATAGTAGTAGCAGGAATAGACGATTAAATAACTTCATTAACCAACGTAAAACAAAAGCGTATGAAAAAGTTAGCAGTTTTAATTGTATGTGCGGCCGTTATGGCATCGTGCGACGGCTTGTCAGGTGGAAGTAAAGACCAACTGAAAGCTGAAAATGATTCTCTTTTGATGGAACTTACTCAGCGTAATGCTGAACTGGATGAAATGATGGGTACTTTCAATGATATCTCTGAAGGCTTCCGCCAAATCAATGCCGCCGAAAGTCGCGTAGACTTGCAGCGTGGTGCGGTTTCAGAAGGTTCTTTATCAGCTAAACAGCAGATTGCCACTGATATTGAATTTATCCAGAAACAAATGCAAGAAAACAAAGAGCAGATCGCTAAACTGGAAGCTATGCTGAAAAGTAGCAAGAATAACTCTACCCAGTTGAAGAAAGCTGTAGAATCTCTGACTCAGGAATTGGTAGCCAAAACCCAGCGTATCGAGGAATTGCAGGCTGAACTTGCCTCTAAGAATATTCGTATTCAGGAACTGGATGCAGCTGTGACTGGCCTGTCAACTGACAAAGAAGTGCTTACTGCCGAAAATGAAGCGAAAGCCAAAACCGTAGCTGAGCAAGATAAGGCACTGAACACAGCTTGGTTTGTTTTCGGAACAAAGAAAGAACTGAAGGATCAGAATATTCTGACAAATACCGGTCTCTTCCAGAAAAAGCAAGTGCTTAAGGATGGTGACATCAATAAGGATTACTTTACTCAGGTTGATATTCGTACAACGAAAGAAATTAAGTTGTATTCCAAGAGTGCAGATGTCTTGACTACTCATCCGGCAGGTTCTTATGCTTTGGAGAAAGATGATAAAGATCAGCTCGTTCTGAAGATTACGAATCCGAAAGATTTCTGGAACGTATCCAGATACCTGGTTATCCAAGTAAAATAACTTAATTAAATTATAAGAATGGCGGGGAAAGGTTATCCCTGCCATTTTCTTTTTATATGCAGTACAAGAATATTTTTTTCGACCTGGATGATACTCTCTGGGCCTTTTCTTTTAATGCCCGTGATACATTTGAGGAAATGTATCGCAAATATGAATATGATCGCTATTTTCGGTCTTTTGAACATTTCTATGAACTCTATGAGAGGCGTAATATCGAATTGTGGGCAGAATATGCAGATGGAAAAGTGACAAAAGAAGAATTGAATCGTCAACGTTTTCTCTATCCGCTGGAGGCAGTAGGAGAGGGGGATGCGACTTATTTTTCAGCCGGATATCATACATATACCTGTTATCTTTGCGGTTATTCCTACAAAAAGTAGATTGATGCCCCATGCGCAGGAAGTGCTGGAATATTTGGCACCTAAATATAATCTTTATATCCTTTCCAATGGATTTCAGGAACTGCAATGCCACAAAATGCGTTCTGCCGGAATTGACCATTACTTCAAGAAAGTAGTTCTATCAGATGATATTGGTGTCCTAAAGCCATGGCCCGAGATTTTCCATTTTGCCATGTCGGCTACCCAGTCTGAACTGCGTGAGTCGTTGATGGTGGGTGACAGCTGGGAAAATGATATAAAGGGTGCTCAGGGAGTAGGCATACATCAGGTGTTCTATAATGTAACGGGACGTACCGAGTTACCATTTAAGCCTACTTATCAGATTACAGATTTGAAAGAGTTGCTCCAATTGTTGTGACATTGAGGGATTAGTTGTAATTTTGTCAGCGTAAACACATAATTTGCAGCTATGGATACTATTTTACCTTTCGCTTTGCTTTGTTTCACTTCTTTCTTTACGTTGACAAATCCTCTCGGGACTATGCCTGTCTTTCTGACTATGACCCATGGAATGACGGATAAGGAACGGCAGTCTGTAGTGTCTCGTGCTACATTAGTGGCTTTCATCACGATTATGGTCTTTACTTTTGCAGGTCAGTTCCTGTTCAAGTTCTTTGGAATCTCTACAAACGGATTTCGTATAGCAGGTGGTGTCATCATCTTTAAAATCGGTTTTGATATGTTGCAAGCACGTTATACACAAATGAAATTGAAAGATGAAGAGATTAAAACTTATGCCGATGACATCTCCGTCACTCCTTTAGGGATTCCGATGCTTTGCGGTCCCGGTGCCATAGCAAACGCCATTGTGTTGATGCAGGATGCCCACACTATCCAAATGAAAGGTGTATTAATTGGAATGATTGCTTTTATCTACTTGATTACATTTTTCATCTTGCGTGCCTCTACGCGACTGGTAAAAGTTTTAGGGGAAACGGGAAATAATGTGATGATGCGCCTGATGGGGCTTATTCTGATGGTAATTGCTGTGGAGTGTTTCGTGAGTGGGGTAAAGCCGATATTGGTGGATATTTTGAAAGAAGGAAGTTTAACTATATAATAGAAAGGATGAATTCTTGATTTCTCAAATGAATTCATCCTTTTTATTTGTACGGATATTTAGCGTTTTGGATTGTACAATACTTTTAGAGTATTTTTACCTTGCCTTAGGATATATAGTCCACTTTGAGACAATGGAATGGTTATTTGTGTTCCTTTTACGCTCGTTATCTTAACTCCCTGACTAGAAAATATATCAATATCTTCGCTGGAATTTTCACTTGTGATTTCTAAACCGGTATTTGTAGGAATGACCTTTAACCCTTTAGAAGATTCGGTTTGCCCAATACCTGTTTCTACATCTTTAATTGTGAAAACCAGTCTCAACTCACTGTTGGTAAACTGTTTCCAGGTGTCATCTTTACGGTAACTTCCTATAGCATAGTATTCTCCAACTGGTAAATCGGGATTCCCTGTGATAGTGATAGTGCTGGAAGTATTACTTGGTATTACAGTATAATCGCTAATGCGCGTGTATGGGAGTAACGCTCCGTTCTTACGTATATATATGGCAAAATCATCTTCATATTTTAGACCTTTATTTTCGATTTGTATTTTGAAAGATATATCTTTTCCTTCTACAGCTTCACCAATAAGTTCTGCAGGAGCAAGTTGATACAAATCGGAACTGTTCTCTATGCTGCTTAGTAGGACACTGTTAGCAGTAAGCTCTACACTATAACAGATACTTCTACCTTCCAGACCACGTAACATGCTTGGTGCTTTTTCACCTTCCTTTTGTGAGGCAAAATGAAGTTGATATTTGCCGTTAGGTACAGTAGATGGAATTGTGCCGCTGAATGTAATACTATTCCAACCACTTCCTACACCAATGTTGGAAATTGAAGTGGGTGTTGTAAGAAATGTGATGAACTCATCTCCTTGATATAGGGCTAATCCGATGACACCACTCATAGGAGTAGAAGTGTTCCATATTTTGGTAAACTTAGCACTGATACTTTCATTTCTTTCATATTGATTTTTTGTAATATCCATGCTTCCCTCTAATGTAAAGCCACTAATAACTTCTCCTGTTGTCTTCGGTTGTACAAGGAGCATAATATATTGCATATCATTATAGGCGCCACTTCCACTTCCTGTGCCACCTGATCCTGGATTCAGGGAGCTTAAGGAATAATATCCATTTGCATATCCGCTCCATCCCCAGTTAAAATGATACATGTCATTCTCATCACAGCCATCCAATACGAATGCATGACCTCCTTCGGTGCTTTGTCCACTGTATAGAACAGGGCGCCCGGCAATCAATTCTTTTTGAATCATATTTTTCCAGCGTCCTTCAGTATTATAATCACGTCCTTCAAAGTATATATTAGGATTATACCCGAAAAATTTTGTCAGGGCATTATGTTGTTTGAAGATACCGGCTCCGCTACCACCGGCTGCACTCAGGTTATAATCCATATCCATAGCTACACCACAGTGGAGCATCAATTCGGCTACAGCTTTCTTTTGTTCTTCAGTTGCTGCATTTGTATATTGAGGCAGCATCAGATCCCATTTATAGTTGGTCTCTTCAAAGTTTACGGAAAGTGATTTTTTTAAAGTTGCGGTTGTATAACTGTAACTTCCTGTTCCGTGTTTGGGATATTCATAATATTTCATTACCATGGCAAGTGCCGTAGCAGCACAGCCAGTAACAGTGAGTTCTCCTTTTTCTTCCGGACAATCCAGATTATAAGGATTTCCTTGGTCCCATTCTATTTTGTCCAATAGAGGTGTGACTACTGGAGGAATTACTCTTGTTGCCGAATTTTGAACTTCAGTTGGGTTCTTCACAGAATTGCCGTTTGTATTCATTCGTTTTATTTCAGCAGTATAGAAATCCAACCAATACCTAACGTTGGCAGGTAAATGTTCATAATTCAGATTTCCTTTATCTGAATATGCTAGTACTTCCCGTGCACAATCATCCCCTGAAATGATGACGAATCCACTATCATTCCCTGTATTGATGATATAATAAGCAGGATAAACCATAGTTCGTGTCTGTATGTTTTGTCCATTTGTCAGTCTTAACTCCTTTGTATCAATGTGTTTCATATTGACATGAGAACGTACAAATGTGCGGGCAACTTCTAATGCTTGCTGCGGAGTGCGCGGAGCTGCAAAAAGCCGTCCTGAACAGACCAGGAAAGCCAGAATAAGGATGATAATAGCTTTTTTCATATTTTCAATCTTATTAATGATGAAAAGGCTATGCCATAAAAGTAGCATAGCCTTTTTCTATACATAAAGTCAATTATTCAAAGAACAATTTATTTTTTGACCATGTAGCATTCTGCATATACAGCCCAATAGCCTGCATACTCTCCGGAGTCGAATACACCTACACCGATAATTCCGTTAGGATCAAAGTCAATCCTGTCGAATGTTTCATTCCAAGTTCCTTCTAGGGATTTGGATAATGCTGCAGTAAGATCCATTGGACATACCCGTACTTCACCCACAAATCCAAAATTGTATTTTGCATAAGTCGGTCCTTGTACTACAGAAAGTGTTTCGGAAGCTTTATTATAATCTACAGTCCAAGGTATGGTTGCATCATATCCCTTTCCATCTGTAAATCCATTGAAGACATAACTCTTTTCTAGGTTTGCTTCATCTCCGCCATCAGAGATTGTTACAGTAAAGCTAACTGCACTACCGTCTGTTGCTTTTACAGCATTAAATGTCCAAGTGCCCATCAGTTTGAAATATGGATTCTTATCCACATCTTTTAGTATAACATTGCATGTAGAAGTTGCTCCTGTCTGTGCACCTTCTACATTTTCAATAGTTACTTTCAGATTACGGTCATCATTCTCAGTCATACCATCATCTAATAAACGAATCTCGCAACCAAAAGTATCATTGGCATCAGTAGGAATATAAACGGTTGTAGTGGTAACAATATAATGTTCGTTTACAATGGCACTGCCATCTTCAACTTTGAATGTTACTTTAATCATTCCATTTCGTTCGCCCTCAATTGTTAGAGGAACTTTTACTATACCGGCATTCTCATTGAACGTCACTTCTGATTGTGTAAATGAGACTGTCGTACTTGCACTGTTCATTGCTGGATCATCATCCGAACATCCGACAATAAAGATTGTCAATAAAGCCAATAAATATATATTCAAATATTTCATATTTCAAAAGTTAAGAATTCAACAAATTAATATCCGGGATTTTGTTGGCCTTTGATCTGCGGATTAACGTCTGTTTCCGATTTAGGAATGGGCCATACCATTCGGAAGTCATCAGCTGTTTTAGTTAAAGCTGTTGTATTGGTACCACCAGGCAATAAAACCAAAGCTGCGTCCTGAGTTGCATCTTCACGATTTACTCCTAATCCCCACCGTTTCAAATCTGTCAGACGAAAACCTTCGCCAACTAATTCTTTGTGACGTTCGTCTTGGATATCAGCTAATAAAGTGTTCGGGCTATTATAAGTAACATCTACATAATCTACAAGGCGACTAGCTCTTAGTAAGTTCAGATATTTTGCTCCGTTAACGATGTCGTTGTTACCTACATAGGCTTCAGCTGCAATCAGATACTGTTCTGAAATCCGGAAAGGCTTCGATTTATTAGTATAATGATTGTCAACGCTTACTACATTATAAATATCCGGATTACCAGGATATTTGTCGAATACGTAAATATCTCCTGTTGCACCGGTAGAAACTTTTAATGTGAAAGGAGCAAAATAAGCAGCAAAACGAATATCACGATCTTGTTCATAAAGGTCGATAAGCTTTTGTGAAGGAATGTAGTCCATTACTTGTGAAGAAGGATCATCCTTTTTATACTGTCCCCAGAAACTGGTTCCTGTGGCGCTTCCCAATTCATCTGCACTCATGTAAATTTGCCAAATTACTTCAGAACCAGTATCTTTTACCCACATATTACGGAAAGCTTCTCCTCCATCTTCCGAGTTCAATAAAGGGTATTTCCCTGTATTGATCAGCGAAGTCGAGTTACTGATAGCTGTTGTATAATCTTTCATTTGCAATGCAACGCGTGCTTGAAATGCTGTTACTATATCTTGCGAAATATAGTTTAAAACGTTTTGTGCTTGAGTAACCGTTTTACTTGTATTTACAAGTTTCTTAGCCTCTGTCAAATCACTGAGGATTTGTTCATAGGTTGCTTTCAAAGAAGAACGTCCCGGATAAGCACTTGCATCTGATGTCGGAGAATAGACCAATTGCAGGGGTAAGCCTAAATCACTTTCTGCAGTTGCAGGGTTGTAAGCTTTGCAAAAATACCCCACTAATTGAAAGTAGTTATAAGCTCTTGTGAAATATGCTTCACCGGCATAAGCTGCAATAAGTTCTTTATTTGCATCACTCAAATCGGTGACAGTACCATCCAGCACTTTATTGTAACCATCAATAAAGTAGTTACAACGTGCAATGTGTGCATAATGATTTTGCCATACACCTTCTACGTTGCCGTCTGAAGATTGGAAGTCCCAGCGATACTGATTACCATATGAATTGGAAAAACCAGCTGTGGCATGGAAATCATCGCATTGTAATTCAGGGGTTAATATGTACCCACCTGTCGTTATGGAACGATAGTAGGAATATATTCCGATACGTGCATTTGTAAAGTCGTTCATTGTTGCCAAGTATTGAGACTCTTCAACTGAGCTGTATGGGTATTTTTCCATATCGCAGGAAGAGAGACCTGTAACAAGCAATGTTGCTAATATGATATATATTTTCTTCATTGTTTTTATCTCTTTTGTAGTTAATGTTTAGAAAGTAAGTTCAAGGCCGAATGAGAATTGCTTCGTATTCGGATAGTTTCCTAATTGCATATTACTGTTGATCTCCGGATCAAATCCTTTGTATTTAGTAACAGTTAATAAATTACGTCCTACAAAGAATATTTTTGCATCTTCAATGAATCCAGTTTTTTTCATTATGCGTTGAGGCATAGTATAACTTACTGTTAAATTTTTCAGACGCATAAATGAAGCATTCTCTAATAAATGAGAATCAAACTGCATAGGGGAGTCTGGAGTTGAGATGTTAGTTATATCACCGGGCTTTTGCCACATAGTCAACATTTCAGTGGTTTGATTGCGGCTGTTGGCCATTTGTGGATTCTCTGTAAACCAGCGTTCGTTATTTACCATGTATTGCCCAAGCATAAATGAGAAATCAGCGCTGACCGTTATACCTTTCCAAGCGAGTCGAGTACCGAAACCACCTGACCATGGAGCATAGCGTTGCTTTCCTAAAAAGACAGCATCATCTGCGGAATAAGTTTTAGTTAAATTCCCATTCTTATCATACCACGTATTGTAACCATCTCGTGGATCGACACCTGCCCATCTGGTATAATAATATTCTCCGTATGGTTTGCCTACCTCAAGTTTCAGACCGGTATTTGCTAATACATATTCGTCCAGTCCATTAAATAATTGAGTAATTTCATTCTTGTTATAGTTCACGTTAGCTGAGATAGTCCAGTCAAAACCGTTAACATCTCTCAATACATCTACATTTGCAGTAATATCTACTCCTCGGTTACGCATATTTGCTACGTTACCCCAACCCGATGCAAAACCGGTTGTAAAAGAGTAAGGGATTTCCATAAGCATATTTTCTGTCATGCGGTTATAGAATTCTATATCCAAACTTACACGATCAAACAAACGAGTACTTAATCCGACATTTGTAGATTTAACAACTTCCCAAGTCAAATCGGGGTTGGCTGGATTGGCAACTGCAGTACCACTTTGTCCACCATATAATGGACCTGTTCCAATTAGACCAAATGACATATAAGGGTCAAGACCTGAAGAGTTACCTACAGAACCGTAACTAGCTTTTAACTGTAATTGATTCAACCAGGAGATGTCACTCAGGAAATTTTCTTTCTTTAAATCCCACATTGCACCTGCAGACCAGAAATTACCCCATTGAGAATTCAAACCAAACAATGATGAACCATCTCTACGATAAGTAAGGTCTAAATAGTACTTTTCATCATAATTATAGCTGAAAGTAGCAAAGTAAGAATTAAAAATCTTATCATATTTTGAGTGAGAAGGCATTGTTGCATTACTTGCTGCACTTAATAGCATTAAACGCGGATCAGTTAACCCCTCTACCTCAGATGTAAATGATTGGTTTTTGGTAATAATAGATTCTTGTCCTATTAGGGCACTGAAATTATGATTATTCCATGCTGTAAATTTATACTCTGCAGTATTAGTATAGGTAAATGAGTAATAGCGTTGGAAAGACTCTGTTGCACTACCTGCACCTTCAAACGGGCCAATAGGTAAAGCCTTATAAGAGTATCGATAATCAAAAGCTTCAACAGCTTGAGCTGCACGAATATTCAATCCTTTGATTGGATTGATATTGATAAATGTATTGCCATTGATACGTGCCATATCGCGTGAAGCAGGTTGTATCTCTGATAAATAATATGGATTATAGTAATTTAATTTATCGAAGTAGTCCAAGCGGTCACCATAACCAATGAAATTTCCATTGTCATCACGTAAAACTTCATAGTAGCTCTGGTCCGGGCGATAAACGCGGGCTGCATATGCTTTATTATATACTTGATTAGCAGTAGTACCAAAAGCTGCTGTAGCATACTTTTGATATGATAGATTTAAGTTTACCCCTGCCTTTAACCATTTAGTAATATTTGTTTCGATGTTTGAGCGCAGTGTCTCACGGCGTAAATTAGAATCATCCATTATACCATCGGCATCATAATGTCCGAAGGATAAGAAGTAATTTAAACTTTCCGTTCCACCGGAAATACTCAAGTCATATTGCTGCATAGGTGCTGTCCCCCCAAAGAACACATCAGCCCAATCTGTAGAAATTCCGTTTTTAATATAGAAATCCTTTTCGCTTTGAAAAGACTGATTTGTTTTCAATGATGGGTCAAGTACTTCCTGCAAGTTTAGCCATTGTTCGGCATTCATCATGGTAATGTTATCTCCAGTCATTTTCGATACACCATATTGGGCGCTTATCGTAATTTTGGCCTTTTCTCCTCTTTTTCCTCTTTTAGAAGTTAAGATTACAACACCGTTTGCTGCACGTGAACCGTAAATGGCAGTTGAAGATGCATCTTTCAATACGGTCATACTTTCAATATCATTGGGATTTAATGCAGTAAATGCACCGGAAGAAATAGGAGAGCCATCCAATATAAATAATGGTTCAGAACTACTATTAATAGAACTAACACCACGCAAACGCATCTGTACCGTTCCACTAGGTTCTCCGCTAGGGGTAAATACTTGCAAACCTGCAACTTGTCCTTGCAAAGCATCCCCGATGTTTGCAACAGGTTTTTTCTCCAGTTTTTCACCACTTACAGCTGTAACAGAACCAACAACTGAACCCAGCTTCTTACTAGAACCATATCCTACAATAACAACCTCGTCTAATAAGGCTGCATCTGCCTTCAATACGATCTTTAAGTTAGGTTTAATTGCCACTTCTTGTGTCTGCATACCAATGTACGAAACCTGCAAAGTCTTCGCAGAACTTG
>ERZ791837.1849-NODE-1849-length-12849-cov-3.250352_pt1 | contig 12849 bp, 12 predicted proteins | sample MGYA00510292_ERZ791837 | MGnify/ENA primary metagenome ERZ791837 (study PRJEB30046, sample SAMN00715259) | human gut metagenome | study: EMG produced TPA metagenomics assembly of the A metagenome-wide association study of gut microbiota in type 2...
TGCAGGTCTTAATCAGGATATGGCGGGAGAGATTATTTTTCAATGCGGGGACAAGAAATATTGGGACGAGCATTGGAAAAACAAAAATTATATGTCTGAGGTATTTGATTATATTCTTGAATGCCTGCAAAAGCTACTGCCGGAGTTCAAGATTGCAAATGCGGTTATACACTTTGATGAAGCCAACCCGCATATGCAAGTGGTAGGCATTCCGGTATGGGAAGGAGCAAAGCGTGGCTTATCTAAGAAAGTATCAAAAAGAAATGTATTTACACCACAAACATTATCTGTGATTCTTCAAGATAAATTGAGAGCGGAGGCAAGTTATGGATTTGAATGTTATTTCAAGGAACAGCTGGCAGAGAAGAAAAAAGGTCGCAACCATGACTTGTCTGTGACGGAATATAAGGTAGCACAGGAGAGTAGGAAACTTGCGGATATAAAGCAGCGGAACAATGAAGAGCAGGAGAAAAACACTAAACTGAGAAGCAATAACGCAAGCATATCATATCAGATTGCCACACAGGAACAACGTCATAGCAGAAATCTGGATGTTATAGCTGCTGATGAGGACAGGCTGGAGACAGTCAGGAGTAGTATTAATGTAGCAGAAACGGAATATGCAAAATATGAAGATATGATTACGGATAAAAAGAATAATCTGGAACTTCTTTCTTCTAAAGAAAGTGAACTGATAGAGAAAACGAAATTGCGGAGAGTGTATATGATCTGTTCCGCCAGGGTGGAACTGATGATGTCAGGGATAAGCTTATTGATGTGATGTATGAGAACCAGAAGCTTAAAGAGGAAAATATAACTTTGAAAAAGCTGTTGGAGAAGGCGTATGGGTTTATGAAACAGTTTGTAATTGATGGGGTTAATTTGTTAGAAAGATATTGGGAGAGTGTGGGGAAAGTGATTGGAAAGATAAGGTGATCTTTAATATAATATGATACAAATTAAGAGAACTCATAATTAATTAAGAAAAGAGCTTGCTGAATTATTAAAAGAATGATAAAATAAATATTGAACACGAATATATGTTCTGGAGGGCAAAATGAAAATAAGCTACAAAAAGCTCTGGAAATTATTAATTGATAGAGAAATGATGAAAAAAGAGTTAGCAGAACAGGCTGGCATAAGTACAGCCTCTATTGCTAAACTTGGAAAAAATGAAAATGTAAATACAGAAATTTTATTGAAGATATGTACTGCTTTAAAGTGTGATGTATCGGATATTATGGAAGTTGTTCCAGATAAAGAGTAAAGGATTGGTGTTTCATGTTAGAGAAGATTATTGAGAACACAAGTGAATATATAGATTCTATGCCAAAAATGGAACGGAAAAAATATGGACAATTTTTCACAAGTATTGAAACGGCAAGGTATATGGCTGAATTATTTGAGATTCTAGAGGATCAAGATAAAATAAGTATTTTGGATGCCGGAGCAGGCTCAGGAATATTGTCATGTGCTATGATTGAAAGGTTAGAAGATATAGATACTGTTAAAAATATAGAAGTATTATGTTATGAGACAGATATAAATGTTATACCATTATTACAGAAGAATCTGAATATTGCAAAGGAATTCTCAAGTAAAGAAGTTGATTTTGTAATAAAAGAGGATAATTATATTTTGAGTCAGTATCTTGATTTCAATCATATGATAGGAGGTAATTTCAATCCGCCCAAATATGATGTTGTTATAGGTAATCCTCCATACATGAAAACTGAGGATATCAAGGCATTTACTCCTAAGGAAAAATCTCTTTACGAAAAAGGGAATAGATATACGAGTGCATACAAGCAATATGATAAGTACTTCCTTTTCATAGAGCGTGCTTTAAATCTTTTGAAACCTGATGGTTACTTAGGTTACGTAGTTCCGAACAAATTCATGAAGGTTGGAGCAGCAAAAGAACTTCGCAACTTCATTGCCAATAATGCCTATCTTAAAACCATGATCTCGTTTGGTGCTCATCAAGTATTTGCAGACAAGTCAACCTATACTTGCATCATAGTGTTGGAAAAGAATAAGCATGAGAATTTCAAATATTCGGAAGTAAGCGATTTCATTGGTTGGAGAGTGAGGAATGTCAATGCTTATAAGTTCTGTGATCGCCCATCAGTCACAATCAATGCTGATACTTGGATATTGTGTACGGATGAACATTTGCCTTTATTAAATGCAGTAACTGCACATACTAAACCGCTTGGCGATATTGTTGGCGATGATTATATTTTCAATGGAATCCAGACAAGTGCGAATAAGATTTATGTATTTGTTCCAATATCAGAAACGCGAACCACCTACACCTTTAAAGCTTTTGACGGCAACGAATATGAAGTAGAAAAAGCAGTAACAAAGCCCTATTTCAAAACAGCTCAGGGAGCGGATGCAATGAGCACTTATCGTACATTTAAGCCCAATGCTCGCGTATTCTTCCCATATAAAAAGGATAATGATGGACATCTACAGTTGATACCTCTTACAACTATCCAAAGACGTTATCCTCTGTTCTATACATTCTTGATGGCTGCAAAGCCTGAACTGGATAAGGCATCCAGGGATATTCAACCCAAGCCAACTACTGCGGACGAATGGTATCGTTACGGCAGACACCAAAGTCTGGAAGCGTGTGAGGTAGAAGAAAAGATGATAGTAGGTGTATTGGCTCAGACTGATAAATATGCCATAGACAACAATGGAACCTTAGTATCATCTGGCGGTACGGCTGGTTATTGCCTGGTTAGTATTCCTTCAGATAGTCAGTATTCAATTTACTACATACAAGCCATCTTGGGGTCGATTCAGGGAGAATGGCTTGCTTCTCTCTATGGTGAGATATTCCGTGGTGGTTACATAGCTCGTGGTACAAAGGTATTGAAACAAATACCAATCCGGGAAATTGACTTTACTGATCAAAATGAACGAAATGTTCACGATGATATCGCCGATCGTCAAAAGAGGCTCATTGAGTTAGGCGATAAGATAAGTAAGGCAGCAAAGAACCGAAGGAGCCTTATACCATTACAACGCCAATTTGATTTACTCAAACACGAGCAGCAGAATGTCATCAACATGCTTTATGGCATGACGAATGATGAAGTATCATTAATTCCTAAGATAAAAGAACTCTATGCAGCTGATTGAAAATGCAACTGACCAGAAGCTGAGAGGTGCTTATTATACTCCTCCGGCAATAGCCAGATTTATCCTGCAATGGGGAATTAATGGCAGTAAGGATTTGAACATATTTGAACCGAGTTGTGGTGACGGTGTGTTCCTAAAGTGCATTGGCAACGATGCAATGTCCTACAATAGTGTTACTGCAGTTGAATACGAAGTAGGAGAAGCAGAGAAGGCTCGAGCAATAGCCTTGCATGATTCAGAAATAATCAATGCCGACTTTCATCGTTTCTGCCTTGATACTGATAAGCGTTTCAACTTAGTGGTTGGAAATCCTCCGTTCATTCGTTATCAATATTATGATCCTGAGCAGCAGGAATTAGCTGATGAAATATTCAGGCGTTCTACGTTGAAGAGAACAAAACTGACGAATGCCTGGGTTACATTTGTGGTAGGATGCAGTCAGCTATTGGCCGAGACAGGCAAGATGGGGTTTGTTCTCCCATCCGAACTTCTTATGGTGAAGTATGCCCAGCAATTACGCCAATACCTTGCAAAGAACTTTAACAGGATAAACATCATTTCTTTTGAGAATCTTGTTTTTGAGGAAATCCAGCAAGAGGTTGTCTTGCTATTGTGTGAGAAGAACGGAACAGATGAGCACTTGATTGAACACATCGAGGTAAAGGATGCTGATGGTTTGCTTACTCTTGATCCTCACAGATTAAGATTTCCTACCAAGAAGATAGATTTCCATACTGATAAGTGGACATCCTATTTCCTTGAAAATAAAGAACTCGACCTGTTGGAGAAGGTAAAGCGTAATATGCCGTCTATTTCTACTTATGCAAATGTAGAAGTTGGAATAACAACAGGTGCTAACGATTACTTCACAGTACCGGAATCTGTAGTAACTCTCTATAACCTAAAAGAGTATGCAAGACCTATGGTCGGCAGAAGCGTACAAGTGAACAGCCTGTGTTTTACGAAAAAAGATTGGAAGGCAAATGTGAATTCGGGAGCGAAAGCATATCTTCTTGTCTTTCCTTCTGGAGCAAAAGATAATGGCAATGATGGTGTAAGAGCTTATATTGAGAATGGTGAAAAGAAAGGTGTAAACAACGGTTACAAAACAGGAATACGTGACGAATGGTACATTATTCCATCCATTAAGCTTTCTGATGCACTTTTCCTTCGTCGCAACAACCTGTATCCGAAATTTGTGTTGAATGAGGCTAAGGCTTACACAACTGATACTATGCACCGAGTATTCATCAAGGAGGGCGTGAACAAGAAAGCATTCGTGGCAAGTTACTATAACTCTTTATCATTTACTTTTGCAGAGATTCTAGGTCGCAACTTTGGTGGTGGTTGTTTGGAACTCATGCCAAGTGAAGTAGGTGGCATCTATATGCCTTATCGCGTTGAGAACGAAGCATTGTTTGCTGAGATCGACAGAATGTTACGTCAGAAAAGAACCGCAGACGAGATTCTTGATTATACTGATAGAATAATCCTTCATGAAGGTATGGGGCTTAGTATGGAAGAGATTCAAATCGCTCGTTCCATCTGGCATAAGATTATGGGCAGACGTTTAAGCCGTGAGACCCTCGAAAAGGAAGAAGTGAAGGTTGAGAAGAAGACAGGGTACACTCAACTGAACTTCCTTGACTTATTCAAGCAGTATCAAAACAATAGCATCGTTGAGAACTGCATTGTTCGTGAGGATATGGCTGAATACGTTACATCATCTCACAAGCATCTTATTGACGAGTCTAAGAACGTGCTCATCAGCCTTGTTAAGAAGGATAATTTTGAGCAATACCTTGATAAGTCTGCCAAGATTTATTATACAGGTAAGAAATTCCCATCAAAAGTTGCTCTCAACAAGTTGTACTACTTCATGCCTTATTTGAAGGGTAAGGGCATTCGCGACTTGTACTTGATAAAGATTGCACGAGTAGGCACACGCAAGGAAGGTCAATCAGGTGAAGATAAGAATGACTTCCGCTTGGTCTTCGAAATTGAGTACGTAACCCAGCTCTTTGATGATTATCAGTTAATAGACTTGAAGATCTGGAGAACGTTTACGGATACTACAATGAAGGATTTGTTAAGATAGATCGATTGTGATTTACAAGACCTTATATGACAAATTGAAAGGTTGTTCTATAGATGATAATTCTGAGAACGATATTGTGTTACGTCTACAAACACAATATACTGTGCTATGTGAGTGTTTGGATAAGAATTATTTTCATAACCATAAGGCGTATGAATCTAGACAAAAGCTGCATGATATTTGTGACTCCATAATTGGAGTTACTTAGAAAAGTAGAAGCCGGCAATAGATTATCTGTATCAATCCTATCTCAAAGGTGAAGTGCTTTGATTTGTAGGTTGTTTTTGAACAACTTGCTCCTTTCGTTTGTTCCACTATATAAGACAAAAGTGATAATTACGAAAAGAAAGGATTAAATATGATCAGAGAACGGACATTTGCCGAAGCATTGGAGCATCGGCGCAGTTATTATTCTATCAGTAACGACTCTCCAGTTCTGGACGAGGAAATTGTACATATCATCCGTACAGCAGTAAAATATGTGCCTTCGGCATTTAATTCGCAGACCACACGAGTTGTGCTGCTACTGGGTGATGAACACCAGAAATTATGGAGAATTGTGAAGGATCAGTTGGAAGAACGCTTGTCCGAAGAACAGTATCGCCAGTCGGAAAAGAAGATTGATACTTCGTTTTCTTGCGGATATGGCACGATACTCTTCTTTGAAGACCGTTCCATTGTGGAAGGACTGCAAAAACAATTCCCTACCTATCAAGATAATTTCCCGACGTGGTCCCAACAGACTTCTGCCATGCACCAGTTGGCCATCTGGACTATGCTTGAAGACAAAGGCTTGGGTGCTTCCCTGCAACACTATAACCCGTTGATTGACGAAGATGTACGCAGCACATGGCATCTTCCCGAGACTTGGCAACTGATTGCACAGATGCCTTTCGGTACTCCTGTTGCCGAACCGGGCGAGAAAGAATTTAATGATTTGAGCGAACGCATTAAAATTTTTATCTGATAGTAAATCTCTCAGAATAGAATTGCTTACCTTTGTACGCAAAGGTAAGCGCTTATGATACGTATTTTTTTAACCGGTTACATGGGAGCCGGTAAAACAACTTTAGGAAAGGCTTTTGCCCGCGAACTGAATATACCGTTCATCGATTTGGACTGGTATATCGAAGAACGTTTTCACAAATCCATACGTGAATTGTTCATAGAGCGGGGGGAGGCCTCTTTTCGTGAACTGGAGCGAACCATGCTGCATGAAGTGGCTGAGTTTGAAAACGTCATTATCTCGACCGGAGGCGGTACTCCTTGCTTCTTCGATAATATGGAGTACATGAACGATAACGGACAGACTGTTTTTCTGGATGTTCATCCTGACGTTCTGTTCCGTCGATTGCGAGTGGCTACGCAGCAACGTCCCATTCTGCAAGGAAAAACGGACGAAGAATTGCGGGCCTTCATTATAGAAGCTTTGGAAAAACGTGCGCCGCACTATGGTAAGGCAAAATACCGTTTCGATGCCGGACAATTGGAAAGCCGTCGGCAAATTGCGGATTCTGTGCAGCAGTTACGTAGCTTGCTGGGCATTTAACCGCTTGTAAATGTGCAATTTTAGGAGGAAAACGCAATAAATATCGAGAATTATCGTATTTTTGTCGCCCTATTAAAATCAAAAAACAAACATCTGAGTTACAAAAAATGAGAAAATGGCGTATTGAAGATTCAGAAGAGCTTTATAACATTACAGGTTGGGGCACTTCGTACTTTGGTATCAATGACAAAGGTCATGTAGTGGTGACACCTCGTAAAAACGGTGTCGGCGTCGATTTGAAAGAATTGGTGGATGAGTTGCAATTGCGAGACGTAGCGGCTCCTATGCTGATACGTTTTCCCGATATTCTGGACAATCGGATTGAGAAGACTTCTTCGTGTTTTAGACAGGCCGCTGAGGAATACGGCTATAAAGCGCAGAACTTTATCATCTATCCTATTAAGGTTAATCAGATGCGCCCTGTGGTTGAGGAGATTATCAGCCATGGAAAGAAATTCAATCTCGGGCTGGAAGCCGGGTCGAAGCCTGAACTTCATGCTGTGATTGCGATAAACTCAGATTCTGACTCGTTGATTATCTGCAACGGCTATAAGGATGAGAGCTATATAGAGTTGGCTTTGCTTGCCCAGAAGATGGGAAAGCGTATCTTTCTTGTAGTAGAAAAAATGAACGAGCTAAAGCTGATAGCCAAGATGGCGAAGCAGTTGAATGTTATGCCTAATATCGGCATTCGTATTAAGTTGGCTTCTTCAGGAAGTGGCAAGTGGGAAGATTCTGGCGGTGATGCAAGCAAATTTGGACTCAGTTCCAGTGAACTGCTCGAAGCACTCGACTTTTTGGAGTCAAAAGGACTGAAAGATTGTCTAAAATTGATACATTTCCATATCGGAAGCCAGGTTACAAAAATTCGTCGCATTAAGACAGCCTTGCGCGAAGCATCCCAATTCTATGTGCAGCTTCACGCTATGGGATTCAAAGTAGAATTCGTTGATATCGGTGGAGGTTTGGGCGTAGATTACGATGGAACACGCTCGTCCAGCAGCGAAAGCAGCGTCAATTATTCCATTCAGGAATATGTGAATGATTCTATTTCTACTTTGGTGGATGCCAGTGATAAAAATGGTATTCCCCATCCCAATATTATTACGGAAAGCGGACGTGCACTGACTGCCCATCATTCCGTACTTATTTTTGAAGTGCTGGAAACCACCACCTTGCCCGAATGGGATGATGATGAAGAAGTGACTGAGGAAGACCATGAATTGGTGCAGGAACTTTATGGTATTTGGGACACATTGAATCAAAATAGAATGCTGGAAGCCTGGCACGATGCACAGCAAATCCGTGAAGAAGCGCTCGACTTGTTCAGTCATGGAATCGTGGATTTGAAAACACGTGCACAGATTGAGCGTCTGTACTGGTCTGTCATGCGTGAGGTGAACCAGATTGCAGGCGGGTTGAAGCATGCTCCCGATGAACTTCGCGGATTGCCGAAACTGTTGGCGGATAAATATTTCTGTAACTTCTCGCTGTTCCAGTCCCTGCCGGATTCTTGGGCTATCGACCAAATATTCCCGATTATGCCCATTCAGCGTTTGGACGAACGTCCCGACCGTGCGGCAACCTTACAGGACATTACTTGTGATTCGGATGGAAAGATAGCTAACTTTATCTCGACTAAGAATGTGGCACACTATCTGCCCACTCATTCTTTAAAGAGCAAGGAGCCTTATTATATGGGTGTGTTTCTGGTAGGTGCCTATCAGGAGATTCTGGGTGATATGCATAATCTTTTCGGCGATACGAATGCTGTGCATGTATCTGTTAATGAGAAAGGATATACCATCGAACAGGTGATTGATGGTGAAACTGTGGCGGAAGTGCTTGACTATGTTCAATATAGTCCCAAGAAGCTGGTGCGTACATTGGAGACTTGGGTGACTCAATCAGTAAAAGAGGGACGTATCTCATTGGAGGAAGGTAAAGAGTTCCTTTCCAATTATCGTTCCGGGCTGTACGGATATACTTATTTGGAATAAGAATATGAGAGAAAAACTAACAGTAATAAAGGTGGGTGGCAAAATCGTGGAGGAAGAAGCTACCCTCCATAAGTTGTTGGATGACTTTGCAGCTATCGAGGGCTACAAAGTCCTGGTACACGGAGGTGGCCGTTCGGCCACAAAATTGGCTACCCAACTGGGTATCGAGAGCCAGATGGTGAACGGGCGTCGTATCACGGATGCCGAAACACTGAAAGTAGTGACGATGGTGTACGGCGGACTGGTGAACAAGAATATTGTAGCCGGACTTCAGGCGCGTGGTGTCAATGCACTGGGATTGACTGGTGCGGATATGGATGTAATCCGTTCCGTAAAACGCCCGGTGAAAGACGTTGACTATGGTTTTGTGGGTGATGTAAAGCAAGTGAATGCAGAGTTTTTGGGTGATTTGATTCATAAAGGAGTAGCTCCCGTAATGGCTCCGCTGACGCACGACGGTGCAGGCAATCTGCTGAATACAAATGCCGATACTATTGCAGGAGAGACTGCAAAGGCCCTTGCTGCTTTGTTCGATGTGACATTGGTATTCTGTTTTGAGAAGAAGGGTGTGCTTCGTGACGAGAACGATGACGATAGCGTGATACCTCAGATCACTCCTGCCGAATTCAAACAATACGTAGCGGATGGTGTTATTCAAGGAGGTATGATACCCAAGCTGGAGAATTCTTTTGAAGCTTTGAATGCGGGAGTGACAGAAGTGGTAATTACCTTAGCGTCAGCAATTAACGAGAATAACGGAACCTGCATCAAAAAATAATTCAAAAAGAGTAGTGATCAACTGTAACTTTCCATATACTTAACCGTCATTATTAATAGAGATGCAAGAAATCAGTTTTCGGAATGACATTCTCCCTCTGAAAGACAAACTCTTTCGGTTGGCTCTCCGGATTACTTTCGACAGAGCAGAGGCAGAAGACGTTGTGCAAGAAACACTGATAAGAGTCTGGAACAAGCGTGATGAGTGGACGCAATTCGGTTCTATTGAGGCTTATTGCCTGACAGTGGCAAAGAATCTGGCAATAGACCGTAGCGAAAGAAAAGACGCTCAGACCGTGGAACTGACACCTGAAATGGATCGGGCTTCCGGAGCATCCAACCCTTATGATCATCTGGTGGATAAAGAGCAAATGACCCTTATCCATCGCTTGGTCAATGAGCTTCCCGATAAACAAAGGCTGATCATGCAGCTTCGGGATATAGAGGGTAAGAGTTATAAAGAAATCGCGGTCGTCCTGCATTTAACAGAGGAACAGGTAAAAGTGAACCTCTTCAGGGCGAGGCAAAAAGTGAAACAACGGTATTTAGATATAGATGGTTATGGACTGTAAATATATAGAACAACTTTTAGAACGTTACTGGCAGTGTGAGACTTCGCTTGAGGAAGAAGCGCAGTTGCGTGCTTTCTTTAATGGAAGCGAAGTTCCGGAGCATTTGCTTCGTTACAAAGACTTGTTCGTATATCAGCAACTGCAACAGGAAGTGGGATTGGGAGCAGATTTCGATGCCCGCGTGCTTGCAGAAGTGGAGATTCCGGTGGTAAAGGCGAAACGCTTGACCCTTACCGCACGTTTCGTTCCACTGTTCAAGGCCGCCGCAGTAGTGGCAGTGGTACTTTCATTAGGGAATGTGATGCAACATTCATTCTATAGTGATATAAAAGAAGTGGCCGCGGTCGATACGATAGGCAAACAAATTACCGCACCTTCGGTAGCTCTCTCGGGAGACGTGACGATTACCCATGAACAACAGATTCTGGATAGTCTGCAACGGGTAGACAAGAAGGTGGAACTGAAAAAGTAACGTTTTCATTTGCTTTTAAGAATAACATTTTCATTTGCTTTAAACATAAATATAGTTAGTGTGCTTTATTAAAACAACAAATTGAGGCTGTGAAGTTTCAATTCTCTCAAATTCTTATAAAAACTAACTAAGATAGATGGGACGCCGCGTGATGCAGCGTCCCTTTTATGTATCCTTTGTAATGAATAACCAAATCAGAGTTTGTATAATCCTTTTTTGGGGAAGTCCAATTCCGGATTGCCTTTATAACCGATATCTCCGCTTCCGCTGGTACGCGCTTTCAAAAAGTCGGTGGCATGGCATTTGATGTCTCCCGAACCGGATACGCTTGCTGAAACACGTTTTGCCTGCAAGTCGGAAGCGAACAGGTCACCTGAGCCGGCTACACGATAACTGGCTTCTTGAGTTGTTCCTGTCAATATTGCCGTACCCGACCCCGCAACAGATGCTTCGGTATCGGTAGCCGATACATTGTTGAGTTTCAAATCTCCCGAACCGGCTACAGATGTTTTGAGATTGGTGCAAGTGATATTACTGCCTTGTATATCACCGGAGCCGGCGATGGATATGCTAAGCTCGTTAGTGCAAGCGATGTTGTTTGCATTGATATCTCCCGAGCCTGCTACAGACATTTTCAGTTGATTTGTTTTCAAGCCGTTGGCTAATGTTACATTTCCCGATCCTGCAACGGAGATATTATTAAGTGTTTCGGAAGAGATACGGATTTCCAGTTTATTATAAGATACATTAACGCCTTTCTTGAATTTGATATTCAGTGTATTGTTGACTACGTTAATGTCTAGAAGGTCTACGATATTGTCGGAAGTATATACTTCTACTGTGGGCTTTCCCGCCTTTTGTGTGTACGTAACGTCCGGACTGCCTGCTAAGTTCAGACCGGTGAAATTATCCACTTTGATATTCTTGGTTACATAGTTTTTGCTTGCTTTGATTGTCTTTCCACCAAACAGGCCGGAACTGTACGTGTGATTGTGTGAGCAAGCTGTTACGCTTAATGTGAAAATACTGAATGCGATGATTGTTGCTAAAGTTTTCATACTCATTTATTTTAAGTTCTTTTGTTTGTTAGACGGAGTCTTTGCTCAAAAAGTTGCGAGGCTCATGATTTTTTTTGCCGGGAACGTCTTGTTATCGATTACTATTCAAATTCTATGCCATAATCATAAGTTTCTGTTTTTGAGATTGTAACAATGATAGTGCAGTGTGCGTTTTTGAACACATTGTTCGTTTTTGATAGAGAACTGCTTGCTTTTTCGAACGATTCTTCGTTCTTTTGTCCTTATTTCAAGGAGAAAAGAACAGATGATAACGGAACATGTTTTAGAGGATGAAGAGTTGGGACGCTTGTTGGTACGGGTGAATATCCGTGCCCGACGTTTGACTTTTCGTACGCGTGAGGATGCTGTTCATGTGACTGTTCCACCGGGTACAACCATTGGGGAAGTAAAGAATGCCGTAGAACAGTTGCGTTCCCGACTGAGGGTTGCCCGACAGAGACAAAGCCGTCCGTTGATTGATTTGAACTACCGTATCGATACGGAGTTCTTTAAACTGAGTCTGGTTAGTGGAGAACGAGACCGTTTCCTTTCACGTTCGGAATTGGGAGAGATGCAGATTATCTGTCCGCCGAATGCAGACTTCTCAAATAAAGAGCTGCAAGCCTGGCTGCGTAAGGTGATAGAGGAAGCTTTGCGACGTAATGCCAAGATTATTCTTCCGCCCCGGCTTTATGCGCTTTCGCTGCAGCACAATCTTTCTTATAAAAGCGTGAAAATCAATTCCAGTAGCGGGCGTTGGGGAAGTTGCTCCGCCCGAGGAAACATCAATCTGTCCTATTTCCTTGTTCTGTTGCCCCGGCACTTGATTGATTACGTATTGTTGCACGAGTTGGCGCATACCCGTGAAATGAACCACGGCGAACGCTTTTGGGCATTGCTTAACGGCATGACGGACGGTAAGGCGCAACTTTTACGCAATGAACTGAGAAAGTATAAGACGGACTTCTAAAACGGGTGTTGTGCCGACGGATAGGCACTGTTTTGCCATTGAACAGGCACAACTGTGCCATCAAACAGGCACGGCTGTGCCAATAAGCTGGCACGGATGGTGCGGTTGCGGTTTTACTCTTCCTGTGCCAGTAGCTTCACTTCGTCGTCGTCTTTTTCAAAACGATAGTTACCGCCTTTTTCGCTCAGCTCAAACAG
>ERZ791837.1851-NODE-1851-length-12836-cov-2.644394_pt1 | contig 12836 bp, 11 predicted proteins | sample MGYA00510292_ERZ791837 | MGnify/ENA primary metagenome ERZ791837 (study PRJEB30046, sample SAMN00715259) | human gut metagenome | study: EMG produced TPA metagenomics assembly of the A metagenome-wide association study of gut microbiota in type 2...
TTTTTCCCAAACCAACAATAATGTATTTTCTTTGGAATTAATTGAGTCTTATATTTCTTTTCTATAATAATACAATTATTATTCTCCTCAATTTCATGAAGTTGCATAATTGGTACAATATACCCATCTGTAGATTCCAAGGTCTGAATATTATCAAGGAACTCTAATACTTTCGAATATTTACTGTTCGTAATTAGAATTATTTGATTATCTTTATTTTCTTCTAAATAGTCCGTATTTTTTATTTCATAAATATAATTATCAATGTAAATCTTCTGACCTTTTTTTCTTTTGTCTGTATCAATAAAACAATCAATATGGCTATAAAGATTGTATTTACGTACTAAATAAGGAACAATAATCTGCCCTATCATTCCTGCGCCATAAACAATGATTCTGCTGTTATTCTCTTTAACCTTCTTTACTAATGATGTATAATCTGTGTTTCTCAATTGCATCGTATGATTCCTTGAATTTTATTTTTCAAAACTACATTTAGTTGGAAATACCTCATTTAGAGCTCTATTTATCTCATCTCTCATTATAACAAATTCTTCCGGTGTGCAATCTTCAGTCAGACACACCATCTGACACTGTTGCTTTCGAATAAAATCTGCCACCTCCTTATAATTATTGATGGTGATCAAAAACGGTTTTCCTATCGATTTTTGTGGAATAAAGTTACCTGTGCATAACTGCCAATACCTTACAATGCATTGACTCATATCACTTGAATGTCTAAATTGATTATATGATACTTGATCCAATTTCTCCCCTGCGATATTCCAGATATACTTTAACGTCGACTTTTTTAATGGTACTGGCATATGATAATCATGAAATCCCACAAAGTTATTCCAATATTGAAGTCCTCTATTTCGTTCCAAAAGTTCCCCATACCCCTCATAATACCACTTATCCCAGTTTTTTTTCTGTACTTCTCTTTTGTCAAAATGCTTATTAATAAATAAAATGTTATTTGCCTTGACAAAGCTTGCATAGTTTGATATTGCCCCAACATCAACCGGTACTATAGGGCTTTCTATCGCTTCATCACATGGTATTCCTTCTCTAAAATAATAATCTGAATGTATTGGTTTCAATGGATAACAGTCATCATTAAAAAGAATAAAGTTTTCACTCAGTTCTTCAATCCTATGATAATTCAATTCAATAACATTAGAATTAAACGTTGGAAGATATTGCTTGGGTATATAATCTGAATGTTTCACTACCCTTAACTTCGGATTATTTAGATTCAAAAAAGACGGCAAATGCCCATATGTCACCAAAAAAACCTTCTGTACCCATGGCATAAACTTTTCTATTGCCCGAAATATATACTGAAGATTATCCCAGTTCTCGTATCTTATATTGGAATTTGCCTGCTTTATAATATTATATTTCTCTTCGATTCTTAATTTCTCTGTAATCCACTCTTGATCATTCCCATCAACCCATGGAATAATAATATCTACTTTATCGTTCATTCATTTCTCCAAAACATATCAATCAATTCTTCCAATAATAATATTTTCGAATTTGTTTTTTCTTTCAAATCCCTTACAATACTTTCATTATCATATGTTGTAACTATAATAGCATCTACCTCAGGAATTTCATCCTCAGGCCTTATAATCTTAAATTCTTTGCCATACTGACCAACATATCGGTCTATGCCAAAGTTCGGGATTATATTTTCTTTAATTAATTGTTGATATATCTGTTTCCCCATCATAGCCATACCATAAATAGCAACACTTTCAATATGAAGTTTGTGGAGATAAGACTTAAAATCAATTTTCCCTTTCCGCTCTGCTTCAAGCCATTTATCAAACGTTTCTGTGAACGCTTTATATTTTTTTGTTTCCAAACTAAGCTTCACTAATTCTTCATTATTACATTCCTGTTTTTCTTCCATTACTATATCAGTACATACTTCTACTCTTAATTTCGCCTTTTTTACAGCCTCTAAATATTTAAATTTATGTGTTATATCCGGTTCAAGATACATTCCCTCTCCCCATTCATTCCAGGCATTCAAAAAAAACAGTTCGCTTTTCTGTTCAATGCTTTTTTTCATCATTTGAACCAAACCATTTTCAAAAATTTGGGGAGATCGATTGATCAAGCATTCACCACTTCGTCCTCTTCTTGGTGTATCATCATATCCAACTACACCGCTATAAAAAGTCTTACACCCTAAATATGGTCTTTCATCTATGATAGCATCCCAGATATCACTATATTCAAAGCATCTTACACCATTCTTTATACCAATATGTCCTTTATCATTTACCCGATTGATTGCAGTTCTAGGCTCATAAATCATGGAAGCATCTAAATCAAGGCCAACTATATTTGTATTTGCTCCAATTAAATATAATCCAGCAATTCCTGCTTTTGCTGCCCAATTTCTCCAACAAGAAACCATTTTATTCAGGCACTTTATGTCATTTGGTCTATAAAATATAAAAACCGGTTTATCTTCTATTCGTATATATCTCTCATCAAGAAAAAAGGGAAGCAAATACTCAAAATGCTTTCGCCACGCTTCCTCATCTCCATATTCTTGATTAATTAGTACTCCTTTAAGCTCATCGTCACTTTCTTTCTCGATTTCAAACTTTTCGCTCCAAACATTGCCATCTATTCTACTCCATGATCTTATCCATGATTCACTTGCCCAATTAAAACAAAATGGCATATTAATATTTTTCCATTTCAGAAGATTTTCTGCTGGTTTCTCCAATTCCATTTTTCCCTTTTCGAAATAATAATGATAAAAACAGAAACCATCAATTCCATATTTAGCAGCCAGCGATGCTTGACATTCCATTGTTTCGTATGTATTTAAATCATAATAGTTATTTTGATATGGAATCCATGGAGCATCATGCCCTTCAAAGTACCGTTCTGCCGTTTTAACAGTTTCCCAATCAGTAAATCCTTTGCCCCACCATTTATTATTATCTTCTGTTTCATGAAATTGAGGTAAATATATCGCTATAACCTGAGGTATTTTTTTATTCATCTCTTCGTACCACCGCATACACAATCAATGGATAATACCGATCATCCATCTCAAAATCGTTAGCTTGCAAATCTTCTGCACACATGCCCGCCAAATGAGCTAACGCAGTTTTTACATTTCCATATGAACCAACATCTACTATAGTTGCTTTTTCATTTTGAAACATTTTATTAAAAACAGCAGCATTAAAATTAAAATATGAACCATAATTATCCATACATCTTCTTGAATTCTGAGATAAACATGAGCATGTAATTAATGCTATTCCCCCTATTTTTAAAAATCTTATTATATTATGAGCTGCTGCTTCTAAGTCATATATATACATTAATGTTTGCGTTAAAATAAAGCAATCTGCCACACTATCGCAGATTCCTTCCCCCGTCTCTATATTGGCATTAAAATCCACGCTAGGATCTGCAGATCCAACATCAATCACAATAGATTTTTCAACTTTCTCACCACCATATTTCCTAGTATAAAAGGAATCTTCTATTTCAAGTACATCCCCTCTTATATACTTCTTATACTTGAATAGAAATTGCTCAATATAAACCCGATCAATGGGCTTTCCACGTTCCGTGGCAAACTGTTCACTTATAGGCACATTATCCATAGATGCTATCTCATTTATCAACGAATACTTTCTCCTATATAATGCCCTTAAATAAGTAAACCAATCTTCTTGCGTTGTTAAAGTTATCTTTTTTCCGTTCTTCTCAAAAATATAATAATGCTCATTTCCAAATTTGATTTTTTCCACAAATTCATCCACCACACTATCACTTTGAAAATACGGTTTTTCAAAGAAAGGATAAACCAATCTATTTGGACAAATCCCCAGCTCCACAAGTTGCTTCCACATCGGTATAAAATTCATAGTCATCAGGTATATTTTTTCCTTTGAATCAGGTTCCAAATTCAAAGGATTAATCATGAGTATACCTCTATATTCATTTATCTCTTCTGTACATTGTTCAATTTTATTATCAAGTAAAAATTTAACCGAATATTTATCTAAGATATCTTCTTTATGCTTAAAATATTTTCCTGTTCCAAAAAGAATTATGCTTTCCATTCTAATCCTTTCTATACAATACTCTGTAAAGATACAATCTTTGTATATCCTCTCTCTTCAAGTTCATTTTTTATAGAATCATAATAATATATCGCAGTTACAATAACTGGTATATCCCGAATATTTTCATTTCCAGGTTTATAAATGAATACCTCAGAGCATGTTTGAGTGATTTTCTGATCTAATATGTAAGCAACTTTCACTCCACATTTTATCAACTGTTTTTCTAGTATTTTCCCCAATTCCGCATATCCATAAATAATCACTTCCGTTATCTGATTATTTGTACACCAGTTTTGAACAACCTCCGAATCTGCTTCCATAAGCCAGTCCACCAATACGTTATAAAAAACCTTAAACTTTTGTAACTCATTTTCCACTAGACTATTTTCTTCTACTAAACTACCAAAGGATATGATCTTTTTGTAAACCTCTATCATTTTCCCAGGCATTCGATTTTGTATCGCCCTGTATATACTTTCAACTCTAATATATTCATCATATGGGATTATCTCCAGCTGAGATTGATGAAAACGGATAAGTTCTTCCTTTTTATGTATATATTCTGTTATATCCAAATAATGTGTTGGCCTTTGAAGTGGACTATGTATTTCATATTGATACACTTCACAGCTTTTAACATTTTGCTTCTTTAATGCATGAATTGTACACCTATACGCTGCCGTATGATCCGCATGTCCATCATTCTCTCCTGTCACAAATATTTTTGTATATTGCTTCAGATTAAAACCATCTAAACAATTAAGATAATTCATTAGCATTCCATCCGGATAGCCCAACCAATAATATCTTTCTACTCCAATGGATTTCATTTCAAGAATAAACTCATTTTTTCGTTGCGTTGCACATTTATCTGCGTTCATATGTCCTTGTCCAATAGCTCCATCAGTAAGCACAACAACAGAGCACTGATCAGGGAATTCACTCAAAACTCCTCCTGGCCCAATACACTCGTCATCCGGATGTGGCGCTATTATTAAAATATTGTCATGAGGATGTATCTTTAGCAATTCCATAAGTTAATCCCAAAATTTAATATAATTAGTGATTTCATTAAAATTCAAATTATATTCTATTTCCTTCTTTACCTTTTCGTTAATTGGAGTAATAACTATCAAACTTTCAACATCATTTTTCCAATTCTCTATTCGTTCTACTCTAAGTGAATCAACAAACTTATCTCCTCCATCTGTTACCAAAAAAGCTACCGGCTCTATTCCTTGTCTCCGCAAATTTGCCAAACAAAAGCGCCCCATTAAGCCTGCTCCATATAGGTACACTTTTTTCCCCTTAGAAGCTTTTAACACCCTATCCATATTCTCTTGAACTTTTTTTGCACTTTCTACAGTCGGAAATGGGTAAAATTCATACATCCTCTTGTAAATCTCCATAGTCTCTCGCTTTACAATAAGTGTCTGCATTTTAGCATATTCCAAGGTCATCACTTCACCAGTATCATATCCTGCGTCCTGTGCCACATACGCAAATATACGTTCTATGCCATAACTTAGATAATTTACATCACTTAACCTGTAATCATCAAAATCATTTATTATCCATGGGTATCTAAACAATTTCTCCAATGCCGTTGTTCTAAACCATAAGGCGGTTCCCAGCCCCAACGGAGGAATATCTTTGGATATATTACAATTAAGTTTTAACTTCTCTGTTATTTTTTTTGTTATGTCATAAGAGCCATGCCACCCCATACCATACCACGAACAAAAATATTCTCCTATTGGGTCTGGTGGTGTCAAAACCCCTATATTCGCATTGGATTCAAATATATCCAAAATTTGTTGTATATGAGTTTCATCATTCCCTATCAAATTTCCCCATATGTTTTTTATCCACAAATTTACATCATCTTGTTGTTCTATATAATGTGCACGTTTATCATGTAAAAAACACACATATTTATACTGAGCCAAAATCTCCTTGCCCTCTATCAGTAACGCTGCTACATCTCTTCCCCTAGCATCCTTTTTTAGAACATATTTGAAGTTCTTTCCTCTATTTAATTTATAAACAGCATCTAAAAGTTGTTGTCGTGAAGAGATAACATAGACATCAATTTCTTTTGAAATGTTGTTAATATACTCTTGATATTTCTCTATATCTTCAAAATAATACAAAAAAATAATAATTGCACTTTGCGTCAAAATCTTTTCCATGGATTTTGAGAGAATAGTGGAATCCAATATATAAAGCAATCCCTTATCCTCTTTAATGTCATATACATTTTTCATAATTAAATTATATATCCTTGTAATAAAAAATTAACAAACAAATTTTATTAGCTATTATGTTTTTTGACTTCTAACCATGGATTCGATCCAATAGGTAAATCACAAATATCAGGTCTAAAATTATTTTTCCAACACACATACGGAAAACTAATCTGGTCTCTGTAAGAATACTTTTGAATTTGCTGCCACCATTCTTCCATTAATTTGATAATTAATGGATTATTATGTTCTCTTACAATACATCCCATTTCATATAAACCATTATTAATAGGATAACTATCTCTAAAATAGTCTGAACACTGCTGTAAAATTTTAACCCGATCACCTTTTCTGCATTTTATGCATTCTGCTGCTTCTTCATAAATACAATTTCTTTCAAAATGAGGAAAACAAATCATCGGCATATTTTTTTTATACTTTGAAATATATGAGAAAAAATTATTTTTTATCAGGAATTTTCCATCTACCCACACGCTCAATTCATATTCTCTAAAGAACTCATTTGGGAAAAATTTATATTTCTTTGCTAAATACATATCATCTAACTGATTATCTGATACATATTCTATATTCCACCTTTTTGACTTGATAGCACGATTATTTGTAAAACACACATATTCTATATTATTATCCACTAATAACGGTTCTTGCAAATTATCATAATTTCCTGTAATGCATGTATATACCACAATTGGAGAAATCATTGCCATTTTACTCTCATTACATACATATCCATACCTCTGATAATATTGATATTTTGTATAGCATATATGACTGTAACCATCCGATGTAATAATATTTTTCGTATTTATTCCTAAATTAATAAGTTGTTCTTTGATTTGATTTATATAAATACTGGTAATAACAATATAGTTAAAGTTTTCTTTCATTACCTGAACTGGCGATATTATCTTTATTCCTTCTATATAAGTCCCCCATTTATCAACATTACTATCTACAAAAGCAATTATTTCATCATTATAGATATTAGATGCTTTTTTACATTCTTTTAAAAAATCTCTTCCGTATGTACCTGCACCCCAAAATATAACCTTGCTCATTACCATACTCCAATCAAATCTCCGGATACATATTAAGCAAAAATAGACTTTGTTGTAATAATAAATAATCTTCTATTGACATCCTGTCACCCCGGGGATTATTTTCTATTGCAAACCTAGATTTTCTAATATACTTCTCCGTATATTCAATGCCTAATGCTCTTTTTACATCCTCATATATAAATACCTCATATATATCCAAGTCAGATTCTATCAGATAATCAATATTAGTTTTTATCCCCAGCGCATATAATGTTCTCTGGGCTATCTCTCTGGCAAGTATAGGCATAATGTGCCATGGTTCCGCAAATAATTTTTCAGTTTTATAGTTATCCAAGATATAATCACTGATCTTAATATCCCACTGCTGTTCTCTTTGGATTAATTTATCAATAAATTCATTCCATCCCTCTTGTATTTCTTCATCAGAATAAAAACCACCAAACATGATCCGATGGTTGATTGCATCAACATCCATACCATTTTTAAAGCTTTCATATATTTTGATGTCTACACCATTATTGAACATACAAAAGAGTTCATTTACATCTGAAGGTCTTTCTAATTGTGGAAATAAACATCCTGGCATTCCATACAAGTTAGGAATTGCAATGCATTTTGCTTTCTTTGATACCTTAGGAAGTATGTTTATTGATGCATAACATTCCCCATATCTGTTTTCCTTGCGAATTGGCTGATATAAAAATAGGTCGGCTCTTTCAAACACCTGATCATGTTCCTGAATATCCTCAATATTTTGAATCGGCAACAAGGGATAAAATCCGTATATATTTTGCAACATCTCTTCTTGTTCCAAATAGCTTTTAACCGCCGACATATGGCAATTTCCGTACGCTACAGCCAGCTTTTTCTTATATATCGTATATGGAATAAAATCATTAAATTCAGTATATCCTAATGCACATAGTTGTTTCTTAATTTCTCCATATACAAATGCATTTTGTGTTGCAATAATAATATAATATTGAGAATTGTACATTGGTCTGGTTATTGTGATATTCCAAAATCTATCTCCCACTTTATTATTGTCAAACACCCCATCTATATTCAGACGTTCATTTACCAAAAATCTTGTTGCTACTTTTCCTGATCCAAATATAATAAGCTTTTTCTTCTTTTCTTCTTGATACGTCATGCGTCAAATTAGTCTCAATCTTCATCTAAATTTTTTATTAAGCTAATATAATCCATTAGTCCAAAAGTACCATCATATGCTTGTTCATCTAATAGATCGCCTTGTATTATTTTCCCATAATACTTATTAAATGCCAACTTTTTATCTATACTTAGTTCCATGCTCCGTATTACATAATCAGCTAGACTGACTGCAAATATTTCTCCATAACGCGCTTGAATCCAAAAATAATCTTCCCCAAATTCAGCATAATGAAAATGTTTTTTCTTTCCATTAAATTGTCTATGTACTGGAATATCTAATTTTTCTTCTTTCTGAGTAAACGTATTTTTAATATATATACTATCTCCATCTGTTCCAAGGCGAATTTGTTTCCCCCCCACTAATACACTTTGCATACTTGTTGGTATCTTTTCTCTCTTTTGTAACAATTTCCCTTCACATGTCGCCACATATTCATTTCCGTTTACATCATATAAAAATACTTTATCATTAACGAAAGCTATGTCTAATATTTTTCCAATTTCAAACTTTAATATTATTTCACTAATTTTTTCAATATCAGGTTCAATAAAATAAACAATATTATTCGCTCTACTTGAAGTCCAAACACCATCATCACAACAGAAAAATGTATCTATCCACTGAATCTCTTCGTCCACATATTTAATACGTACAGTATAACCATCATTTTCAATATTATTTAAATCTATATATATCAATTCAGAACCATCCCTTAAACACCATATCTGTCCTTTCCACATAAATGCCTTCAAAATTTTATTATATATCTTTTCTCCACTATCTATTGCCTGCGCGACTCCTGAGTTTAATTCTACCTTCCAAAATCTTTTTGCATTAAAAGGAATTAAATACGCTACATCCTGGTATATTATGCAATTTCGAAATAGCCCCCTTATATTTTCTTCATCTATTTCAACAACCTTTTGTATTTCATGCTGTTCTATATCTGCTATAAACATAAGATTGGTATATGAAGACATAATTACCATTTTATCTTTCCATATTTTCAAGCAATCTGTAGTAGTCAAATAATAAAGTAAATTGTTCAATATACTAAAACCTCCTTTTCAGATGGGTTGCCTTATTATCTTAGGCTTTTCCCATATTATTTTTCCTTCCTCTACTCCAAGTTGTGTCAACATTAATTTAATATTCTTCGCAACATTGGCATCTGCAACAGCTATAATGATAAAATCATACTGCAAATCATCTAATCTATTAATACCCACGATTTTCCGATTATACCTACTAGCAATCTCTAAATAATTCAAATCAACCCATCCTGAAATTTTACATAAATGAGTTCCAATTATTTGGTCATAGTAATCCCTTCCAACACGACCAGCCCCGTACAAAACCACTGTATTATTAGTAATATACCTATTTTCAATTGTGTATACTAATCTATAAAAAGGATCTCCAGTAGAATAGGTGTCTCTTGTTGGATGTTTTTCTGTATACTCCTTATACTCCTTAGCGGTTTGATATAGTGCAAGATTTCTGTCCAAGTCTGACATTTTACTCTGTAATAACCTGGTATATTGATCTTCATTAAATAATTGTGACTGAGCTTCATGAGACCATCTTCCCTCACATTCAAACCAATGATACGTATTGTCTTCTAATACCACTCCCCAATGCTCAACTGTTTGACTTATATCTACCCAAAAATCTCCTAAATCCTCCATCAGAACATATGTATGCCCCGTGGTATCATTTAAATCTTTCCCATCTATATCATTTTCCCATTTATAACCTATTTTATTACATATTGTTGGCATCACATCAAGTAAAGATCTTATCTTTTCATCTTTGACTAACTCTATATCCCCCTTATTCTTCATATACATAAATGTATTTGTTCTTTCCTTAGATAACATATGTGTTTCCAAAGAATTATCTGCTTTATATCCATGATCTGAAAACATCATAATGCAATCAAATACATTCCCCCCCTGATAAAAGCTGACAATTTCTTTCACTATGTTCGTGAGGAATTGATTACCTTCCGTATATCCTTCTTCCGAATAATCCATTTCACTTAAGATATAATGAAGATCAGGTAAATAAAAAAAGGAAAAAGAATTCTCTGTAATTTTTGCTTTATTTAAAAACTCATAAACAGATTTTTTATATACATTTTCTTTTCCTGTAAAAGGGATTAATCCCAATTTACAATTACTCTCACAACAATAAACATTCACATCATAATTCATTTTTTGAAATATTGACCAGATGTTGTCCAATGATCTATTCAAATCTTTTTGAGGCCATTTTACTCTATTATTACATCCATTACGCTTAGGATACACCCCTGACCACATGCATGCTGCTGCTCTAGGAGTATCTGGCGCTGGTGAATAACATTTTGTATAGATCTTCCCTCCAAGTTCTTTTACATATGTATCAAATGGAGTTTCACTTACCTTAGAATTACATATATGAAGTTTTTGCGCCCCTAACATGTCCAAGAAAAGCATCAATATCTTCAATTTTTATTCCTCTTTTCATAATAGATTCTATACTCATTAATATAATTGCTTAAACTTAATGCTTTTTTTAGGTGAGAATTTTGGGTGTATTTTCTCATTTCATACTTATTATTCCATTTCATTCCAAAATGCTTCATTACAGCTCCATATACTGGCATTTCATATGCATCCAATTTATAATGAATGTAAACTGGCTTTTCATTTTCGGCTAAATATAATATTTTCAATATTTGTTTTGCATAATATTCACCCACATAATTCGTCGGATGATTCACATCATAAAATAATTGAATATGTTCTATATTATCTGCAATAAATTCAGTTGCCTTAAAACTGCAATTCCTTTCTCTTTTTTCAAACTTATTTAGCCCTTCTCCCCAAAAATCATATCCGTCACTTCTATCCTCATAAATATTAGCTCCTTTTATGTAATTATAAATATCCTCATTACTTTTATTTTTTGCAATCAATTCTTCAATATAACAATCTCTAAATCCAACCATTATATCATCACATACCGCAAACGTATTTTTGTTCCTTATAAGTTGTGGGAACATTCCTTTGGGCAATCCATATAAATTAGGCATCGTAATTATTTCACAGTTTTTCTTTACTCTCTTCTTCATATAAAATTCAGAATATTCTTTTCCGTACTTATTATTCAATTGAATATCTTGAATAATAAGAAGGTCACATTCTTTAAAGACTTTTGACTTAAAATCCTCTCCCTGAGCTGTTGCTATTTCTTGAATAAGTCTAATAGGATAAAAACCATATAATTTATTAAAGCTTTTAGTTTTTTGTAGATATTCTTTAATGGGAATAATATGACAATTTCCATATATTATTGCAATTTTCTTCTCATATATTTGATAATAACAATACTCTTCAAATTCACCTAATCCGTCCTTATCAAGTAATTCCTTTATTTCCCAAAAAGCTTCTTCAGAACTAGCGATCAAAATATAATATCCTTTTAATCGTTGCTTTATCTCTTTCCATGTATAAACATCTATTTCATGAAATTTTTCTTGTTTTTTATAGTTATCAATGAATGCTATTATTTTGATTCTTTCACCATACATTTGCATGCATTTTTCTGAATGAATTCCAGTTCCCCACACAATCACTTCTCTCATGTAACTGCTATCCTCATCTTTCCATTCAGTCTACAGAACATCAATTAACGATATCACTTCCTTAATTGGCATTAAGAATTTATCTGCCTCCTGTGCTCTATGATTTTTTAGTATTAACTCAGCGGTTTGTTTCATTGCAGGATATGCACTCCTGATTAATTGATTCGCATAAATAACAATATTAATTCCATATTTTGCAAATTCGTCTTCTGTAACTGAGTTAAAAGATGTAGGAACAACTATAAGCGGAGTTTTACTATCAAACTTTCTAAATTCTTCACAAAAGTAGAATATTTCATCAGGTTTTGTTTTTCTACTATGGATCATTATTCCATCAGCTCCAGCTTCAATATAGGCCTTGGCTCTCTTAATTGCATCTTCATTGCCCTTTTCTAAGATTAAACTCTCTATTCTAGCTATAATCATAAAGTCTTCGGTCAGTTGAACAGCCTTACCCTGTTTTATCTTCTGGCAAAAATGTTCTATTGTATCTTGCTCCTGCACCACTTCAGTTCCAAATAAAGAATTTCTTTTTAATCCCACTTTATTATTGATTAGTGGTTAATGATAGTGATTAACGTC